>Ga0209342_10002713_pt1 | contig 18817 bp, 21 predicted proteins | sample RifCSP16_2_FD_184023 | JGI IMG/M metagenome (GOLD analysis project Ga0209342, IMG submission 184023) | Soil microbial communities from Rifle, Colorado - Rifle CSP2_sed 16_2 (SPAdes) (version 2) | ecosystem: Environmental > Terrestrial > Deep subsurface > Rock core/Sediment | place: Rifle... | reverse complement strand
GCTCCAAACCGAGCTCGTGGAGCCGTTGGTCTCAATCCACGCAGCGACGCCTTCGCCGGAGGCTGAGTAAACCATTGCGAGGTCTTGTGTTTCGTTGAAGGGGTTCGAGAGGGTGACGAACGCGCCCACGTTCGGCGGGGGGAACGCGGCGGCGGGGGCCGCAAGGAGCGTCCCGAGGAGCGAGGCAGTCAAGAGCAGGGCGCACGCGGCCGCACGGTTTGGGGGTTTCGTCACGAGGTCGCCTCCGTAAGGGCCCTCCTTCGAGCGCGCGCCGCCGTAATGATCCTTGAGGGTGGGCGCTTCCGCCTGCGGCGGAGGCCGTGCACCTAGGCGGAGCCCACCGGCTCGTCGGCCCCGCCGCCGCCTGTGGCCCGCGCGACCGCCTTGTCGATGTGCGCGGAGCTCACGCGCTTGCCAAACGGCACCTTCTGGCGCGTCACCTCTTCCTCCCCGTCCGCGACCCCCGTGAGCAGCACGGGCACGCTCCGGAAGCGCCGCTGCGCCATCACCCACGCCGCGCACTCGCGGCCCTGCGCCCCCCCCTTCGAGAGGTCGACCACGACCACGTCGAGCGCGGCGACCGCGCGAAGCGCGAGGCGGAAGTCCGGGTCCTTCGGCTCCGACACGATCACGCGGTGCCCCGCGGCCTTGAGGCGCGTTAGCAGGTCTTCCCGGTCGCCCTCCTTGAAGGCGAGCAGCGCGACGGTGGCCAGTCTACCCTCCCCTTCGATGGCGGGAGGGCGGTGAGAAGGCACGCTCGTCTGAAGCGGAGGGGCCGGGACCGGGAGTTGAACCCGGGTCAAGGGATCCACAGTCCCCTAGGATGACCACTACCCCACCCCGGCCATTTGGTGGCACACGCGCGCTAACGGCTCTTTGGATTTCAACGTTTGGGGCGAGCCAGATGGAGGCGCCGCGCCGGTTGCCAGTTGACGAACCTATTTTATCGGGCCCCCCGAGATCACGCGAGAGATGGCGGGAAGCGGCCCCAAGGGACTCAAGGGCTTGCTCGACCAGCTGGACAGCGCCGTCGACTCGCGCCTCAACGTCGTGTTCGACCCCCGCAAGCCCGTCGTCGCGCAAGCCGAGGCCCGCCGCGCGGGCCGATTCCTCAAGCGGCGCGCCGCCTCCGCGGGCAAGACGGCCTCGCGCGCCGGCGGCGGCCTCGCGCGCCTCCAGCGCCGCGGACTTGCGTACATCACCTCGCTCTCCGTCACGGGCAAGGGCAAGTCCCCCGTGCGCAAGATCCTCGCGCACCCGCGAATGATCCTCGTCGCGTCCTTCGTCGCCGCCTTCATGCTCGCCACGCCCTCCGTATTCATCTTCGGCTACGAGGCCCTCGGCATCAAGAGCGGCATGCGCGCCGACCTCGAGGTGTTCCTCCCCGCCGACGACCCGGCCACGGAGATCCTCAAGGAAATCCGCGAGCGCTACCCCACGGACGTCATGATCGGCCTCTTCGACCTCTACGTGCCCGACGCCAACATCACCGCCGTCCGCTACATGAAGGAGATTTCGGGCTTCGAGGGGGACGAGGAGCACGTCGACGCGTCGGGGAACCTCACGGGGGTCGACTACCGCCTCGACGACATCGGCCTCCTGGACGGCGTGAACTGGACGCTCTCGCTCCCGACGGTCATCAAGGCCTACGCGGTGACGCCGTCGAACTTCGAGCAGGCGATGCACGACCTCTGGGGCTTCCCGCCGCAGGCGGCGATCCAGGACGTCCCGTACCAGATCCCGGACGACCAGGGCTCGATCGACACGGTCGTCGACCAGATGGGCGCAGAATACCTGCGCTCCTTCATCGTGAACCGGGAAAACGTCACGGGCGGCCAGTTCAACCGCGTCGTCGTCCTCTTCGGCCTGTCGAGCGACCTCGACGCCCAGAACCGCGTGATCGCGCGCGCCGAGGCCCTTGCGACCGCCTTCAACGAGCGCAACGCGGGCAACCTCGTCGTCCGCATCACGGGGCCCGTCGTCGTCTTCCGCGACCTCCAGGACGGCGTCTCCCGCGAACTTGGCAAGGCCCTGCCCTTCATCGTCGCCGGGCTCCTCGGCGTCCTGTACTATTGGCACCGCAACTGGCGCGTCCTCGTGATCACCCTCGTCCCCGTGTCGCTTGCCTCCATGATGGCCTACGGGATCACGGGCGCGGCCCACGCCGCGAACCCCGAGGCCGTGATCCTCGCGCCCCAGGTCGTGCTCGCCATGCCCATGCTCCTTGCCATCGGAGTCTCCTACGGCCTCTACCTTGCCAACCGCTTCGTCGAGGAGGCGGGCCCCACGCGCGAGGAGCGCATCGCGCTTGCCGTCGAGCGCATCAACCCCGCGCTCTTCCTTTCCGCCGTCGCCACGAGCATCGGCTTCTTCGCCCTCATGATCGGCACGCTGCCTCCGATCTGGACGCTCGGCCTCACCCTCACGATCGGCATGGCGCTCACGTACATCCTCGTCTACGCGCTCATCCCGTGCTTCGTCGCCCTCTTCGGCTACGAGAAAACCGTGAGCTTCCACGAGATGCACCGGATCGCGGGTGTGGGCGAGCGGCGCCGCGTCGTCATCACGCTCGTCTCCCTGATGCTCGTCGCAGGCTCGCTCGGCGTGCTTTTTGCCGGGAAGATCTCCTTCGACGTGGACTACCTCACGATGACCCCCGAGGGGACCCCCTCCGTCGAGGCGATGCGCGACTACTCCGCGACCATGGGCGGCGGGCAACTCGGCATCGTCCTTTCGAAGGCGAAGGGCGGCAGCTTCAACCAACTCGCCGCGCTCGACGAACTCGAGCGCGTCCAGGATCGGATGAACGGGATCACAAACGTCCAGGCGATCTCGATCGTCACGATCATGAAGCTCGTGAAGTCCCCTTCGGAGGTCCAGGTTGGCGGCCAGACAATCCAACTGCCCGCAGACGCCACCTTCTGGGACCTCCTCCACTCGACAACGTCAGTCACCGTGCAGTCCGACATGCTCGCGCTCTTCTACGGGTCGATCCCCGCGCAGATGCGCTCGATGCTCGTCGACCCCGACCTCAAGAGCGCCGTGATCTACATCCAGATGCCCTTCCTCGGGGTCGACCCGACGCGCGCGGCGGTCGACGCCGTGAACGGCGCGGTCGACGGGACGGCGGCCGACCGGGAGGACACGCAGGTCGAGCACATGGCGGGGATTCAGACCGTCACGCTCGCGGTGAACGACCTCATCATCGAGGCCCAGGTGACCTCGCTCGTCGTCGCGCTCTTCCTCACGTTCTTCCACATCTGGGCCGTGTTTGGCGACGTGCGCGTCGCGCTCATCACGATGGCCCCCGTGAGCGTCGTCTGCGCGATGGAGCCCCTAATCCTCGTCCTTGCGAACATCCCGCTTTCCACGGTCACCGTCATGATCGGGTCCATCGCGATCGGCACGGGCGTCGACTTCGCCGTGCAGATCACGCAGCGCATGCGCCTCGAGGGCTACGACCAGGTATCGCTGAACCGCGCGGTCGAGACGACGGGCGTCTCCTTCATCGAGGCGACGAGCACGATGGTCGTGGGGTTTGCCGGGATGCTCGTCATGAACATCCAGGCGATCCAGCAGTTCGTACTTATGCTCATCACGCTGCTGGTGCTCAACATGATCATGGCGATGTTCCTCTTCCCGGCGCTCGGGAGCATCTGGATCCGTAGGCGCAGGAAGGTGCCGCCGCCCGAGGGGATCTACGTGAAGCTCATGAAGTCGATCAAGGAGGGCGCGCGCAGGCCGCGCCCCGGGGCCGCGACAGCGCCGACGGGGCCGCCGGCGGCGGTGCACGTCGAGGGTGCGCCGCCTACCAACTGAGGTCGCCCGTGAGGGCAAGGTAGTCCAGCGTGAGGCGAGCGCCCAGGATTCGGGCGATGTCGGTTCCCAGTGTGTTCAGGTCTCGCCAGGCGACCCGTCCGACTCGGCTCGATGAGGCGGCGGTCGGTTCGGGCGTTTCAAGGGACCGGTGAAGGACCGTCACTTTGTCGAGCCGGATCGGCCGGCAGCCAGGGGCTGGGAGCCGCAGGAAGAGGTTGCGGATGAAGGGGCGCGTCCCGGCGCCCGTTGCACCGGAGATGGGTCCGCGCTCGAGCGACTCAACGGGCACGCCGAGGATCCGTGCGGCCTGGTCCGAGATCGCCGTGCGGGAGGCGCCCGAGTCGACGACCGTTCGCACTTCAAGCCAACGGGACAGGCTGAGAGGCGCGGACCCCCAAGGTTCAGTTAGGGCAATGGAGGCATCGAGGGTGAAGAACCCCGTTTCGCTCTCGGGGGCGAGCACGATTCTCTGCAGTCAGACCATCCACACTAGGTCCGGGGGCCAGACATAGTGGATGTAGACGCCGTGGCTCTTCCCATACTTCCGGTAGATTTCGTCTTCGTCGTCGGAGACATCCAAGATCCGCCCGTCGTCAATGGCGACGAAGCGGTCAAGGTACTTCCGGAGTTTGTCGGAGTGCTCGAGCGCCCATTTGTGATTCCGGCGGAACTTGAGGAGGGCCTCGAGGACCTCGTCGCGGGGGGCGCTCTTCCTTCCCATCATGGTCGTTTACATCCTTGGCAACATCAAACCTTTGGCCCGGTGCCTGGCCCCGGCTGGACGCCCGCCCTTTTGAAGGCTGTCTGAGGGTAATCACGAGAATCTCAAACCCTCATGCGCGGCGCTACTCTCCCCGCCCTTGTGCGCGCGCCCGGAGCGGCCACCCAAAGAGTTTTTACCGCACCCCGGGTTCGCCGCAATCCCTTGCGGCGCCGCCAAGGCGCTCCCGTGGTGTAGCGGCCAATCATCTCAGCCTCTCGAGCTGGGGACCCGGGTTCAAATCCCGGCGGGAGCACTCGCCCTCATCTTCCGCCGCCCTAGGCCGTTCGTCGACGGCCGCCACCCGTTCAATCCCGAGCCGTTCCCACACCAGCACGCGGACCTGCGCCCAGTCGAGTGGCCCTCCGCATCGGGCGCAGGTCACCATGGGAAGGTTCGGATGCGCGCCCGTCGAGAAGGGTCACCCGTTTCGAGCAACGCGACTAATGGGGCCGGGCGGAACGCAATCAGGCCTTGGCCACGGCGTCGCGGTATACCTGATTGTTGAGGTCCCATCCGAACTGCTTGTGGAACGTCGCGAAGTCCTCCACCTCGGCGGTTCGGGGGTCTTGGTGGCCCGCTGCGTACCAGGCAGCGAACGCCTCCACGGGATTCGTATGGGGGTGGAGGTAGAAATGTATTCGATCGGCGACGGGCGCCCGGCCCTGGCGCGCCCAGGCGGCCACGGCCTCTGTCGTGTCCCCGGGGCATAGCAGAACCGCGAGAACCCACCAATCCGGTTCGGAGGGCGGCGGAGGCGCTCTCGACGCGCTCACGGCCTCCAAGTTCCGCCTGATCCTCCTCACCTCCTCCTTCGCGATGGAGAGGCACGGCTCGGACTCCGCCCATATCCAGCCCTTCATCCGCCGGTGGTTGCCCGCGACTGCGCGGGCGAAGTCCGAGGGAGCGCCGCGGGAGGCCATCGGGTGACGATGTGTGGGGGAGCCTATATATGAAAGCACAACAACGATTGTGTTAGATGAAGTCCGAGGTGGCTGCGCCCGTCGACGAATCCGTTCACCTCCGGCTCGCCTACGAGATTATCGCGGAGGAAGGCGACCTCCGGCGCGGCGTCCTGCTCGAGCTCGTGGGCCGCCCGCGCCGCTACGCCGAGCTGAAGCCGCTCCTCAAAGGCCGCCGCGACCATAACCTCACAGTGTCGCTCACGCGGCTCCAGCGCGACGGGCTTGTCGACCGGCGCACCGACGCGCGGCAACGCCCGCTCGTCCACACCTACGAACTCACGCCGCTCGGAATCCAGACGGTGCTCGCAATGCAGGCGATCCGGCCCGTGCACGAGGCGGTCGAGGCGTACCACAAAGGGCGGAAATCGAGCGCGGGTACGTGATGGACCCGCGGTCGGCGCGCGGGCGAGTTCATCACACGGCCTCGCGCTCGGCAAGCGAAGGCGACGTCCGGCCCTTCGGACTTGAACCCATCTCGGTCCACACCCCGGCGGTCGTCCGCCCGGTCCTACGGGATCACTGCGATCCGATTCGACTTCCCCGAACCCACCCAAACCGGCAGAGTGATGCTCCCTGCACGCCCGCCGACAATGGCGTATAGGAAATAGGTCTCCCCTGCGACGACGTGCCAGCGGGGGCAACTCGTGTTTGAGGGCAGGTTCATGCCGTCCGACTGTAACTTGACCTTGAACTCGATGGTGCCACCCGGCGGAAGCTCCTTCACATTACGGTCTGTGGAGAGGCGCCCCATCGAAGGGGGACACCCGAAGTCAGCGCCAATCGCTTCCCCAGAAGCATTCTCGAGGGCCAATCGAAGTGTGGGAAAAATCCTCACAGTCGTCGTTCCCACGTTCTTCAGTTCGAACGACACCGTGTGGTTCGCGCCATCGGAAAGGTCAAGCGGGTCGGCATCCGCGGTGGCAAAGGCCGCAAGATCGCCATAGAACCCGTAGGTGTACGCGGTCCCTCCCGCCCCCATCAGCGCGGCGACCACCACAAGGGCTCCCACCGGCTTAGCCCACGAGCCCAACCGCTGGGAGACCGCCGAGCCTCGCCGGAAAACCACAACAGCCAGTGTCGTGGTGGCCGCTGCCCAGGCAAGCGGCCAGAGGATGAAGATGTTGCCATTCGAAAACCTGGCGAGTACTATTAGGATTGCGGTTGCAGCCAGGCCAGACACCGTGAACGGCGGGATCGGGATGGTGAGGTCCACCTGTGCTTCGGTATCTCCCCCATCGCTTTGAACCGACACAACCAAGCCATCCTGAGGGCAGGAAGATACGTCGAGAAGGCCTGGCATAATCCTATCGGTGTTGCCGTGCGAGGACTGTCAATCGGGCCCGATTCCGGCGCGCGTATCGTAGTGTCAAACCCATCCCGGCCTGCACCCCGCTGGGTGCGCTCGCCCTTATCTCGAGGCCAGACACCCGGAGTCGCCCCGCGATCCGCGCGAACGCTTAACACGAAGACCGCGTTTCGCCCCCGATGCAAGCCCCGCAAACCAAGGGCGCCTTCGACGGCCTCGGCCTCGAGCCCGTGCTCCTGCGCGCGGTCTATGGACTCGGCTACGAAGTCCCCACGCCGATCCAGAAGGAGGCGATCCCCGCGGTCCTTAGCGGCCGCGATGTGATCGCAACGGCCCAGACGGGCTCGGGCAAGACCGCCGCCTTCCTCCTGCCGGTCCTCCAGCGGATCCTCAAGGCGCCGCGGGGCAAGACGCGCGTGCTCGTACTTTCGCCCACGCGCGAGCTTGCCGCCCAGACCGACATTGCGTTGCGCGGGCTTGCGAAGGGCACGGGTCTCTCCGGCCATGCGGTCTACGGCGGCGTCGGGATGTTCGCGCAGGCCGACGCGCTTCGCGGCGGCGTCGAGGTCGTCGTGGCGACCCCCGGCCGGCTCCTCGACCACATGGACCGCAGGAACGCGGACTTCCGGGGCCTCCAGGTGCTCGTGCTCGACGAGGCGGACCGGATGCTCGAGATGGGGTTCCTCCCGGACGTCCGGCGGATCGTCGGCGCGCTTCCGCGGGAGCGGCAGACCCTCCTTTTCTCCGCGACGATGCTCCCCGAGGTCGAGGCGCTCTCGCGCACGATCATGCGAAACCCCCTGCGCATCGCGGTCTCGGTGGCCCACCGGCCGCCGGCGACCATCCACCAGGAAGTCTTCCCGGTCCCCCAGCACCTGAAGACTGCGCTGCTCATCCGGCTCCTCGCGAGGGAGTCCGTCGTGTCCGTGCTAGTCTTTGTCCGCACGAAGCGGCGCGCCGACCGCGTCGCCCGCCAGGTCCAGGCCGCGGGCTTCGACGTCGCCCTGATGCACGGGAACCGGAGCCAGAACCAGCGGCAGATGGCGCTCGAGGGCTTCCGCAGCGGCGAGCACCAGGTGCTGGTCGCCACGGACCTCGCGGCCCGCGGGATCGATGTCGAAGGCATCTCGCACGTGATCAACTACGACGTGTCGGCCGTCCCCACGGACTACGTTCACCGCGTGGGACGGACGGCCCGCATGGAGGCCGCAGGCGAGGCGTGGACGTTCGTTTCCCCGGAGGAGGAAGAGGCGCTCCGCGGGATCGAGAAGGCCCTCGGCAAGGCGGTCCCGCGCGTCACGCTTCCGGACTTCGACTACCGGGCGCCCCCACCGCCGAAGGTGCAGGGGCAGGGTGGCGGGCGAAGGCCGCAGCAGGGGCGCCAGCAGCGGGGCGGAAGGCAGGAGCGGTACGGGCGCGGGCGACGGTGAGGGGCCGGGGCCATCGTAGCGGGCGCACCGCGAGCGGCCGCCGCCCTCCGCTTCCGAGAGCCCCCGCAGGATTGACAAGGGCCTCGCGCGCTGGGGGGTCGAGTTCTTCCATGGCCGGCCTCGTCGGACTCTCGCCCGAGCACCTCGGCGCCCTCGACCCCCTGCGCGCCATGCTCGCGAAGTGGCCCGAGGGCGTGCCGATCATCAAGCCGATGTACCACACGCCGGTGCTTTTCCCCGGGCCCTCCGGGGTCGAGGCGAAGAACGCGCGCTTCGGCATCGCACGCCAATTCTCTTCCTTTAACGCGCGTTCGGAGGCGCTGACGGAAAGCCGAATGTGGAAGTCCCTCTTTGGCAAGCACCACGCCGTCGCCCCCCTGTCTTACATCGTCGAGTGGCGCGAGGAGGGAGGCGCGCGAGTCCCCTACCTCATCTCGCGCAGCGACGGCGGCGTCCTCCTTACACCAGCGCTTTGGTCCCCTTGCTTCGACGACCGCACCGACACGGGGTTCGCAATCTGCACCCGCGCGCCCAACCGCTTTTTCGCCCATTTCCACGACCGCATGGTGGGCGTCCTCACGCCCGAGCTCATGGAGCGGTGGCTACACCCCGCCGACTCCACGCCGGCAACGCTCCTCGAGTGCGTGCGCGCGCCCGCCGACGACGAGCTTGTTGCGAGGCGCGCAAAGGGGGAGCTCATGAAACGCAAGGCCGAGGACACCTCGCCGATCGAAACGACGGGGCAGGTGCTCACGTTCGCCGACTTCGAGGGAAAGGGCCGCAAGGGCGCGGCCAAGCAGGCGCGGCTGGGGGGTTAGGGGGCAGCCGCCTCCTTCCCGTCTAACGGCGGACCGTGCGCCGGTGCGCGACCTTGATCACGGACACGCGGACCTCGCGCTCGTCGACCTCGACGATCACGCGCCCGTGGCCGACGCGGAGCCGGTAGAGCGGCGAGTTCACGAGGCGCCCGAGCTTGGTAAGCGGGTCCTCCTGCAGGTCCTCGAGCCGAGCGACGATCCGGCGAGCCACCGAGCGGTCGAGCCGCTCGAGGTCCCGACGCGCGCTGTCCGTGAGGACGACCGTGTAGCGCGTCAAAGGCCCAACTCTCGCTTGACTTCTTCGAGCGTCTTGTACCTGCCATCCTTGAATTCCCGCCGGGACTTCTCAACGGCTCGTTGAGTTTCAGGCCCCAGCGCCTCGAGGTCCTCGAGGATCCGCTCGAGGACATCTGCGCAGGTCTCGCGCGGGTGGATCTTCATGGCGTTGAGTCGTGCCTTCATCGAGAGCGAGATCTGGACCGTCGTCGTACCAGGCATAGGATGGTGGGTGCGATGCCAGAACGTGGCCATTGCTATCTGGCTATAGTGCGCTGCGGTGGCGAATTGGTTCTGGGCGCCCGCGCAAGATGGTGGGAGGGCGCGTTTGTGTTCGCGCCGGTGGAGGTTACCGCAGAGCGGGCGCCCTGCGTGCGGCTTATGGGGAGGGCGGTCTGGAGGGGCGGGGAGGTTCACGTCGCGGCGTGGATGCCGGAGGGCGAGGAGGCGTGGGGGGTCAGGGTGGGGAGGCTGGTGGAGGCGATGGCGGGGTAGGGAGGACTCTTCGGCAAGGTTCATATACGATTGTATGCAAATGCATACGTATGGCCCACACAGTCTCAGGGCGGCTTCCGCCCGACCTGCTTCGAGAACTCGACAGCCTCGGCAAGCGTGCGGGCAAGACACGGTCCGAGATCCTGCGCGACGTTGTGCGCCGGGGGGTGGCCGCCGAGCGGCTCGAGCGGGCGCTGGAGGCCTACCGGCACCGGCAGGTCTCGTTGGGCCGCGCAAGCGAGCTTGCAGGGCTCCCGGTCACCGTGTTCATCGAGGAGCTGCGCCGGGCGGGGATCCTGCGCGACTACCACGCCGACGAACTTCGCAGTGACCTGGAGTGGGCGGGGCAGGCTTGATCGCGGACAGTTCGGTGCTCATCGTCTTTGCGCGGGCGCAGCGCATGGACATCCTCTTTCGCACCCTGGGCAGCCTTGGGATCACGAGGGAGGTTCAGAAGGAGACAATCGGGGCAGCGGCGGATCGGCCCGACGGCCAGGTGCTCGCTGCTGCGCTGCGGCGTGGCCGCCTCAAGGTCATGTCCGTCGCTCCGCGCCGCATCGCGGAGCTCAGAGGGCGCTACCCCAACCTCGGCCGGGGCGAGGCATCCGTGATTGCGGCAGCGCTCCAGAACCGCGAGCGGGTCGTCCTCATGGACGAGCGTGCGGCCCGCCGCGCGGCGGCGCTCGAGGGCCTGCAGCCAGTCGGGACGCTGGGCGTGCTGGCGCGGGCCCATCGGGCGGGCGTACTCCGGTCCCGCAAGGAGCTTGCCGAGGCGCTGCAGGCGATCCTCTCGGCTGGTCTGTGGGTCGCCCCCGAGGTTGTGGAAGAATTCTGGGAAGGTGTTGGTGGGCGGCAGTGGCGCTAGAGATCGCCCATGATCTGGACGGCGGCCGCCGGGGCCCGGGTGGGGTGCGTCGACCGTAGGAATGGGGAAGGCAACTTCGGTTGTGGCAACCCCAGGGCGGCCGCACGCGGACGCGGATACTCGGCTACCTCGCCGGCGCGCGGCGCCCGCTTACGGGGTACGCGGTCGCCAAGGAATTGGGGCTCGGGGTCTCGAAGGTTTACCCGGAGCTTCGGCGCCTTGCCGCGGCACGGGTCATAACAGGCCGCCTTAGCATGAGCGGGCGAAGGCTCTACTCCCTCGACGACGCGGACCTGCGGCGTTTTCTCGTGCGGCGCGTGCGGGTCCTCAGAGCGCAGGACTGGTTCGCGCCCGAGCAAGTGGCTGCCAGGCGCCGGGCGGCGGAGATTGTGAAGAAACTGCCGCCGCTTCCGGCTGGATCGCCCGCCCCGGCCGTCCGGCGCGCCCCTCCCTGATGGGTACGCCCTTTTTCCTATGGGGCCCCCATGCCACGCCCCCGCATGGCAGGCCGCCTACCGGTTCGCAACCCGTCCCGCGCACGCAAGCGCGACCCCTGGCCCCGCCTCGCGATCCGCCCCACCTCGCGCACGGGCCTCGGCCTCTTCGCCGTCGCGACCTTTGCGCCCGGCGACCGCATCGCCGTCATCGAAGGCGAGACGATTACCGCCACCTACGACAGCCGCTACCGCCTCGGCTCCCGCTGGTACGGCGTGGGTCCCCACGCATGGGTCGACCCTTACCTCGACAACCCCGGCCGGTTCGTCAACCACTCCTGCGACCCCAATGCACGCATTGACGCGCGGCTTGCGATCGTCGCCCTTCGCACCATCCGCCGAGGCGAGCAGGTTTGCGTCGACTATTCGCTCACGGAAGAGGACCCCGAGTGGTCCATGCGCTGCCGCTGCGGCGCGGCGGGCTGCCGCGGCGTGATCCGCGCCGGGCGCGTCTTCGAGCACTGAGGCGGCCTCGGGGTTTTTCTCCCATAGTTCGCTTCCTTTGGGGAGGATCCCCGTGCCCTTGCGCTCGCGGTGGCCGGCCCTCGTCATCGGCGCGGGCTCGGCCGGCCTCTCGGCAAGCTACCACCTCAAGGAGCGCGGCATCGAGCACGAAGTCCTCGAGCGCTCGCGGGTCGCCGACTCGTGGGCCTCGCGCCGCTGGGACTCGTTCACGCTCGTCACGCCGAACTGGAGCGTGATGCTGCCCGGCCGGCCCTACGCCGGGAGCGACCCCGACGGCTACTTGCGTCGCGACGAGGTCGTCGCGCACCTCGAAGGCTACGCCCGCGCCTTCGACCTGCCGGTCCGCGCCGGCGTGGACGTGCGGCATCTGCGCCCCATGGACTCGGCCGGTGGATGGGAGCTTGACACGAGCAAAGGGCACCTGGCGGCCGAAAACGTGATCGTCGCGACCGGGGCCTTCCCCGAGCCCCGAGTCCTGCCCTCGAGCTCGTCGCTCGCGCCGCGCGTCCGCCAACTCCATACGAGCGAGTACCGGAACCCGGGCGCCCTGCCCAGGGGCAGCGCGCTCGTCGTCGGCTCCGGACAGTCCGGCGTCCAGGTCGCCGAGGACCTCCTCGAGGCGGGCCGCGAGGTGCTCCTGGCAGTGGGGTCCTGCCCCCGCGCGCCCCGCCGCTACCGCGGGAAGGACATCTACTCGTGGATCCTGGAGAGCGGCTTCATGGACATGCGGCTTACCGACCTCCCTTCCCCCCGCATGCGCCTCGCGTGCAACCCCCAGCTCACGGGCCGCGGCGGCGGCCACGACCTCGACGTGTGGGGACTCGCCCGCCGAGGCGCCGCCCTGCTTGGCCGCTTCGTCCGTGCAGACGGCGAGCGCGTCGAGTTTGCCGACGACCTTGAGCTCACCTTGGAGACTTCCGAGAAAATGACGCGCAAGTTCCTCGGCGACATCGACGAGTACATCGCGAGCGCGGGGCTCGACGCGCCCCCCGCGGCCCAGCAGGCCTTCGACTTCGCGCTCCCCGAGCAGCCGCGCCGCTCGTTTATCGACCTTGGCGCCCTCGGGGTGTCCACCGTCATCTGGGCCACGGGCTTCCGCCCCTCGTACCCGTGGATCGAGGGCTGCGCGTTCGACCCCGACGGCTTCCCCGTCACCGACCGTGGCGTCACCGCGAGTCCCGGCCTCTACTTCGTCGGCATCCACCTCCTGCACACGCGCCGTTCAGGCCTCCTCGTCGGCGTTGGGGAGGACGCCGAGCACGTGGCGGGGCACGTCGCTGACCGCGTCCGCCCCCTGCGCCGGTAGTGAACTCCTCCCCCACAGCCTTATCTAGGGCCCGCGCGGGATTGCGCTGCGGCGCCCAATGGCCGGCCTCGTCGGAATCCGTGCGGAGGACATGGAGCAGGTCGATGCCCTCCGCCGCGCGAAGCTCGAGTGGCCCCAAGGTCTGCCGTTCATCCGCCCCTCGGTGCGCGCGCCCGTGCTCGTTGCAGCCGACAAGGGACTCGACTACAAGGTCGCCCGATTCGGGTTCTCGCGCCGCTTCATGTCCTTCAACGCGCGCAGCGAGAACCTCACGCAGAGCAAACTCTGGAAGCGCTTCTTCGGGAAGCACCACGCGGTCGCCTGCCTCTCCTACGTCGTCGAGTGGATCGACGAGGGCGGAGCGAAAACGCCCTACCTCATCGGCCGCAAGGACCGCCAGCTCTTGTGGGCGCCCGCGCTCGTGGGCCCCAGCCTCGACAGCAAGGAGGAATTCGGGTTCGCGATCTGCACGCGCCCCCCCAACACGTTCTTCTCCCATTTCCACGACCGCATGGTCGGCGTGCTCACATCCGACCTTGCGAAGGTGTGGATCAGCCCCGAGGGGCACTCCGAGGAGGACCTGCTCGCCTGCGTGCGCGCGCCCGACGACGACGAACTTGCGGCCTTCAAGGTGAAAGGCGACATCGCCAAGCGCAAGAAGGGCGACTGGTCGGCCATCGAGACGCAGGGCAAGCCGGTCACGAGCGGGGACCTCGAGAAGCCTGTGGGCGGGAAGCCCAAACAGGCGCGGCTCGGCGAGTGAGCGGCGCCCGTCGCCCAAGGTCGCCCGGGGCGGGGCACCTCAAGGCGCTTTGCCCTTCCGCTTGCGCAGAGCCACGAACGCGATAGCCCCAAGCGCCGCGGCCGCCGCGGCGCCGACTAGGAGCAGCGTCGCGTTTGCGCCGCCCGGCGCCGGCGGCGGCGTGCCGCCGGGTGGAACCCCGCCAGGCGGGACGCCGCCTCCGCCTTGCCCGGCCACCCCCTCCACTGTGACAAATGTGGCGCCTGCCGGGCGGTCGAACGTCAAGACGACCCAGCTGCCCTCGGCGGCCCTCGTGAAGTTGAGGGGCACGCCGTCGGCGCGGACCGTGATGTTGCTCGAGGCGACCGCCGCGGGCACCGTGACGCGCGCCGGTCCGCCCGCACCGTCCTGCTTCAACACGAGGACACTCCCTTCGGGCGCGGAAAGGACCATCGAGATGCCCGCCGCATCGACGGTCGCATTGTACGTGCCGGCCGCCGAGTCGACCTCCCACGTAATCGAGTTCGCGGCCTGCGCAGCCGTGAAGCGCCCAAGCTTCAGGGGGAACGCGGGCGAATAATCGTCCCGCATCCGATATTGGAAGGGTGTGATCGGCGCGCCTGCCGCCGCGGTGCCCGCCGAGGCCACCTCGTCCAACTCGACGCCGAAGAGGTCCGAGACGCTTGCCGAGAGCGTGTAGCTCCCGGCGCCCGTCCCGACGCCCGTGAGCGTGTAGTTGCCTTCGTTGACGGTGAAGATCTGGACGATCTGCGGCTCGGTCCCCGGCCCGGAGTAGAAGGCCCCGGTGGACCCCAGGTCGTTCACGACCATGCCCGTCGCGTTGTCGTACCCCACGACATTCCCGTACGAGTCCTCGACCTTGATGTTGACTGGCGAGTTGGCCTTGAAGGTGATCGTCGCGTCGCCGGGGCCCATCCCCAGGAACTTGCACTTGTCCACCCCGAAGGCGTTGTCGCCCACGTAGTCCCAGTGGGGGCGGTCCTTGTCGCGGTACGGGCGGCAGAACCCGTACATGGCGCCGATCCAGTCCAGCGTCTGGTTGTCGTCGGGCACGATCGTCATGTCGACCGCCCGCGCGTCCACGTGGGGGCAGATCGTGATCGGCTCCCGCCAGCAGACGAAGGGCACGGGGATTTGGTAGCCTCCCACGGAGTAAAGCTCACTCTTGATCGCGTGTTTGGCCACCTCGGCCTTCAGGCGGTCCACCGATGTCGCCAGGAACGGCGCCAAGTCCGGCTGGCTCTGGATGTTGTTCACGAGTTCGAGCCCGCAGTGGCGCAGGTTCGCGAAGTGCCCCTGGTAGGGCGCCGCACGGTAGGCAGAGTTGATGCGCCCCGTATACCCCCAAGTGAGGAGACCGGCCTTGAAGATCTCCGCCTTCTCCTTGAGGCCCCCTGGAGCGAGGTTCTCGTCCGTCCACTGGAGAGTCGCGCCGCCCTCCATCTCCGTGGCCTTCGCGACTTCGTCCGCACGCTTGCTCTCGTCGGCGACATAACGTTCGCCGAGCTCCTCGAAGTTCTTGAGCGGGCAATCCATCCGCGAGTACGTGAAGGAATTCTCCGTGTAGTGGTCGAAGGTGCAGTTCGTGTAGTTGCCATTGCTGTCCGTGTCGAAGTTGTAGTACTCGCCGCGCCGGTCCCCGACGATCTCGAGGTCGGTGAAGTTCGCGGTGAAGGGGGTTTCCCAGAGGTGCTCGAGACCGCAGTCAACCACGAGCTTGCTGTCGAGCGGATCACACCGGAGCATGGTGCCCTCGATGGAGGTCCCGTTCACGGTTCCTCGGAGGACCCAGCCCCTCGGCCCCGCGTCGCAAGCGTCCTTTAGCACTTGGGTGTCGAAGGTCCCCGCGCCGGAGTCGTCGATCAGGTCAAGGAAGTCGCCCTCGTCGGTCTTCCAAACGCCGGCGAGGCTCTGCGTCGGCAGCGTTGCGGCGCCTGCGGGCGCCGCTGGCCAAAGGACGCCAAGCGGCAGGAAGGCGAAGGCGACCATCAGGGCTTGCCATTGTCTGTTTCGGGACACGGGCGGCATAGCCGCCGCGAGGGGGGGCCCGCGATATAAGCGCTAGGCTAGCCTAGATCTCAGGGCGCCCGGGCCGGCGGAGGGCCGAGTCCATCAATGCGCGTGGCCGTACCGGTGCGGGTCCGCCCGGAAGCGCTCGTTGCAGCCCTTCGAGCAGAAGTGGAACGTCCGCCCGTCGTGCTCCTCGCGCCCCGCTGCGCGCCGAGGGTCGACCATCATCCCGCATACCGGGTCCTTCGCCAAATCTGCCTTTGCTTTTTCCATGGGGTTTCCTCCAAGTTCTTCCTTCCTGGTTGTCGCCCGCCGCCGTCCGGCGGCCTCACGCCGAAGCCGCCGCACGCGGCTCTGCGCGCGCGGGCACCGTGGTCGGCTTCCACCGGCCGAGCAGCATCGAGTTCATCGTGACAGTCGTCGAGGAGGCCGCCATCGCGATCGCCGCGAAAATGGGGTTGAGGAGCGGGCCCCCGAAGACATAGAGGATCCCCGCCGCCACGGGGATCAGCCCCACATTGTAGGCGAACGCCCAGAAGAGGTTCTGGCGGATCTTCGCGACCGTCCGCTTCGAGAGCTCCACCGCGCGCGCCACATCGCGCACGTCGTCGCGCAGCAGCACGATCCCGCCCGCTTCCTTCGCCACATCCGTGCCGCTGCCGATCGCAATGCCCACATCCGAAGAAGCCAGCGCGGGGGCGTCATTGATCCCGTCGCCCACCATCGCGACGAGCTTGCCCTCCTTCTTGAGGCTGGCCACGACCTTCGCTTTGTCCGCCGGCAGGACGTCGGCCACGACCCGCTCGATCCCGACCTTGCGCGCCACCGCCCTTGCGGTCCGCTCGTTGTCGCCCGTGAGCATCACGACCTCGATGTTCAGGGCCTTCAGCATCGAGACGGCCTCAACCGCCGACCCTTTGAGCGTGTCGGCAACCCCGATGAGCCCCTCAAGGCGGCCGTCGACCGCCACGAACATGACGGTCTTCCCGTCCTCCTCAAGGGCGCGGACTCGCGCCTCGGAAGGTGCCGTGTCGACCCGCATTTGCTCCATCATCTTCCGGTTTCCGAGCGCGACCTGCTGGGCCCCCACGCGCGCCTCCACGCCAAGCCCCGGCAGCGCCTCGAACCCCTGCGGGTCCGAGAGCGCGACGGCAAGCTCGGCGCCCCTGCGAACAATCGCCTCGCCGAGCGGGTGCTCCGAGCCCTTCTCGACGGAGGCGGCGAGCCGCACGACCTCCAATTCCGACAGCGCCCCGAGCGTGGCGACATCCGTCACGGACGGCTCGCCCTTCGTGAGCGTCCCCGTCTTGTCGAAGACCACGACCTCGAGGTTCTTCGCCTTCTCGAGGAACTCGCCGCTCTTGATAAGGATCCCCGCCTGCGCCCCCTTCGCGGCCCCGATCATGAGCGCGGCCGGCGTGGCGAGCCCGAGCGCGCATGGGCAAGCGATGATGAGGACCGACACGAGCGTGACAAACGCCATGGCGAAGGGGATCCCCGCGATGTAGTACCACGCGAGGAACGAGCCGAGGGCCACGGCAATCACCGCGGGGACGAAGTAGGACGCGACCTTGTCCGCGAGCCGCTGGATCGGCGTGTTCGAGACGATCGCCTCCTCCACGAGCTTCACGATCTGCGAGAGCGTCGTGTCCGCGCCGACCTTCGTGGCGCGGACCTTGAGCAGCCCCGTCTTGTTGACCGAGGCCCCGATCACCTCGTCGCCCGCGCGCTTCTCGACGGGCAAGCTCTCGCCCGTCACGACGGACTGGTCGACCGCGGAGTAGCCCTCCGCGACGACCCCGTCGACCGGGACCTTCTCGCCCGGCCGCACGACCAGGAGGTCGCCGACCTTGAGCTCCTCCACGGGGACTTCCCGCTCGGCGCCCCCATCCTGCACCCTCGCCTTCTTCGGCTGGAGGTCGAGGAGCTGCCGGATCGCCTCCGACGCGCGTCCCTTTACGATGTGCTCCATCACGTTCCCGAGCAGGATGAACCCGATGATCAGCCCCGATTCCGTGAAGTAGACCTCCGGGCCGCCCGTCGTCACCGAGGGCAGGACCCCCGGCGCGAACGTGACGATCGTGCTGTACACCCACGCCGCCGTTGTCCCCGTCGCGATCAGGCTGTCCATGTTCGCCTGCTTGGCCACGATCGCGTCGCGCGTGCCCCGGTAGAAGCGGTACCCCCCGATGAACTGCACGAGCGTCGCGAGCACGAACAGGAGGTAGTACATCCGGATGCCCGCAATCGGCATGTTCCACTCGTCCGACCCCACGATCTTCGGGTACAGGTACTCGAAGAACAGCGTCACGGACCCGAGCGTGAGGCTGAACGCCGTCATGATCTTCAGGTTCCGGTACTCGCGCTCCGGGAGCCGGAAGGTGATGAGGCAGCTCTCGCTGCAGAAGTAGTACTTCGTGCCGCGCCGCTCGGCGGCAAAGGGCGCTTTTGCCTCCTCGACGTACATCCCGCAGATGATGTCCTTGGCCATTGGGGAGCTCCTAAGGAGGCATGCCGTTCACCCTACTTCCTCCTCACCCTTGACAATTGTAAAGCGCCGCTCCGGGGCTCGCGCCCGCTCAGTGGTGGTGCGCCTCGGCTCCGGAGCGAGGGCGCTCCTTTAGCGCTTGCGCAGCCCCGGCCTTTCGCCCCTTGCCCACCATCTTTGCGAGCCTTCCCGCCCGCTCCTCGAAGCCCGCCTTGCAACTCTCGCAGCATACGAAGTGCGTGATCTCGCCGACCTTGACGCGCAGGGCCTCGTCTTTCGTCCGCCGCCCGCAGAACTCGCACTTCACGGTGAGCATCACGCCGCGGTCGACGACCGCGAGCGGCAGGTCCTTCACGGTTTTCCGGATGACAAAGCTCTCGTAGGAGACGATGGGCTCGATCCGCCCCACTTTCTCGTGGAACTCGGCCTCGAGCCCCCCGTCAAGCAGGGTGGCGAAGGCCAGCACGCGGTGCGGGCTCGCGATGTGGCAGACCCGGACCTCGGGCAGCGCGCCGAGCCTCTCGGCCACCGCCTCGACTTCGCTTGGCCGCGCCTTC
>Ga0209342_10002712_pt1 | contig 18821 bp, 11 predicted proteins | sample RifCSP16_2_FD_184023 | JGI IMG/M metagenome (GOLD analysis project Ga0209342, IMG submission 184023) | Soil microbial communities from Rifle, Colorado - Rifle CSP2_sed 16_2 (SPAdes) (version 2) | ecosystem: Environmental > Terrestrial > Deep subsurface > Rock core/Sediment | place: Rifle... | reverse complement strand
AAGAAGAAGCCCCGCCGCCACTCGTACGCGGTCAACATCCAGAAGAACAACGGCCAGACGATTTGGACCGAGCTCGCGGAGTCTGGCGACGGCACGGTGGCCGAGATCGCGGCCGTCGCCGACAACTGGGCGATCTACCCTTGGGTCACGTTCGACCTCATCCCGCGGCCAGACGCCAGCGGCGACACCTCGTGGGAGACCGACTGGTGCGACCACGAGGACAACGGGCTTGAGGAGCGCAGCCTGATGTTCGTCGCCGACCTATCGGACGACGAGAAGGATGAGCTCAACGTGTTGATGGGCGGCCGGCCGCGCGGCACCAGCAGCTTCCCTGAGGACGAGCCCGGCGGCATGGAGGGCGAGGCCGCGCACAGGCCCGCCGGCAAGCGCATCGGCCTGCCGATACGATCCGCGTTCGCCAAGCGCCGCGCCTACATGAGCCAGGAGGAAGTGGCGGCGGTCCGCGTTCCCTCCGGCACCCTGTTCAAGATCACCGGCCAGCAGGTGGTCGGCATCTACAAGGACCGCAACAACGCGCTGAGTCCTGGCGAGACCTACCAGCTCTTGATGGACTATCCGGTGTCCGGGACCATGACCCTTGCCTGGGGCGAGGCTCCGCCAGCCAGCCGCGGGAAGGACTACGGTAGCCCCGAGACCATCACCGTCTGGCGCGAGGACCTCCTGGCCAACGCCCGGGTGGTGGGCAAGCATGAGGACTGGGGCGGGCTAGAGGGCGAGGCTGGCGTCCGCGGCCGCTGGACAAGCCGCCGCGCCGCGGTCAACGTCGGGTTCATCATCTGGAAGCGCGAGTTCTACGACGGCGAGGCCGAGGTGCGCGAGGCCGACGACGTGGATGGCGGCTTCATGACGCCGGAGGCCGCGGCCGCCGAGTGCAAGAGGTACGGCATCAAGCCGGCGACCTACAAGGGCGCGGCCATAGAGGGCTGGGCCAGCGACTGGAGCGACGGCAACCCCAGCGTGGCGTTCGAGGCGACGCTGGCGCCGGCCGGCGAGTCGCCCGAGCTCGACGTGGACCCGGACCTCCTCAACCGGTTCAACGTGGCGCTCGGTGGGCAGCCGCTGTGGGGCGGCGGCGAGGGCCCGCTCGAGGGCGAGGCCGGCCTGCGGACCGCCGGCCGCAAGCTGCTCAAGAACATCACGATCTGGCCGCTCAACTTCGACAGCGTGGGCGGCGTCGCGGACCGCGGCTGGGAGGTCGAGGTCATCGGACCGGCCCAGCGCAACGGCCTCGATGGCATCGCCTTCCGCATCGAGGGCGTGGTCCCCGACCTCTGGTCCCTGACTCAGGAGCTGGCCCCGGCCCTGGGCCTGGACGAGGCGGCGCTCACCGGCCTGACGCAGACGCAGGACCCCAGGCCGCTGGAGGGCGAGGCGTCCGCCGGAATTGTAAAGAATTGTAAAGCCGCCAGCCGCCTGTGGGCGGTGTTCGGCGAGCCGCACGACGAGTTCCTCGGGTTCTTCCACCGCGAGACCGCGGAGCAGGCGGAGGCCGCGGCCGAGGCGGTCTTCGGGCCGATCGAGCCCGCGCTCCAGCGCGACTACGCCTACAACGCGGTGCCGGCCGAGGATGTGACGCCGGACCAGCTCGGGGCCCCCGTCCGCGGTCCGCTGGAGGGCGAGGGCGCGGTGCGCGCCCGCTGGATCTCGCGCAGGGCCGAGGACCGCACCGTCAATCAGGTCACCCTGCTCAAGCCGCTGATCGTCAAGTGCGTAGGCGGCGGCCGCGAGTACCACGACGTCCGTAGCCTGCCAGCCGGCTCCGACCTCTGGATCGTCGACGCCAGCGGGCCCCGGGGCCAGGTCATGTTCCACGCCCGCATGCCGGAGGGCCACCGCGCTCCGGGCGATCCCCACGGCTGGTGCGGGACCTACATGGTGCGGGCCGACGTCCTGGCCGAGGCCGTGGGCGCCGAGGGCGTCAGCGGCATGCGGCACGACGTAGGCGGGATGGAGGGCGAGGGCTCGGTCCGCGGCCGCTGGACCGGACGCCGCGCCGTTCGCTACGAGGACCTCCCCGAGCGCAGCCGGTCGCAGTTCCGCATCCTGACGCCGGCCGACCTCAAGCGGCACATGGACCGCCACTTCCCGCGGTCGAAGTACTCTAAGGATCTGCGCGACAGGACGGCGCGGACTATCGCCGTGCACACGAACCAGTACCACGATCCGAAGACCGGCCACTCCGAGTTCTACGAGGATACGCCGCGCTGGATCAGGCTCCTGGACAAGGAGCTGGACTGGGAGCTCGGCATCCTGCCCGGCGGCGACGTGGACGCGCCGCTGGAGGGCGAGGCCGCAGCCCGCCTGCCCGAGGTCGGCGAGGTCTGGCTGCTGCACCTCGACCTCCTGGCCAGGGACCGGGCCATGGCCAACGAGTTCGTCCTGAGGGCCGGCCGCCACGTGGTGGTGGACTGGGCGGGACACGGGTATGTCCACCTGAGCGAGATGGAGGGCGACCTCTACGCGCTGCACGCGGCGGTCTACCTCCGGCAGTTCCTTGAGGCCGCGGTGCCGGCCACCGCCAACCGCACGGACTCGCGCGCGCCGCTCGAGGGCGAGGCCGGACTTAACCACTTAACGCCAGGCGTTAAGTTGGCCGCCGACCGCCCTCACGCCTGGGGCACGACCACCGAGATCCGCGTGCTGACCAAGCCGCTGAACGTCAGGCCGATCAACGGGCAGGAGTTCGGTCCGGACTTCGATCTGCCGGCAGGCACCAGGTTCGAGGTGTTCGACGTGCTGCGCGGTCTGTGCGGCTTGTCGGTGGCCGGTGACGACCGCACGTTGTGGGCGGACGACCGGATCACGCTGGAGTCATCCGAGTTGGTCGGCCGCGGCGACCGCCAGCACGAGCAGGGGCTGGAAGGCGAGGCCGTGGTCCGCGGGCGGTGGCAGCGCCGGCGCGCAGGCCGCGCCGACTACGGCATCCAATACGGCCAGGTCGTGCGCTTCCACCGCGATATCCCGGGCAAGCGCATGTGGCCGGCTCCTGCGGCCGACGTCGTTTTGCCTCCCGGCGACTACCGCATCAGCGGCCTGCAGGCCAGCACCTACGACGCCGGGGAGCGGGTGATACTCGCGCCGGTGTCCGCGATCTCAAAGGACAAGGCCAGCGCCTACTACACGGCCCCGGCCTACGTCATCGAGGAGTTCGGGACCATGGTCAGCTCGGACGAGGCTCGTGGTCTTGAGGGCGAGGCCGCGGCGCGCCCCCGCCGGCTGACGCACGCCATCCGCGCCTGGCAGGCGGAGGGCACGGGCGTGTTCGTGGACCTGAGGGCCGGCACCGCGGTGACGGTCACCGGCCTGCGCGAGGCCGGCCGCGGCGACCCGCCGCACGCCACGTTCATCGCCGAGAACTACCCCATCTTGCTGGCCTGCGACATCTACACGCTCCAGGTGGCTGGCGTGCCGGTGCCCGAGGCCCGGCGCGACGACCAGGCCGGCGGGCTTGAGGGCGAGGCCACGGTGCGCTCCAGGTGGACGGATCGCCGGGCGGCAGACGAGATAGCCCACCGGTACGACGACATGAAGCTGGTGTCGGTTAGCTGGTTCGGCGCTCCCAAAAGCCGCTCAGGCTACGTCAACCTGGAGGCCATGGGCGGGAGCCGCACCTGGACCGACTACTTCGTCGTCTACGACGACGGCCGCGTTGCCTTAGACGGGTGGTATCCGGACGAAGTATACGACTTCATCGTGGACGCCGTGAGGGCGGCAAAGGGCAGGGAAGTTTCGGAGTCGCCGTTAGAGGGCGAGGGCTCGGTGCGCTCCAGGTGGTCGGATCGCCGTGCGGCGGACGAAGACGCCGGCGGCGTCACGGTGGAGCGCGTGTTCTGGAACGACAAGGACAGCGGCTGGTTCGACTGGCACTGGAACTACGATCCCAGCGTGTCGCTGGCCGGCGAGTTCTTCGCCTCGGGCCAGAACCTCGGCGATCTGAGCGAGCGGTTCCCGACGGCCATCCGGCGCCAGGTCTCCGAGCATATCCGGGCGACCAAGGGCCAGGTCCAGAGTCGCAGGCCGATGGAGGGCGAGGCGTCGGTCCGCACGGCCGCCGACCTCGTGCCGCACATCACGGCCGACGTCGTGCTCACCCGCGGCAACGTGCAGGTCGAGCTCACGTACATCGGCGAGGGCCAGGACGGCGACTACGACCCGGAGAACGCTGAGGACATGCCGCTGATGCGGTTCTACGTCACGCGCCTCGACCGAGACCAGGACCACAACGACCTCGGCTCCTACTGCACGATGATTCCGGCCATAGCGCCGGAGGCCAAGAAGGACCTGTACGCCCGCCAGATCATGAACGCGGCGTGGGACGCGGCGCAGGAGACGGCGCCCGGCTACCAGATGCCCAGGAGCATCCTGGAGTCGCTGTCGTGGCTGGGCAAGGACGACCCGCTGTGGGCCGGGCGGCAGTCGGACAAGCCGATGGAGGGCGAGGGCTCGGTGCGCGGCCGCTGGACTCAGCGCCAGGCCGCCCGCCGCGAGATGCCGGTGGACAATCTCGGCGACGCCGACCCCTATACCTACGGCGGCCTCCTGATCTACGCCGACGGCGACGCGGTGTACTGGAGCGACCCGTCGGGATCGGACGGCGACAAGGTCGAGGTCTACCGCTTCACGCTGGGCAACGGGCCGCTGTTCGACCAGCGCGGCGAGCTGAGCTGGGTAGCGTACCCCGAACCTGAGGCCGGCGGGGTTCCGGAGAAGGTCCAGGAGATCGCCAGGTCCATGGGCGTGCCGGCCGAGAACCTCATGGAGATGTCGCGCAGCGACGACCTGGCGACCAGGGCCGAGGTCTTCCGCATGGTCGGCGACTACCACGGCTGGGAGAACATCGACTCCTACCCCGACATGATGACGGAGAAGGAACTCCGCCGCCGGTTCCCGATGGACCCCGATCTGTTCGAGAGCATGAAGTCGCCTACCCGGGGCGAGGGCCCGCTCGAGGGCGAGGGCTCGGTCCGCGCCCGCTGGCTGGCCAGGACCGCGGACGAGGATCTCGTCCGCAGCAAGCCCGGCAACGACGGCATCATCACGCGCGACGAACTGAAGGCCGTGCCGCCGGCGTCGCTGCTCAGCCGCCTGCGGCCCCTCCCCCACTACTGGTACGAGACCGAGGACGGGAAGCGCCGGTGGGTACCGACGGACGAGGAAATGAAGCAGACCGACCACCTCGGGCTGATGGACGGCGAGTTCCAGGTGCAGCGCCTCAGGATGCCCATGGTCACCGACTCGATGACCACCAACCAGGGCAAGCTGGGCCAGGGCGAGAGCACGTTCAACGGGGCCGACGCGCTGGTCCTGGCGCTGATGCTCAACCACGGCTGGCGGCTGGTCGATGCGTGCGCCCTGTACGGCGCGGCCTGTGAGAGGTGCATGAACATCCTGGAGGAGGCGGCGACCGGCGAGCCCTACGCGGAGCGCGCCACCTCCCACACCCACTGCGAACTCTGCGCTCAGGTCGACCCCGAATACGACCGCGCCTACCTTGATAAGCACCCGGACATGGCCATCGAGGTGGTCCACGGGGCAGGAGTCCTCGGCCGCTGGACCCAGCGGCGCGCGTCCATGAAGGTCAGGGCCCTGGTCGAGTACTACACCAACCTGGACAAGGTGCTCAACGCCTGGCGGCGCGGCGCCCACCGCCAGCGCGGGCCGTGGGAGACCAAGGACGGCTGGATCACGCTCAACGATAAGGGCGTGGTCCACGGCACCCCCGACGACTTTATCCTGACCACCAAGCACATCGGCCAGCCGAGCCAGCGCCTGACCATGCTGTTCAACCAGATCCTCCAGGAGCACGCGCCTGGCTACCGCACGTGGCCCTGGCAGGAGCTCATGTTCCTCTTGCCGCCAGAAGTCAGGTGGCGCGCCGGCACCCGCACGCAGGACATCCTGGCCGACGGCTGGGTTCTGGACAGCGGCGACGCGCGGTTCGTCGGCGGGAAGCTGGTCAACGAGGACGTGCTGCGCCTGGCCAGCGACCTGTTCGAGTCCATGAAGGGCGAGCGGGCGCGCCGCCGGCGCGAGACCCACGAGCGCAACCGCGAGAGCCGGATCATCGCCGAGATCGTGGTGCCGGTGCTGGAGCGGGTCAAGGCGGGCGGCGGCACTGAGGAGGAGCGGCGGAGGGCGATCTCCAGCTCGGCGAGGATAGGGGCCCGCAACGAGAACCCGGCGGCCGCCGCCGCCACCCTTCTGGCCAGGCTGCGCGAGGACCTGTCCGCCGGAGGGCCCTGGGCTCAGATATTCTACGACCGCATCGCCGACGACTGGCGCGACCTGGTGGCGCGCCAGGTGCCGGAGCCGATGGAGGGCGAGGGCTCGGTGCGCGGCCGCTGGACCGTGCGCCGCGGCGAGCGCGAAAATCCCTATGAGCAGGAGCGGCGCCGGCGCGCGGACATCGACCTGGCGAGGCGCATGGTCCGCGAGAAGTACGAGAAGTTGGAGGACGAGGGCCGGCTGCCGGTCCTGACCTACTCCATCACCTACGACGTGGTGACGCAGGAGTCAGCGGAGAGCGGCGAATCGGCGGAGAGCGGCTTCGAGGTGGAGAAGCAGCAGGGCACCATCCTGGACATCGTGAGCGAGGCCAATAACCGCGGCATCGGCGCGCTGAGCGTCCACGACCACACTGGCTGGTGGTCGGCCGAGCCCGACAGCGACTACCGGACGGGGGAGGAGACCAGCCGGTCGCTGCACGTGGACGAGGCCGAGGGCGACATATCCCTGCGCTCTGACATCAACGTGTTGCTCGGTGGCCAGCCGCTCATCGAGCAGGTGCTGCCCGCCGGCACCAGGGTCGAGGAGAAGTGGCAGGGCATGGAGGGCGAGGCCGCGTCCGAGGTGGTCGAGCGCACGCTGCGCGGCCTGCGGGTCAAGTGGATCGAGCGCCGCGGGGCAGGCGGCAAGGTGGACTGGGACTACGTCCGCCAGATCGCCGAGCAGATCCGCGGCCAGCAGATATGCGACCTCCAGCAGGAGCCCAGGGGCCTGTGCGTCAACCTGAGCGAGCGGCTGTACGACGCCCTGCTCCCGGCCTACGAGAACCAGATGCTGCTGCACGCGGGCGAATTCAGGACCGACAGGGCCCCGGACGACGGCGAGAAGAAGGCGTTGCACCCGATCCGCGTAGAGGGAGACAGGTGGCCGCACGCTTGGCTGCAGATCGGCGACGTGGTCGTGGACATATCGGCGGACCAGTTCAACGCATGGCTGGACGAGCCTATGCCGGAGATTTACGTCGGCCCCAGGACCGAGCACTACCTATGGGACGCGGAGAAGAACGCATCGGCCTCAGGTCGCCGCGCCGCCGACCTCGACCCCACCAGGTGGCCTGGCGCTCGCCTGCACCAGTGGATGGCCAACCGCGAGGGCGGGCAGACGTACGGCAACCAGTCGATCGTGCTGCCGATGGGCACAGAGGTCTACGCGGCGTTCGTCAAGAAGATCGTGGGCGTCAAGGACTTCGCCACCCTCCAGAAGAAGAACCCGGAGCTGGCCCAGGCTCTGGTGTTCCTCTACAAGCTGGAGGGCCGCGGCGACTGGAAGCTCGGCCGCGTCCGGTTCACGATGGACGAGCTCGGCTTCCCTCCAGAGGACCCGCGGTGGGCGCTCGAGGTGGATTCCTTCGACAGCTCGCAGGCCCGCAAGCAGGGCATGACCTTCGACAGCGGCCCGGCGCACCGCGGGCGACGCAAGGCCGAGGTGCTGGCGTGATTACCAAGGTGGCCGAGGACCTGGCGCTGCCCAAGGAAGGCGAGCTCTACGAGAGCAGGACCATCGTGACAGGCTGGAACTACGCCGGCAGGCTGCGCGAGATCCCGGCTGGCCGGCGGGTGCGCGTCGAGACCGTGTCCGTGGACACCTCGGGCAACGGCGAGATCGGCGTCGAGCTGCTGCCCAGCGGCGCGGCGTTCTACATGTCGCCCGAGGAGTTCGAGAACGGATTCGAGAAGATCGAGGGCAGCCTGTCGCATGAGGACGAGGGGATGGAGGGAGAGGCCCGGAGCACCGGGCGGACGGAGAGGGTGGCGGAAAGGCAGGAGTCATCGAGATATACCTCAAGAGACTCGACGCGCGCCGACACCCTCTGCGTCCGTGCGGACCGGCAGGAGGACATAGTCCCCCGGTTATACCACGGGACCAGCGACCGCGACGCGAGTCGCGCGTTGACCAGCGGCCTGACCAACCCGCGCCTGTGCGACTCGATCGACCAGGCGCGGGAACGGGCCCGCCAGCACTCCAGCGTGTTCCAGGAGCGGCCGGTGGTGCTGGAGGTGGTGGTGCACGAGCCAGCCGGCCTCCAGTCCGACCACCTGGCGATGAAGGACCCGCTGGTCAACCGGGACCCGGAGCACCTGTCGTTCGTCAGCCGGCACCGCCGGCCCGTGGACTGGCGCGAGAGCCTGAGGCTGGTGGGCAGCGTCACGTTCAGCGGCACCATCCCGCCGGGCAACGTGGCGGTGGTCGAGGGCGACCGCGGGCCCGAGCGCCAGGCCGCCGACCATCCTCCGTCGTTCGGCGACGAGGGCGGCGGCTGGGCGGTGGTCCGCAGGATGAGGGGGTCCAGGTGCTAGGCCAGCAGCCGGCGCTCACCGACGCCTTCCAGCAGGGCTTCGCCGCCTGCCTGCAGCTACCGCCCATCACCGAGCGGTTCGAGCAGGAGATGGGCCGCGAGATGACGGCCGCGGTCAGCGCCGCGGGCGTAGGCAGGCCAGATCCCGACAACTTCAGCCGCCACTACTTCGGCAACCCGCTGCACGACAACCAGAAGGACGTGGTCCGGGCGCTGACCGGCACCGACCGCCTAGTCCAGGTCATCGAGCCGCGGCAGGCTGGCAAGACCGCGAGCGTGGCCGTGGCCTGCGCCATCAACTGCGAGCAGGAGGGCGGCGACTGGAACCGGGCCCACTCCGAGCCCTACCGCATCGGTATCTTCGCGCCGAAATTGGGCCAGGCGCAGACCGACATCGGCCGCATCAAGTCGTGGGCCAGGGCCACGGGCAACGGCCGGCCGCTCATCGACTGGGAGCAGACGACCAACTCCAAGGTCGTCTGGCGCAACGGCTCCGAGATCCACGCGGTGTCGGCGGCCGAGACCGCGGACAACGAGGGCGGCACCTTCAACCGCATCATCATCGAGGAGGCGCAGAAGGTCAGCGACCACGTGGTGTCCGAGGTTATCCTGCCGATGGGCGGCGCCACCAACGCGAGGATCGCCAAGGTCGGCACGGTGCGCGCCATCCAGAACCACTTCTACCGCACGTGGCACGAGGACCAGTCCGCGATCAAGGTCTGGCACCACTGGCTGCTGTGCGGCAACTACCTGGGCCAGGCCGGCTACCTGGAGTACGGCGGCCGCAAGATCAGCCGCTACATCCTGGACATGATGCCGGTGCAGCTCAAGGAGCACTACGTGCGCGCGGGCGTGTTCCCGTCCACCCCCGACTTCCTCTACGCCACGCAGAACATGGAGTACGGGGACTTCCTCACCCAGTACGAGCTCCGGTGGCTGGAGCAGTTCGGCCTGTTCCTGAGCATGGACGAGCGCGCGTCGCTGCTCCGCGGGACCCACGGCATCCTCCACCACCAGGAGAACCTGGCCGACGACCTGTACGCCGGCGTGGACTTCGCCAGCGGATCGGGCGAGGACGAGACCTCGGTCAGCGTCTGGCGCCGGGTCGGCCTGGTCAAGGAGAAGGTGTGGGGCCGCACCTGGAACGACATCGACCTCCCCGAGCAGAAGCGCGAGCTCATCAACATTTTCGGTCGGACGGGGAGGTTCCCCGGGGTAAAGCTGATCCTGGGCGACGTCGGGGGCAACGGACTGGCCGTGATGCAGGACCTCGCGGCCGAGGCCAACATGCCCATCCACCCAGTGAACTTCGGGGCCAACGACAAGCAGCTCATGCACGTGTCCATGAACATGAAGACGTCCATGTTCATGGACTTCAAGCGCGAGTGCCAGTCGGGGACCCTGCGCTACGGCTGCGTGGACTCGACCTGGCCGATGGAAGTGGCCATGGAGTGGCGCAAGGGCGCGCGGCAGTGGCAGGCGCTGGAGCAGGAAATGCTGCCCAGCGGCCTCAACCGCCGCATCCAGGCGCCCGACTCCGACCACGACGACGTGTGCTGCGCCGACGTCCTGGGCGTGCGCGCGGCGAAGCTCGGGCCGCAGTTGTTCGGGCGGGCGCAGACCGGCAGGCTGGCGGTACTGCCCCACGCCCTGGTGCGGAGCAACATCTACCACTAGGAGAATATCATGAAGATAAAGAACGTGTCGTCCGGAGTCGTGATGGTGTCCGATTTGCCTGGAATCCAGGGCGGACAGGGGCTGACCCTGCAGGCCGGGGCCGAGCATCTGCTGCACGACGAGGAGGCCGAGAAGTCGGGCCAGCTCGCCAGCCTCATGCAGGCCGGCGTGATCTCGAAGCTGTCGGACGAGGAGCCGAACGACGCAGGGGCCGCCGCCGACAAGGATCTGACGGCGCTGGCCGAGACCTACGCCGGTAGCTCCTCGCATCAGATGGTGGCCGCCGACCTTACGCTCGGCGCGGCCGCCGGCAGCAGCGCCGAGCCCAAGTACCTGGCCCCGATCATGGGCAACCTGTTCGGCGCGGCGCTGACCGCGACCAAGAACTACCTGGCCGGGATCATCGGCGCGTACAGCGCCACCGGGACCCGGGCCACGACCTACCCGGCGGGCGCGGTGTTGGGGCAGATCACGGACGGCGTGACGGAGGCCGACGGGGCGGTGGTCGCCTACATCGACGGCGACAGCGCGCTGACCAAGGCCAACGCCGCGTTCAAGGCCATGTCGAACAACAGCACGCCGGGCTCCGGCTTCGACTTCGGCCTCGACCTGTTGGGCGCGGCGCACGACGGCTACCCGGCGCTGGCCATCCTCAAGGCCGACCTGCGGCTATCGAGCGACGTCTGCCACCTCAGCGGGGCGGGGGCTCCGGTCAACGGAGTTTCGGGGACCGGCGCGGGATTCGCCGGACCCGGGTCGCAGTACACGGACCGGTCGGCGGCGACCATCTACCTGAACTCGGGGACCAAGGCCAGCCCCACCTGGGCGTCTGTTGGCGGCGCGTCGTTCCAGATCCTGGCGCTGGACTCCAACCCCGGGCCAAGCAGCGTGATTGTCGGAGACTACGACCAGACGACGTTCTCGGTCGCCGGTCTGCTGGCTACGGACACCATCCTCTCCGTGACGCCGAAGGTGCCGCCTGCCGGCGGCGGTGCTGGTGCGATATTCGGTTTCCTCAACCAGGCCGACGGTTCGCTGAGCGTTCAGTGGAATAACGCCGTAGCGACTCCTGGAACAGTAATCCGCGTGGCGGTAAAGAGGTAATCGTGGCCGAGGGGGCTCCGGAGGTGCTGTCGGTGACGACCATCGAGCAGGTGGAGTCTCTGTACATCGAGCACCTCCGGAGCCACAGGAGCACCATTCACGAGTTCAGGAGCGCGGCCTTAAACAGCGGCCGGCTCGACGGCGACGGGCGAGCGGCGGTGGACCGGTGGTACGCCGGAAGGATGAGGAGGTAGGACTATGTCGCATCCGACAGTAGCCAGCGCGACGTTCGGCAACAAGGAGCAGATCACGGCGACCCTTTTCACGCCGTCGGCCCCGGCGGACTCGGCGCGCCCCGACTTCGTGTCCGAGGGCCGCATCATCTCGGCGCAGAGCGTGGCGGCTGCCGCCAGCCACACGTCGAAGTCCTGCCGGGTGCTGGCCAAGCCCGGCCACGTACCGATCAAGACCGTGTACGTGGAGTCCACGCAGCCCGGCTCGTTCATCATCCAGGTCATGCTCGACGAGAGCGAGCGCATCGGCGGCCTGCCGGTCTGGCGCAATCTGTCGAACCCCAGCACCCCGTTCGCCGCGGACCCCGGGTTCCTGGCGCGGCAGACGTTCCAGGACCTGTTCCGGCAGATCCGCGTGGTGTTCACCGCGGACGCCGGCATCCCGTCCCCGGCCGTCGTCAACGCCTGGGTCATGAGCGTGCCGTAAGGAGAGCCACATGGCAAAGATACTTTCTGCGACCACCGAGCAGCTCCTGGCCTCGGTCATCGACCAGAGCAACCCGGAGGTCCCGGTCCTGAGGTCGACCGCAGTCATCCAGGGGAACGTGACCATCAACACGCCGCCGGCGGTGGAGATCACCAACGACGCCGGGGCCCCGATCCCGGTCAACAGCGCGTCGATCGAGGGTAAGCTGGACCAGGTCATCGCCAACACGCAGGACCTGGACATCAACACCGACCAGGTCGAGGCCAAGCTGGACGAGGTCAAGGCCGCGATCCAGGCGCTGCCGGGCGGCGGCGGCGGCCCGAGCACGGTGACCGGCAGCACGAACAAGTTCTACTCCGACCAGACGGTCACCGCGCTGACCGGGGCCTACCAGAACATGGCGTTCGGCTTCGACAGCCTGAACATCACGCTGTTCTGCGACGGCACGACGGTCATCGAGTTCTCGTTCGACGGGGCGGCCAAGCACGGAGAGCTGCGTCAGAACGAGAAGCTGGCCATGGACTACCGCCGGCAACCCGGCATCTGGCTCAAGGGGGCCGGCGCCAGCTACCGGCTGATGGCCTACTAGCATGAGCTTCATATTCAGGGAACCGACGACCTTCGTCCACGACCAGCAGGTGCCGGCCACCACCTGGGTCATCACCCACAACATGGGCCGGCAGCCGTCGGTCAGCATCGTGGACAGCGGCGGGAATCTGGTCATCGGCGACGTTCAGTACGACTCGGTGAACCAGGTGACGGTGACGTTTTCGGCGGCGTTTGGCGGAAAGGCTTACCTGAACTGACGCAACTCAATCAAAGGAGAGTAAAGAGATATGCCCAAGGCACTGGTGAACCTGGACCTTCAGAAGAACGAGCTCCAGAACGCTCGGCTGCAGAATCTGGCCTCGGCTCCGGCTTCGCCGGTCGAGGGCCAACTGTACTACGACACGACCCTGGACCGGCCGCGGTTCCACGACGGGGCGACGTTCCAGACGGTGCTCCAGTCGCCGGCCAGCCTCACGACCGAGGTCACGGGGACGCTGCCCGTGGCCAACGGCGGCACGGGACTGGCCACCATCACGGCGAACGCCGTGCTGCTGGGCAACGGCACCTCGGCCATCGCGCTGGCCACCGGCACCGCCAACCAGGTGCTCCGGGTACCGGGCGGCGGCGGCGCGCCGGCGTTCGGCGCCATCGACCTCGCGCAGGCGGCGGCGGTCACCAGCCAGCTCAACGTGGCCAACGGCGGCACGGGGGCGGCGACGCTCACGCAGAACGGCTTGCTCCTGGGCAACGGCACGGGGGCGGTGACGGCGGTCGCCGAACTGTCCGACGGCCAGTTGGCGGTCGGCCGCACCGGCCTGGCTCCGGTCGCTGCCAGCATCACGGGCACCGCGAACCGGCTCGGCGTGACGAACGGCGCCGGGTCCATCACGCTCAACGTCAACACCTCGCTGCTCCCTAGCCCGCTGTCCGGGGACGCGAACAAGCCGCTGGTGGCCAGCGGCGCGGATGCCGCGGCCTGGGGCACGCTGGGCGTGGCCGGCGGAGGCACGGGGAAGGTGTCGGTCACGGCCAACGCCCTGCTGTACGGGGCCGGCACCGCGGCGCTGGCCGAGATCGGGCCGCTGACCAACGGTCAACTGGTCATCGGCAGCACTGGCGCCGCGCCGCAGGCGGCGACGCTCACAGGGACCGGGAACCAGATCGCGGTGGCCACTGGGGCCGGCAGCATCACGCTGAGCACCCCGCAGGACATCGCCTCGACCAGCAGCCCGACGTTCTTCAACCTGACGCTCAACGGCGACACGCTGGCGCTCAACGCCGACGGCTCGGGGCCCAAGCTCAAGGACGAGAGCGGCGCGCTGGCCATCCGCAACGCCGCGGACAGCGCCTACGCGACGCTCAAGTGCCGGGACCTCGTGGTCACCAGCGGCACGCAGACGGTGCTGAACTCGGTCGAGGTCAACATCGGCGACGCGGAGATCGTGCTCAACGGCGACATCACGGCCGCGGCGCAGAACTCCGACGGCGGCATCTCGGTGGCTCGCCTCGCGGCTACCACCGCCATCACCAACGCCGTGAACAACGGGGCGGGACTCATCCGCATCACCGACACGGCCCACGGCTACTCGACGAGCGACCGGGTCTACATCGCGGCGGTCGTCGGGACCACCGAGGCCAACAACACCGAGGCCAACCCGCGGTGGACCATCACCGTGGTCGATGCCAACACGTTCGACCTCCAGGGGTCTGCGTTCGTCAACGCCTACGTCAGCGGCGGGACCGCGGCGCGCGAGATCAACGCCCGCGTGTCGTGGGACGAGTCGGACGCTCGGTTCGAGAGCCGCGTGGGCGCGGCCTCGGCGACGACCTCGAAGTTCCTGGCGATGAAGCACACGGCGACCATCGGCGACGGCGCGGCCACCAGCTACGTCATCACGCACGGCCTGAACACGCAGGACGCGGTGGTCAGCGTGCGCGAGGCCGGCTCGCCGTTCAACCAGGTCATCGCGGACGTCGAGATGACGTCGGCCAGCACCCTGACCGTGAGCTTCGCCACGGCGCCGTCGCTGGACAGCAAGGTCGTGACCATCGTCGGGTAGGACCAGACCCGGGGCCCTTCGGGGCCCCGGGCACGATTTAGGACCGGAGCCGAGAACATGCCAAGCGTACTGAGCAGTCTGACGATAGCCGCCGGATCGTCGATCATCAACACGACGAGCACCGACACCCGTCCGCTTACATTCACGTCAGCGGATTCTGTCGGCGGGCTGGTCGTTGGCCGCACAGCCGCCAACGACTTCGGCGTGGCTCGCACCGGGTCGTTCCCCATGCGGTTCACGGTCGACGGCTTCCTGACGATGGCGCTTGGAACTACGACCATCAGCCTCAACCGGCCGACGAGCGTATCCGGAGCTCTGACCGCTGGCGACGGGACGGCGTCGGCGCCGTCGCTCAGCTTCTCCAGCGATACGAACACCGGCGTGTACAGGGTTGAAGCAGACGTCGTGGGGATATCAGCCGGTGGGTCAGAGCGAGCCAGATTCACGACTGGCGGAGGCAAGATCACGGGCAGCCTGGGGATAGGGGTTGACCCTGACGCCGATCTGCACGTCAAGGGGCACTCTGCGTTCGCGGGTTCCGGCCACAGGCTCACTACGGCCGCCGTCCGCACTACGGACGACACGGTGACCGCGATCAAGACCATCGCGCTCGCGGACAACACGACCTACGTCATCAAGGCCGTGGTCGTCGCCCGTGAGGCCACGAACAACCGGGCGGCCTACGAAAGGACGTTCGCTTTTTACCGAGAGGCAGCCGGCGCGGCGACGCTCCTTGGCTCGAACCTTCTCGACTTCACGTCTGAGTCTAACGTCGCGTGGGATGTGACGATGGCGGCGAGCGGCAACAACGTCGAGATCAGGGTGACGGGCGTCGCCGCCACCACGATCGACTGGACGGCCACGGTCGAGTACCAGGCCGTGAGCACGAACGCATAGGCGGATCTGATGGCGACACCTGACGGAGAGCGGATAGCGCGGGTGGAGGAGCAGATGCGGGCCTCGCTGCGCCGCCACGACGAACACGAGCGGAGGGACGCGGCCATGGTGACCGAGATCGGGAGCTTGGTGAAGGTCAGCGAGCAGCACTCGGTGCACATCGGCCTGCTCATCCGCTGCATGTACGGACTCGTGGGCATGATCCTGCTGGCGGTCGGCGGGGCCGTCATGAAGCTGGTGGTGCGGTGAGCGCAGGAACAAACGGCCACCGCGAGGTGACGGTGGCCATCGCCGCCGTGGTGCTGGAGGGGAAGCGCGACCTCCGCCACGCGCAGTGGCTCAAGATGTACGACCGCGAGGAGGACAAGTTCTTCGCCGTGCGGCCGTTCCTCTTGGTGGTCAAGGACAACGAGGTGGCCGAGGCCATCCAGGAGAAGATCAGGTCCATGGTGCAGGACTTCCAGGACAAGGGCCTCGCCTACATCGGCGAGCTCAGCTTCGAGACCAACGGGGGCAAGTAGTGGCGACGATCAGGAACACGACGCAGGCGAAGCTCTCGATAGACGACCTCCCCGGCGGGCAGTCGGGGAGCGGGACCATCGTCTACCCGGGCCAGGACGTGCGCGTGTTCAACGACGACCTCAACAAGTCGTTCAAGGCCGGCGCGCTCATCACCGCCGGCGTGCTGACGGTCGTCGACTCGCTGGACCCAGTCGGATCTCCGAACTTGCCTTCGGACACCGACGCCATAGCGCAGAGTCTCGTGGACCTTGAGACCAGAGTCGGCTTGGCCAACCCCAACACGGCAAACGGCGTCGTGAAGCTCGATGGAGCCGGGAGGCTGCCTGCGGTGGACGCCACGCAGCTCGTCGGCGTGGTCAAGAGCGTCAGGTCCAGCGGCAACCCGATCATCGTCGGCGACGTGACGCTGGCCGCAGGCTCCAACGCGGCCCTGTCGCAGGCCGGGTCCACCATCACTATATCTTCGACCACGCCGCCGCCGTCCGACGCCTCGGACTCGGTAAAGGGCGTCAGCCGGCTGTCCGCGGCGCCGGCCTCGGCCTCCGACCCGGTGGCCGTCGGCGATAACGACGCAAGGATGAGCGACAGCCGCAGCCCGTCGGGCGCCGCATCCGCCGACCTGTCTGGCACCTATCCCGGACCCACTGTGTCCAAGATACAGGGGATTCCGGTTTCGTCCGTCGCGCCGGTCTCCGGGCAGGGCCTGAGGTTCGACGGCACGAACTGGGCTCCGTTTACGCCGATGCAGGCTGACGCATCGGCCACGGTCAAGGGCCTCACCAAGCTGAGCGTGGACCCGGTCCTGGCCACAAACCCGATAGCCGCCGGCGACAACGACCCGCGGCTGAGCGACGCCCGCCAGCCTTCCGGCACCGCCGGCGGCGACCTGGCCGGAACCTACCCCAACCCGACGGTGCCGGACGCCGCGCGCAAGAGCGCGCTCACGGCCAAGGGCGACATCTACGTGGCCACGGCCGCCAGCTCGCCGGCGAGGCTGGGGGTGGGCACCGACGGACAAGTTCTGACGGCGGACAGCGTCCAGTCCGAGGGCGTGAGGTGGGCGACCCCGGCCACCGGTCTGACGGGCTCGGGAACCACCGGCAAGCACTCCAAGTGGACGGGGGCCGCGACCCTGGGCGACTCACTCATCTCAGAGTCCGGCACCGTGGTCGCGGTCAACGGTTCGGCGTCGGCCCTGTTCCTGGGAACCGAACTCAACGTCTACGGCTCAGGGTCAGGCGGCGAGGCGACCATCACCCTCAGGAGCACTAGGACGGACTTCGCCATAACGGACTGCGGCAGAGTCAGGTTCCTTAGGAACGGGAGTGCCGTCGCTCAGTTCTACGCCGTTGGCAACGAGTTCCTTAGCGGCGCCGCGCTCCAGATGAACATAGGCAACGACCCCTGGTACACGTTTGGTGCCGGGGGCGTGTTTGAGATCAGGAACGGAAACTTTCCTGGTGTTGGGCAAATCAGAGTAGGTGATCCGACCGGCTACGACTCCAACAGCAAGATCGTCGCCAGCGGCCAGATCGAGTCGCGCTCCGGCGGCTTCCGCTGGCCGGACAACGTGACCATCGCCACCGGGGCCAGCATCCTCCAGCGGACGCTGGTCGACGCCAAGGGCGACCTGTTGGTGGCCACCGGCAACGACGCGGTCACCAGACTGGCGGTCGGTTCTGACGGCCAGGTGCTGACGGCGGACAACGCTCAGGCCACAGGGGTGAAGTGGGCGACGCCGGCGGCCGGAGGCGGCGGTTACGTCGCCACTCAGGTGGTCGCCGCGCCCACCGGCACCGCGGCTACCGACACCGCCGCCATCCAGGCTGCGCTGACCGCTGCGACGGCCACCGGCGGCACGGTGCTGCTGCGCGAGGGCACGTACGTCATCAACGGCACGCTGACCATCCCGGCCAAGGTCAGGCTCGTCGGTCAGGGCAAGGATGCGACGATCATCCAGGCTGTCAGCACGTTTACCACTGGCTCGATGATATTCTCGACCGGGAACCGCGCCGGCGTCGAGTCCCTGACTATCGACGGCAACTTCGCTGGGCGAGGCAGCAGCGTAGGTTTTCCTGACATCAACATAGGCGGAGATGCGGTCGGCGGCGTCGAGGACTTCGCCCTTACATCGGTGAGGTTCATCAACGGCGCCGGACTTGGGAGCGCCGGCACGCCGGACGGCGGAAGTCCACTCCAGTCGGTTCAGGTCAAGATCGGAGACCTCCACACCGCCGGGTTCACAGGCAGGAAGCCGGTAAGGATCGACGACTGCGAGTTCTTCAACAACGGGAGGTTCGCCAGCAAGTTCATGTGGCTGTCGAGCGCGCTGGTTACGCGCAGCGTCTTCGTGTGGTCCGTTGGCTTCGAGAGCGAGTTCGTGGAGGCCACCAGCGTCGTGGTCAACGGGTGCAAGTTCATAAGGACGGACAGCGCCACGGGCGCCACGTTCGTCCACCTACTCGGGAACAGCTCGTTCTGCGGCAACTACTTCGACGCGACTACTGGGTCAGGCATACCGACATCGGCCATAGGCATCAACAACGACTTCTCGTTCCACACCATCGTAGCGGCCGATAACATGGCCAGCACCACGAACTCGGGACCCATCACGCTGACCCAGGGGGCCTCGGGGGCCACCACGATCACCGCCACCCTGACGGTGGGCCCGGCCCAAAGCGTGTCCTTCTCCGCCTCGGGGCTGCCCGGCGGCGCCACGGCGGCCTTCACCCCCACCGCCTGCACCCCCA
>Ga0209342_10002711_pt1 | contig 18825 bp, 17 predicted proteins | sample RifCSP16_2_FD_184023 | JGI IMG/M metagenome (GOLD analysis project Ga0209342, IMG submission 184023) | Soil microbial communities from Rifle, Colorado - Rifle CSP2_sed 16_2 (SPAdes) (version 2) | ecosystem: Environmental > Terrestrial > Deep subsurface > Rock core/Sediment | place: Rifle... | reverse complement strand
CCACTGCAGCTTTCGCTGCCCCTTTCGGGTTTGTGGGCTGGACTATCTCTTCATCCCGCGATGGGGACGCCTGCCGTTTAGTCTCTACACCTTCCTCGCGTTCGAGGCTTGGCTCGGGATTACCCTGTCCGCCGACTTAGGCTTCCCCGAATTTGGCAGGTGTGCACCTGAAGATTACTCCCCAGGCCGCCCGCTGCAGATTGTCATATCAAGGTACCATACCCTCATCTCGATTTAGACAAACTGCCTTAAGCCGCGTGCTCTGCCATTGAGCTACGGGCCCTCGCTATCAAGCATTTTACTCCCCTGCCAAAATTTTTGGTAGGGCAGACCGACGCGGTTTCCAAAACCGCCTCGGTCTCTATTCCCCCGTCACCCTCCACCGCGGCTTCTTGCCCTGCAGCACGGCGACGACCTCCTCCGCAATCGCCGCGCCCGCGCGCGCCTGCGCCTCGTGCGTCTGCGCGCCGACGTGCGGCGTGGCGATCACCTTCGGGTGCGCGGCAACTGAGCCAGGCGGCGGGGGTTCGGCGGCGAACACGTCGAGCGCCGCGCCCGCCAGGCGGCCGGAGTCCAGCGCGGCCCGCAGCGCCTCTTCGTCCACCACCCCGCCCCGGGCTGCGCACACCAGCCGCGCGCCCTGCTTCATCTTCGCAAACTGCCCGGCGTTGATCAGCCCGTGCGTCTCTTTCGTCAGCGGCAGGTGCAGCGAGAGGTAATCGGACCTCGCGATGACCTCGTCGAACGCGGCCGGCTCGGCCTTGCGCTCGATGATCTGCGCCTCGCTCAGATACGGATCGTAAGCCAGCACCGACATGCCGAAGGCGAAGGCGCGGTTGGCGACCAGCGCGCCGATGCGCCCCAGCCCCAGCAGGCCCAGCGTCTTCCCCGACAGCTCGGTCCCCATGAACGCGCTCTTCTCCCACCTCCCCTGCTTGAACGAGGCGTCGGCGGCGGGGATGTGGCGCGCGAGCGCGAGCATCAGCGCGAACGTATGCTCGGCCACCGAGACCGAGGCGGCCATGGGGCTGTTGACGACGGTGATGCCCCGGGCGAGCGCGGCGGGCACGTCAATGTTGTCCACCCCCACGCCCGCGCGCCCGATGACTTTCAGGCTCTGCCCGGCCTCGATCACTTTCGCCGTCACCTTCGTGCGCGAGCGGACGACGAGCGCGTGATATTCCGGCAGGACGGCCAGCAGTTCCTCCGGGGTGATCTTGGGGCTGAAGGTGACCTCGCCGGCCGAGCGCAGGAGCGCCTGTCCCGCTTCGGCGAGGCCGTCGGCGATGAGAATGTTATGCGTCATAAACCTCACCCATTCACGCGCTGAAACTCGCGCATGAACTCCGTCAAGGCCCCGACCGACTCGCGCGGGAGCGCGTTGTAGAGCGACGCCCGCAGGCCCCCCAACGAGCGATGCCCCTTGAGGCCGTCCAGGCCCTGCGCCGTCGCCTCCTTCGCGAATCGCTTCTCCAGGTCTTCGGTCGGCAGGCGGAAAGTCACGTTCATCTTCGAGCGGCTGTCCGGCTGGGCGTGCCCGCGATAAAACCCGCCGCTCGCGTCAATCGTCTGGTACAGCAGCCCGGCCTTGGCCTCGTTGCGCCGCGCGATCTCCGGCAGGCCGCCCAGGTCGAGGAGCCAGCGCAGGACCAGCCCTACCGCGTAAATCGCGAACGTGGGCGGCGTGTTGTAGAGCGACTTGTTCTCGGCCATCGTCCGGTAATTCAGCATCAACGGTAGGGGGCGGGCTTGCTCCCCGCCCCTACTCGCGGGCGAGCGCTCCAGCAAATCGTTGTGGAGGATGACCACCGTCACGCCCGACGGCCCGAGGTTCTTCTGCGCCCCCGCGTAAATCAGGCCGTACTTCGCTGTGTCCAGCGGGCGGCTCATGATGTCGGACGAAGCGTCGCATACCAGCGGGACGCCCGGCGGCGGCGAGGGCTCTGCGTCAGCCGGCCACGCAATCCCGTGGATCGTCTCGTTCGAGGTGAAATGCAGGTAAGCCGCCTTTGGATCGAGCGCCAGTTCGGAGGGCGCGGGGACGTGGTCGAAGTTCGTCGGCTCGCTCGCCCCCGCCGCTCGCGCCGCGCCGAACTTCGCGGCCTCCTTGAGCGCGGCCCTGGCCCACGCGCCCGTCAAAATATAATCGGCGGCGCCGCCGGCGGGGAGCAGGTTCATCGGCGCCATGGCGAACTGCGTCGTCGCGCCGCCCTGCAGGAAGAGCACCGTGTAGTCCGCCGGGACGCCGAGCAGCGTCCGCAGGTCGGCCTCGGCCTGGCCGATGATGGCCTCGAAGTGCTTCGAGCGGTGGCTCATCTCCATCACCGACATGCCGCTGCCGCGCCAGTTGAGCAGTTCCTCGCGGATCTGCTCCAGCACCGGCACGGGCATCACCGCCGGGCCGGCCGAAAAATTGTGAATGCGCTTGTCAATCCCTGCCTGAGTCGCCATGCTCTGCCGCCTCCTCATCCATTACATTTACCGTAGGGGAGGGGTTTCCCCGCCCGTTTTCCCGCCCGTTTTCCCGCCCGTTTCCCCGCCCGTTTTCCCGCCCCGCCCACCATACCCCGCCCGATCGTCTGGTCAATTCGCGGAATTATACCGCAGGCATTACAATCAGAAACCCTGTTTCCGGGACGTGATCTCACCGAGGAGGCCGCATGATCACCGAAACCGCTTTTGAGAACCTGCTGGCCTTTCGCCTCGCCGACGACGACGTGCGCCTGACCGTGCTTCCCCACTGGGGCGGCAAAGTCGCGGAGGTCTTCGACGTGCGGCGCGGGCGCGAGTGGATGTTCCGCAACCCGGCGCTGCCCTACCGCCTGCCCCGCTACGACTCCAACTACGTGCGCGATGGCGACGTGGGCGGCTTCGACGAATGCTTCCCCAACGTCGGGCCGGGCGCGTACCCCTCCGGCCCGTGGCGCGGCGTGCCGCTCCCCGACCACGGCGAAGTCTGGGCCATCCCGTGGGAGACGCAGATCCTCGGGGAGACCCTCTTCCTCGCCGTCCACGGCATCCGCCTTCCCTACCGGCTCGAAAAATCCATCCGGCTCCTCGGGCGCGGGCGCGTGCGCTTCGAATACCGCGCGCTCAACCTGGCGCCCTTCCCCATGCCGTTCCTGTGGAGCAGCCACCCGCTCTTCCCGCTGCGCCCCGGCATGAGGCTCTCGCTCCCGGCGGCGCCGATGCGCGTTTACGCCGCGCCCGCCTTCCCCGCGCACCACGGCGACGTGATTGACTGGCCCCACGCGGGCGGCCACGACCTCAGCCTGATCCCTGAGCCGGCGGCCGGCCTCGCCCTCAAGCTGTTCTCGCCCCGGCTCAGCGAGGGGTGGGCTGCGCTCTCCGACCCGGCGGACGGCGCGACCTTCCGCTTTGACTTCGACCCCGACCACGTGACGCACCTCGGCCTGTGGCTGAACTACGGCGGCTGGGCCGGCGCGCCGGGGGCCGCGCCCTACTTCAACCTCGGGCTCGAGCCGTGCATCGGCGCGCCAGACACGCTCGACACCGCCGTGCACCACTGGAACGAGTACGCCACCCTCCCGCCGAACGGGACGAAGGAGTGGTGGCTGGAGATGACGATCTCCTGAAGACTATTCGTGCCAATAGACACAAAGCTGGGCGCGATTCACCCCGGCCAATTCCTGCTAAAACCTCTGGAAAATTGCTCCACAAAGTTAAAAAATGTTGACTTATAGGACAATAGTACTCATAATATAGAGACTACTGTCCTGTCAAAAAATATTGCGCCGCTTCGGCGGGCAAAGGCGCGTCAGCGCCTTTCGCCCTTGCTCTTGCTCCTTGCAGAGGAGGTGATGCCTATCCGCTAAACAACCGCCGGACTTGTCGGGGCAAACCCGCTTGTCGGGGCAAACCCGCTTGTTAGGGCAAACCCGCTTGTTGGGGCAAACCCGCTTGTTGGGGCAAACCCATGTGTTTGCCCGTTCGTTCTCAGGAGGAGGCTCCTCTATGGCGCAACGTATGACGCGCCGGCAGTTCTTGAAACTGTCGGCCGGAGCGATGAGCGGCGCGGCGGCGGCCGAAGTGGCCGGCCTCGGCTTCGACGCTGCGCGCGTTCACGCCCGTAACCAGGCTAGACTTGTCAAGCAAGGCAAAGAAGTGCCGAGCGTCTGCCCGTACTGCGCGGTCGGCTGCGGGCAGATCGTGACCGTGGCCGACGGCCAGATCGTGGACATCCAGGGCAACTACGACAGCCCGATCAGCGTCGGCACGCTGTGCCCCAAAGGCGCGGCGACCTACCAACTCGCCGTCAACCCCCACCGCTGGACGAAAGCCAAATATCGCGCCCCGAACTCCGATCACTGGGAGGACATCGAGCTCGAGCAGGCGATGGGCATGATCGCCGAGCGGTTCAAGAAGACGCGCGACGAGAACTTCATCGAGAAGGCGACGGTGGGCGACCAGGAGAAGACCGTCAACCAGGTCCTCGCCATCGCCTCCCTGGGCGGCGCGACGATTGACGACGAGTGGAACTACATCCACCAGAAATTGCTGCGGGCCACCGGCGTGGTTTCCATCGAGAACCAGGCCCGTATATGACACTCCGCCAGTGTCCCCGGTCTGGGGATCACGTTTGGCCGCGGCGCGGCCACCACCTTCGCCCGCGATCTGTCGAACTCCGACGCCATCATGATCATGGGCTCCAACATGGCGGAGTGCCACCCGGTCGCCTTCCGCTGGGTGATGAAGGCCAAAGAGACGGGCGCGAAGCTGATGCACGTGGACCCGCGCTTCACGCGCACCTCGGCCATGGCCGACATCCACGCGCCCATCCGCGCCGGGACGGACATCGTCTTCCTCGGCGCGCTGGTCACCTACATCATCGGCAGCGAGAAGTGGAACAGCGACCCGTTCTATAAAGAGTACGTCGTCAACTTCAGCAACGCCGCCACGCTGATCAGCGGCGACTACCAGGCGCCCGACGACCTGGACGGCCTGTTCTCCGGCTTCGATCCCAACGCGAAGCGGTACGACGTCAAGTCGTGGGGCTACCAGCGCGAGGAGGCGCTGGTGAAGCCGACCGGCGAGGAGAAGACCTACGCCGAGATGGTCGCCGCGCGCGTGCCGGGCCGCCCGAAGACCGACCCCACGCTCCAGGACCCGCAGACCGTCTTCCAGATCCTGAAGCGGCACTATGCGCGCTACACCCCGGAGATGGTCGAGAACGTCTGCGGCTGCCCGAAGGAGAAGTTCATCCAGGTGGCCGAGACTCTGCTGGCGAACTCCGGCCGCGAGCGCACCGGCGCCATCGTCTACGCCGTCGGCTGGACGCAGCACACGGTCGGCGTGCAGTTCATCCGCACCGCCGGCATCGTGCAGGTGCTGTTGGGCAATGCGGGCCGCCCCGGCGGCGGCATCCTGGCGCTGCGCGGCCACGCCACCATCCAGGGGTCCACCGACATCCCCACGCTCTACCACTCCTGGTCGGGCTACATCAACGCCGCCGACGCGCGGAAGAGTCACGAGACGCTCAAGGATTTCATCGTGACCGAGACGGTGCCGACCGCCTTCTGGTCGAACACGCCGAAGTTTGTCGTCAGCCTGCTCAAAGCCTGGTTTGGCGACGCGGCCACGCCGGAGAACGACTTCGGCTATAACTCCCTGCCGAAGATCACCGGCGACCACTCGCACATGCCGATGTTCGTGTTGATGAACCAGGGCGGGATCAAAGGGTTCATCGCCATCGGGCAGAATCCGGCGGTGGGCGGCCAGAACGCCGAATTCCAGCGCCAGTCTCTGGGCAAGTTGGAATGGATGGTCGTGCGCGACTACTTCGAGACGGAGACCGCGGCCTTCTGGAAGCGCCCCGGCGTGGACCCGAAGACGATCCCCACCGAGGTCTTTTTCCTGCCCGCGGCGCACGTCGCCGAGGGGACGGGGACGTTCACCAACACGCAGCGCCTCCTCCAGCAGCACGACAAAGCCGTGGACCCGCCCGACGAGGCGCGCACCGACCAGTGGTTCACCTACCACCTGGGCCGCCGCTTGAAGGAGCTGTATCAGGGCAGCACCAGGCCGCGCGACTGGCCGATCCAGAACCTCTACTGGGACTACCTGAACGAGGCCGAAAACGCCGCGTGGCGGATCAAGGATGAACCCAGCGCGGATCTGATCATGCGCGAGGTCAACGGCTACACCTGGGCGGACAAGAAACTCGTCCCGGGCTTCACCGCCCTTCAGGACGACGGCTCGACCGCCTGCGGCTGCTGGATCTACAGCGGGGTATACCCGGCGGAAGGCCAGAACCGCGCCGCCCAGCGTGAGGCCGACGAATGGGTCAGCCCCAAGTGGGGCTTCGCCTGGCCGGCCAACCGCCACATCATGTACAGCCGCGCCTCCGCCGACGCGGCCGGCAACCCGTGGAGCGAGCGCAAGAAGTACACCTACTGGGATTCCAGCAAGGACTCTGGCGCGAAGGACGCGAACGGGAACCCGATCATCGGCGCGTGGGTCAACGTGGCGGGCGATGCGATAGACTTCCCCATCACCAAGAAACCCACCGCCACGGCGAAAGGCGGGGCCGAAGGGGTGGGCCTGAACTTCCACGATGGCGCCAGCCCGGCCATCATGAAGGCCGACGGCAAGTTCTGGCTCTTCGCGCCGAGCGGCGCGGTGGACGGGCCGCTGCCCACCCACTACGAGCCGTACGAGTCGCCGGTGACCAACCCGGTCTACAAGCAGCAGCGCAACCCCGTCGCCAAGACCTGGGGGGTCAAGGGCAACCCCTATCACGAGATGGCCGACGCGGCCAAGTACCCGATCGTCGTCTCCACCTACCGCCTCACCGAGCACTATCTCTCCGGCACCATGAGCCGCTGGCTGCCCTGGCTGGCGGAACTGATGCCCGAGCTGTTCGTCGAGATGAGCCCGGAGCTGGCGGATGAGAAAAGCGTCCACAACGGCGACTGGGTGACGGTCGTCACGGCCCGCGGCGAGGTCGAGGGCCGCGCGCTGGTCACCCGCCGGATGCGGCCCTTCACGATCAACGGCCAGACGGTGCACGAGATCGGCATCCCGTGGCACTGGGGCTATCAGGGCCTGGCCAGCGGCGACGTGACGAACGACATCAGCGCGCTGGTGGGCGACCCGAACGTCTCCATCCACGAGGGCAAGGTGTTCTCGTGCGACCTGCGCGCCGGACACCGCTCGGCGCCCGCGCCCGAACTGCACCAGAAACTCCTGGCCCAGCAGACCGACTCGGAAATGACGCTGGCGAGCCTGCAATGCAACGACTCGCTGGGGGAGGTGTGCAATGCCTAAGGGAATGTTCGTTGACACCTCGATCTGCATCGGCTGCAAGGCGTGCCAGGTGGCGTGCAAGGAATGGAATGCGCTGGGCGAGGAGCCGGAGCACTTCGACTATGCGGGAGGCCTCCCGGTGAAGGCCAAGAACTTCACCGGCAACTCCTACGACAACACCGGCGCGCTCTCGGCGACGAACTGGCGGCACGTGCGTTTCATCGAGCGCGGCTCATCGCTGGAAGGCAACATGGCCTGGTACATGATGAGCGACTCCTGCAAGCACTGCGCGCAGGCCGGCTGCCTGGAGGTCTGCCCGACGCACGCGCTCATGCGCACCGACCTGGGCAACGTCGTCGTCCAGCAGGACGTGTGCAACGGCTGCCGCGCCTGCATCGGCGCGTGCCCGTACGGCGTGATCTCCTACAACAAGCAGACCGGGCGCGTGAACAAATGCACGCTGTGCGACGACCGCATCCAGATGGGGCTGGAGACGGCCTGCGCCAAGGCCTGTCCCACGGACTCGATCGTCTTCGGCGAGGTGGACCAGCTGCGCGTCACCGCCCGGCAGCGGGTGCAGACGCTTAAGCAGCTCGGCTTCGCCAAGGCCCAACTGTACGGGGACACCGACGTCCTGGGCGGCCTCAACGTGTTCTACCTGCTGCTCGACGAGCCGGAGGTCTACGGCCAGCCGCGCAACCCGCAGCTGCCGCAGCGCAACCTCGTCCCCGGCTCAGTGTGGAGCATCGGCGCGGCGCTCCTGCTGGGCCTCTCGACCCTGGTCGCTTTCCGCGGCCGCGGCGTCCGCAATAACGGCGCAGCGGGGAAGGAGGCTTGAGCCATGCCCGGTGAACTGCAACCCCCGCTGTGGGAATGGTGGATCGTCGTCTACTTCTTCGTCGGCGGCATCGCCGGCGGGGCTTACTTCACGTCGGCCATCCTGGAGTTGGTCGGCCGTCCGGAAGATCGCCCCATCGCCCGCATGGGCTACTACATCGCCTTCCCGCTCTCGCTCGTCTCCGCCGTGGCCCTCATCGCCGACTTGGGCCGGCCGGAACGCTTCTGGCACATGGTCGTCTACAGCAAGACCTTCCTGCCCTGGCCGAAGTGGGACTCGCCGATCTCGGTTGGGGCGTACGCCCTGCTGTTCTTCGGGCTGTTCAGCTTCCTGTCGTTCCTGGACGCGCTGGTGGAGACGGGGCGCCTTCCCTGGGCGCCCCTGCGCGAGAAGTATTCCGGAACCCCGCGCATGATCTACTCGATCCTGGGCGGGTTGAACGGTTTCTTCCTCGCCTCCTACACTGGCGTGCTGCTGGCGCACACCCATCTCGCCGCCTGGGCTAACACGCCCCTGCTCGGCGCGCTCTTCCTCATCTCCGGGGCCTCCACGGGCATGGCTGCCATCGCGCTGGGCCTGATCCTGGCGAAGGTGGATGTGGGTGAGGCGTGGGCCAGGCTGAAGCAGGCCGATAACTGGGCGATGATCGTCGAGATCGTACTGCTGGTCGTTCTCCTCGCCTGGCTGGGAAGCGCCTCGGCTTCTCTCCTCAGCGGGCTGAACGGCATCCTGCTGATTGGCGGCGTGGTGATCGTCGGCCTCCTGGTCCCGCTGGCGATGCAGTTCCGCGCCGGCTTCCAGGGCGCCAAGTCGTCCGCCAACACGACGGCGCTCGTCGCCGTCCTGATCCTGGTGGGCGGGTTCCTGATGCGGACGGTGATCGTGATGGCCCCGCAAGGGCTGCTGTAACCCCGTCTATCTCCAGACCCGGCCGGCTGCCAGACGCCGGCCGGGTCTGGATCTAAAACCTGCTACTGGTATGGAGTAGGCGCGTCCCACCGGGGCGCGCCTACAAGCGAATTCCGGTTATGTGGAGATAACTATGGCTGGAAGAGACGGCAAAGGTGAAAAATTCTCTCCCGGTTCGCGCAAGTACGACCGCACGATAGACGACGCGCTCAAGACGATGGAGCGTTTGGCCGCCTGGCTGGAGACGGCCCGGGAGCAGGACGTCTGGCGGCAGGCGGAGGACCCGCTGGAGGCGGCCATGCTGCACGGCATGCTGGTTCACCTGCGCGAGGAGATTGATCAACTGATCGCCCAGGGCGGCGACGAGCTGCAAGAAACCATCCGTGTGCTGCGCACGCTCGCGACTCAGGATACCCCATAGTTGTGGCCCGCCAGACGAAAACTGACCCGCAGATCGAGGCCGTTTTGAAGCGGCTGGATACCTTAGCCGCCAGCGCCCCGGACCTGTCCGAGCCGATTGCTTTTTACCGGGCCGTGCTGCCCGCCCTGCGCGAGGCGCAGGCGGACGTCGAGTCTTTCACCCTCGCCCCCGAGGCGGCGCAACGCAAGTTCGAGGCCGGCCTGCCCCTCCTCGTCGGCGAAGAGCTGCCTGTGGACGCCGAAGCGACGCGCGCGCTCTTCCTGCGCCTGTGCCGTCTGGCCGAGACCTTCAGCGCCCCGGCGGATGGGAAGGGCAAACCCGGCCGCCCAGCCTGGTCATTTTTTTCGCGCGGCCGGCCTGACGCCCCGGCTTTGATGGAACGGGCGCACGACGGCGACGGGGCCGCGCTGCGCTCGGCCGCCGCCGAGCAAATCCGCCGCGCGGTCGAAGGTAGGGACGGCGCGAGTGGCCGCCCTCTACTCGACCTCCCGGCCGTCTGGGCTGCGCTGGCCGGCGGCGACTGGCGGCGCGTGGAACTGATGGCCGCCGGCCTCCGGCTCGATCCCGGTCTGCTGCGCCTGCTCGCCCAGGACAGCCTCAAGCCGGCGCTGCACGTCTGGGCGCACGGTCTCAAAGACGTCGTGGACCTGGACCGCTGGCTGCGAGGCCAGTGCCCCATGTGCGGCAGCCCGCCGGCGCTGTCTGAAATTCAAGGCAAGGAGGGTGCGCGGCGCTTGCGCTGCGGGATGTGCGGTGCAGGCTGGTACTACCCGCGCTTGCAGTGCGCATTTTGTGGCAGCCAGGACCACAAATTGCTCGGCTACATCAGCGCCGAAGGCGAGGCCGAGAAGTATCGCCTGCAAACGTGCGACGCCTGCCGCGGCTACATCAAGGTGATCGTGACCTACGACCCCATCCCGGCTGACCTGCTGCCGGTGGAAGACCTGGCGACGCTGCACCTCGACTTGATCGCGGACGAACGCGAGTACGTGCGCGTCCCGGTTCAATAGACATGAAGAACTTATTTGGATTCCTGAAACACCCCTTCGGCTTCGCTCAGGGCAGGCCGGACCCCGTCACGCCTGACCAGGTGCTGGCGGCCCTCAGCCAGGTCCTGGAACCGGAGGTCAACCGCGACCTCGTCTCTCTCGGCATGGTGCACAACCTCGCCGCCCGCGACGGCTCGGTGAGCTTCACCATCCGCCTGCGCGAGGCCGGCAGCCCGCTGCAGGTGCCCATCGAGCGCCGAGCGCGGCGCGCGGTGCTGGCCCTCCCCGGCGTGCGCGAGGTGAACATCGCTTTTGAAACCGGTCCGCGCTCGCAACTGCGCGAGACCTCGCGGCTGAACCTGGACGCGCAATACGTCGTCGCCGTGGCCAGCGGCAAGGGCGGCGTGGGCAAGTCCACCGTCGCGGTGAACCTCGCCGTCGCGTTGGGGCAGATGGGGCAGCGGGTCGGCCTGCTCGACGGCGACATTCACGGCCCGAACGTCCCGCTGATGATGGGCATCCCGAACGAGCAGCCCTTCGCCTTCGGCGACCAGGTCTTCCCACCCCAGGCCCACGGCGTTACCGTCATGTCCATGGGCCTCCTCGTCCCGCCAGATGCGCCCGTCATCTGGCGCGGCCCGATGATGCACCAGGCCGTCCGCCAGCTCTTGCGCGATGTGATGTGGGGCCAGTTGGACTACCTGATTGTGGACCTGCCGCCCGGCACCGGCGACGTGCAGTTGACGCTCACCCAAACTCTGCCGCTCGCGGGCGCGGTCATGGTGACCACGCCGCAGGATGTGGCGCTGGCCGACGTAATTAAAGGCGGGGAGATGTTCCGCCAGTTGGACGTGCCGGTGCTGGGCCTGATTGAGAACATGAGCTACTACATCTGCCGGCACTGCGGCCGGCCGGAGCCGATTTTTGGCGAGGGCGGCGGCGAGCGGCTGAGCCAGAAACTCGGCGCGCCGCTGCTGGGCCGGATACCGCTCGACCCGGCCGTGCGTATCGGCGGCGACGGTGGGCTTCCAGTGGTGTTGTCCGCCCCCCAATCGGCAGCCGGGCAGGCCTTTCGGCAGGCCGCGGAGGCGATAGCGGCTAGGGTGACGGCCGCGCCCCCGCGTCCCGTTCCCGTGAGCTATGCGCCCGATCCCGGCTTGCGGATCATCAATTAAGCCGAAGAGTGGTGCTATGACTCCCCCAAAGACTGATGGTATCCATCCCCTTGACTACGCCCGGTATGAAGACGGCGACTGGCAGCCGGTCGAAGGCGCCATCACCGAAGAGGCGCTGGTGTGCATCCACGTCAACGGGCGTGAACTGGCGACGTTCATGTGCACGCCGCGCGAACAGGACGAGCTGGCGCTGGGCTTCCTGCGCGCGGAAGGTCTCATCCAGGGCCTTGCAGACGTGCGCGCGCTGACGATCTCGGCCAGCGGGACGTGCGTGGACGTCTGGCTGAACCACGAGATCGAACTGCCCTCCCGCCGCATCGTCACCTCCGGGTGCGGGGGCGGCGTCACTTTCGACGACCTGACCTCGCGCTCCGCGCTGCTCAACACGCGCACCGCCGTCACTCCGGAGCAAATCTTCGCCCGGATGCGCGACCTGTACCAGGCGGCGAACCTGTACCGCGTCACACAGGGCATCCACACTTCTGCGCTGAGCGACGGCGAGCGGTTGCTGCTGGTGGCCGAAGACGTGGGCCGCCACAACACGCTGGACCGGCTGTGGGGCAAGGCGCTCAAGCGGAACCTCCCCACCGAGGGCCTTATCCTGCTGGCGACCGGGCGGATCAGTTCCGAGATGCTGGGGAAGGCGGCCAAGATGGGCGTCCCGGTGGTCGCCTCGCGCACCTCCGCCACCAGCCTCTCGGTGGCGCTGGGCCGCGCCTGGAACATCACCGTCGTCGGCTACGTGCGCCGGGATAGCCTGCGGGTGTACTCCGCGCCCCACCGTGTCGTGACCCCTGAAGTGCTGGCTACTATTTCGCCCGAATGAGCCTCCGCTCAGGCTCCAGTCCACAGGGTCTTGCAAAACCCTGCAACTCACTCTCCTAAGTGCCTACGCACGGGCGGGGTGACTCCTCCCCCTTCCCAACTGCATCCCTTGAGTGTACCAAGGACAACGCAACGACTTCACCCCGCGACGTTGAGCCAAATCGAAATATCGTCCGACTCGGAGTTCGCTACGGCCAGGTCCAAGTCGCCGTCGCCGTCCACATCGTCGGTGATTATCCACCAAGGTTCCTCGCCGGCCGCGAGGGTCGCCGTCGTCGCAAACTTTCCGTTGCCGTCGTTGACCGCAATGGAAATCGTGCTCGACCCCTCGTTGGCGACCGCCAAGTCCAAATCCCCGTCTCGGTCAAAATCGCCGGCCGTTACCGAATACGGTTCGTCACCGACGGGCACAACTGAAGCCGTCGTGAAACCGCCCTGACCATCATTCCGCAAAATAGACACGTCGTCAGAATCCTCGTTGGCGACGGCTAAATCCATATCTTGATCGCCGTCGAAATCGCCCGGGACCAACATCCAAGGCCTCTCACCCACATTCGCCCGCCAACTCATGACAAATCCCTCGCGCGCGTCGTTGCGCACGATCGTCACCGTGTTCACAGCGGAATTAGAAGCCGCTAAATCTAAATCGCCGTCGCCGTCAAAATCACCGGCCGCCACTGAATAGGGGTTGCCCCCTACCGGCACTCGTGCGCTTTCCACAAAACCGCCTCGCCCATCGTTGGACAAGATGGAAACTGCGCCCTGCTCGATGAAGTTTGCCACGCTGATATCCACATCGTCGTCTTGATCGAAATCGCCGCTGGCCATCATGAACGGGTAGCTGTTGTCGGGCATGGTCACACGCGAAGCTTCCGAAAACCTTCCGCGCCCGTTATTCGTGAGTATGGCAATGTCGTCGGAGAGGTGATTGGCAACTGCCAGATCCAGATCGCCGTCCGCGTCCCAGTCGCCCGAGGCGAGCGCAATCGGCTCGATGCCTACCTCCACCGCTGCGCTTTCCGAAAAATGCTGCCGACCGTCGTTGATGACGATGGAAACGGTTTTCCCTTGGCCATCACCGTCGTTTGCGATGGCGAAATCCAAATCGCCATCCCTGTCAAAATCGCCGGAGACAATAGACGTGGGATGATCACCGACTCGCGCCCTGGCCTTATGCTCAAACGACAGCCGGGCCAACGCGGGCGACGGTGAGGTGGGACTCGGGACGCCGGGGTGCAGCGGTGGAGTCTGAGTCCCTATGGCCGCTGGCGTCTGCGAGGCGAGGAGGGCGGGCGAGGGCAGTGGGGCGGGTTTACAGCCAGCCAATATCAGCGCCAGCACCGCGAGTATTTGCAACGACGGAGTTTTCATGCCCAACTTCCTTTTGGCGCAACTGACAACTTACTCCGAACTTTCATTGTCTTTTACCCCGACCTCGCCTCATCGGTTCAATCAGCCGCGCTGCTCCACGCGCCGCGAGACAAACACAGACGGCTCCGTTGCGGAGCCGTCTGTCGCAAAACACATTCCACGGGGAAGGGAAATTACATCGGGGAAGGGAAATTACATCTGCACCTGAGGCAGGTGGGTCATGGCTTCGGCGACACGCTCGGCGGGATACTCGTAATCTTCCAGCTGGCCCTGGTGATAGGCGTCGTAGGCCGTCAGGTCGAAGTGCCCGTGCCCCGACAGGTTGAAGGCGATCACCTTCTTCTGCCCCGTGCGCTTGCATTCCAGCGCCTCGTCTATGGCCACCCGCACCGCGTGCGCGCTCTCCGGCGCCGGGATGATCCCCTCCGCCTGCGAGAACTGCACCGCCGCCTCGAACGTCTCCAACTGCTTCACCGCCCGCGCTTCGATGTCCCCGTGCTCCACCAGCGCGCTCAGGCTCGGCGCCATGCCGTGATAGCGCAAGCCCCCGGCGTGGATGCCCGGCGGCACAAACGTGTGCCCCAGCGTGTGCATCTTCACGATCGGCGCCATGGCCGCCGTGTCCCCGTAGTCAAAGGTGTACTTCCCGCGCGTCACCGTCGGACAGGCCGCCGGTTCCACCGCGATCACCCGAATGGCCTGGCCGGCGGTGAACTTCTTCCACAGGAACGGGTAGGCGAACCCGGCAAAGTTCGACCCGCCCCCGATGCACCCGATGAGCATGTCCGGGTACTCCCCCGCCAGCGCCATCTGCTCCAGCGTTTCCAAGCCCACCACCGTCTGGTGCATCAGCACGTGCCCCAGCACCGAACCCAGCGAGTATTTCTTCGCCCCCCCGCTCGTCGCCGCCACTTCCACCGCTTCGGAGATGGCAATGCCCAGCGAGCCGGGCGAGTTCGGGTCGTCCGCCAAGACCTTCTGCCCATACTGCGTGCGCGCGGTGGGGCTGGCGTAGACCGTCGCCCCGAAGTTCTCCATGATGATGCGCCGGTAGGGTTTCTGGTGATACGACACCTTGACCATGTAGACTTCCAGGTCCAGCCCGAAGAAGCTTCACGCCATGGCCAGCGCGCTGCCCCACTGCCCCGCGCCGGTTTCGGTCGTGAGCGCCTTCGTCCCCGCTTCCTTGTTGAAGAACGCCTGCGCCACGGCCGTGTTCGGTTTGTGCGAGCCGACCGGCGAGACGCCTTCGTTCTTGTAGTAGATGTGCGCCGGGGTGTCCAGCGCCCGCTCCAGCCGCCGGGCGCGGCACAGCGGGGTGGGCCGCCAGAGCTTGTACACCTCGCGCACCGGCTCGGGGATCTCGATCCAGCGCTCCGGGGAGACTTCCTGCAGGATGAGGTTCATGGGGAAGAGCACGGCCAGGAAGTCGGGCGTCACCGGCTGCATCGTGCCGGGGTGCAGCACAGGTTGGGGCGGCGTGGGCAGGTCGGCGTTGATGTTGTACCACGCCTTCGGCAGCTGGCTCTCGTCCAAAAGGTATTTGTATTGGTCGCTCATAGGGGCCTCCGTGGGGTTAGAGTCGGGAGTTCGGATTAGGGTTGCCCTCATGCCATCGTCAGGCAGCCCTCAATTCTGACGTGCAGTTTGGGCAGCGCGTGGCTTTGAGATGAATCGCGGATCGGCAATAGGGGCACTCCTTTGTCGTGGGCGCAGCCGGGGCAGGCGCGAGGGCCGGCTTCTGCATGGCGTTCGCCGTTCTGACGATCCAGAAAATCACAGCCGCGATGATGAGAAAGTCAATGATGGACTGCACGAATGCGCCCCATTTGACGACTGCCGCACCGACGGCGACGGCCTGTTCGGAGAAATTGACCCCGCCGAGCAGCAAGCCGATCAATGGCATCAGCACATCATTGACCAGCGAACTTACGATTTTGCCAAACGCCCCGCCGATGATTACGCCGACCGCGAGGTCGAGCACGTTCCCGCGCATGACAAACGCTTTGAAATCATTCCACATAGGCATCTCCTTGTGTGGTCTTGCCCCCAAGCCCGGTTTCTTCGAGTGACGGAATACGCGAAGCGCACTAAGCTCCCCGCATCTTGAACCGCTGAATCTTCCCCGTCGCCGTCTTCGGCAGCTCGGGCACAAACTCGATCCAGCGCGGGCGCTTGTATTCCGCCATCTTTGCTTTGCAGTGCTCGACCAATTCGTTTTTCAATTCCTCGGAGGGAGCATTTCCCTCCTTGAGCACGATGAACGCTTTGGGTTTGATCAGGCTCGCGCTGTCCGGCAGCCCGACGACGGCGCACTCCAGCACCGCCGGGTGGCTGAGAAGCGCGCTTTCCACCTCCACGGGCGAGACCCAGATGCCGCCCACCTTGAGCATGTCGTCCGAGCGGCCGGCGTGCCAGTAATAGCCGTCCTCGTCCACGTAGTATTTGTCGCCCGTGAACAGCCACTCGCCGAGGAAAGTCTTGCGGCTGCGCTCCGCCTTGTGCAGATAATATGGCGTGGCCGTCTCGCCTTTCACCAGCAAATTGCCGATCTCGCCGCGCTGCACCGCGTTGCCGTTATCATCCGCGATCTTCAACTCGTACCCCTCGAACGGCTTGCCGCTGCTCCCCGGGCGGATGTCGCCGAGACGGTTGGAGAGGAAGATGTGGAAATTCTCGGTCGAGCCGATCCCGTCAATGATGTCCAGCCCCGTCTTTTCCTTCCAGGCATGCCAGATAGGCGCCGGGAGCGATTCGCCCGCCGAGACGCACAGGCGCAGGGAGGAGAAGTCATACTTCTTGTTGAAATCCTCCGTCGCCAGCATGGCGCCATAGCCCGTGGGCGCGTTGTAGAGGAGGGTCGGCTTGAAGCGGTGAATAGTCTCCAGCATGTTCGTGACGATGCGCGGCGGCGCGGCCATGAGGATGACGCTCGCTCCCACGTACCACGGGTAGATCAAAACGCCGCCCATGCCAAACGTGAAGAACAGCCGGGGCGCGCCAAAAGCGCGGTCGCTCTCGCGCAGGCCGAGCACGTTCACGCCCCACAACTGCGCGGTCAGCGGGTAATCCTTGTGGGCGTGGAGGACCCCCTTCGGCTCGCCCGTCGTTCCGCTCGAATAATTCAGCGAGCAGAAATCCTCGCGGTGCGTGGGCGCGGCCGCCAGTTCGGCGGACTCGTTTTTGATCCACTCCGCGAAGTCCAGGTCGCCCGGCTGCCCGCCGCCGCCGATGACGATGAAGTGCCTGACGAAGTCAATTTCTGCGCGGATCGGCTCAATGGAGGGCAGCAGGGCCTTGTGGACGATCAACGCCCGCGCGCGGCAGTCGCGGAGGACGTAGGCGTGCTCGTGCGGTTTGGCAAGGGTGTTCATGGCCACCGGGATCGCGCCGATCTTCATAGTGCCGAAGAACGACGTCACCCACTCGGCGCAGTCGTGTGAGAGGATGGCGACGAACTCGCCCATGCGGATGTCGAGCCGCTTGAGCGCGTTGCCGACCCGGTTCACTTCCTCCGAGGCCTGCCGGAAGGTCAATTCCCGCTCGGCGGTGTAGAGCGCCGTTTTGTCGGCGCGCGCGGGCAGGTTGCGCTCCAAAATGTCAACCGCATTGTAAGTCAGGGGAAGGTCAGCCGCTTTCATAATTTCCTCCGATCGTCAGATTGAAATGTCAAGAGGCCTGGGAGTCGTGGCGCGGACGGACATGGGCCTATTCTCGTCCGAGCAATTCTCTGGCAATCACTATCCGCTGAATGTGCGCTGTCCCTTCGTAAATCTGCAACCCCTTAATGTCGCGATAGTAACGCTCCACCGGGTATTCGTTCGAGTAGCCGCGCCCGCCGTGCAGCAGCACCGCCTCGCCCGCGGCCCGCACGGCCGCTTCGGTCGCGAACAACTTGGCGATGGACGTTTCGCGGGTCACGCGGCCCCCCTGGTCTTTGAGCCACGCCGCGCGGTACACCAGCCAGCGGGCGGCCTCCACCTCCGCCGCCATGTCGGCTAGTGTACTCTGAATCATCTCGAAATTGCCAATACGCTGCCCGAACTGGCGGCGCGTTCTAGCGAACTCCACGCAGGCGTCGAGGCACGCCTGCCCTACCCCCAGCGCGCCCGCCGCCACCCCCAGCCGCCCGTGGTCGAGCGCCGACATCGCCACCTGGAAGCCCTCGCCGTGCGCACCAAGCAGCGCTGATTTAGGCACACGCATATTCTCAAAATAGACGTGCGCGTGATCCGAGGCCCGGTGGCCGAGCTCCTTCCCCTCCATTTTGACGCGCCGAAAGCCAGGCGTATCGGTGGGGACCAGAAAAGCGCAGATGCCTTTGTGCTTGAGACCCCGATCTGCGTTGGCGAAGACGAGGGCAAGCTGCGCGATACCGCCATTCGTGATCCAGATTTTCTCGCCGTTGATGACGTATTCGTCGCCCGTAAGCGCCGCCGTGCTTTCCATGCTGGCGGCATCGGACCCGGCGTTCGGCTCGGTGAGACAATAACAGCCGATGACCTCGCCCCGGGCCAGGCGGGGAAGGTAATCTTGTTTCTGCGCCTCCGCGCCCCACTGGAGGATGCACTGCGCGACCAGGCTGGTGTGGACAGTCATGAACCCGCGCACCGACGAGTCGGCGCGGCCCAACTCCTCGTAGCACAGCGCGAGCGAGACGGCGTCCCACCCGCCCCCGCCATATGCCGGCGGGAGCGGCCCGCCGAGCAAGCCTAACTCGGCCATCTCTTTGATCAGCGTCAGCGGCATCTCGCCTTTTTCATCCATCTCCCGCGCCCGCGGCGCGATGCGAGTCTGAGCGAAAGTTCGAGCGCGGGACTGAATGTGTTGTTGAGAGTCGGCGAGAGTGAAGTTCATGGGAGAGCAGGGATTAGAGATGGGACGTCCGAAGTTTGGAGTTTTCACCCCGCGACTGTCACCCGATCGCGCCCGGCGCGTTTGGCGCGGTAGAGGGCGACGTCGGCGGCGCGCAACACATCGCCGCCTGTGCTGCCGTGATCCGGGAAGATGGCGACGCCCAATGACAACGTG
>Ga0209342_10002708_pt1 | contig 18829 bp, 16 predicted proteins | sample RifCSP16_2_FD_184023 | JGI IMG/M metagenome (GOLD analysis project Ga0209342, IMG submission 184023) | Soil microbial communities from Rifle, Colorado - Rifle CSP2_sed 16_2 (SPAdes) (version 2) | ecosystem: Environmental > Terrestrial > Deep subsurface > Rock core/Sediment | place: Rifle... | reverse complement strand
CCCGATTCTGCTTGACCTCCATAAAGCCCCCATCTATGGTAAGGTAGAAGACTTTTTCTCCGGGCTCCTCTACTTTTAAAAGTCCCTTTTTCAGACCGGTAAACAGGGGGCAATGACCGTGGAGTACGCCCAAAGACCCCTCAGTCCCTTCCACTACTATACTGGTAACCTCCCCGCGATAAACAGGTTTTAGTGGGGTAAGCACCTCTAGTTTGAATGTCTTAGCTGACATGGTCTTTTGTAGGGGCAGGTTTTAAACCTGCCCCTACTTTTTGGCCTTCTCCACTACGTCTTCAATTCCACCTACCATATAGAAGGCCTGCTCGGGCAGGCGGTCATATTTCCCTTCTACTACTTCCTTAAAGCTCTTAATAGTCTCCTGGAGTGGGACATACTTACCCTTAGAGCCGGTGAACTGTTCTGCTACGAAGAAGGGTTGGGAGAGGAATTTCTGTATACGGCGTGCCCTGCCTACCAGGACCTTATCTTCCTCAGAGAGTTCCTCCATACCCAGAATGGCTATAAAGTCCTGAAGCTCTTTGTACCTCTGAAGAATCCTCTGCACCTCCCTGGCCACCTGGTAGTGCTCTTCTCCGACTACCTTCGGGTCAAGTATCCTGGAAGTGGAACGCAGTGGGTCAACGGCTGGATATATACCCAACTCTGCAATCTGCCTGGATAGCCATATAGTGGAATCCAGATGCGGGAAGGTGGCCACGGGCGCCGGGTCTGTAAAGTCGTCTGCCGGGACGTATATGGCCTGCATTGAGGTTATGGAGCCTTTCTTTGTAGAGGTAATCCTTTCTTGCAGGTCGCCCATTTCTGTAGCAAGGGTGGGCTGATAGCCCACGGCAGAGGGCATCCTTCCCAGGAGTGCCGAGACCTCGGAGCCTGCCTGGACGAACCGGAAGATATTATCAATGAAAAGGAGTACGTCCTGGCCTTCTACGTCTCTAAAGTACTCAGCCATTGTAAGTGCAGTTAGCCCTACCCTGAGCCTCGCTCCCGGGGGCTCGTTCATCTGACCAAAAACCAGGACGGTCTTATCCAGTACGCCCGATTCCTTCATCTCCAGATAGAGGTCGTTTCCTTCGCGTGTCCTCTCCCCCACGCCCGCAAAGGTGGAAACTCCACCGTGCTCAGTAGCAATGTTCCTGATGAGCTCCATAATGAGGACGGTTTTACCTACTCCTGCCCCACCGAACATACCCACCTTTCCGCCCTTTGGGAAGGGTGCCAGGAGGTCTACTACCTTTAGCCCTGTCTCAAAGGGGGTAGTAGTTGTCTCCCTTTCATTGAAGGATGGGGCAGAACGATGTATGGGGAGGCGCTCGGATGCCTTTACCTCTCCCATCTCGTCTATAGCCTCGCCAAGGAGGTTAAATATCCTGCCAAGGACTGCCTTGCCCACGGGCACCTCTATTGGTTTGCCCGTATCCTCCGCCTTCGTTCCCCTGACCAGCCCGTCAGTGGTGGCAAGGGCCACACACCTTACAGTATCACTACCAATATGCTGTGCAACCTCTACCACAAGGGTCGTACCATTTTTGGGCTCTTGAATCTTTATGGCATTATGGATAGCTGGAAGGTTCCCCGGGCTAAACCTTATGTCTACTACGGGACCTATTATCTGTGTTATATTGCCGATATTGTTATTCAACCTATACCTCCTCCTTAAGGCCTGAGGGCCTCTGCGCCCGAGACCACCTCCATGAGTTCCCTGGTGATGGCCTCCTGGCGGGCCTTGTTATAAGAACGCGTCAGCTCGCTTATCATCTCCTCTGCGTTCTCAGAGGCGGCTATCATCGCTACCCTGCGGGCCGCATACTCTGAGGTGAGAGATTCCCAAATGGCATGTTGGATGTAGTTCTCCAGGTATTTGGGGGACATCGCATTGAATATATCTTCTTCAGAAGGTTCAAAGATGTAATCAGGCCTTATCGCCTTTTCCGGTTCGCCTTCTAAGGGCAGGAGCTTTACGCCTGTGACTGCACCCTTCATCATTGTGATAAACTTTGTAAAGAACAGATGTAACTCCTGGTAAGTCCCCTTCTGGAAATCTTTTATGAGGTTATTTATAAACTTTATTATATCAGCTTGTTCAAGTTTTTCCACACCCTCAAGGAAGTATTTCTCTATGGGGTGATTCCTCTTCTGGAAGAAGAGGAATCCTTTTCTGCCGATGAGGGTGAGCTGGATTTCTTTATTGGGATTTTCCCTTATAAATTTCTGGACGTACTGCAGGATGTTGGTGTTATAGGCGCCGCAAAGGCCCTTGTCAGAGGTTATCACTATGAGTTTGATTACCTTGACCTCCTTCTCTTTTAGCAGATAATGGGTCTTGCCGATAAAGTTGCTGGCGAGATAATTAAGCAGCTGGCCCATCCTCTCTGTATAGGGCCTTGCTGCCATAAGCCTTGCCTCAGCCTTTCTGAGTCTATTGGCGGCCACCATCTCCATTGCCCTGGTTATCTGCTGGATATTGGTGACGCCCTTTATCCTGCTTTTAATTTCCCTTGTGCTCTGCAAAGTGCTTTAACTCCTCTTGGAAAATTCCTTCTTGTATTCCTCTATGGCACGGACCAGCCGATGAGTAACTTCGTCGTCCCATCGTTTCTTTTGCTTGATTTCCTGGCCTACAGCTGGATAGTTCTCTCTCATAAATCTATGGAAGCCGTTCTCAAAATCTTTTATCTTATCCACAGGGACGTCGTCCAGATAGCCATTTATACCCACAAAGATGACCATTGTCTGCTCTTCTACGGGCATGGGTTGGTACTGGGGCTGTTTGAGGATTTCTACGAGCCTTTGTCCTCTGGCTAGCTGTTCCTTAGTGGTCTTATCAAGTTCTGAGCCAAACTGGGCAAAGGCGGCCAGCTCCCTGTACTGTGCAAGGGTGAGCCTCAGCATCCCCGCCACCTTTTTCATGGCAGGTGTCTGGGCATTACCTCCCACCCTTGATACAGACAGGCCCACGTGTACGGCGGGCCTTATGCCAGAGTAAAAGAGGTCGCTTTCAAGATATATCTGGCCATCGGTTATAGAGATTACGTTGGTAGGGATATAAGCGGAGTAATCCCCCGCCTGGGTTTCTACCACTGGCAGTGCGGTTAGTGAACCACTTCCAAGCTTTTCGTTGAGTTTAGATGCCCTTTCTAGCAGTCTTGAGTGGAGATTGAAAATATCCCCAGGGAATGCCTCCCTGCCGGGTGGCCGTCTGAGTAAGAGTGAGACCTGGCGGTAGGCAATGGCATGCTTATAAAGGTCGTCATACATCACCACTGCGTGCTGACCGTTGTCCCTGAAGTACTCACCCATGGCGCAGCCCGCATAAGGGGCGATGTACTGCAGGGGCGCAGGGTCACTGGCCGAGGCCACCACTACAGTGGTGTACTCCATGGCCTTATACTTCTCAAGGGTGCTTACCAAGTCTGCTATTGTAGAAAGCTTCTGGCCAATAGCTACGTATATGCACTTTACGCCAGTATCCCTCTGGTTGATGATTGTGTCTAAAAGGATGGCCGTCTTACCCGTTTGCCTATCGCCGATGATTAGCTCCCTCTGCCCACGGCCTATGGGTATCATAGAGTCTATGGCCTTGAGGCCGGTCTGCAATGGCTCCTTTACTGGCATCCTCTCCACGACGCTGGGGGCGCGGCTCTCAATGGGCCTGAAGGTTTCTGAGATTGCCGTTCCTTTACCGTCTATTGGCTGCCCGAGGGCATTAACTACCCTCCCTAGAAGCCCCTCCCCTACCGGGACCTGGACAATCTTGCCCGTGCTTTTTACTGTGTCCCCCTCCTTTATGCCCTTATCTGAACCAAGCAAGATAGCCCCTACGTTGTCTTCCTCCAGGTTCAGCACAATACCGTATACACCGGTAGGGAATTCCACTAACTCCCCTGCCATGCAATCATCAAGACCGTAGATTCTTGCCACTCCATCACCTACCTGGAGGATGGTGCCTACGGTCTCCATTTTTAGCTTTTCTTCATAGCCCTCTATCTCTTTTTGGATGATAGAGGCCACTTCATCGGGTCTTAAGACCATAGTTAGTCACTCCTGTAAATAAAGACTTAAAAGCTAGGCCGCCCTGCCTTCCATTAGCCTTCTTCTCAGGTTCTCAAGGTGGCTGCGAACACTACCGTCAATTACCGTATTGCCTATACGGATAACCAAACCGCCTAGTATTTCCGGGTTAATCTCCGTTTTTATCTCCACCCTCTTACCAGAGAGCCTCTTCAGGATTTCTTCAATCCTTGCCAGCCTCTCCTCCATAAGGGGAATCACCGTTTGTACGGTTGCACGTGCAACCCCGCCAATGAGGTCTGCTACAGACTTGTAGCCGTCCAATATGAATTCTAATATCTCCTCTCGCCTTTTATCTATAATCAGGCGGAGGAAGTTTCTTACAAGAGGGTCCAGGTGGGGCGCCAGCAGTCTGTCTATCAGTGCTGACTTCCTTTCCCTGGGTATTGCCGGGTGGAGCAGGATTCTCTTCAGTTCCGGGTTCTCGCGGAGGAGTTGGGCCACTTTTTCCAGGTCTTTCACGGTCTCCGGGAAGCGGCCCCTAGCCTTGGCCGTCTCAAAAAGGGCCTGGACATAACCCACGGCTACGGACTTGTCTAGCACCTCAGACCCTCCATCTCCTTGATGAATCCATCCACCAGTCTTTCTGCCGATTCCTTGTTCAAGGACTGCTGAATCAATTTCTGCGAGGTGAGCATAGACAATACTATCACCTGGTCTCTGATTTCCTGAGCTACTTTTTTCCTCTCCAGTTCCAGGCTTTCCTTCGCTTTTAGCTTTATTGCCTCGGCCTCCTCTCTGCTCCTCTCAACTATCTCGGAGCCGAGCTTCTTTGCCTCTTTCACCGCCTCGGTAAGCTTCTTCTCAGCCTCGGCCTCTGTCTCGTAAACCTTCTTCTCGTAGCCTGCCTTTAACCTGGCGGCCTCCTGCCTGTCCCCCTCTGTCTTTTCGTAGGTATCCCTGATTTCCTCCCTCCTTGCCTTCAGGAGGGCAAATATCTTGTCAAAGAGGAACCTCCTGAGCAGGTAAAGCAGGATTAAGAAGCCAAGGGCCTGGACAATTACCAGCTTAAAGTCTACTCCTAAGGTTTTTAAGAGTTCCATGGCCCTCTCCTATTTAATTGATTGCTTAACCAGCTCAAGCATTACGTCAGGGGTGGGAAGTTTTCCCATCAGGATGAAGGTTACCACAAGAGAATAAATGGTGAAGGTCTCAACAAATGCCAGACCAATAAACATCACCATCTGGAATCGGTTGTAGAGTTCAGGCTGTCTGGCCATGGCACTAAGGGCCCCTGAGATGGTTAGACCTGCACCTACACCGCAACCACCTGCCGCTATTGCCACAAAGGCAATGGCCAGCACTAATCCAGCATAATAAATCATTTAGATTCCTCCTTTCTAATGTTTTTCCTCCTCTATGCCAATGGCACTAGAGATATACACGGTGGCAAGAATAGCGAAAATCGCCGCCTGAAGGGTAGCGCACAAGAGGTCAAGTGCTACCATGGGGAGCTGTACAGGGATGGGGATAAAACCCAGAAGGAATGGGGAAAATCCCACGAATATAGTCAGTATGGTGTCCTCCCCCGTGAGGTTCCCGAATAATCGCATGGAAAGGGAGAGGGGCCTGGATATAAGCTCCTGCACTAGGTGCAGGGGGAACATCAGGGGCGCCATCCACCTGGGCTGGCCCATAAGGTGTTTAAGATAGCCCAGGGGGCCGTTATGCTTGAGGCCATAGTAATGGGTAAGTAAGAAGACAAAAAGGGTCAGCGCAAGGGTGGTATTATAATTGGCCGTAGGAGAGCGAAAGAGCGGCACCTGCCCTATTATATTCATTACCCATATATAGATGAACAAAGTGCCTATAAAGGGTACAAAGGCCGCCCCCACCTTTCCCATGTTGGCCTTCACAAGGCCATCAAGAAACTCCACCACCAACTCCAGAAGGGCCTGTACGCTCCCAGGAACCCTCTCAAGCCTGCGGGTGTAAAGGTGGCAGAATGACACCAGGGAGACGATTATCAACATAGACATCATCACCGGCAACCACTGGTGCAGTGTTAGCCCAAGGAAGTGGCGGTGCATGTCCAGGAAAAGGTCTAAAAAAGTGGGCAGTTCCTTAATCCCTGTTTCCATACCTTAATTCCTTACACCCTTAGTTTGCGACCCCTGTGAGCTGTCTAGATAATTCACAAACACTATCCCTAGCATCTTTGAACTTATCACCATCGGCACAAGGCTTAGACCCACCAGAAAGGCAATTACATGCACCTGCAGGTAACGAAACATGATATAGAAAATTATGCATAACACAAAATACTTCAGGAGGGTTACCAAGGCAAAGTACTGCTTTCCAGACTGTTTTCCCCTCTGGAAAAACTGCTGCACGGTCCACCACTGGAGTCTGCATAGCCCCAGGCTAATGGCACAACCTATAAGTACACTATAAGAGATTTCAAAGGACCGGAAGGAGGTGGAACAAAGAGCTATCATGGCCATGAAAAAGAGGCTCGTGTTAAAGACCCTCTTTGGAAAACCCTCATCAAGGACTAGCATGCCGGTCTTTGTTTCCCGAGACCCTATCATCTCTTCCTGGCCTTTTCTTCTTCCGCCTGAAGCTTTTTCGCTACCCTATAAAATTCCAGGAACCCCGAGGCAATCCCCAAAAATAGGAATATCAGCATTAACCGCGGGGCAGTACCAAAGCGAGAATCTAAATAGCTGCCTACAAGGTAGCCCCCCACCACGGAGCCCACCATAAAAAACCCAAGGCCCATCGCCCTCTGAAGGGTCGGTCGTGGAGTACCGTCATTTCTGCCAAATATACCTAACACCAATACACTCGTCATTACGGATTGAAGGGCTACGCCTCATTCTTCCCTGAGGAAAAAGAATTTCTTGAGGGCCATCATTGTGTACCAGTTGAGCCTGACTATGCACTCAAGCATGTTCAGAAATACTGGCGAGGCCTTAGGCATACAGACCCCTGCTATAAGCCTTTCCTCATGTTCAAGGGCGTAGCTGTCAGCAATCTCATTCAGATGAGACCCCTTTTCTAATGCATGCCCCAGGAGAAACTGGTTCTTGGTCAAAAAAGCATCCCCAGCATTCTTAATGACTTCGCGGGTATTCTCAGAGAGGTACTTTAACTCCCCAATGGCCTTATCGCTGAAAAGGAGGTCCTCATTTACTTTAATCTTCACCGGAGGAAACATCCCCCTAACGGCATCTGCTGCCCTTTGAAGGTGAGTGGCCGCTGAAACTACTCCCTTTAATTGCTCTTTTTCTTCTTTAGTCTTGACGGATACGTCACTGAGCGAGGCTATTATCTCCTCTCCTAACTTATGAATCTCATTAGCTGGGACCTCAGCCTCCTCTAACTTCTTTATGTTATGGTGTACAAAAGCATCTATAGTAGTATCAAACGTCCCCTCAAGCTTAGTACACATCAGGCTAAGTTTTTGAGAGATTTCCCTCAGCAGTTTGTCATCCTCTTCCATGTTCATCCACGAAGGCTAGAGATTTCTCACTGCTTAACGACCTGCCGCATAGGCCTTCCGCCTCAGGCGGATGAGCCTTCTAAGGTCTAGAACAGTTAAATCTCTTTATCCCTGCAACCTAAAAAAGGGTTCTAAGACCAAAAATGCATTTTACTAAAATGAAAGGCTTTGTCAAGGTGCATAACTGCTGGGCCTGGAACATGAGTTCGCATATTGCATGGGTAGTTTGTGATAAAAGCGTTTTATTCCCATTGTCCTGGAAAGAGGTCCGCCTCAGGCGGACAAGACCTGCCCTGAACCAGCACAGTTCAGCATTGGGGGCAGAGCCCCAATGCTATAGCCCTGGCCCTGAACCAGAACGGTTCAGGGCCTGATGGGATTGGCTGTGAACCCCATGTGGTTCACAGTGCTCCGCCACCAGGGCCTGCCCCTACATCTTCTCCTCCACCTCTGGCCTCCTGAGATAAAGGGGTTGGAGCTGGAAGGGGTCGCTAATCTCGTCCTTCTCATAGAGTTGAATCCCCAACCTGGCCACTACCCTTGCCCTTGCCGTCCCTAGTCCACCATCTTTAATTATGATTCCATCCACATGAAAGAGTTCTTTGTAAGGGGGTACACCGTCTCCAAAGATTAGGACGGGTCTTGGGAGGAGGGGTAGCAGGGAATGGGGCTCAATGGCCATGCAGTCGGTCTGTCTCTGCCATACGCCATTTACTGGTCTGTAAATACAGGCATAGACCGCCCTCCTCTTGGCATCCAGGATTGGGCAGATGGGTGTATCACCTGGGGTAACGTTCTCCGCCAGGACGTCCAGTGTGGGTACTGCTACCAGGGGTTTCCTTAGTACATAGGCCAGTGTCTTGGCACACGTTATCCCTACCCTTAGACCAGTAAAGGAACCTGGCCCGTGGCTTACTGCAATGAGGTCAGTATCCTCTGGTCGCCAGCCCAGGTCCCTGAAGATTTCCTCTATAGAAGGTAGTAGTGCCTGGCCGTGTCTCTTGACGCCAGGCCCACCCGGGCCTGCCCTTGAATCCGCCCCTTCGCTTCGCTCAAGGGCAGGCTGAGGCGGAGAAGGGGTGGATGCCGCCCCCCTCTCAAAAGACCTCTCCCCCAGGGTGGTAAGGCCGCCCCCAACGCCGCCCTCGCACACGGCCACACTACCCACCATTCCAGAGGTCTCTATAGCGACCACCCTCAAGTGTATACCTCGCTTAGGTGTTTGATATTTATATGGTCCAATATATACGTTTATTATATCTTTGTAAGGGGGGTCTATTGTAAATTACAAATTACAGATTTCAAATTTCAAATTTATGTAATTTACAATTTACAATTTGCAATTTGCAATTTGTAATTTGTAATTGTACCCCCACCCCCTTACAATTTGCTTGACACGGGGGTTGGGTTTCCATAATAATAAATTTATAATTTATGTGCACATACCAGTTTGCCGCCTGGCCTTGTAACAGCTTGTAGTAATAAGGTATAGCTGGCGAATTAATGTCTTCCTCCTAAGAGGGGTAGTCTGGTGAATCCATCAAGAGACCTTTTCCAAGAAGAACTCATAGAGCGCCTCTACTGGTTTATCCGCTTGAGGTGGTTTGCGGTAGCCGGGGTGCTTGGAGTAGTGTGGGTTGCTTATGATTGGGGGATTGTGGACTCCCCCACCCCGTTTGTTGTTATTTCTTTAATCCTATTGGTCTTAAACGTCCTTTTTTCCATCCATGCAGACCGTGCCAAGGAACATCCACAGTGGGCAACTATTAATGCCAGGGTACAGATTATATGTGACCTGTTGGGTCTCCTCGCGCTCCTCCACTTCTCAGGGGGTGCAGAGAACCCCTTCCTGTTCTATTTTGTCTTCCATACCATACTGGCCAGCATCCTGTTAGAGCGTAGAGAGAGTTACTTCTTTGCCCTCACGACCATAATACTATTTGGGATGCTTGTGTTCCTGGAATATACGGGGGTTCTACCCCACCATCCCCTTGTAAAATACAAGAATCCTTTTGTGAGTCTGGCCATTCCAACGTGGTGGAAGGACCCTGTCTATCTGACGGGCATACTCTTTGTATTTGCTACCACGGTGCTTTTTTCCACCTACTTTACCGTCTCTGTGGCCACGAGGCTTAGGGAGCGGAGCCGCAGGCTGAAGGCCCTGCAGGAAGAGCTCCTGAGGACGGAAAAGGATAAGTGGAAGGCCATAATTGAGTGCATGAAGGAGGGGGTCATCTACGTGGATAATGGAGGAAAGATAGACTTTTATAACGCCTCCGCCGCAGACGTTAAGGAGTTAACCCTCTCTGCATGTTATCCTGCCCATGGTCATGAGGCCCTTGGGGAGCAGGTGGAAGACCCCTCCTGTTCCAACAGGATACTCCAGGCAGGGGGAAGGGTGTACGAGAGTACCTGTTCTCCGATAAGAGATTCCGAGGGCAAGCATCTGGGTACGGTGCTGGTGAATCGTGACATAACGGAGCGGAGGGAGATGGAAAAGAGGCTCATGCACCAGGAAAAGATGACGGTTATTGGCAAACTGGCCGCAGGGATAGCCCATGAACTGAATAACCCCCTTGGGGTCATCTCCATGTTCACTCAGATGGCACTGAAGAAGGTCCCAAACGGCAATCCCCTGCAGGAGTACCTGGATACTATAAAGAGGAACACCGACGTATGCAAGAAGGTTATCCAGAGCCTCCTTTCCTATGCCAGGATGGTACCCGTGCATCCCAGGGATATAAACCTTAACGACTGCGTAACGGACGTCCTCTTTATGTGCCGTCCCTTAGTGGAGAAGCACGGGATAAGACTGGAGACCGAGCTTTACAAGGGGCTTCCCCTCTTTAAAGGGGACCCTGACCTCCTGCGGCAGGTGTTTATGAATATAGTGGTTAATGCCATCCAGGCACTGGAGAAAGGGGGCAGATTAAGGGTAGCCTCTGACGTCCTCCAGGAAGATAGTACCCTGGAGGCCGTGAGACTGGTCTTTGAGGACAATGGCCCGGGGATAGCCCCCGAGCATATGGCCAGGCTCTTTGAGCCCTTTTTTACTACAAAGCCGGAGGGTGCGGGGACCGGGCTGGGACTTTCCACATGTAAGAACATCGTGGAGAGGCACGGTGGTTTCATGCAGGTGGAGAGTGAGGTGGGCAAGGGTAGCCGCTTTACGGTGGTCTTGCCCGTTAAGGGAGAATTTGCCAGGGAAGGGAATTCTATGGTAAGTGCTGAAAGTCTTTGGAGTTGGAAATAGTGGAGTGCGAGTCGTGCCTGAGGTACCTGCCTTTGGTGGACTTGTCTTGAACGTCTTTTGGCGGTCATACCGCCAGGTATAGAAGAGAATGAGTAAACCTAATATTTTCGTAGTGGATGATGAACCAGATATGGTGAAAGGCCTTGTCCTCGTGCTGAGGGAGATAGGGGAGGTAGGTACTGCCCCTACGGCGGAAGAGGCCCTGGAGTATATAAAGAGAAACCCTGTGGACGTACTGGTAACAGACGTCCGCATGCCGGGGATTGGTGGAATCTCCCTCCTGGAAAAGGTAAAGGAGTTTCGCCCCAAGATAGAGGTTATAGTCCTCACGGCGTATGGTTCTATAGAATCTGCCATAGATGCCATGAAGAAGGGGGCCTATCATTACGTTACGAAGCCATTTAATAATGATGAGCTACTGATAGTGGTACAGAGGGCCCTCCAGGATAAGCGCCTCCATGAGGAGTTAGAATATCTCAGGGAGAAGGTGAACAAGGCCCATGTCTTTGAGAGTATCATTGGGCGTGACTGGAAGATGCAGGAAATCTTTGAGACCATCAAGAAGGTGGCGCCCTCCAAGGTGCCCATCCTCATCCAGGGGGAGAGCGGCACCGGCAAGGAGCTTATTGCCAGGGCCATACACCAGCACAGCCCCCGCTCCAAGAACCGCTTCCTCGGGATTAATACCGCCGCCTTACCAGAGAACCTGCTAGAGGCCGAACTCTTTGGATACAAGAAGGGGGCATTCACCGGGGCAGATTACGACAAAAAGGGCCTTTTAGTCCAGGCCACACAGGGTACTTTCTTCCTGGATGAGATAGGTAGCATGTCCCTGGCCTTCCAGAGTAAGCTACTGCGGGTGATACAGGAGATGGAGGTTATCCCTGTGGGTGCTACCGAACCGTTAAAGATAGACGTCCGTTTTATCTCTGCAACCCACACTGACCTGGAGAAGGCCGTTAAGGACGGTGCGTTCAGGGAGGACCTCTACTACAGACTCAACGTGGTGAGGATTAACGTCCCTCCCCTGAGGGAGAGGAAAGAGGATATACCCCTCCTGGTGGGCCATTTCCTGGAGAAATGGGCAGAAGGGGAAGAAAAGAAGGGTCTTACTACGGGCGCCCTCAGGCGTTTAATGGAGTATGACTGGCCCGGTAACGTCAGGGAACTGGAGAACGTCATCCAGAGGGCCATGCTCGTTGCAGAAGGAGTGGATATACAGCCTTCAGACATCCTGCTCAGGCAGGAACCGCTCCCATGGTTAGTAGAGGCCGAGGGTTATAGCAGTGCCACTTACGATAAGGCTAAGGAGGAGGTCTTCCGCCACTTCCAGCGGGAATACTTTACGAACCTCCTCAAGAGGTGTAACGGTAATATTACCCTTGCGGCCGAAAAGAGCGGTATAACCAGGACTGCCTTACACCGCATCATAAAGAAGCTGAACCTTTCCGAAGAAGTCCTGACCATGCGGGACTCCCTACCTCAGGCTACTACCAAGTAGACCAGATAGAAGAAATTACACGCCCCTTCGCCTTTGCAGACGTACCATAATACCCAACTGTAGTGGCGACCCGCCGGGTCGCCCCTACATCATACGCCTCAGGCAGATTACCCTAATCCCCTAACATATAACGCACACTCTAGTACACAGACACGTATACTAGAGTACACCCACTCAGGTCCTTTACTATTAAGCACTTACATCTGCCACCCCACAATTTGCCGACAGGGTTGTAACAGGACTGTCTTCATTTGTGTCCACATAAGTTGTACCAACCCCTTTACTCTCAACACGTTAAGAAAAGGCTTAAGGCATGTTTCCTAAATGGTATGTCAATTGCTACCGTGTCTGAGGCAAGGCGGAAAACTTACATATTTTTTTATTTGGGTGAGACTGCATGGGGGAAAAGATATTAGTGTTGGATAGTGATAGGAACCACCAGAAGAGGATTAGGTTCCTCTTGAACAAGGCAGGTTACGAGACCATGACCGTGGAGGATAGATTTTCTGGACTCCAGGCCCTCAGGGAAGGTGGCAGGGCTTCGGCCGTGAGCTCAGCCGAATCGGCCACCCTCAACAGGGGAGGTTTTTCTGCAGTAGTGATGAGAGAAGGGGCCGACGACACAATCAGTGTCCCGGACACGCTCCAGGATATAAAGGCCATCTCCCCAGAGATGCCAGTGGTCGTGAGTGCTGACTCCTGGACGCCCCAGTCTCTTCAATATTGCACCGGGGGCGGGGCCTTCTTCTGCATGGATGGGGAGGCCGAAGGTGACCTACTTGTGCAGGTGTTAAGCAAGGCGATTGAAGAATATAAACTGTCCTCAAAGTTGTAAGGGCAATTCATGAATTGCCCCTACGATAGGTAAAAGGAGAGGGAGTTATGGGATATGCGAGACGGGCAGTCGTCTTTCTGATTAGTTTAGGGTTGATAGCCCTCAGCCATGACCCTATCTTTGCTAAGGGAGATGCAGGTGCAGGGAAGGGGGTCTTTGAAAAGAGGTGTCAGGGCTGTCACGGAGAAAAGGGAGATGGCAAGGGTCTGGCCGCAGTCTTCCTGTACCCCAAACCTGCAGATTTTACAAGCGGCAAGTTCAAGCTCCGCTCCACCCCGTCCGGAGAGATGCCCACCGATGACGACCTCTTTAAGACCGTTGCTGATGGTGTCCCGGGGAGCGCCATGCCCTCCTTTGCCTATATCGCAGACGATGAACGCTGGAACGCCATACAACACATAAAGACCCTCGCATTATATTTTGATGAGGAAGAGGGAAAGACCTACAACCTCTTTGAGCTCAGGGGGGCCCCACACCCGCTAACCGTCGCCCCCGAACCGCCCATGGCCACTGAGACCCTTGCAAAGGCGAAGACCGTTTATGAACAGGAGAAGCTGGGATGCATAAAGTGCCATGGCAGGCTTGGGAAAGGGGACGGTCCCTCGGCCCAGGAGCAGGTGGACGACTGGGGCAGGCCCATAAAGGTGAGAGATTTTACCACAGGCGTATTTAAGGGTGGTAATACCAACAGAGACGTTTATTTGAGGTTTGCTACCGGGATGAGCGGCACCCCAATGCCTGCCTTCTCTGGTGAACAGCTTTCAGATGCGGACCGCTGGTCATTAGTCCAATACGTCCAGTCCCTGAAGAACCCGGACGTAAGGTTGGCTACCCCACCGGCCGACGCCACCATAGTGGCCACCCAGACTAACGAGGATATCCCAGACGATAACCCCGAGGCCACGGTCTGGCAGTCAGCAAAGGAATACGAGATACCCCTTAACAGGCTATGGCAGCCAGAAATCCTTCCCATGCACGTACGGGTCCGTGCCCTCTACAACGGCAAGGACATAGCCATACACCTGGAGTGGGACGACGCTACCCAGAACATGGGCTATTCCCAACCCCAGACCTTTAGAGACGGTGCAGCCGTACAGTTCTCCCCCAGCGGTGAGTTCCCCTTCATAGGGATGGGTAATGGTAAGACCATGACAGGGCTGGAGATTCCTGTCAACATCTGGCACTGGAAGGGAGACTGGCAGGCAGACGCTGGCACCTATACCGATATAAAGCACGTCTATCCGTACATGCACGTGGATACCTATTATTTCCCCAAGGAGGTGCAGGATAAGACCTACCTAGCTGGTCGTGCGGCAGGCAACTTGTTTTCCAGCGACCACCGCCCCTCCGTCGTAGAAGACCTGAATGCCGTAGGTTTTGGGAGCCTGGAGTCCCAGCCCGTCAGCTCGCAGGGCGTCCAGGGGAGAGGCGACTGGTCAGATAACAAGTGGCAGGTGGTCTTAAGGCGTCCCCTGGAGTCCCAGGAGGCCAGGGACGTAAAGTTCTCAAAGGGTGCCGCCATCCCCGTATCCTTTGCCGTATGGGATGGTGCCCGTCAGGACAGGGACGGCATAAAGTTTGTATCTACCTGGTTTAGATTAAAAATGTAGCGTTACAGGAAACTGGTATAGGGGCGACCCGACGGGGCGCCCCTACAAATCATAGAGGGAGGATAAGAGATAATGGAGATTTCCAGACGCGACTTCCTAAGATATACAGGGATGGCCACAGGAGGCGCCATGGCCACGGGCCTGAAGCTCCGCTTCCTGGAGGCACAGACGGAGATTCCTAACCCCCTTGAACACTACCCCGATAGAAACTGGGAGAAGGTTTACAGGGACCAGTATTCCTATGATAGGACCTTTACCTTCTGCTGTGTACCCAACGATACCCATAACTGCCGATTAAAGGCCTTTGTAAGAAACGGCGTTGTAACAAGGATAGAGCAGAACTACGATAGTCACCTCGTGGAAGATCTTCATGGCAATAAATGCTCCCCTATGTGGAACCCTCGTGGCTGCCTAAAGGGATATACACTGGTCAGGAGGGTATATGGCCCTTACAGGATAAAATACCCCATGGTGCGGAAGGGCTGGATGGAGTGGGCAGAAAATGGCTTCCCAGACCCCAACACCCCAGAGAACCAGGAGAAATACTTCCAGAGGGACAGGGATACCTGGGTAAGGGTCTCCTGGGACTATGCCTTCACCCTGGTGGCCAAGGGCCTGCTCAGGGTGATGTCCACCTACGGGGGCGAGGAAGGGACAAAACTCCTCAGGAAGCAGGGTTATCCGGAGGAGATGATTGAGGCTACTCATGGTACAGGCGCCCGTTGCATAAAGATTCGCCCGGGCATGGGATTCCTGGGGATGACCCGTATTTACGGTTCAGTTGTACGTTTTTGCAATATGTTGGGCCTCTACGATGGTAAGGGTGGCGCTCGTAACTGGTCAAATTATACGTGGCACGGAGACTTGGGCCCTGGGCATCCTATGGTCTCAGGCATCCAGACCTTTGACTCAGACCTCAATGACTTCCGCCATGCCAAGCTCATGGTCTTCAGTGGAAAGAACATGGTGGAAAACAAGATGCCCGACGCCCACTGGTGGATAGAGATAATGGAGAGGGGTGGGAAGATTGTAAACATCTCCCCCGAATACAGCCCTGCCTCCCAGAAGGCAGACTACTGGGTACCAGTAAGGCCAGGCTCTGACGTGGCACTGATGATGGGAGTGGTCCATCTACTGATAAAGAACAACTGGTACGAGGTGGACTTCGTAAAACAATACACCGACTTGCCACTGCTGGTGAGGTTGGACAATCTGAAGATCCTGCGGGCAGCAGACATTATTTCCGGCTATAAGAACAAGGAACTCACCGGTTACAGCAAGAAGGTGCAGATTATAGACCCCCAGATGAGAGAGGATTGGGGAGACTTTGTGGTCTGGGACACCAAGAGCAACGGTCCCAAGGTCATTACCCGCGAGGACGTGGGCAAACACTTTGCCGCCATGGGCATTGACCCCGCCCTGGAAGGGAGCTTCAAGGTCAAAACTGCGGACGGCAAGGAGATAGAGGTAAAGCCCTCGTTCCAGCTCTACAAAGAACTCTGCGCCGAGTACGACCCTGACACCGTCCAGGAGATAACCAGCACCCCCAAGGAGATGATAGAGCAACTGGCCAAGGACTTTGCCACCATAAAGCCAGCCATGATTCATACGGGTGAGGGTACCAATCACTACTTCCACTGTGACATAAAAGACAGGGTAAACTTCCTTATACTGGCACTCACCGGCAACTTCGGCAAGCCAGGCGGAGGTCCCGGTCACTGGGCGGGGAATTACAAGATTGCCGTCTTCCCAGGGTCGTACGTGATGATGGGTGAGGACCCCTTCCACGTTAACCTGGACCCCAATGCCAAGGTGGAGGACATCAAGGTAAAGAAGTACTTCAAACCAGAAGAAGTGTGCTACTGGAACTACCAGGACAACATCCTGAAGGTAAATGGGAAGTGTTTTACCGGCCAAACCCACATGCCAACTCCCACCAAGGTTATATGGTTCGCCAACGTGAACCTCATCAATAACGCCAAGTGGGCCTACGAAATGATTTACAACACCAACAAGAGGGTGGAGATGATAGTGGCCCAGGACTGGGAGTGGACGGGTAGCTGTGAGGTCTCAGACATCGTCTTCCCTGTCCATAGCTGGATGGAACTTACACAGCCAGATTTTACCGCCTCATGTTCTAACCCCTTCCTCCAGGTCTGGAAGGGTGGGATAAAACCACTTTACAACTCCAAACAAGATAGCGAGGTATATGCCGGAGTGGCTTGCAAGCTGGCAGAACTTACCGGGGATAACCGTTACAGGGATTACTGGAAGTTTATCCTGGAAGGGAAGACAGAGGTATACATACAGCGGATGTTTGACGCCTGTATTACCACCCAGGGTTATAAGGTGGATGAACTCCTCAAGCAAGACCGTGGCTCCCTACTGCTCTTCCGTACCTACCCGAGGATAACGGGCTGGGAGCAGATACAGGAATCCAAGCCCTTCTACAATAAGACCGGAAGGCTGGAGTTCTACAGGGACGAGGACGAGTTCATTGAATACGGAGAGAACCTCATAGTCTTCCGTGAACCAGTGGAGGCCACACCCTATCTGCCCAACGTCATAGTGGGTACCCACCCGGCCATAAGGCCCAATGACTACGGTATACCGCTGACTGCCACCGGTGCAGATGAGCGGTCCGTAAGGAACGTGAAGATGTCATGGAAAGAGGTAAGAAAGACCAAGAACTTCCTCTGGGAGAAGGGCTATCGCTTCTACTGCCTCACCCCCAAGACCAGGCACAGGGTACACTCCTCCTGGAGCAACTCAGACTGGAACCTCATCTGGGACAGCAACTACGGAGACCCCTACCGTATGGACAAGAGGACCCCAGGGGTGGGTGAGCACCAGATCCATCTGAACCCGGAAGACGCAAGGGAGTTGGGCATCAATGACGGTGACTATGTATATGCGGACGCAAACCCTGATGACAGGCCCTACGTGGGTTGGAAACACGACGACCCCAATTACAAGGTGGCCCGCCTGATGCTCAGGGTTAAATACAACCCGGCTTACCCCAGAGGGGTGACCATGATGAAACATGCACCTTTCATGGCCCTCTGGAAGACGGTGAAGGCCCATGAGACCAGGCCAGACGGCAGGGCCGTTACGGCTGACACAGGTTATCAGGCCAACTTCCGTTACGGCTCTCAGCAGTCATTGACCAGGGGTTGGCTACAGCCCACCATGATGACTGACAGCCTGGTGAGGAAGAACATCATGGGACAAGGGATTGGCAAGGGGTTTGAGATAGACGTCCATGCCCCCAACACCTGCCCCAAGGAGACTTTGATAAGGGTATGCAAGGCCGAGGATGGGGGTATAGACGGCAGGGGGGCATGGGAGCCCGCCAGGACGGGCCTGACCCCGGCCCATGAAAATGAGGCCATGAAGAACTACCTCGCCGGCAAGTTCATCGTCTAGAGGCAAATATGGTAGGGGCGACCCGGCGGGTCGCCCCTACTTAGGACTTAGGAGGAATCTAATGACAAAGGTTTACAATTGGCAGCTAGGGCGGGAGATGGAATACCCGTACGAGGCCGCTCGCCCAAAGAGACAATTCGCTGCGGTCTTCAATATAAACCGTTGTATAGCCTGTCAGACCTGTACCATGGCCTGTAAGAGCACCTGGACCTTCTCCAAGGGGCAGGAGTTCATGTGGTGGAACAACGTGGAGACCAAGCCTTTTGGAGGCTTCCCACAGTCCTGGGACTCCAAGGCCCTCCAGCTCCTTGGCCCGCAACCAGGTTGGGATACCAGCAGTAAGACACATGATTCTCCCCATGGAAAGTATAAAGGGGAGACCCTATTTGAGGCCGCCGGCAAGAGAATAGACGCCAGCGGACAACAGGCCCTGGGATACGTCCCTGAGGACAAGGAATGGCGCGCCCCTAACTTCTTTGAAGATACCGCCAACCGTTCCCCTAAGACCGTTAATGGCGTACAGGAAGGGGCCATGCTCCCTGAACACCAGATATTCTTTTTCTACCTGCAGAGGATTTGTAACCACTGCACCTACCCTGCCTGCCTGGCGGCCTGTCCCAGGAAGGCCATCTATAAGAGGCCAGAGGACGGTATAGTCCTCATAGACCAG
>Ga0209342_10002707_pt1 | contig 18837 bp, 18 predicted proteins | sample RifCSP16_2_FD_184023 | JGI IMG/M metagenome (GOLD analysis project Ga0209342, IMG submission 184023) | Soil microbial communities from Rifle, Colorado - Rifle CSP2_sed 16_2 (SPAdes) (version 2) | ecosystem: Environmental > Terrestrial > Deep subsurface > Rock core/Sediment | place: Rifle... | reverse complement strand
CCTGGGCGGTGATCAGTGTGCGACAGGCGGCGCGGAAGGCCTCGGGGTCGAACTCGCCGTCCTCGGTGACGAACTTCATCAAGTTGAGGCTGGCGAGGTTGCACGCGGTGTCGTCCAAGAAAAGAAATTCCGAGCACGGGTTGCTGGCGTTGATCCGCCCGCTGTTCGGGCAGGTGTGCCATTCGTTGATCGTGGTGTCGAACTGCAGCCCGGGGTCCCCGCACTGCCAGGCCGCCTCCGCCATCATCTTCATCAGCTCGCGGGCGCGGAAGGTCTCGCAGGGCTGGCCGGTGAGCACGTATTTCGTCTGCCAGTCGCGATCCTCCTGGACCGTGCGCATGAACTCGTCGGTGACGCGTATGGAGTGGTTCGCGTTCTGGAAGAAGACGGAGTCGTAGGCCCCGCCGCGGACGTTGAAGGCCCCGTCGTAGCCGGCCTCGATGAGCGCCCAGGCCTTGCGCTCCTCTTCCGCCTTGCAGGTGACGAAGTCCATGATGTCGGGGTGGTCGGCGTTGAGAATCACCATCTTGGCCGCGCGCCGGGTCTTGCCACCGCTCTTGATGACGCCCGCGAAGGCGTCGTAGCCCCGCATGAACGAGACGGGCCCGGAGGCGGTCCCTCCTCCCGCCAGCGGCTCACGAGAGGAGCGAATGGTGGAGAGGTTGGAGCCCGTGCCGGACCCGAACTTGAAGAGCATGCCCTCGGTCTTCGCGAGGCCGAGGATCGAGTCCATCGTGTCCTGGACGGAGTTGATGAAGCAGGCCGAGGCCTGGGGGTGCTTCTCGATCCCCACGTTGAACCAGACCGGGCTGTTGAAGGCGGCCTTCTGCTCGACCAGAAGGTGCGTGAGCTCGTCGCTGAAGGCGTGGAGATCGTCGGAGGTGGCGAAGTAGCCCTGCGCCTCCGCCCAGTCGCGGATCGCGTCCACGACCCGGGAGATGAGCCCCTTGACGCTGCGCTCGCGGTCGGGAGAGCCGAGCTGCCCTCGGAAGTACTTCGAGGCGACGATGTTGGTCGCGGTCTGGCTCCAGGTGCTCGGGACCTCGACCTCGTGCTGCTCGAAGACCGGCTGCCCCCGCTCGTCGTTGATCACCGCGGAGCGGCTCTCCCAGGAGAGACCGTCGTAGGGGTGTCGCCCCGCCTTCGTGAAGTGCCGCTTGAAGGTGAGCCCCGCTCGTTTCTCGACCACAGGCCCCGTTCGGGTCTCGGCCTTGGGCTTCTCCACGGGATGGGTTGACATCGGTCCTACCTTCCTTCCTAGAGGGATCTGAGGCGAAGTGGGTGGCAGCTCTCCGGCGATCAACAGCCTCCCCTCTGATGATCGACCGGCGCAGGGTTCCTAGTGGCCCAAAAGGCGTCGGCGATTATGGGGAACCGGTCTTGGGCCTGTCAAGGAAAAAGCACAAGATCTTGTAGCCATCGGGGCCTTTACACCATTATATTGCAGTTCAATGACTTAGAGCAAACGACGGGCGTGCTCCTGGTGCGACGAAGCGCACCGCCGGAGGCACTCCAGGCGTCGAAGTCGGTGGTGAGTGACACGAGGTTTCCGCCGCTCTGGTAGGTGGTTGACCGTCGCACGGTTGACTGGAAGCTGAGGCGCCGTCACGCAATTTGCGCTCACCTCTAGGGATTCGGCTAAACTCGGGGCCACGGTCAGGGCCTCACGCACCGGACCTGTCGTCACCAGAATTGTCGCCGGGGCGTCACGGCCTGACGCGAGCGAAAACTAAGGATGGGCGAACCGCTCAAGGTGGTGGAGGGCCCGTACCTTCGTGACATCCTCGACCAGCCGCGGGCCCTGGCGGAGACGCTCGAGGGTCTGGTCGCCTCACCGGCGCTCGAGGAGGTGGCGCGTCGCGTGGCCCGCGGCGGCTTCGGTCGGATGGTCCTCACCGGGATGGGCTCCTCCCATCACGGGCTGTATCCCCTGCTGCTGCGCCTCGTGGGAGCGGGTCTCCCGGCGACGCTGGTCGAGGCCGGTGAGCTCCTGCACCATCAGGCGCGGCTGCTCGAGGAGGACACGCTGCTCGTCCTCGCGTCGCAGTCGGGGCGCAGCGCCGAGATCGTGCGGCTCCTCGAGCTGACGCGGCGGCGCCTCGTGACCCTCGGCCTGACCAACACCCCCGACAGCCCACTCGCCCGAGAAGCGACGGCCTGCGTGCTCACCCACGCCGGCGAGGAGGCAACGGTCGCATGCAAGACCTACCTCGCCGCCCAGGCCGCCCTGGCGTGGCTGGGGGTGGTTCTGACCGGCGGCGATCGGCACGCCGCGCGGGGCGAGCTCGCGGCGACCCTCCCCGGCGTGAGCGCTTACCTCGCGTCCTGGCGCGCCCACGTGGGGGATCTGGCCCAGCGGCTGGCGGGTATCCGGGCGATCTTCTACGCCGGGCGCGGATCCTCGCTCGCCGCGGTGGGCTGCGCCGGCCTCATCACCAAGGAGGCCACGCGGCTGCCGTCAGAGGGGATGAGCAGCGCCGCCTTCCGTCACGGCCCGCTGGAGATGCTAGACCCCGACGTCGCGCTCGTCGTTTTCGCGGGTGACGCCCGCACGCGGTCGCTCAACGAGGCGCTCGTGAGGGACGTGCGCTCCACCGGCGCGCGGGCCTGGCTCGCGTCCGAGGAAGCGAAGCTGCCGGCGTTCCGCCTCCCCGGCGCCTCCGATCTCGCGCGCCCGGTCGTGGAGGTGCTGCCGGTCGAGATGATCACGCTCGCCCTCGCCGCCCTCCGGGGACGGGAGGCCGGCCGCTTCGAGATCGCGGGCAAGATCACCCTCGCGGAGTGAGCTCGGCCTCGTAGGTCTCGCGGCGGTAGGGGCGAAAGCCACGTGCGAGGTAGTTCGGCAGGGCGGCGGGGTCGTCCAGGGTGCAGGTGTGGAGCCAGACACGACGCGCGCCGAGCGAGAAGGCCGCCCTCGCCGCCTCGGTCGCCAGGTACTTGCCGAGACCGCGCCCGAGATACTCGGGGAGAAGGCCAAAGTAGGCGATCTCCACCGAGCCGTCCTCATGCCGCTTGAGCTCGAAGTAACCCGCGGAGGTGCCCGCCCACGTGAGCAGGTGCACCGACACCGAGGGATCGGCGAGATGGTTTCGCACCTCGTCGTCCGTCCAGGAGAGCCGATCCGTCCAGTGATAGCGCCGCCCGACCTCGGCGTAGAGGTGGCGGTAGAAGGAGGGGACGCATCCCTCCATGCGCTCGACCCGGGCGCGCGGGTCCGGGCTCGCCGCCGGGCGCAACTCGGAGGGATCGGCCATCTCCAGGTACGTCCGGACGACCTCGACCGGGGCCACGGCCGCAGTCTCGGGTCGGCGGCCCAGGGTGTCAAACCCGCGCGACCCGGGTAGAATCCCGCCGACTCCGGGCGAGGTGTCGTGGAGAGCGACGAGCGCGGCAGCGAGAGCGACCGGCACGAGCTGCGCCGCGCTCTCGCCGAGCGGCGAGAGCGGATGACGCGCGCGGGTCGTCTGTTCGGCGCCATTTTCATCGTGGTGGTGGCGGCGGGAGTGCTCCTGCGGCTGCCTGAGTCGTGGTGGGTCCCGGCCGTCGGGGCGGTGGCCCTGGCCGGTCTCGTCGTCCGGCTCGTCGGCTGGACGTGCCCGGCCTGTGGCGCGCGTCTGCCCACGCGGCGGGCGACGGCCTGTCCGGGCTGCGGCCTCCCGCTCGACTAGACAGTGGCTACTCCGGCAACTGAGCGGGCAACGGATGGAGGCGAGCATGAGGGTTCGACGAGGCTGCATGCTGCTCCTGGGCGCGGCGATGGCCGCGGCATCTCCGGCGCTGGCGGGCACGGGTGACGGCGAACGTGCGGTCCTGGAGGCGCAGGATCATCGCTTCGCGGCCACGGTGGCCGCCGATCTCGACGCCCTCGGACGCATCCTCGCCGACGACGTCACGTACACCCACTCGAGCGGCGTGGTGGAGTCGCGGGCGGAGTACCTCGAGGCGCTAAAGAGCGGCAAGTACCGCTACCGGTCGATGGCGCCGGAGGAGCGCCGGGTGCGTGTCTTCTCCGACGTCGCGGTGGTCACCGGTGCCTGCCGGGTCCTCGTCCAGGCCTCGGGGCGTGAGCGGGATATCCGGCTTCGCTTCACCGAGGTCTACCTGAGGCGCGACGGGGCCTGGCGGATGGTCGCCTGGCAATCCACCCTCATTCCGTAGGAGCATGCACGATCACTCCCCACTGGAGGGACGACCCATGAAGACACATGGTCTCACTCTGGCCCTCGGCCTCGCGCTGACGGCAGGCGTGGGCGCCGCCGCCGATCTCAAGCCGGGGGACCAAGCACCCGACTTCGCCCTCATGGGCTCGGACGGCAAGACCCACCGCCTCGCCGACAGCGCCGGCAAGCGGGCGGTGGTCCTGGCCTGGTTCCCCAAGGCCTTCACCAGCGGCTGAACGATGGAGTGCAAGTCGCTCCGTGAGAGCGGCGGCAAGATCCGGGAGTTCGACGTCGCCTACTTCGCCGCGAGCTGCGACACCCCTGAGACCAACCGGCAGTTCGCGGAGTCCCTGGGGGCCGACTACCCCATCCTCAGCGATCCCGACCACAAGACGGCGGAGGCCTACGGCGTCCTGATGCCCGAGCATGGGCTCGCCCGTCGCTGGACCTTCTATGTCGGCGTGGACGGGAAGATCCTCGCAATCGACACACAGGTGAAGCCGGCCACGGCGGCGGAAGACATAGCGACCCGGCTCGCCGAGCTCGGGGCAGCGAGGAAAGCGCCGTGACCCGGACAGGTTCCTAACGAAGCTGCGCCTCAAGCCGACGAGGGCTGCGGCCGGAAGCGGCTCGGCGCGCGGGGCCCCGGGGAGGACCGCAGCTCCGGACGAGCCGTGCGAGGACCGCACACGGGGTGCGCGCCGAGCCTGCAGACCGAAGCGGGAGAATCTGACTGAAACGTGAGGAAGTGGGTCCCTGAATGAGGTCTAGAAACGGACCTCGGTAACCCGACCCTTCTCGAAGATCACGGTGAGGTCGGGGTACGTCCATCGGGTCCGCTCGCCGAAGATGAGCTCGGACTGCGGGTTGCCGAGCGCGCGCCGCACCTCCTCCGGCGTCATCCCGGGCCGGATCTCGACCCGGCGCGACGGGGCGCCCGTCGTGCCCGGTGTGGCCACGAGCGCGTTCGTCGGCCCCGACGGCGCCGGCGGAGCCGGAGCCGTGGGGGCGGGAGGAGCCGCGGGGACGGGGACGGCGGCGCGACGGGCAGGCCCGTCCGGCTTGGGGCCCTCGGGGTAGTTGTAGGCGATCTCCTTCTCCAGCTTCGCCGCCCGCGCCGCCGAACGCGAGTGGTCGGAGAAGAAGAAGGTCACCACCTTGTTGCCCTCGCCGTACTTCTTGGCGAAGCGGTACCACAGGCGCGGCCCCTTCGTGATGTCGTATCCGGACTCGTAGGCGTAGCGCAGGCCCACACGGTCGGCCTGGTCCTCCATCCCCCGCCCGTAGCCGTTGCTCCAGGCGCTCGCAGTGAGCGCGGTGGCGAGCTCGACCACCGCCCGGCTCGTCTTGTCGTCGATCGACCCCGCCGCGCTGAGCGCGCCGACGGCGAGCAGCTGTATCCACATCTCCTTCTTCAGCTGCTTGCGCGAGTGCTCGTGGGTCGCGTGCACGAGCTCGTGCCCGAGCACGATCGCCACCTCGTCGTCGTCCATGTCGTCGAGGAGCCCTCTGAAGACGTAGATCGAGCGGTTGCCCATGGCGAAGGCGTTCCACTCCTTGTTCTCGATCACGTAGACACGGACGTCCTCGGGGGCGAGGTAGGGTGGCAGGAGGTTGTCGACGATCCCCCGCACCCTCTCCACCTGCGGCCCCTCCTCGCGGAGCCGGCCGACGCTCTTCAGCCTCCCGCTGCTGTCGTCGTAGAAGTGCCCAGCCGCGCGCACCTTCTGTTCCACGGTGTCGGTGGCGGCGCGCACCTCGTTCTCGAACATGGCGGTGCCGTTGGGCTTGACCTCGATCTCCCTCGCGAGGAGCGTCCCGTCGGGCAGGCGCCGCCCCTTCGCCTTGAGCTCCCAGCCGAGGGGAACCGAGGCGAGGTTCGGTGCGTCCTTGGTCCCCTCGAACTTGTGGAGCGGCGCCGGGCAGACCTTCTGGGCGTCGGCGACGAGGCAGTCGCCCGCGCGCCACTCCACGTAGCCGTCGACCTTCTCGCCGCGGTCCTCGGGGCGGCGCTCGTCTTGTGCGGACACGCCGATGGCGAGACCCAGCAGCCCCACGGCACCAAGCATCCAGCGGATCCCCCGCCCCATGACGACCTCCCCGCTCCGCGTCGCGAAGCGATTCCGGTCCACGACCTCGAGACAGGATAGCGCGTGTGGGCGCGGCTGCAAGCCGGGGCGGGGCGTGGGATCAGTCCGCGCCGATCCGGCGCAGGGCCTCCTGCACCTCCCGCGCGACGAGCATCTCGGGGTCCCGGCTGGCCGCGATGAGCGCCGGACGTGCCTCGGCCGCCGCCGGTCCCATGCGACCCAGCGCGCGGGCGGCCTCCATCCGCACGAACTTGTCCTTGTCCCGGAGGGCCTCGATGAGGGGCCGGAGGGCCGGCCCCGTCTCCGGGCTGATGCGGGCGAGCGCTCGCGCCGCCTCGCGCCGCAGCGCGACGTCGGAGGCCCGCAGCAGGGCGACGAGGCCGGGGACGGCCTCCGCGGCCGAGGGACCGACGAGGCCGAGGGCCTTCGCCGTTTCCGTCCGCACGAGGGGATCCGCATCCTGCAACCCCCGGGCGAGCGCGGGCACGGCGGAAGAGGCGGCGGGCCCGAGACGGCCGAGCGCCTCCGCCGCCCGCCAGCGCACGGTCTCGCTGCGGTCGCGAAGGGCCACGGCCAGTGTCGGCACCGCGGGAGCGGCGGCCGCACCCAACACGCCGAGCGCCTGTGCCGCGCGCCAGCGCCCGCTCGCATCGCCCGCCTGTAGCGCGGCGATCAGCGGCGGCACCTCCGGCGCCACCGGCGGCGGCGTTGGTGCCGCGGGCGCCGGGGCGGGGGTCGGCGTGGGGGCGAAGACGGGAGCGGGCGTGGGAGTGGGTGGCAGTGGAGTCGGGCGCGGGACCGGCGTCACCGACGACAGGGCGGGCGGCGGGGTAGGGCGCAGCGGCGAGGGCGCAGCGGGCGTGGCCGTGGTCGAAGGTGGTGTGACGGAGGGCGAGACCGTCGGCTCGGTCGCGGGGACGACCTCGGGGGCGGGTGACGGGAACGACACCTCGCCCTTTTCCAGGCCGTCGCGCATACGGACGAGCAGGGCGCCCGCGAGCGTGACAACCAGGACCGCCGCGCCTCCCCCTGCGAGCAGCAGCGAACGCGGAGCCAGCCGGGCCCGGCGGGGCGGAGGCACCGGGAGGTGCGCTGCCGGCCGTGTCGGAGGCAGCGTCGCGGCTGTTCGCGTGATCTCGACGGTTGGGATCATCCCTGGCCCCGGTCCCTCGCCCTCCGGGAGCGCGGCCTCCAGCGCCGCGACAAAGGCGCCGGCGCGGGGCCAGCGATCCTCGGGCCTCTTGGCCGTGGCCTTGAGCACGGCGCGCAGGAGAGGCTCAGCGACGACGCTCGGCGGGGGCAGGGGCATCGGCTCCTGGACGTGCTTCATCAGGACCGCCACCGGCGTGTCCGCGGAGAAGGGGACGTGTCCGGTGAACATCTCGTAGGCGACGATTCCCAGCGCGTAGATGTCTGCCCGTCGGTCCACCTTCGTGCCCGTCGCCTGTTCCGGGGCCATGTACTGCGGGGTGCCCGTGATCACGCCCGTCGCGGTGAGGCCGCCCGAGGACTCGACCATCTTCGCGATGCCGAAGTCCGCGAGGTAGACGCGGCCCTCCTCGTCGAGAAGCACGTTCTGCGGCTTGACGTCCCGGTGGACGACGCCCCGGCCGTGAGCGTAGTCGAGGGCCCCGGCCACGTCGCGCAGGATGGTGACCGACCGCGCGACGCCCGGTCGGCCGCGCTTGAGGAGCTGGGCCAGCGACCCGCCGGAGACGAGGCGCATCGCCATCCAGGGGATGCCCTCCCCGGGCTCGATGTCGAAGGCATAGATCGGGACGATGTTGGGGTGCTCAAGACTGGCCAAGCTCTTCGCCTCCCGCCGGAAGCGCTCGGCGAAGGTCGCCTCGTGGAGGAACTCGCGGGGCAGGACCTTGAGCGCCACGTAACGATCGAGCTTTGCCTCGTAGGCCTTGTAGACCGAGGCCATGCCGCCCCGGCCGAGGGGCTCGACGATGCGGTAGGGTCCGGCGGTGGATCCCGGGGCGAGGGCCACGAGCGGCGTCTCCCGCGCGAGAGCCTACACCACTCGCCCCCCGGACCGGTCGGCGGATTGTCCCCGGTGGCGCAGTTGTGATAACGGTGAGCCGGGAAGAGCGCCTCCGGCGCGGGCGGGACGAGATTTGGCCCGGATCCTGGTCGTCGAGGACAACGACATGAACCGCGACATGCTGTCGCGGCGGCTTCAGCGCAAGGGCCACGAGGTCCTGATGGCCGCGGACGGCATGCAGGGCATCCTCATGGCCGAGAGCGAGACCCCCGACATCATCCTGCTCGACATGAGCCTGCCCGTGATCGACGGCTGGGAGGCGGCGCGGCGGCTCAAGGCCTCCCCCGCCACGCGGTCCATCCCCATCGTTGCCCTCACCGCCCACGCCATGGCCGGGGACCGCGAGAAGGCCCTCGCCGCGGGCTGCGACGACTACGACATCAAGCCCGTGGACTTCGCGCAGCTCCTCACCAAGATCGACGCTCTTCTCGCCCGGCAGCGCTAGCGGCGCCGTACGCGCGGATCGAGCCCGGCCAGGTCAAGGGCGGCGAGGCGCCCGGAGCTCGGGCCTCGATCGGTGCATTTTCGGTCGAGTCGGGCCCGATCGCGGAGCGAGGGCGCGAAGACACGCGCTCCTCTTGAAGCCGCGCCCGAGCGTCCCGAGCGCAGGGCGACCTCGCCGCCCGCACTCCCGTCCGGTTTCAAGCCGGGCGGCGGGCGGGGGCGGGCGGGCGCCTCGTCTCCAGCGTGCGGCGCAGCTCCGCCGTCAGCTGCTCGCGCGTGAAGGAGCCCTTGCGGAAGATCCGGCGCACCTGGCCGTCGAGCCGAGCCCGGTCCTCGGCCGTGAGCTCCTTGGCGGTGACGACCACGACCGGGATCCGGCGGCCGGCGTCGGTGCGTCGGAGATGGGCCACGAAATCGAAGCCGTCCATCTCCGGCATCATGAGGTCGAGCAGGATGACGTCCGGCGCCTGGCGGGAGACGGCCTCCAGCGCCGCGCGGCCGTTCGACGCCTCCTGGATGAGCCAACCGTCGCGCTCGAGGGCCCGGCGGATGACCTCGCGGCTGGCGGCGTCGTCCTCGACGACGAGGATCGGGCGCGGGCCGGAGCCGTCGCGGAGACGGCGCAGCACGCCCAGGAGCTGATCGCGGTCCACGGGCTTGGTCACGTAGTCCGCGGCGCCGAGGGCGAAGCCGATGTCACGGTCGTCGAGCATGGAGACGATCACGACCGGGATGGTGGCGGTGAGCGGGTCTGCCTTGAGGAGACGAAGCACCGCCCAGCCGTCCATCCCCGGCATCAGCAGATCGAGGCTGATCGCGTCCGGCCGCTGCTCGCGGGCCAATCGCAGCGCCTCCTCGCCGGTGGCGGCGGTGAGGACGGAGAAGCCCTCCTTGCCGAGCCCGCGGGCGATGAGCTCGCGCGTGCCGCGGTCGTCGTCCACCACGAGCACGGTGGGCGCGGACGCCGGCGTCGACGGGGCCGAGGCAGGCTCCGCCTTCGGGGTGCCCGCCACCCGCGGCAGCCGCACCGTGAAGACGGAGCCCCGGCCGAACTCGCTCTGCAGCACGATGTCGCCGCCCATCATCTGGGCGAAGCGCCGGCTGATCACGAGGCCGAGCCCCGTGCCGCCGTACTTGCGCGAGGTGGAGGGGTCGGCCTGGGAGAACGACTGGAAGAGGCGTTGCTGCTGCTCGGGAGTGAGTCCGATGCCCGTGTCCGCCACCCCGAACTCCAGCCACTCCGTTCCTCCCGTCACCCGGCGGGAGACCTCGAGCCCGATCCGCCCCCGCTGGGTGAATTTGGCCGCGTTGCTGAGGACGTTGAACAGGATCTGCCTCACCCGCGTGAGGTCGGCGTGCATGGTTCCGACGTCCCGCGGACAGCGGACCTCGAAGGTGTTCTGGTTCTTCTCGACCAGGGGGCGGATGGTCGATTCCACGTCGCGCACGAGGGCGGGGACGTCGAAGTACTCGAGGAAGAGCTCCATCTTGCCCGCCTCGATCTTCGACAGGTCGAGGACGTCGTTGATCAAGGCCAGGAGGTGCTTGCCCGCGGCCTGGATCTTCCCGAGGTCGGGGGCCAGCTCCGAGAGCCCGCGCTCGCCGACCTCCTCCTCCAGCATCTCGCTGTATCCGATGATGGCGTTGAGGGGTGTTCGCAGCTCGTGGCTCATGTTGGCGAGGAAGGTGCTCTTGGTCCGATTGGCCTGCTCCGCCGCCTCCTTGGCCACCGTGAGTGCGGCATCCCGGGACTGGACCTGCTCCAGCATGTGGTTGAAGCCGTCGATGAGGAGCCCCAGCTCGTCGTCGGCCATCTTCTCCGCCCGCAGCGAGTAGTTCTTGTCGCGCGAGACGCGGGTCTCGATCTCCGCGAGGTGGAGGATCGGGCCCGAGATCACGCGCTGGAGCCGGGCGGCGAGGAGCAGCGCCACGAGGAGCGAGCCCATCGTCACCGCGGCCAGGATCGCCAGGTAGCGCTGGAGCCGCGCCGTCAGCTCCCGAGTGTGGGACTGGAGGTAGAGGATCCCCGTTCGCTTGCCCGCCTCGTTGTAGATCGCGTGGAAGAAGACGAGGCGCTCTCCTTCGAAGACGTGCCCACGTGAAGGCAGCGCGCTCGGCAGCCTCGGCTCGCTCCCGAGCCCGACCACGTAGTTGGTCATCTCGGTGCCGTTGGCCCGGAAGAGGCGGGCGGCGACGATGTTCGGCCGGGCCCGCAGGGCGGCGAAGATGGGAACGGCCAGGGCGGGATCGTCCACCTCCAGGGCGGGCGCGACCAGGATCGCGAGCCCTTCGGCGGTGACCTGCATGTCGCTCACCATCTGCTGTCGGAAGGCGACGTAGTCGTAGGCCAGGAAGCCGGCGGAGGCGAAGATCACCGCCACCCCGCTGATCACGAGAACGATCAGCGTCAGCTTGCGGCGGATCGAGAGGTTGCGGAGCTCCCGCCGGAGGGGCCCGATCACTTGCCGCCTCGCTTGCGGGGGGGCGGGGGCGGTCGACGCCAGTCCCAGCCCTTTCGAGCGGGCCGAGGTTGCCGTGGCGGGCTCGGACGGCGACGACCCATCCCGAGGAATCGTAGGACCCCCGCCCGCAGGAGGCAAGCGCGGCCGGCCGGAGAGGGGAGATGCCCGCTCAGGGGAGCTCGACCATCTCTTCCGGGGCCAGGAGGAGCGAGGGATCCACCCGCGCCCCCTGCCACCGAACGCCGAAGTGGAGGTGGGGGCCGGTTGCCCTTCCCGACTCCCCCACCGCCCCCACGCGCTCGCCCTGGCGCAGCCCTTGGCCTTCGGTGACGTCCGTGCGGCTCAGGTGCATGTAGGCCGTGATCAGCCCGTCGCCGTGGTCGAGGAACACGCTGCGGCCGCCGAAGAAATGCTCGGCGACGAGGACGACGACGCCGGCGGCGGCGGCGAGAACGGGTGTCCCCTCCGGCGCCTCGTAGTCGGCGCCGGAGTGGGGGCTGCGCGGCGAGCCGTTGATGATCCGGCGCGCGCCGAATCGCCCGCCCTCCGGGAGGGGGTCGAGCGGCGGGCGCAGCGGGACACGAAACCGTGGCGGCCCGCTCCGGTCCCAGAGCCGAGCTATCTCGCGGCCCTCCCGACGGACCCGCGCGAGATCCTCGTCGGAGAGCTCGACCATGCTCCGGGGCAGCTCCAGCCTCTGGACCGGGTAAGCATACGCGGTCACGCGGACGACGGCCTTCTCGCTCCGCCCGGCCCGCCGGCGGCCGAGCTCGAGCCGCCCCTTGGGCTGGAGCAGGTCCACCGGGTAGTAGCAGGCGTCGTCGAGAGGCGCCCAGCTCCGCTCCTTCACCATGCACGCCTCGATCCCGTCCCCGCGCCATCGCACGATCGCGCCAGGGCGCACCTCGATCCTGGCGGCGATGGCCGGGCCCGGCGCGAGGAGGCCGACCGCCGCGAGCGCGCCTGCGGCCAGGCTCAACGCCCTGCCGACGCCCCCGTCGCTCCCGCGAGCAGGCGCTTCGGGAACTTAGCCACCACCGTGTAGAGGGGGTCGACCATGTTCGCCACGCGCACGACGGCGGTCTGGGAGACGAGCTGGTAGGCGTCCTCGCGGGAGAAGCCGTGGTCGGCCACGAGCCACTCGACCAGCTCCACGAAGGCGATGCGCAGCGCGTCCGAGAGCGGCCGGGCGCTGCCCGCGACCATAATGTGCTCGGCGTCCTCGAGCCGCGGCCAGGCGATCATCCTGTGCTTGAGGAGCGAGAACCGAAGCGCCACTTCCATCGAGGTCTCGAGCCCGGAGCCGCAGACCTCGCCGTCGCCCTGGAGCGCGTGCCCATCGCCGAAGTAGAAGAGGGCACCGGCGTGGAAGACCGGCAGATACACCGTGGTCCCCTCCCGGACGTCCGCGGCGTCCATGTTTCCGCCGAAGGGCCCCGGCCACAGCCCCTCGAAGGCCTCATCGCCCTCGGGGGCCGTCGCCACCCGGCCCAGCATGGGCCGGAGGGGAAGGGTCACCGACTTCACGGCGCTCCCGGGAAGGTCCACGGTTCCGGTCATTGCCGCTCGGTCCAGGCGCCAGACGTACCGGCCCCGCGGGAAGGGCTCGTTCAGCATGGCGGTGCCTTGGTCGGGAACGAGCGCGCCGAAGCGGCCCCCCTGGGTCGAGACCGCGGTGTCCCGATTCGGGCGCACCTTGAGGATCTCCACGACCAGCGTGTCCCCGGGCTCCGCGCCTTCGATCCGGATGGGGCCGACCTCACCCGGCCATTCCCCGCCCGCCCTCTCGTACCACTCGCCCCAGAGGGTCTCGCTCTCAAGGACGTCGCCAGGCTTCACCGTGAGGACGGGCGGGCGGGCGGCGAAGGTCGGGTATCCCGTCGCGGGGGTAAGCCGATGCGTGTCCCCCGTGAGCGTCGCGGGGATGAGTGCGAGTAGCGGCAGGAGCCGCCGGAGCAGGAGGCCGGGCACCGCCGGTCTCACCGGGGTCCCGCCAGACGCCGCACGTCGAGGAGCAGGGCCACGATCACGAGCACCAGGAGCACGAGGGCCGTTCCCGTCCCCGCGCTCATGCCGAGCAGCGGCACCCGCAGCGCGGTCACCGCGGCAAAGACGAGGGCGGAGGCGAGGATCCCCCACCAGCTCGCCACGTCGCCGCGCCGATACGGGCCGAGGACGACGGACAGGAACAGCGCCGCCCAGGCCGCGGCCCAGGCCGCGGCCGTGCCCCGCACGCCGCGCAGGCCGAGGAGGACGACCTCGCGACCGGAGGCGATGTCGGTGATGGAGACCCCGCCGACAGGGTACGTCTCGCGGTAGGCCACGTTGGCCGAGAGCAGCGAGAACCCCAGCACGGCAAGGCCCACGATCAGCAGAAGCACCCAGCTCGCCGTCCGCAGCCACTTCATACATACCTCCCGTGATCTTCGTCGCGCGCTCGACGTCCCGTCCCGAGGAAGTTCTGATCCTACCGCGTTCCCGCTCCGGAAGGGGTAAGCCTTGGCGCCCTCAGCGGCGCCGCCAGAGGGCCTGGCCCATGCGCACGAGATCCCCGGCGCCGAGGCCGACGGGCAGGAGCGAGGGATCGGCCACCAGGAGCACCACGGTCGAGCCGAGGTTGAACGTGGCCAGCTCCTGGCCGGGCCGCACCGGGATCGGCGACTGCGGCCGAACGCGCGCCGGCGCCGCCCCGGTGTTCGTCACGAGGTCAGCGAAGGCGAGCGTGATGCGCCCCACGTTGGCGGCGCCGACGAGGACGAGTGCGACCGGACCAAAGGACGGGGACTCGAGGAAGAGGGCCACTCGCTCGTTCCGGGTGAAGAGCCCCGGGATCGACCGGACGGCGGGCGGGTTGACCGGGAACAGGCGGCCGGGGACGTAGCGCCACGCTCGGATCTCCCCGTCCACGGGCGAGTGCACTCGGTGATACATGCCGGGGCCCAGGTAGAGCGTGGCCTGAACACCGGTGCGGAAGGCCGCGGCGTCCTCCGCCGAGCCCAGGAGGGCCCCGATAGTGTAGCGGTGCCCCTTGATTTGCTCGAGCGTTTGGTCGGGCGGCAGCGGGCCGATGCCGCTCAGGCGCGAGTCGGAGGGCGACACGACGAGCCCTGGGCCGTCGGCCACCGGCCGCGCCCCCTCTCGCAGGCGGCGGGTGAAAAAGGCGTTGAGGGTCGGATAGGCGTCGGCGGGATCGGCGGCCTCGTCGAGAGCCACCCCGTATCGGCGGGCGTAGGCCGCGATCAGCGGCACGAGGAGCCAGGACGGGAGCCGAAGGTCGGCCAGGCGCCCGGTGAGCCGGCTCAGGAGCGGTGAGGAGACGCCCGTGGCGAGCAGCCGCCGGGTGAGCTCCGCGGACCTCATGAGCGGGATTCTATCGGCAGCGGTCCCGTCCAGACCCCCCGGGGTGCGATGCTAAACTGCCGCGTTTGCCGGAGAGACCGGAGGAAGAGGACTCGACGTGAGAAAGAGCGCACGGAGGCCGCCGAGGACGGGGAGAGAGAAGAAAAAGCCGGCGGCCCGGCCGGGCCACCGCGTGGCCCGGCCGCAGCTCGAGCTGTTCGCCGAGCCCGACGCCAAAGCCGTCCCGCGCAAGGCGGCCCGGTCGCCCCGCGCCGGGGAGAAGGCCGCGAACAAACCCCCTGGGCGTGCCGCGCCCGCCGCCGCCCCGACCCCCGGTCCCCCGACTTCGGGCGAGGCGGCGCGCCCGTCGCCGCGGGTCACCGCGGAGACGCTGGCCCAGAAGCAGCGCGAGATCTCGGTCTCCGAGTTCTTCGTCAAGAACCGCCACCTCCTCGGCTTCGACAATCCCTCGAAGGCACTCCTCACCACCATCAAGGAAGCCGTCGACAACTCGCTCGACGCTTGCGAGGAGGCCGGCATCGTCCCGGAGCTGCACGTCGAGGTCCACGACCTCGCCCTGGAGGCGAGCCACAAGAACGCGGAGCTCACCAAGGGCGAAGGCCGATTCCTCGTGGTCGTCCAGGACAACGGTCCGGGGATCGTCAAGGCCCAGGTGCCGAAGATCTTCGGCAAACTGCTCTACGGCTCGAAGTTTCACCGGCTTCGCCAAATGCGGGGTCAGCAAGGCATCGGGATCTCCGCGGCCGCGATGTACGGCCAGCTCACCACCGGCAAGCCAATCCGCGTCACGAGCCGGGTGGGCAAGCGCAAAGAAGCGCACGTTTTCGACATCCAGATCGATACCCGCAAGAACGAGCCGGTCGTGACCCACGACGAGACGCTCGACGAGTGGCATCTGGAGCACGGCACTCGCGTCGAGCTCGAGATTGTCGCGAACTGGCAGCAGGGGCAGCGCTTCGTCAACCGCTACGTCGAGCACACGGCGCTCGCGAACCCGCACGCCACGATCCGCTACACGCGGCCCGTGGGCGCGGCCCAGCGCGCGAACGCCGACCGGCCGGGGAACGAGACGATGGGCTTCCCGCGGGCCACGAGCGAGCTGCCCAAGGAGGCGCTCGAGATCAAGCCGCACCCCCACGGCGTCGAGCTCGGCGCCCTCATGCTGATGGCGCGCGAGTCGAAGAGCCACGACGTCCGCGGCTTCCTGCAGACGACCTTCAGCCGCGTCTCGGCCCAGGCCGCGAGCGACATCCTGGCCAAGGTCCCCTGGGGCAAGAAGCCCGTGAGGCCGCGCGTCCTCGGCGCGAACCGGGCCATGGCCGAGGAGCTGCACAAGGCCATCGCCGCGACCAAGCTCATGAGCCCCCCGACGAACTGCCTGAGCCCGATCGGTGACGAGCTGATGAGGAAGGGACTCGTCAGCTTCTTGAAGGTGATCGAGAGCGAGGGCGAGAGGGAGGACGAGAACGCCCAGCTCGATCTCGACTCGGCCGGCATGAAGCTGGCGAGAAAGGCCGGGAAGGCCGCGGCCGGAAAGCCGCAGGCCACGGCGGAGCCGGCCGCCACGGAGTCGTCCGTCCCCGATGCCCCGGCCGATGAGGGCGTGGAGAAGATCAAGGGCCACCGCTACTTCATCGCCACCGTGACTCGCTCTCCGAAGGTGTACCGCGGCAACCCGTTCCAGGTGGAGGTCGGCCTCGCCTACGGCGGGAGCTGGCCCCCCGACAAGACCATCGAGCTCTTCCGCTTCGCCAACCGCGTCCCGCTCCTGTTCCAGCGCGGCGCCTGCGGCATCACCGACGCCATCGTGCACACCGACTGGCGCAATTACCTGCTGAGCCAGCCCAAGGGCTCGCTCCCCGTGGGACCGATGGCCCTCCTCGTCCACATCGCTTCGGTCTGGGTGCCGTTCACCAGCGAGTCCAAGGAGGCGGTGGCCCATTACCCGGACATCCTGAAGGAGATCCAGCTCGCGGCACAGGAATGCGGCCGCAGGCTCGCCACCTTCATTCGGAAGCGCAAGGCCGCCGACTACCAGGCGCAGCGGCGCAGCATCTTCGAGCTCTACATCGAGGAGGTCGCGACCGCGATCGGGAAGATCACAGGACGGAAGCCCAGCCCGATCAAGAAAGAGTTTCTCCAGGTGGCACACAAGGTCACGGCGGCGGAGATGAAGCAGGAAGAGAAGGCGATGAAGGAGCTCAAGGCGCGCCAGGGCAAGCCGAAGACGAAACCGCGCTCCGAGGCGACGGAGGAGTAGCGCCCATGCGCCCAGACGCGTCCGCGAAGCGGACCGGCCACAAAGAGCGAGGCGGCGCGGTCTCCAAGAAGACGACGGCCAAGATCGAGAAGCTCGCCGAGGGCGTGTTGAAGACGGTCAAGAACGGCCGGAACCCGTTCCTCGACATCCCCGTGCGCTCCCTCGCCAACGTCAGTTGGAGCGAGAAGCGGCGTCTCATCGAGCTCGGCGAGCAGAAGCAGAAGCGTTATTTCTTCAACGTATCAATGGCGAAGAAGTTCATGCAGACCTTCCTTGTGAGCGACGCCTGCAAGGAGCTCATCGATTCGGGCAAGACCACTAGCATCCGTGATCTCTACTACGTCACCAAGCACACGATCGGCGACACGCGCCAGAACACGTTCGAAGAGCAGGACGAGTCCGACCCGATCATCGAGGACCTCGAGGTCACCCTGGACGCCCTGCGTGAGGAGCTGCACCTGTTCGCCGCGCGCAAGGGCTCCATGGTCGGCCCCATCACCATCACCGACAGCGGCGACACCATCGACCTGCGCCGGATGGGCTCCGGCGGCTGGGCCGTGCCTTCCATCGTCGAAGAGAACGTCATCACGTTCCGCAAGCACGAGGCCAAGTACGTCCTGCTAATCGAGAAGGACGCGGTGTGGACGCGCTTCAACGAGGACAAGTTCTGGAAGCGCAATCACTGCATCATTGTCCAGGGCGGGGGCCAGCCCCCGCGGGGGGTGCGGCGGCTGGTGCAGCGGCTGCACCGGGAGCTCAAGCTACCGGTCTACGTGCTGGTCGACAACGACCCATGGGGTTTCTACATCTACAGCGTCATGAAGCAGGGCTCGATCAACCTCGCCTACGAGTCGATGCGCATGGCGGTGCCCGACGCGCGGTTCGTCGGCCTGTCGTCGTTCGACAAGGGCAAGTACCGGCTGCCGAGCAACGTCGCCATCAAGATGGACGACGGCGACAACAGCCGGGCCAAGCAGATGCTCGCTTACCCGTGGTTCAAGAAGGCGCACTGGCAGCGGGAGATCCAGGAAATGGTGAGCAGCGGTCTCAAGTTCGAGCTCGAAGCGCTCTCCCGGCGCGGCATCAGCTTCATCACCGAAGAGTACTTGCCAAAGAAGCTCAAGGACCGGGATTGGCTGGAGTAGCTTTGGCCGGGGCCGTGCTGGACCAGCAGGGGATCGGCGTGAGCGCGGCGGGTATGTACTCACAGCTCACCACCGGCAAGCCTGTCCGCATCGTCAGTCGCACCGGACGGAGGGCTACCGCCTCGCCAACCGGATCCCCCTCCAGGATCAGGCTTCCGCCTGCGCCATCACCGAGGCGGTGATGACCGTGGACTGGCGCGCTTACGGTCTTCAGATGGCGAAGGGGGCCCTCTCCAGCGGGCCTATGGTCCTCATGGTGCACATCGCCTCCGTGTGGGTTCCGTTCACGTCGGAGTCGAAGGAGGCGATCGCCCACTACCCGCTTCGGCGGACACTCGAGCGGAGTCGGGAGTCGCTCGCTTGAGCTCGGGCGGCTCTCGCCTCCTCCCGGCAAACCCCCCGCCGGGTCGGGGGGCGGGTCGGCAGGCCGGGTGATCCTCGTCACAGGTCTGTCGCCGACCAGGTCCGGTTTGTTGCCGTTCCGCCACGACGATCCGGCAACCCGGAGACAGAAACGGGGGCCGCAGGGGATGAGGAGCGCTCAGGATGGCGTGGAGACGGGTGAATACCTGTCTTTATCGAGAGGTGAGGGAACGGCACGGCGATTGCATCGTAAATGGGGTGGGAGGTTGAAAGTCAGCGCCATGGCCAGCTCTCGACGGATCAGCACGTATGTGGGTATCGCGCTCTTGGGTGGTGTGGTCGGGGCCGTCGTTGGAGTCCTCATGGCTCCCGGACCGGGTGACCAAGTCCGTCGGCGGCTCGGCGGCCGCCCCATCGATGACCAGGAGACGCTGCTCCGGCGGGCCGAGATGGCCTACGAGCTGCTCGCGGACGAACTGGACCTCCCCGCGAACGCCTGATCC
>Ga0209342_10002706_pt1 | contig 18844 bp, 12 predicted proteins | sample RifCSP16_2_FD_184023 | JGI IMG/M metagenome (GOLD analysis project Ga0209342, IMG submission 184023) | Soil microbial communities from Rifle, Colorado - Rifle CSP2_sed 16_2 (SPAdes) (version 2) | ecosystem: Environmental > Terrestrial > Deep subsurface > Rock core/Sediment | place: Rifle... | reverse complement strand
AAGGGCGAAGATGCCGCCTACCCAGGCGAACGGCACGCCGGTGAATACCCGCAAGGCGTCGATCACGTTCCGGTACGTCAGGTAGAGCAGCCCGAAGATGAGCGACAAGGCCAGCGGCACGACGACCATCAGCCGTGTTTGCGCCCGCTGGAGATTCTCAAACTGGCCGCCCCACTCGACACGATAGCGCCCTGGCGGGAGTTGCACCTGGTCGGCCACCTTCGTTCGGGCCTCGGCCACGAAGCTGCCCATGTCTCGGTTGCGGACGTTGGCCGACACGGTGATCCGCCGCTGATACCACTCGCGTTTGATCGTCGATGGTCCCTCGACAGTCTCGATGGTCGCCAGGCGCGACAAGGGAATGCGCTGACCGTCCGGGGCCGTCACTAGAATGGCGCCGATTGTTTCAGGACTGGTACGCATCTTCTCGGGAAGGCGAACGACCAACGGAAATCGCAACTGTCCTTCGTAGATTTCTCCCAAGTGCTTGCTTCCCAAGGACTCTACCAGATCGAGGATAGTATTAGCGGGGATGCCATATCGGGCGATCTCGTCCTGGTTGACGCGAATTTCCAGAACGGGCTGCCCCGTGACTTGTTCGGTGCTCACGTCGGTCGCACCAGCGATGGATTTTAGTACTCGTTCGATCTCGGCAGCCTTCTTCACCAGCAGGTCGAGGTCGTCGCCGTAGAGAATGGCCGCGACATCCGAGCGAACCCCGGAGATCATCTCATTCAGCCGCATTTCGATGGGCTGCGTCATGGCGATCCGCTGTCCCGGCAGGTCGCGGAGTTCTTTCTGGATGAGTGCGGTTACCTCGTCCTGGGTCGTGGCGCGCTTCCACTGGTCTCGCGGCTTGAGGGTGATGAAGATGTCCGACAATTCCACGCCCATCGGATCGGTCGCCACTTCGGCGGTGCCGATGCGGCTCCAGGCATAGAGTATCTCGTCCGGGAACGCCGCCAAGAGGGCCTTCTCCATCCGGGTGTTGTAGCGAATCGACTCCTCTAGGTCGATTCCCGCGAGCCGCACGATGTTGACGACGATGGAACCCTCGGACAACTTGGGAATGAACTCCGATCCCAGGTTCGGAGCAATCATCCCGAACGCAACCACCAGTAGGCACAAGGCGAACCCGAGCACGGCCAACTTGTGGTGCATCGTAAATCGCAGCACCGGGGCATAGAGCCGCTTGAATATGCGGATCAGCAGCGGTTCTCGCTCGTCAATTCGCTTGGGGAGTATCACACTGGCCAGAACCGGCATCAACGTCAAGGACAACACCATGGAGCCGGCCAGGGCGAAGATCACCGTCAGGGCCATCGGCTGGAAGAGCTTGCCCTCCACGCCCTCCAACGCCAGGATCGGCAAGTAGACGATCATAATAATCAACTCGCCGAACAACGTCGGCTTGCGAACCTCGATCGCGGCATCGCGGATGATCTCCAAACGGCTGCGCCCGCTCGAATTGGAGTGTGTCAGGTGTCGCACGCAGTTTTCGACCATTACCACGGAGCTATCGACGATCAGGCCGAAGTCGATGGCCCCCAAGCTCAAGAGACTGGCCGCGATGCCGAACCGCAGCATCCCGGAGAAGGCAAACAGCATCGACAGAGGGATCGCCAACATGACAATCAATCCTGCGCGGAGATTGCCAAGAAACATGAATAGGACGGCGATCACCAGCAGCCCGCCCTCAAACAGGTTCTTCTCGACCGTGTCGATCACATGGTCCACCAACTCCGTGCGGTCGTACACCGTCTGGATCGTGACGCCGGGCGGCAACGTCGCGCGAATCTCCTCCAGTTTGTTCTTCAATGCCCAAGTGACTTCGTGGCTGTTCTCGCCCATGAGCATGAAGCCCAGGCCGAGCACCGCTTCGCCCCGCCCGTGGGCGGTCACGGCTCCCAGGCGAATTTCGTGGCCGGTTTCGACGTCGGCCACGTCGCGGACACGAATGGGCACGCCATCCTTGGCGGTGATGACGATGTTCTTGATCTGTTCCATATTCACGGTCCGGCCCTGGCCGTGAACCAGCAGCATTCGTGCTCCCACGGCGATGTTCCCACCCCCGACGTTCCGGTTGTTTTGCCTGACGGCTTCCGTCACCTGGTCAAACGTCAGTCCGTGCTTAATCAAGCGGTCGGGGTCAATGCGAACCTGGTACTGCTTCTCATAGCCGCCCCAACTGTTCACCTCGGCCACGCCGGGAATGGACCGGAGTTGCGGCTTGACCACCCAGTCATGGATGGTCCTCAACTCGGTGAGCTTCCTGACCCGCTCCTCATCGGGCAGCTTTGAGAAGTCGTATCCGTCATAGGACAAGATATAGTGGAAGACTTCTCCGAGTCCCGTCGAAACCGGTCCCATCTGCGGGCGCTCGATTCCTTGGGGCAACTCCACCGTGCCGAGTCGTTCGTTGACGACCTGCCGGGCAAAGTAGATGTCCGTCCCGTCCTTGAACGTGACGACCACCTGAGACAGGCCGAACTTCGAGATGGAACGCACCATGTCCAGGCCCGGCAGCCCGCTGATCGCCTGTTCGACCGGGAAGGTGATTTGACGCTCGATCTCCTCGGGCGAGAGCGAGGGAGCGACTGTGTTGATCTGGATTTGCACCGGCGTCGTGTCCGGGAAGGCGTCGATGTCCAAATGGCCGAGCGAGATAGCGCCCACAACGGCGAATGTCAACGCAGCGGCAATGACCAAGAACCGATGCCGCAGCGAAAAGTCGATGATCCAGTTGAGCATGATCGTTTCCTTACTTGCCGCAGGTGCAGCCCTCGCCGAGATTGTTCTTCAAGAGTTCCGCCCGCAGTACATCGCTGCCCTTGGTCGCTACGACTTCGCCGGGCAAGACACCAGCGATGATCTCCGTGGACTTCTCGTTTCTGGCCCCTAGACGCACCGTGCGGAGGTGGAACACCTTGGGACTCTCGGGCTTATCGAAGAACCCCGTGTCACGGACGAAGACCGCGTGGCAGCAGCCTTCCCAATGGATCGCCTCGTTGGGAACGACGATGGCCTCCTGCTCTTCGCGCAGGACAATCCTTCCCGCTCCGAATGTCTCGTTGCGAAGCTGCCCGTTCGGATTCGGCAGTTCGGCCCGTGCAGTGACCATCCGCGTCTGTTGGTCGGCCGTGGTGCTGATCCAAACGAGCTTGCCGCTCACGTCGTCGTGGTTTCCGTCCGGCCGGAAGCGAACCGGCTGTCCCAAGGAGAGTCTGCCGGCGTCCTCCACGGAAACGTTCAGCGTCAGCCACATTCGGCTGGTGTCCGCTACTTGAAACAGCACCCGCGAGACATCCACAACTTCCCCGGCCACGACCTGCCGAGCCACGATGATGCCGTCCATCGGGGCCTTCACGGGAAGCAGGTTGGCTGTGGTCTCATTGGGACCGCGATGTTGCAGATGGTTCTCGGGAAGGCCGAGCAATTGGAGATACTGGGCCAACTTCTTGTCTGACAACTTTCGCAACTGCTCGATGTTTACAGGCAAGCCGAGATTGTCGAGCGCCTGCTGAGCGCTGAGCAGGCGTGTCCTGGCCTGGACGTATTCGGTCTCGGCTGTTTGAGCTTGACGCCCGGCCACGACGCCCTGGGAGGACAGCGATTCCAGCCGGCTGACGGTTTTCCTCTGCAATTCCTCCTGGGCCAAGGCTTGAAGGAGTTCCGTCTTGGCCCTGCCCACTTCGGCCGCATCGACGAGAGCAAGGACTTCGCCCGCCCGAACGCGGTCGCCCACATTTTTCTCGACGTGCCAGACCGTCCCCGGCAGACGCGATGAGAGACTGGCAAAGCGGGTTTGGTCGTAGGTGATTTGGCCGTTAGCTGCGATCGCCTCAACGATTGGCTGCCGCTCCACCAGTCCCACGTCCACGCCGGCCTTCTTCACGGCCGCGAGAGACGCAAACTGGATTCGTCGTCGGTAGTTCTTGCAGAGGGCGTTGTTCTCCGGCCGTGTGGCCGAAGCCAGCGCCCGCTGGGCTCGTTGGCGATCCGCCTCGGTGATAACCGGCGTCTGTTTCAATTGTGCGATCTCGGGATGGCAGAGCGGGCAGTCGTGAACGCCGTGCTCCTTGCACCAGCCGTAATCCTGGCCTCGGGGCAACAGGTTCGGGCGACACTCGACGCACCGTGACTCCGGCACACTGTGTTCCTCGCACCAATCGTCCCGCGCGGCCGCGCCATTGCCGACGAGCGTCGAGAACCTCGGCAGCTTCCAGTCCGAGTAGTGTCCATAAAACCCCAGCCCGACGAGCACGGCCGTGACCGCCAGTGTCGGAACGTGGTGATGAAGGCTGGACAGCAGCCGAAAGCGTCCCCCTTCTCTCGGTGACTTCGCCTGCCGCGGTTCTTCCTGAGAATTCTCTCCGCTGGCGGGCGAACGGGCCCCGGGTTGATTTGCCGTGAGATGACTCATGAATTGGCTCCTATCGAGAGAGTCGGCACTTGAGTGATTCTTGACCGAAGGGCAACAATCAGCGTCCAATCATGCGCTGACTATCTGGACAACCAAGATGCTCGTTGCCCCGTGCGGGCGGCAAGTGAAGCGGCCGGTCGGCTACCGACACAAGCCCACGGACCGCTGATCAATCGCATCCATTCGCGGCAGCAGCCGTGGAGAGCGCGGCGGAGGACCGCTCAGAGGAGAAGAGACTCGATGAGCGCGCGCACTTTCCTCCCGGAATCAGCAGTAGGAAAGTGACAGGCAGCACGCCCGCTGACGCAACTTGGCTCCACGGTGAACGATTCCCGGATGAGGAGCGTGGCATCGCGCGGCAAGAAGGTCACGACCGCGTGGTCGGGATTCGGCGGGGATGCATGCCGATCCATGACCGCGCCATGACACAGGCACGTACCAGTGCCTTGGCAAGGACTGGGTTCACCGGGACAGTCCTTGCAGTTTTCTGGCGCCGAACATGGGCAACGATCGTCGCCTGCCTGGCAACCCCGCGTTGCGGATGCCTCCCCGCAGCCTGCTGCCCGTGACAAGCACGGAAAGGGGCAGGCGAGCAAGACGGCCGTTACGAGATGGACCGTGGCCGTGCGAAACATCGAGGGATCGCCTCAACAGTGCGTATGCCTGAACGACCAGGGTAACTGCGGACATATGACCAATCATTATACCACCAGGACGGCTGGAATGGAAGTAGGCGGAATTCCAGGGCAGGAGAACTGCAAAGTCGAAATATTGAGCGTAGGTCAGGCACCCTGTGCATGACAAGAACTGCAATTTCAGCCCACAACTCGGGGATGTCAGGCACAGAGTGCCTGACCTACGACTACTTTGCAGTTCTCCTGAATTCCAGGGTCGCGAAGTTCCGGGGGAATTCCCGGGACGAATCACTGATTTTTTGACGTTTTTGCAGATCGCGGTCAAGAAAAAACAGCGGCCCGATCCTGATGATGGATCGGGCCGCTGCTGATTCTTCAGACCAGGCCCCGCTCCCGCGACGTCGCTAAGGAGCGGGTTCCGTACGTCTTGCCGCTAGTTGCAGCACGCCGGTTCACAAGCTTCCGGGGCACACGCCGGGGCACAGCAGGCCGGCTTGCAGCACTCGACGACCGGGCAGCAAACCTGTACCGGCACTTGCTTGCACACGACGCGCGGCACGCACCGCGTTACCGTGTACGGCACTTGCTTGGCGACCAACTGCGTGCAGTGGATCGTCTTCGTGTAGCACACCGGCTTGCAGACGGTGTAGGGCACCATCTTCGAGCATTGCTCGGCGACCATGCGGCAGACCTTGTACGGAATCTGCTTCTGGTGGCACTCGCGGACGATCGTGCAGACCTTGTAGCAGCACGTCTTGACCCGCTGTTCCGGCACCATCTTGCAGACCTTGTAGGTGCAGGTCCGGACCCGTTGCTCGGGCACCATCTTGCAGACCTTGTAGGTGCAAGTCTGGACTCGTTGCTCGGGCACCATCTTGCAGACCTTGTAGGTGCAGGTTTGGACCCGTTGCTCGGGCACCATCTTGCAGACCTTATAGGTGCAGGTCTTCACGTGGTTCTCGCGGACCATATGGCAGACCTTGTAGGTCTCGGTTCGCATCCGTTGCTCGGGCACCATCTTGCAGACCTTGTAGGTGCAAGTCTGGACTCGTTGCTCGGGCACCATCTTGCAGACCTTGTAGGTGCAGGTTTGGACCCGTTGCTCGGGCACCATCTTGCAGACCTTGTACGTGCAGGTCTTGACCCGTTGCTCGGGCACCATCTTGCAGACCTTGTACGTGCAGGTCTTGACCCGTTGCTCGGGCACCATCTTGCACACGGTGTAGGGGATCCGCTTCTCGCAGACTTCCTTCACCATGCGGCAGACCTTATACGTGCAGGTCTTGACCCGTTGCTCGGGCACCATGCGGCAGACCGTGTAGGGGATCTGCTTGACGCAGTTCTCGGACACGTACTTGACGCACTGGATCTGCTTCTCGATCACTTCGGGAACCCAAACGCGGCACACCTGCTTGCACACGGGGGCACAGCACTCGGGGGCACAGGCCGGGGCGCAGGTTGCCGGGGCGCAGGTCGCCGGAGCACAGGCCGGCTCGCACACCTTCGGCATGACTTCGCGTGTTTCCCAATGACCCGAGCAGCACTTGATCGTCTTCGTGTAGTGGACCGGCTTGCACACCGTGTAATGGCACTCGCGGGTGCGAGTCTCGTAGACCGGCTTGCAGACCGTGTAGCAAATGTTCTTCGTGCGGGTTTCCCAAACCGGGGTACACTTTGTGTAATGGCAAACCTGCTCGCGAGTCTCGTACACGGGCCTGCAGACCGTGTAGCAGATGTTCTTCGTGCGGGTTTCCCACACCGGCTTGCACACCGTGTAGCAAATGTCCTTCGAGTGGGTTTCCCAAACGGGCTTGCACACCGTGTAGCAATACTGCTTTGTGCGGGTTTCCCAAACGGGCTTGCACACCGTGTAGCAATACTGCTTCGTGCGGGTTTCCCAAACGGGCTTGCACACCGTGTAGCAAATGTTCCGCGTCTTGGTTTCCCAAACGGGACGGCACACCGTGTAGCAGATGTCCTTCGAGCGGGTTTCCCAAACGGGCTTGCACACCGTGTAGCAATACTGCTTCGTGCGGGTTTCCCACACCGGCTTGCACACCGTGTAGCAATACTGCTTCGTGCGGGTTTCCCAAACGGGCTTGCACACCGTGTAGCAAATGTTCTTGCTGTGGGTTTCCCACACGGGCTTGCACACCGTGTAGCAAATGTTCTTCGAGCGGGTTTCCCAAACGGGCTTGCAGACGGTGTAGTTCACCGTTCGCACGTGGGTTTCCCAAACGGGCTTGCACACCGTGTAGTTCACTTGGCGGTAGCAGGTCTCGGGCACGTACTTCACGCAGTTGATCTGCTTCGGAACGCAGATGCGATCGTAGCAGGTCTTGTAGCAAGTGTACTGTTGCTTCTCGTAGACGATCTGCTTGCACGTCTTCATGACGGTGTAGCACTGCATCTTGCACTCGGCATAGTCAGCGCAAAGGCTCTTGCAGCCGCGGAATCGAGCCGCACCGCAATAGCAGGCGTCAGACGTGCTGGCCGCCAATGCCGTCAACACGACGGCCAAGAGCGACGCAACCAACATCCTTCTCATTGTCTTGCCTCCTTCAATGACGTCTTGGAACGCATAGGGCCTGGTCTGATGGACATTGTCCATCTGTAGGTTTTTCGGACGCCGGAGGATGCGTACATTAGCTATGTTGGCTAAAATGCCTTTCCTATGAATAACCGTATCTCTTCGTATACGACCCATTTACATGCACAATCTGCAGATAGTGCCGATTGTATCAACATAATGGGGGATGCGAATCAACTCTTGCGTATGTGCATTGAACGCGCAATGTATCGACTGCGAAAAATGCACAAAAATTTTGACAAAGCCGCTTCCACAACCTAGGTATCCAGAGAGGCACGGGGGCGCAGGCTGTCGGTGCCGTATTTGTACAACGTTGGGGTAGGGCAAACACACGACAGCCGCCACCGGGCCGCATTTGGGGTGCGTTGTTAATCCTGGGGGGTTCGGGGGCTGTATGACATTCATGCTGTTGGAAAGGTTTGTACTATCATGAGACACCGTAATCTTGGTTTCACGCTGATCGAAGTGTTGATCGTCGTCGTGATCATGGCCGTCCTGGCTGCCACTATCATCCCGCAATTCACGGCCTCGACCGATGACGCCAAGGATAGTGCGGCCAGCTTCAACACCCACTCGCTCCGGGCGCAGATCGAACTGTACAAAGTCGATCATGGGGTCTATCCCACGATCACCGGCACCGCCATTCCTGGTTTGCTCAATGCCACCAACGCCGCTGGCGCCACCGGCACCGGCGCCGGCTATCCCTTTGGGCCGTACGTCGCCGGCGAGATGCCCAAGAACCCCTATAACAGCAGCAACACGGTTGTCGACGGCACCGGCGCGGCCGAAATTTCCGGCGGCTACGGCTGGCAATACGATGACGCCACCGGCCGGATCGTTCCGAACAACGCCAAGTGGCTCACCGCCAACCCGCAGACGCAGTCACAGTCGCAGACCTAGTCTGACTTGACGGGTTCTAACGCCCGCCTCCTCGGACCACTCTTTTAATCACGAAAAGCGCCTCTTTTGCTCCGGCGAGCGAAAGGGGTGCTTTTTTGTTGGTGGGTTGGTCCGTGTTCGCCGTCCTTTTCGAGACCGGTCGTGGAGGACTCTCCCCTTGCGAAAACCCCCTTGGCCTCTTAGCATAAGAGGGTTCCGTGGCCCGTCGACGCCGGCAGCCCGGCCACAACCCGGTGGTGTAATCGGCAACACTAGGGATTTTGGTTCCCTCATTCTAGGTTCGAGTCCTAGCCGGGTTGCTTCCTCCTTTCCCATGTACCCCACCCCCCATTTCCGGGAAATTGGCTGCTGGGTCAATTGACCCAGCATTGGGTACCCGCTACCATACAGGATTCACCGTCTTGAACGGTCCAGGGCGGTGATTGGATGAACGACTGACCGAAACCACTACCTAACGCCGGATGCCCCGCTTGGGGGACCTCGCCGGTGTGCCTTCGAGGAGATTATGCTTTGGCTACCGTACTGGTAAAGGAGTTGATCGAAGCGGGCGTCCATTTCGGCCACCGTGCGAGCCGTTGGAATCCCAAAATGCGGCCGTACATCTACGGCCGGCGAAATCTGATTCACATCATCGACGTCCGGGAGACCATTCGCGGCCTGCTCCGGGCACGCAAATACCTTCAGCAAGTCGCCGCGGGCGGGAGCCTCGTGCTGTTCGTCGGCACCAAGCGTCAGGCCTCCGATTCCATTCAGCGTCAAGCCGAGCGCTGCGGCATGCCCTACGTGTCCGACCGCTGGTTGGGCGGCACGCTGACCAACTTCCGCACGATCCGCGGACGGCTGGGACGCCTCGAGGAACTGGAAACGATTCGTTCCGGCGAAGAGCTGGCCACCTATTCGAAGAAAATGCAGTCGGCGCTGAACCGCGAATACCGCAAGATGTTCCGCAACCTCAACGGCATTCGCTCGATGAACCGTCTGCCCGAGTGCCTCGTGGTGATCGACCCCCGCAAGGAAAAAAACGCCATTCGCGAGGCCCAATCGCTGGGCATCACGACGATTGCCTTGATCGACACGGACAGCGATCCCGACCAGGTCGATCTGCCGATTCCCGGCAACGACGACAGCATCCGTTCGATCGAGTTGATCGTCCGGCTGCTGGCCGACGCGGTGCTCGCCGGCAAGGCGTCGACCGGCGACTTCAAGGAAGTCATGCCGAGCAAGGCGACGGAAGCTCCCGTCGAAGCGTAGACGTCCTCCACGAGCCAAAGGGACGGCATGTCCACGCTGGCGTGGACATGGCGCCCGACCCTCGAAATTCCCAAATCCCTCAATCCCCCAATCCCTTTCCCCGCATCTTCTTCGGGCAACGGGAATAAAACCACGGAGACACCCATGGCCGAAATCACTGCCGCCGCGGTCAAATCGCTTCGCGAACGCACCGGGTTGCCCATGATGGACTGCAAGAAGGCCCTTGAAGAGGCCGCCGGCGACGCCGAAAAGGCAATAGAAATCCTCCGAAAAGCCGGCAAGAAGACGATGGAAAAGCGTGTGGGCCGCGAGACGCCCACGGGCCGCATCGCCATCTTCCTCGACCGCAATAAACCAGTCGGAACGATCGTTGATCTTCGGTGTGAAAGCGCTCCGGTCGCCTCGAACGAGCAGTTCGTCCAGTTGGCCGACGACCTAGCCAAGCAGCTTGCCACCGGACCCGGCGCGGCCACGCCCGACGCCTTGCTCGATCAGCCCTCGCCGAGCAATCCGAAGCAGACGCTTCGCCAACAGTTCGACGACCTGAACAACCGCATCCGCGAGGTGTTCAAGCTCCAGCGAATCGCCCGGATCGACGGCGTCTGCGGCGGCTACGCCCATCACAACGGCGCGGTCGGCGTCCTGCTGCACGCCGAAGGCGGCACGCCCGAGTTGGCCAAGGACGTCTGCATGCACGTCGCGGCGATGCGTCCGGCCGTGCTGGGCGTCGGCGATCTCGACCCGGTGGTCGTGGCCAAGGAACGCGAGATTCTCTCCGAGGCCGCCCGAGGGGAAGGCAAGCCCGAGAAGATCATCGAAAAGATGGTCGAGGGCCGTCTGCACAGTTTCTACGCCGAGCAGTGCCTCACCGAGCAGCCGTTCGTGAAGGACGACAGCCAGAGCGTCGGCAACGTGGCCAAGGCGGCCGGCATGAAGCTCGTCCGGTTCATCCACTGGGAATTGGGCAAAGATTAAGAGCCGATCCGAAAACGGGGACTGGCTCCCGTATATTGTCGTTGGAGTATGACGCATTCGCTAGACGTAGGGTGCCTGTCCCCGTTTTCGGATAGGCTCTAACGGGCAAGGAGTCCGCTCATGGCCGATGTTACGCAATCGCCGCCACGTTACCGCCGGGTCGTGTTGAAGATCTCGGGCGAGGGTTTTTGCGAAGCCGGTCAGCGCGGCATCTTCATGGACTCCGTCGTCCACATCGCCCGGCAAACCTACCGCGCCTCGCAGCACGGCACCCAAATCGCCATCGTGCTGGGCGGCGGCAATATCCTCCGCGGGGCCCAATTCACCTCGGGCGCATCGAGCGTTCACGAGGCCACGGCCCATTACATGGGCATGTTGGCCACGGTGATGAACGGGCTTGCGTTGCAGGACGCCCTGGAATCGCTCGGGTGCGACACGCGGCTGATGACGGCCATCAAGATGGACGGAGTGGCCGAGCCCTACATCCGCCGCCGCGCCCGGCGCCACCTCGACAAGGACCGGATTATCATCCTGGTGGCCGGCACGGGCAGCCCGTTTGTCACCACCGACACGGCCGCCGCCCAACGGGCGTTGGAATTGGACGCCAACGCCCTGCTCAAGGCCACGCGGGTGGACGGCGTGTTCAGCGACGATCCCGAGCGAAATCCCCATGCGGTGCTTTACAGCGAGTTGACCTACGACGACGTGCGGCGGCAGAATCTTCGCGTGATGGACCAGGAAGCCATCACCAAGTGCCAGCAATACAACATGCCGATCCTTGTGTTCAATTTCCGCAAGGAAGGCAACATCGAACGGGCCGTCCAAGGGCAGCGCGTGGGCACCCTGATCCACGACCCCGAGGCCAAGTAGACGGTACTGCGTGATGTCCCAGCACCCTACGAGAATCGCCGCATAGAGCCTCTCGCGGAGCGAGAGGAGTACATCCTGCTCGCGTTGCCGTCCCACGAGAAAGGATCGAAACCATGAGCAACGACGAAATCCTCCTCGACGTCGAGGAACGGATGGAAAAAACCATCGAAGGATTAAAATCCAGCCTGGGCGGCATCCGCACGGGCCGCGCCAACCCGGGCCTGGTCGATTCACTCCGCGTCGAGGTCTACGGATCCAGTGTTCCCATTAAGCAGCTCGCGTCCGTCGGCGCGCCCGACCCGAACCAGATCGTCATCCGCGCCTACGATCCCGGCACGCTCAAGGCGATCGAAAAGGCGATCCAAGCCAGCACGCTCGGATTGAATCCCCAGCTCGACGGTCAGGTGATCCGTCTGAACATCCCTGCTCTCTCGTCCGACGTCCGCCGGTCGATGGTCGGCCGGGTCCACGAGCTGGCCGAGGAGGCCAAAGTGGCCTTGCGCAACATTCGTCGCGACGGCAACAAGAGGGCCGAACAGGCGGAAAAGGCCAAGGAGATTTCCGAGGACGACTGCGACGGCGCGAAGAACGAGATCCAGGAGCTCACGAAAAAATTCGAGGGCAAAGTGACCGACATGGCCAAGGCCCGCGAGAAGGAAGTGCTGGATAACTGAGCGGGGTAAGGACCGCGGGCTTCCGCCCGCGGCTATTAATGAGTCCCGCCCCTCGTCCCCCGCCTCCCGCCCCCAAACCGTCACACGTCGCTGATCAGCTTGTCGTAGAACTCGACGTAAGCATTGCGCCGCGACTCATCGGCACGCGCGGCCATCGCTTCGCGGGGATGCGTGTTGTACTGGCCGGTCATGTAGTACTGCGGGCAGGGGCCCCAATCGAGCGTTCGGCTCAACGGCAGCATGGTTTCTTGTAAAACCTGATAGATCGGCCGGATGTTGAACTTCGGATTGCGCAGAAATCCGATCAGTAGTTCCATCGGGCAGTTGCCCGCCCCGCGTCCCAAGCCGGCCATCGAGGCGTCAGCCCAGTTCGCTCCGTGGATGATCGCCTCGATCGTGTTGGCGAACGCCAACTGCTGGTTGTTGTGGGCGTGGATGCCCACCTGCTTGCCGGTCGCCTCGCCGTACTTTTTGTATTTCTTCACGAGCCGTTCGATCTGCTCGGCGTAGAGCGACCCGAAGCTGTCGACCACGATCAGCGTACTCGCGGGCGTTCCGGCGAGCACCTCGAGGGCCTGGTCGATCTCGGCCTCTTGCGACGTCGAAACGGCCATCAGATTGGCCGTCGTTTCGTAGCCTTTGTCCGTCGCGTCGCGGATCATGTCGGCCGCCTCGGAGACCTGATGGACGTAGAAGGCCACGCGAATGCAATCGAGAACGCTTTTTTCCTTCGGCAGGATGTCGGTTCGCCAGTCGGACTTCCCCGCGTCGGCCATGGCGGCCAGTTTCAGACTCGTGTTGTTCTCGCCGACGATCCGTCGAATGTCGTCCTCGTCGCAGTGACGCCACGTGCCGTACCGATCCTTCGCAAAAAGCCGTTTGGAATTTTTGTAGCCGACCTCCATGTAGTCGATGCCCGCCGCCACGCACGCTTCGTAAACGGCTTTGACAAAACCGTCCTCGAAATTGTGGTCGTTGGCCAATCCGCCGTCGCGGACGGTGCAGTCGAGGACTTTCAGTTCGGGCCGGTAGGTGATCCAGGGAGCGGTGGACATGGGGGAACTGGGGGAAAGGGATTTGGGGATTTCGGGATTTGGGGACGGATAGCCTCGCGGCTGTCGATCAATTGTACGTTTTGGGCTCTCCGTGTCAAAACCAGGGGTTCCTCGTTGCTTCCAGCTTAAGGGGGTATTATAGTCGGTTTTTTCGGCCCTATCCCGTCGATTCCACCGTTCTCCGTCCGAATCATGACGGAGGCACGGAGAACACGGAGGAGGATCCGTAGGTCAGGCTGTGCCTGACAGAAAACGTCATCATTATCAGACACGGAAGCGTTCCTTTTGTCAGGCACAGCCTGACCTACGGGATGGTTTCCATTTCAAAAAACACAAAAAGCTCGACGGAGCGTTGAATTCCTTCGAGCCTTTTTGCGTCTTTTCGTGTTTTTCGTGGCCAACTCTTTTCGCGGCCAACTTGCCCTGTTATTTGGTCTCTCTCTCCCCGGCCTGGGCCAGGCGCGGCTTCGGTCCGATCGCCAGCGCCACCCAGCCGTCTTCGATCGTCATTTGGGTCACCGCCAGGTCTTCCATCTTCCGGCTCTCGCGGATCCGGTCGGGCACAAGCTGATAGTTCTTGTTTTTCGAGAAGACCTTGCTGAAAATCCCCCTCAGCGGGATCTGGGCGTTCGATCGCACGTGGCCGCCGGGGAGCCGAACCACGCCGTCGCGGACCAGCTCGGCCGAGAGTCCCTCGACCCGCGGCCGATAGCAGGCCCGAACCTCGAAATCCTGCCAGACACGGCTTCCCCGCGACAACTCGGCCACCGACAGATCGATCGTCACCTGATCCTTGTCGCACGTGATCCGAACCGCGTCCTTGTCGGCAAACGTGATCCTCACGTCGTCGTTTTCGTCCGAGGTTTCCTCAATCTCGGACAGGTTGAGCCGCCGCGCCAAGTGCAACCGCAACTCGGCCAGGGTGAACGTCTTGCCGTCCAGCGTCAATCGCTCGACCAGATTGTTCATGGCCGTCTGATGCACCTGAACGCTCAGCAGACTGTCCTCCGGGCTCTTCGGCCGCGGCGTGTGCGCGCCCAACTGGCGAGCCGAACCCACGCGAAGCCGCATCGTCAGACGCTCCTCCGTCGTGGAGGCCTCGATCATGTGGGGCCCCAGCGACAAGCCGTGCATCGGTTCGAGTACCCGCTGTCGGAGCCTGTTCGACGCCTCGCCGAGTCGTTCGCTTGCTTCGTCGTCGATTTTTTGTGTTGCCCGGGCAGCCACCTTGCGCTCGACTTCGCGCCGCACGTCGTAGCGTTTCATGTCGTGTTGTGCCCGGGCCACGTTTTGGACCAGCGCCCCAAGGATCGGGATGCCGTCGAAGCTCGTCTGGAGTCGTTGCAGACGAGTGACGTTGTTCACCTCGTCGACCTCGGCCGGCTGGAGCGTCAGGCCGTCGACGGAAAGCTCGATCGGTTTGATCGCCCGATAACGCGATTCGCTCGTGTTCTGAAACACGGCCGGACCGTTTTTCGAGGAGGTCAACGCCGCCACTTCGCCGCTGATTTCCAGCGCTAAGCGAATTCGGCTCGGATCGGGAATCAGCCGAACGGCCACGTCGGCCGCCGTCAGACTCTGGCCGCGAACAGGATTGCCCAGGATCGTATCGCGCACCGGGGCATACTCGGGCAGGCGTTCGGGAATCGTGCGATTCAGGAACGACTCCGTGGCCTCGACACGAAGATTCGCGTTGCGATAGTGCATCGTGATCCGCCGCTGCAAGTCCTCGACAGGCGGCTCCGAGCGATAGCCCAACCACATGCACTCATCGGCCAACCGCCGGGCGTCGCTGGGCGATCGAGTTTGCTCATAGCGTTCCATCGCGGCCAACAGGGACGCGCGGTCCGGTTCGCCCGCCGCCATTCGACGCAGTTCGACCGCCAGCCGATCCATCGGCTCGCTTGCTAGAAATTGCTCCTGCGACTCGCTCAACGGCGTGACGGCGACGCGGCCCAAAATCCGCCTTGCCAAGGCCGGTCCCTCGACGCCCGCCGCGTCCCCGCCGCGCGAAGCGGCTTCCAGGGCGTCCAACAACAGGTAGTCGCGCCACGCCCGGCCGTGGTCCGAGTCGCGCGTCATGTCCTCGACGTCCGCGATGGCCAGCCGCACGCGGTCCATGTCCACCGCGGCCGTTCTCGACGTATCCTCGGACGACTCAAGCAGACGCTCCCAGACGTCCACTCGTCGGCGGATCGCGTAGCCGGCCTGACGCAGTTGCGTCGCCAGCGACGCGTCGCCGAGCCGCGAGGCCAGCGGATCAACCTCTTCGACGGTCGCGCGGAGCGTTGCAAGGGCCGGCGTCACGGGCAGTTGGGTCTCAACGTCCTTGCCCAGGCGGTGAACGCGAGTCAAGGCTTCGTTGGCCCAGGCGGCCGTCGCTACGTGCCGCGTCAAGGCGGTCAGTTGGGCATAGAGGGACTCGGGCTCGGCCCAGACCGAGGCGGCCCGTTCGCTTTCGTCGCCCCGCAGTTCCGCCGCCGCGAACGCCTCGCGCCGCCGATCACGCGCATCGGGCGCCGGCAGAACGTGGACCGCCGATCGCCGCGCCACGGCATAGCTGGTCCTCTCTTCGTCGGAAAGCGGCGGAAGTCCCGGCAACTCGATTTCCGCCGGCCGAGGCTCGGTCGGTTGGGCCGCCAGTTTCTCGTGGCCTGGCGCCGGCATCCACCGCTTGGCGTTCACCGCCGAGCGACGCGGCGAAATCGACAAGTCGTCCCACGCGCTCGAAACGTGCCGCTTGGCTTGGCGTCGGGCGGCGTCCCGCTCCCACGACCGCGGCATCGTTGTCACCACCAAGAAAAGACCGACCAGAATCAGCAGGCTCGTCCAAACCGCCAAAGAGCTACCGCGGTGCATCCTACACCCCCCAATATAATCACGCCCATCCATGAAAACATACCTCTCCCCCCTTCGATAAGATCGGTCATTTAGGTCGAATGAATAGAACGCGAATTGGCAAGAAAAAATGATTCTGAAGAATCACTTCCCCAGTACCGTGTCCTCGTGTTCGTAGCCCGGCGCACAGCAGCAAAGGAACTTTAGCACTCCCTTGCCTGTGTTGCTGATCTGGTGCAGGGCGCCGGGCGGAATGGCAATGGCGTCGCCGGGTCCGACGTCGCGAGTCTCCCGGCCAACCTGCATCCGCCCCTGCCCTTCGAGGATGTAATAGATTTCCTCGGTCCGAACGTGGAAATGGGGCGTCGTACTACAGCCCGGCCCAAGCCGTGCTTCGGCCAACGTCTGATTGCGTATGCACGAATTGCGATGGGCCAGAAGCTCGCGAATTTCCGAGCCGTCTTTCGTGATGAAAGGCGTGACCTGATTGAGGTTGATAATGTCCATGAGAGTCAAGAGGCGAGAGGCAAAAGTTGAAAGTCTAAAATCAAGGGGCGATTTCAAATTTCAAATTTGAGATTTTTTTAGATTTGAGATTTGCTTCCATCTGCCTACTATCCGCGGGCTTCCGCCGGCGGCTATCAAGCATCCTCTGCCTACTGCCTACTGCCTACTGATCCCGATTCGCGCCGGGGGGTAGTCGCGTACATTCCATTCGCACACCTGCCCCAACGCCGTGAAATCGAACCGCTGGTCCGACTCCACCACCAAAACGCTTTCCGGGGGCGCCGTCGCGTGGAGCGTCTCGATCAGACGCACCATGTCGTCCGTCCGAGAAACGTAGAAATCATACGGCGGCGAGATAAACACCAACCAGTTTGCCTCCGGTAGCTCGGGCTGTTGCGTCAACCAATGAAACGTATCGGCCACCTCGACGCGGCAAACCCCCTCCACCCCGAGCGTGGCCAGGTTCTCCCGCAGTATCTTCGCCGTGGGATAATGGCATTCGACGAGCGTGGCCCCCACCGCCCCGCGACTGATCGCTTCCAGGGCCAGCGCGCCGGTGCCCGCGAACAAGTCGAGTACCTGCTTGCCGCGAACCGACGGGCCGACCAGATTGAAAACCGCCTCGCGCACGCGGTCCTTCATCGGCCGGACGCGGGGGTCGCCGCCGTACTGGAGCTTGCGTCCGCGAAACGTCCCGCCGACGATTCGCAGCCCGACGGGCTGCGAGCGGTCCGGGAGGCTCTTGCCGGCATGGGGTTTCCCCCGCGAGGGGCGTTTGGGTTTGGTCATGGTGATTACCGGGGTGTCCGTGAGAGACGACACGTCCTGGGCCGCCGGGTGGCGCGGTCCGCGGTTGCACTGTCGCCGAAAACCGTTATGATACCTGACGTTCGGAGGGGGGCCTATCCTGCCAGACCGCAAAAGTGGACCCTTTATGCGTATTGCCGTTGTTCTGATCCTGTTGACTGCAATCGCCGCGACCGCCGTCCGGGCCGCCGATCCGCCGCCCCAACCACCCCCCGCCGGTCCCAAGCGGGCAGCCCTCGACCTGCAGTTCACCGAATGGAAGCAACTGCTCGCCGAACTCCTGAACCTGGCCCAAAAGCACGTCTCGGCCGCCCCCAAGGAACGCCGCGAAATCCAGCGTCGCTACGAGGAACTCGTGGCCCAGGGAGAGCAGCTCCATCCCAAACTCGTCCAGGCCGTCGAAGAGGCCTACCTCGAGTCGCCCAACGCCGACCCGGACATCGAAATGTTTCTCCTGATGCGGACGCACCAGTGTTTCATGGCCGACGACTACGAGGAGTCGTTCCGCCTGGCCAAGCTATTGATCGACCACGGCGCGGCCGAAAAACGGTTGTATCTTTGGGGCGGGGCGTCCGCGTTCTGCGTGGGAGAGCTGGACACGGCCCAAAAGTACCTGGCCACCGCGGCCCGCAATCGCATCGAATTAAAAACAGGCAAGACCGACCCCCTGGACCCGATCGTCGCCACATTCGTCGATGACCCTCGCCCTTTCAAGCAACTATGGGAGAAGGAACAGAAGACCCGCGCCGCCGAAGCCAAGGCCGACGACCTGCCTCGCGTGCTGCTGAAAACGAACAAGGGCGACATCGTCGTCGAACTGTTTGAAAACGAAGCTTCCAACACCGTGGCCAATTTCATCACGCTCGTGGAAGAGGGCTTTTACAACGGCCTGACGTTCCACCGCGTCCTGCCTGGGTTCATGATCCAAGGCGGGGATCCCAAGGGCACCGGCGCGGGCGGGCCCGACTACACGATCGCCTGCGAGTGCGTCCGGCCCGACCATCGCAACCATTTCCGCGGGTCGCTCAGCATGGCCCTCAGCGGCCGCGACACGGGCGGATCGCAGTTTTTCATCACGCTGGTGCCCACCCCGCACTTGGACGGCCAGCACACGGTTTTCGGCCGGGTGGTCGAGGGCATGGACGTCCTGGCCAAAATCCAAAAGCGAGACCCCTCCGACCCCAAGGAAGCCCTGCCGGCCCCCGACGAGATTGTCGAGGCCAAGGTACTGCGGAAACGGCCACATAAGTATGTGGTGGAGAAGAAGTAGGCGGTAGGCAGTAGGCGGTAGTCGGTAGGCGGTAGTCGGTAGTCGGTAG
>Ga0209342_10002702_pt1 | contig 18864 bp, 18 predicted proteins | sample RifCSP16_2_FD_184023 | JGI IMG/M metagenome (GOLD analysis project Ga0209342, IMG submission 184023) | Soil microbial communities from Rifle, Colorado - Rifle CSP2_sed 16_2 (SPAdes) (version 2) | ecosystem: Environmental > Terrestrial > Deep subsurface > Rock core/Sediment | place: Rifle... | reverse complement strand
TAGACTTCCGAGATAATAGGAAACATATTGAGAAAATTGTGGTGAGATAACCTCCAACTCATTCTCAAACATCTGTGAATATTGATACGTGCTAACTAAAAACGAATTTTGATTTTCCTTAAAAATAGAGATCGAATAATGATAAACATCGGACAACAAGAGTCTTTCCTTCTGCATTTCACCATCACGGTTGTATAATCGAACAAAGAAATTTTTATTATCATAAAAAGCTATCACAAAAACTGAGTCTGAAATTATATAAGAACTAATGCTGGTATTGCTCCATTGAAAGGATGTAAGATAAACCTTTTTTTGTTCGACGAAGTTCTGATCATTGATTGTGAAGCCAATTCGTTGTTCGTAGCTGTCGGGTTTTTCTTCATACCAAACCGAAACAGACCATCCATCAGTGAAGAAGTTTAAATCTCTATTTTCAAGAATGATCTCATTGGTTAGAAGATTCCCTGCATAATCAATCTTTTTGGCTATAATATTTTTTTCATCGCTATATGTAATGAGCATTTCAGCATCATTTATTTTTTTCAACCAGGGTGAAAGTTCGTTACTGCCAACAATATCGTTATTAAGTTTTAAGCTATCGAATGTTACGAAATCATGTATTGTTTTTTGATAAGCATCCTGGTTATAGGAGTATGGAATTAATAAATCATCGCTATTTGTTCTTAAAAAGTATCTGCCAAGCTGAAAGGATAAAGTAGAATCATATCGTGCTTCAATTAATTCTCCATTTTTATTAAAAGTAAATAACGAATTAAAGTCCCTTTGAGAAGGATATCTGGATTCATTAACTGTAACGAGAAGAGAAAATTTATTATCATTTAGCTGAGTGATAGTAAAATTTGAAATCACTCTATAAATATTGTTGCCCGTCAATTCTGAAGTGAATAATCGCAGAGAGGATTGAGAATTTATAATAGTTCCATCTCTATTCACTTTGTAGGAATAAATTACTAACGAATCTGATGAAGCAAGAAATACCTGATAAATAGAGTCCTGAATGCTTATGACTCTCAGATTATCAGATTGTGGTGAGATAACTTCAAATTTCAAAGTGTCAATCAAAACATTATTTGATATTATCGAATCTTTTGAAGAAAAGAACGTACCGTATAATCTTCCAGTAGAGAAATCAAGGGAGTTCTGAAGTGAAAATAATACATACTCATTCGCTTTATTCGAGGCACAAGCTATGTCAAATGCATTTAATGGTAAAATGTCATAAGAATTTATTTGGAAAACCAAATTACCATTGAAGTCGTACTTACCAAATGATACAGCACCTCCAGAAGCATGAAAGTTTAGATAATAGTTATCGGTTCGAGCTAAAGTGTTATGAATTCCAAGCCATCCCGTACCACACCACGGAAGAATACCTCCAGCCATGTAGAACGGTGGAAGAGAGGTATTTTCATTTAAATATATTTTACCTTCAATTGTATAAGAACCATCCCATCCCCCGGGAAACAGAGAGGAATAAGTCTGCTCTCGTAATACTAAAAAAGAGCCATTAGGCGCAAAACATAAATCAAGATCGGATAATATTTGAAAATTATCTCCAATCTTATTTCCAAGCGAATCTATCCTTTGAGCAAAATAAGATAATTCACCAAAACGATAATCCTGCCACGTGTATAAACCACCACTTAAGTTATCTGGGAATAAACGAGTTCCCTCTTGTTTGAATGTTGATGGGGTATTATCATCGCTTACTCTGAAATCGTTGGCTAAGAACAAATAGTCAAATTGACCATAAGAAAATTTAATTAAACAAACCGTTAACAGAATTATGCTCTTTTTAACCATGATTAATTTCTCCTAATTTGAAGAATTACATCACCAATATCATTTTTTTCGTTTGTGCGAATGAGCCAACTCTAAGCTGATAATAATATACCCCGCTTGCCAATTGCCGACTGCCGACTGTGGACTTGAATTCGACCTCATAACTTCCCGCTGGTTTGTATTCGTCAACAAGTGTAGCGACTTCATTTCCCAACACATCATACACTTTTAACTGCACGAATTGTGGGAACTTCATTAATGGAGTTCCTACGGATGGAATTGTGTATCGAATTTTTGTACTTGGGTTGAAGGGATTTGGATAGTTTTGAGATAAATAAAATTCCAAGGTATTTATTATTTGATCGTTTATATTAACAAGAGACGAAAAATCAAATCTCCAAATTCCATCTTCAGTAGCTGCAAAAAGATAATGGTCTTTTATTAAAAGAGAAAATATCCAATCATATTGGCCCATGGTTAATCCATCAGAAATATTTATCCAATTGTCACCTTTATTCGTACTGCATAAAACAAAATGAGTAAAAGTTGAATCCGTACCGGAGCCGAAAATAATATAAGGTTCTCCAGTTAAAATTTCTACTCTGAAATTATCTGGTACGCCCGAATTGCATAATTCCCAGCCAACACCATTTAAAGAACGGCTAATACCATAAGTTCCGCCAGCAAATAGATAAATATTATTTTTGATTAAAGAAAAAGTTGGCCCGGGAAGATTGCTGCTTAATAAATTCCAGTTTAATCCATTGTCTTCCGATCTAAATATTTCGCTCGAGTAAGTTATAAAATATAACAATCCATCTATGGAATACATAAGACCATCAGTTGAAGGTACAGTTAACATTTTCTGCCAGCTATTCCCATAATCAGTAGAATATATAAAAGAATCCCCCAAGTAGGCAAAAATATAATCATTATGTGCCAGTAAGTGGCTGGCACCAAACTTTTGCACATAAGATGTGTCCCATGTAATACAATTGTCCTCTGATTTGAAAATGCAAGGTGCAGGAGAACAGAATCCAGCGCATACCCAATTCAAAGAACAAAACACAAAGTTTCGTACCATTTCAAATTCAACTATCCACGGTGCATTTATAAACCCTAAACTATCCCAGGAATCGCCATAATTAGTTGTTCCATAAAATGTTGTTTGCCCGTAGAGAGGACCTCTTACAGGAATGATTAGTAAATCATCTTTTAAACCTATATCAAATATTTCTTCAGTCGCAAAATATATTCTTTCCCATTGAGCATTTAATGAACAAAAATCAATGAGCAATAATGAAATTATTAAAATTTTCTTCATTTCGTCACCCCTATTTCATTAGAATCATTTTCTGAGATGCAAAATATTCTCCAGATTTTAGCGTAAGAATATACACTCCGCTTGTCAATCCGCCTTTGGCGGAAAACTCAACCTCATAAATTCCCGCTGTTTTATATTCATCAACTAAAGTTTCAACTTCATTTCCCAACACATCATAAATTTTTAATGTTTGCCAACTGCCTACTGGCGATTGCCAACTTATCTTTGTGCTCGGGTTGAAGAGGTTTGGGTAATTTTGATAAAGCTTAAATTCCGTTGGACTTAATAAATCATCATCTCTTATCCCGACAATAAGAGATGTGTCCCCATAAACGATTCCATCTTTAAGCATTCCTTTCAATTGAAAAACTTTCTCACCATTATCATCACCTAAACTATATGAATAAAGTCCAATATCTTTAACGAGGGAGTAATATGCCGTTAATAAATCATGAGATAAATATTTTCTCTCATTACTATAAATTCCCCATTCATTGAATGGTGTTTCTGATAATAATTCTGTCGGAGGATGTTCAATGCAATAACCAAATCTCGTAGCAAAGGTCGAGTCACCAACTTCCAATAATAAATCATCAATGAATTGCTCGGAATCAGGACAGAATTCTTCATAACGATATATCTTTCCTTCTATCGTATCAACTCTTTCGTATACAGTATTTTCTAAACCCATCGCCACATACTTTTCTTTAATTTCAAAATACTTTTTCCCATTTGGCTTTAAGACCTCATTGATAATTTTTCTCACAAAAATATCTGAGGTGCTTGCTACCGGGGTTTCAAACCAGGTATAATCATAAACCCATGTGTTGCCAATTGCTACAGGATAATATGCTAATATTTCATGTGGCATCGGTAATGATTTTATAACGATAATTGTGTTATCAGTCAACTCATAAATCCTATATTTTGTAGCAGCATATAATTTATTGCTATTTGGCTTTTTGTAAATGCCAATGATTCGATGATCAATTTCCTGATATAAAGAGAAAGTATTTCCATAATCTGTTGAACGAAAGATTCTTTTACCATCAGCTAAATATACGGAGCCGGATTGAGTTGAATCCAAAGAGATGAGAATTGGATTATTACTATTGTATTTAATACTCCATGAGAAAGCTTCACCCTGGTTATTGGAAACAGAAAGAAAATAATTTGATCCGCCACTTTGAAAAATTCTATAAATATGCAATCCATCAGGATCATAATAGAATCGGGGGAAATCCGGAATTATAAAAGTTCTAACTGTATCAACTAAATAAAAAGTAAATCCTCCATCAGTTGATTTGGATATAAATTCATTTTCAAAATCAGTGTAAAAAGAAGTGTTCTCATTGTAGGGATTAACTGATATAAATATTTTTTTTGAGGATAAAGTATCCCAATTTAAACCACCGTTAACACTTCGGATGGTTTTAACTATATTTTCCATATCCCAGGCATCCATTCCACTATAAATTACATTTCCATTCGAAGAAATATCTATGGAATAGGCGTTGCCCCACATTCCAGTGGAGAATATTAATCCATCCGGGTACTGAAAAATATATGGTGAACACTCGATACCGCAAACATCACCGCAATAAATAAATCGCAAGGGTTCCAAGTTCCACACTTTAAAATCATTAACATATTTATAAGCCGAGATATAACTTCCGAATGCAGATATTAAAATTGTATCTCTCTGATTTGAAACATCTAAATGATAAACCGAATTATTCATGGGGAATCCATAATACTGAATCTCTTCGTAGCTATATACTTGATAAAATAGATGAGTACGACCTAAAGTATCTTCCATCCCAACAAATTTTGAAAAATGCAGAGGAACGTTCTGTGCCGAAACTGATATTGTCACAAACAAAAAGACAAGAAAAAGTTTCATACTTCTCATTTTTATTTTTCCTTTTAAGACTTCACAATTACTCGCATTAAAAACTTACTAAAAAATCCAATGAATAATTATTTAATTTACTCCCACTTATCAATTTAACCGCAAATCTCTCTTCCTCAGTCGAAAAAATCTTCAGTCCCAGTCTATTGCTTTCATTAATATTGCTTGCTGAAATCGGCGCATCAATTAAAGACCATAAATATGCTCCACCACCAATAACGACTCCTGAGTAAAGCATCACACCAAGGTAATCGGGATTATTTTCGCAATCATAGCAAGTGGACATAGCTGCTAACATAGCTAAACCTAATCCTACGGTTCCTAATCCTCCCACTAACAAAGCTTTTCCATATTCCGCATTGTATAGTTGACCCAGACCCGGATACAGCAAAGATAAACCAAATGCTAACCATGGAGATTTTTTAGATTCACTTTCATTGCTCACCGGGAATAAAATTGACTCCGAATTAATTATTTTTTGTCCCGGGAAAAGATTGGAAAAAGATACCGAGTATTTTAATAATGAAAAATTACTCGCGACAAAGTGTGAGGCTTCTGGGGGACAGTATATTGTACCAATGTCGCCGGATTGTGGCAATCCCCTGAGAGTAAGAACCGCAAATAGTAAAAGTAGTTTCTTTTTCATTAGGTTCTCCGAAGACCTAACGAATATTAATCCATTTTTAATGCAATATCAATTAGAATCTTTATTTTGCACGCTGTCTGAGCAACTCAAAGAGTAGTATACCGGCTGAAACTGAGACGTTTAAGGATTGTATTTTTCCCATCATGGGAATCTTAATTAGAAAGTCACAATTTTCTGCGACAAGCTTTCGAATTCCTTTTTCTTCGTTACCTAAAATAATTGCGGCGGGAAGTTTGTAATCAACAGTATTATAATCTTTAGCATTTAAAAGAGAGGATCCAAAAATCCAAAAACCATTTTCTTTCAATTCCTTTATTGCATTCACAAGATTATCAATCAAACAAATTTTTAAATGCTCGGTAGCACCTGCAGAGGTTTTTACAACTGTTTCATTTATTGGTGCACTGTTATGCTTTGTTATAAAAACTCCATCAACACCGACACATTCTGCTGTTCGTAAAATTGCTCCGAGATTATGTATATCCTGAATTGAATCTAAAATTAATATGAGCGGATATTTTTTTTCTTTTGATCCGCCTAAGGTGGATGATATGATTTCCTGAAGAGAAAAATATTTCTGCGAAGTTTTTCGTGCAGCAACACCCTGAGCATTGGGATTAGCAGTTATCTGTCTGAACTTATCGCTTGAAATTTCACCGCAGCGGATTCCTTTTTTCTTTGAGGCAATTCTTATTGCTTCAACTATTCCCCCTTTTTGTCCATGTAAAATGTAAACTTGCTCTAATTCTTCCCCCGAGTTTATTGCTTCGAGAACAGGTTTTCTGCCAATGATTAGGACCATTTTAATTTTCCGTACGCAACTTTTTTAAGTTCACTTCAGCAAACTTACATTTGTATTCTCCCCGAGGTTTAAATGCTGATATAAAATGAAACATATTTATCTATTGCAGTTGACTTTAGTCAACCGAAATTATGAAAAGATATATTGCACGACTTTAGTCACATAGCTCCATTTAATTAGATGTGGTTAAAGCCAAATTCATATTTGCTCTTTCAATCCGTTCACTGAAGTGAACGGTAAATGGCTCTATTGTATAACTCTATTATTGTCATTGCGAATCCCACCCTAGTGGGATGAAACAATCCACGGGATATTCAAATTAATAATTTTGAGATTGCTTCGCTCTGGCATTGCCATCGCTCGCAATGACGACAACCACTTATGCAACACTCATAAAAGTGAACGGTAAATCAATATTTAAAGAATTTAATATCACTTCGAAAAAGTTATTTGCTTTTTTTTGTTTCAGTCTTAATAAAAGGCGGAGGATCAAATCTTTTCAGATCTTTTTTCGTTGTGTAGTAGTAATATCCGATTACTCCAGCCAAAATTAAAATAATTGAAACTATCTGAGCTTCACTAAGGCCGAATAAAATTCTAGGATTCAAGCGAATGAACTCAACCAACAATCTCTCCAAACCTGCTAACACTAAATAAACTGTAAACAGTTTTCCGTCGGGCCATGCTTTTTTTCTTAATTGCCAAAGAATAAAAAAGATAATTACCATTGTTAGGAATTCATAAATGGGAGTTGGATGAAGCGGAGTATTATCGGGAACAATACCACCGGGAAAACTTTTCGCAATCTCACTTCCCCTAAACATAAGTGAAGGAGGAACAGTCCCGTTTTCATAATTTGTACCCCAGGGAAGATCAGTCGGAGTCCCATAATCACCATCACCGGCAAGATGACAGCCAATTCTTCCGATACCATAAGCTAATGCTAAAGATGGAGCCGCAAGATCAGTAAGTGTTAAGAAAGGAATTTTTTTTCGCTTGGAATAAATTAATACCGCAATGATTACCAGGATAAGTCCGCCATGAAAAGTTAAACCTCCCGGTGAAAACGCCATGTGAAGAGGAATGTTTATAAATGCATCCCAATTTTCGAACAAATGAAAAAGTTTTGCACCGATAATTCCAAATATTATTGAAATCAGAGTTACTTCCGTTGCAATGTTCGGATCCATTTTTCTTCTTTCAACTTCCTTAGTAAGAATATAGCTTGCAACAATGAATGCTATTCCAAGCATCAAACCATAGCTGTAAACTGTTAATGGACCAATCTTAAATAATTCAGGATACATCTTTCATCCTTTATTCAAATGAGAAATTTTCTTGGTCAACTGAGAACGTACAAAATTTTCTGTTATTTTTTTTAGGCGGTAAAAATTCTTTTAGCAGTTTGATATCTTTTTTGAATACATTAAAATTAATCACCGCACTACTGATGCTTCCGTCTTTCTTGATGATGTTAACAGTATATTCTCCGTATAGATCTTCAAAGAATACTTCGTTTTTTGCTGGACCAACTTCCGTAAAATATGTTTGTCTTGGACTCAATCCTAAAATGCTTATGTCAATTACCTTCTTATCTTTTTTTGATTCAGTCGTAATTCCGTAATTCATGCTGGAGAAAAGTTTTTCTGTTTCCAGTGTAAATGCATATTGCTGAACTTTTTTTAATGGATTAAACCTAAAAGCTATTTTACAATTGTATTCTCTTTCCGCTTCCTTCTTTACCGGAACGGATTCTTTCATCTTATCAATTGTCTTTTTTCTTGCTTTCGCAATTCTTGGAACTGATTTTGGTTTTTTAAGAGGCATAGCTTTTTAATCTAAGGCAACGTTCTCTAAACTGTCCATAGGAATTTGTTTTTGCTCGCCGGTTTTCATGTTCTTTAAAGATAAAAAGCCGGATGAATATTCATCCCCTCCGAAGAAAATTACGAAACGCGCATTTAGCTTATTCGCTTCCCGCATTTGTGCTTTAGCACTTCTGTTCAGATAATCAAACTCAACAGCAAAATTTCTCCTTCGCAGGATTGATGCCGCTTCGTAAACTTTCTCAGTAAGTTTTTCACCAAGAGTAACGAAGTAAAAATCTAATTTTTCTTCCGGAAGATTTAATGTTTTCTCATTCTCACATGCTAACAGTATTCGCTCAATGCCAGCAGCAAACCCAACACCGGGAGTTGGTTTTCCTTCTAACTGTTCTGCTAATAAATCATAACGACCGCCGCCGCAAATCGCATTTTGTGATCCAACTTTTCCGCTTATTATTTCAAAAGTAGTTTTTGTATAGTAATCTAATCCGCGTACCAACTTTGCATCAACTTCGAAAGGGATATGAACATCTTTCAAAATATTTTTCACTGTCTCGAAATCATTATTACTTTCTTTATCAAGATGATTAATCAGCATTGGTGCATCTTTCAGCAATTCCTGATCTGATTCAACTTTGCTGTCAAATATTCTGAGAATGTTTGTATCGAATCTTTTTCTGCTGTCTTCGGATAATTTATTCTTCTTATTACTTAAAAATCGTTTTAGAATTATTTTGTACTCCTCTCGAACTACAGGAATTCCAAGCGAATTGATTTTTACGACAAGATCTTTTAATCCTAAGCTTTTTAAAATATCGTACGCCATTTGAATTATTTCGGCATCAAGAATCGGTGATTCGCTGCCAATTGCTTCAGCACCAAACTGATGAAACTGACGAAGCCGACCTGCCTGCGGTCTTTCCTGCCTGAATATTGGAGAAATGTAATATAGTTTATGAAGCGGCTGTTTGCTCATCAAAGAATGTTCAATGTATGCTCTCATGACCGATGCGGTCATTTCAGGTTTTAAGGTGATGCTCGTCTTACCTTTATCAAGAAATGTGTACATCTCTTTTCCGACGATATCAGTTTCCTCGCCAATACCGCGCGCAAATAAAATCGTCTCCTCAAATATTGGAGTTCTTATTTCTGAATAATTGAAATTTTTAAAAACGGATTGAACAACTGATTCTAAATATTTCCACTTAGAAATATCAGAGGGCAAAATATCTTTCGTACCAGTGACAGCTTTAATCATTTGAGGTCTTTACAATAAGTAGAATTGAATGGAGATTTTATTCTGTAACTCACTTTTCGTAAACAAACCCAGTTTCTGAACGAACGAATCAAGCAATGTTGAGAAACTGGGTTTGTAATCTTAACTTGGTATAAGGCAAGTTGTGAATAATTAGACATCAAAATAATTCTGCTCTTCAGTTTTAAACAGCTCAACGATCTCATCATTTGATTTTGCATGAATAAGCTTTTCTCTAAACTCATCTTTTGTCATCATCCGTGAAATTCTGCTTAAAAGCTTAATGTGAGTTGAAACCATATTATCCTTTCCAACAAGAAGAAAAACCAAATGAACGGGTTGATTATCAAGAGCTTGATAGTCAATAGGATTTTCAGCTTTTCCAAAAGCGGCAAGAATTTCATTCACAGCACTTGTCTTTCCGTGAGGTATAGCGAAACCTTTTCCAACACCAGTTGACATAATTTTTTCTCGGTCAAGAACAGCATCTCGAACTTTCTTAATATCAATCACTCGAGTGTCGTTATCGAACAAATCGATCAGCTCATTAATTACATCTTCTTTGGCTGTACTTTTTAATTCAGCGATTATAAAATCTTTATGAAGCAAATCTGATAGTTTCATTTTTAAAAGATGTTGTTTTGAGAATTGATTTCAATTTTCAATTACAATTTAACAATACCGAGTAAGTTTATCAATTTGAAATACAAAAATTAATTTTACTCTTGCTCAATAGATGATGAAATATCAGCAGAGATAATAGGGTAAAACCGGAAGGCAATGTTTTTTTGAACCTTGCAGGAATTATGATTTTTATAAAGCGATTTACATTCGCTTCGCCAAGAGACTAAACTGTTAAAATGATGTTATCATCGTAAATTTGAATCTCACTCAATATATTTTCCAATAAACTGCTACGCACAACAATAATTAATTTTCCTTTGAAATCCTTTAGACAAACCCTGAGGGAGCGATAGAATCCTTTTTTTTTCATTTCAAGATGACCAATTTCATCAAATACAATAACATCCCCATTAAAATTTTGTATAATTTTTTCGTTTATTTTTTCAAATACTGCCTCATTAAAATAGAACCTTCCCTGCTTAAGGTTAAAATTGTCTTTAGGAGAAATTGAAGCCAAACGATATTCAGCCCCGGTAGAAATATCAATTAAATTATAACCAATTTTACACGAGTCGGTAAAAATCCCTTTGGTTATGAATCCCTTAATATTCTTTCCGGCAGAGTTCAGTTGGCGAATAATCTTCTCCAACTTCGATGATTTACCAGAGTTTACCTTACCTGTAATTATTAGAATCCTTTTACCATTCGGCCAGGATTCCAACAAAATACGCTCGTCCCGGTTGGGGAAAACCATACTCGGTTTCATAATATTTATCGGTGATATTATTAATCCTAAAATAAAATTTATAATCTGAAAAAATTTTTTGAGCGATTCGTAAACCAATGATAAGATAATCCGGAAGTCGCTTCAATTCTCGTGAATCGGAATCAAATGAATATTGGTTGGAAATAAATGATGCTTCTGTATTCCATTCAAAACCAAAATCGTAATTTTTATTCAGTAGTAAATTAAGAACGTGTTCCGGACGGTTTGGAAGTTCAGCATCCTCTGTGATATTTTTAGCAGAAAGATATGTGTAGTTAAGTACCGCATTAAAAACTGAGAATTTATATTTCAACTCAACTTCTGTTCCTTTTAGCGCCGCCTTATTTATGTTTTGATATTGGCGAATATTATTTCCGAGTGAAACAATCTGTATCAGATCCCTAACATCACTGAAGAAAAGAGAAACACCGCCATACAAATCAGAAAACATTGTCGAAGCCCCTACTTCAAAGTTATAGCTTTGTTCCGGCGCAAGGTCATAATTAGGTTTATAACTCCCCAAAAGTTCTGAATAGAATTCTTTTAATGTCGGGAACCTGGATTTTTTAGAAGCAATCATATACACTAGAAAATTTTCATTTAAGTTAAAGTTTAATCCCAAATTTCCGTGGAGTGATGAACTTGCCGGACGAAGCAGAGAATTCTCCGCGAAGAGCGGATTCATTTTATCATAACTGATTCCAGCTACTATTTTAAAATTATCAACAATTGAAAATTCTTCTTCAACTCCAATTGTAAAAATTTCAGCTTCAAACTTTTTATAGGGCTGTCCATAATTGCTCTGCTCTTTGTGTGAGTCTCTTTTGTACAAAAGAATAATTTTTGTTAAAGGTAAAATTTCAGATGAAATATAGGATGATAAATTTAAGCCATAGGAGTAATCATCATACGTTGAATGGAAAGCATATTTCTTTGTTTGAGTTGTCAAGGTTGCATCATCATAAGAATCAAGCACATTCGTGTACTTGTCATAAAAAATATTTCCTCTTATAGTAAAGTTCGAAGAGATAACCGAATTAAACATCAAATTTGCAAGTGATTTATTCCAATCACTATATCTCCAATACCGCGGATTTGTTGTATAAATATTTACCGGAACATCCCTTTCATTATCTATATGATTATACGCAAAAGCCACATCTAAAAAATCAAAAATCTTTGTACCAAGTTTGAGCATACTGGCTTTAGAATCATAACCGCTGTTTTCTCGCCTTTCTCCATCTTCGTTAGCGGCAGCAGAAAAACTTGATGGCAATGCAAAGCCATTCGATTTGTGGTAACCAAAAGCTGCATTAAAATAAAACGCGGATAAAATCCCGTTGAATCCTATATTTAAATTCTGGCTGTTCCCTTTCTGATAATTAACTTTTGCAGAAAAATTTTTAACAGGATATTCAGAAATTAGGTTTATGCTGCCTCCCATAGAATTAGGACCGTAAAGAATAGAAGAAACGTTTTTAGAAATTGATATTTTATTGAATCCTGCTAACTGAATTGCATTCAGATCAAAACTGCCATCGTATGGAATGTAAACAGGTGCTCCATCAATCATTACAGATATTTGTCTTTGATCAAATCCACGGATTGATAGTTGGGCTTCATTCTTTCCTGAAACCGAAGCATATACACCGGGACTGAATTGCAAAGCATCAAAAGCGCTGAATGAATTCTGCATCTGAAATTCTTTTTGAGAAATTTCAACAGAGTTTAATTGATTTTCTTTTCTCGCTGTTACTTCAATTTCACCAAGATTGTATTGCATTAAAGTATCTTTCTTCTGAGCAAAGATCAGTGACGATACAACAACTATTATTGTAATTATATTTTTCATAAAACATTCTCTTCTTTAGTTTTTGCTGTATATGAATGAGAGGCTTTAATTAGAAAAGCTAATAGCTGTGCTGATAACTCAATAGGATTAAAAAATTTTTTACGTTCTGCCTTTGTAAAGAATTCCTTAGTTTTCTCTTTTAATAAAGGGAACAATTTTTGTGAATGATCAAGTATTTCATCATAATTTTTCAATCCTAGTTTTGCAAATAAACTTTGAAGCTTTTTTCTGCCGGCAGTTTTTGATAAATAATTAATTGCAGGAATCATAACCACCGCTCTAAAAATCATTATCAATCCGTTATAAAACCCGCTTGTTGAAAATTTTATTCCGAGCAAAAGAAAATCCTTTTCACCGATAACCATTGGTTGAACAATAAGTAGAATTATGACAAAGAGAAGAAAAGATATTCTTCTTAAGAAGCAGAAAAGATGAATATCTAAGAACATCAAATACAAAACTGCCGGGGGAAAAAAATAAAATGCGTAATCACGCGGAATTAAAAGTGCGGTAATGAAAGTTATGATTACTAAATATTTATTATTCATAACACACTTTCCTGTAAAATTTCTTTTGTGCGGTTTGAAGTTACGTAACCGAACCATCCTGCACCGGCTCCAATGAAAATGTAAAGAAAAACTATAAGCGGAATTAATATCAGAGACATTTCGCCTTCATAATTGATCGCTTTACCAATGCTGTTCAGTATTTCCAGATAAACATTGTAAATACCAAACCCAAAGAATATTCCCTGCATAATTAAACTGTGAATTAAGGTATAAAGAAGTATCAAAGAACCTGTTAAGAGAGATGAGATAAAACTATAGGTAAAAAATGAAAAAACAATCTCCGCAATTATTCCCTGCATCATTATGGCAATGAAAGGAGTTATGTTGAATCCCGGTAAAGTAATCAACTTAAGAGTGGCAGCGACAGAACTGATTGCAGTCATTGAGCCCTTATAATTTATAAATGATCGTGAAATAGTAATTAACACGACTGCAATAATTGTTAACAGCGTCCCTCTGAACGGAATTCTTGAAGCGTGTAATATCGTTCCGAGAGAAATTTCAATCACACCCCACAAAGCTCCGAACAGTGCTGTGGATATAAATTCGTTATGGTCTAAATCTTTTTTCATAGTTATCTCAAATAAAAAACCTCATCGGAAAGATGAGGTTTGATAGTTAAGTTCAACCTCTCCTTTCCAATTTGTCCTGATATATCAGGACGTGGGAGGCTTGATGATTTCTCATCAAACCCATCGGCTTTCTTCCCATAAATCTAAACTGATCTTTAGGGAATAAAGCTCGGAGAATTAATTATTTTACTACTTAATTAGTCCGTTATTTTTTAATATCCTCTCTGATATCAAGTTCTTCTTTAACATCTTTAATTTCGTTCTTGAACTGGCGGATTCCTTTTCCAAAACCTTTGGCAAGTTCAGGTATCTTCTTTCCGCCGAATAAAAGCAATATTACAAAAAGGATGATTAGTATTTCTGTCGTTCCAAAATTTGCAAACATTTTTATTCCTTAATTGAAAATTCAATTTCTTCTTTATGAGAATTTTTCATTCCCTTTTTATATGACATATTATCTGTGCCGAAGCTAAATGATAAAGCACCGCTTCCAGTTTTCTCGCAAATTCTAATACATTCGCCGCAGTTGAAACAGAACGGATAAATGTTTTTGCTCTTTGGTGACAAATTGAGAGGGCAACTGTAACTGCACGGCTCTGATCTGGCTGCACAAGAACATAAATCTGAATTATAGTGTAAATGCATTGTTCTTTTAAATCTGAAAATTGAGAGAACCCCGCCGACCGGACAAATAAATTTACACCAGTACCTTTTGAATATTATTCCCTCAATAAAAATTATTATCAAAACAATTAGCAGCTCTAAACCAAATCCCATTCCCATTATAAAGTGAGATATTTCGGAAGAGATGATTCCCGGTGCAGAAAGGAAAGTAATCATCGGGAAATCCAATATGATGCTGAGGACAAAAAATGAAATTAAAATACTCCAAAAAATAACCGGGTTCGGATTTTCATCTTTCACCTGCAACTTAATTTTTCTGTATCTCTTTCTAAAAAGTTTAGCTGTTAGTTTCTGCCAATACTCCGAGATGGTATTGAACGGGCACATCCAGCTGCAAAAAACTTTTCCGAATATCAACGCAAGCAGAACAGGAAGTATTATTCCAATAATAAGTACTTCGATTAACTCTCTTGATAATATTGTTGTCTGTAGTGCCATTGCCGGATCAACAATATCAACACCAAAAATTGTAATTGAATAAAGATTACCAATAATGGAATAGATCCCGTTGACAACCAGAATCGGAACTGCCACCAAAAAAGCCAGAGAAAATAGCTGTACAGTTTTTCTATAAGTATTTAATTTATTATAAAACTTATTTCTCTTTACCCGGGGCATTTAAACCGTAATTTCTTCTTTACTGTAAACAATAATTGCGGAACCTTCAACGGGACAAACTCTTTCACAAATTCCGCAACCAATACATTTTTCTTCAATCACTTTAGGAAGCAACTCATCTTCAAGAATTATTGCCTCTCTGAATATCGGGCAGTTTTCAAAACAGGCGCGGCATATTACATCTAAATAAGGCAGACACTTCTCTTCATTGATTTTTGCGATGCCCATCCTTACATTTTCTTTTTCAACCACATCATTTTGCAATGCACCTGTAGGACAAACAGGTGTACATTTCATACAAACATAACACGGAATATCGCGTGCAAATATCATCGGTGTTCCCATGCTTCTTCCCCACTCCACGTGTGCTATCCGTATGCTGAAGTATGGACAAATTTGTGCACACTTGTTACACTTAATGCAGCGCTTTAAAAACTCTTCTTCCCGCAGAGCACCGGGAGGTCTTAAAGGAGTTTTTCCCGTTATTATGCTTTGTAAAAATTTTAAAAGCGATATCACTTTTCTTCTATTTCATCTACCTCATCTTCAGAAGCCATAAAGGTTGGGTATGTTCCCAGTATTCCTTCAAACTCATTCATTAAATAACGAGACATGTTCACTAATTCTTCTTCTTTTTCAGCTTCCATTACAACTATAATATTATCACCTTTGTACACACCGTGAGTAGTAAGATTGGGCACTCGTTTTAATTGCAGTGCAACTTCTTCTGCCATACCCTTTTGCGTTGTAACAATCATGCTTGCTATTATCATACTAAGCTTCCCTTTTAAAATGCAGGGTGACTGCTAAACACAGTCACCCAATTATATTATGCTTTTGCAACTTGACACGCAGCCACTTTATATTCAGGCTCGAATGATCCCGGATCCACTGCGTCGATAGTAAGAATATTGGTTAAACTTTCAGGCCAATGCCAAGGAATAAAAATAGTTCCTTTGCGAGTACGATCGATAACTTTAGCTTCTACAGTTAGTAAACCACGCCGTGTAGTTATTTTAACCTTATCGCGGTTTTTTATTCCCCATAATTTTGCATCATCCGGATTAAGTTCAGCATAAGGAACAGGATTAGCTCTCACTAACTCCGGAATTTGTCCGGTCATAGTCATTGTATGCCATTGCTCCAGTATTCTGCCTGTTGTAAGCACAACCGGATATTCGGCAGAAACAGGTTCTTCAGGACCTTTATCAGGGCGGGCAAATATAACAGCCTTACCATCAGGTTTAGCATAGAAATACATTCTTCTGTTGCCGGCTTTATCTTTAGGGAAGTATGGATCGCCTTCTGTAAATCTATGCCAGGTTCCCGGATGACTTGTATCAGGAACAGGCCAAGTGAGACCTCTGACTTTTTTGAGTCTGTCATAAGTAGCACCTGATAAATCCATATCAGTACCGGCAGTTGTTTTCTGATATTCACTCCATACATCTTCCGGACCTTTAAAGTGCTCGAACCCTTTTCCATATCCCATTCGTTTAGCAAGATCTACGATAACATCACCATCCCAGCGCGATTCACCGGAAGGATTCAATGCTTTTGCAAGATGCTGCGATCTTCTTTCTGTACATCCATAAACACCTTCTTTCTCGCCCCAGAATGCAACGGGCAATACTACATCGGCAATCTTTGATGTTTCTGTTGGATAGAAAGATTCTGCAACAACTAAGAAAGTATCCTTCATACCAGGGATATACTTATTCAGATTAGGAAGTGATTGTGCAGGATTAGTGCAAAGAATATACATCCCTTTAATTTCACCTTTTGCAGCAGCTCCGAACATCGCAACAGTATGTTTACCGGGAGTTGGCTGAATTTTATCCGGAGAAGTTTTCCAGATTTCAGCAACAACTTTTCTGTGCTGTTCATTGGCAACCAAACGGTGTCCCGGGAGAATATGACATAGTCCCCCGGCCTCACGCACACCACCACAGGCATTAGGTTGACCGGTTAATGAGAATGAATCACAACCAGGTTTACCTAATTTTCCTGTGAGAAGATGAATGTTATGAATTAGATTATTAAGGAATACTCCTGCAACTCTTTGATTAACCCCCATACACCACATAGTCATTGCAGTTGGTGATTCACCAAACATTCTTGCAGCTTTAACAATATCAGCAGGGTTTATATCAGCTTGTTCAGCCGCATATTCGGGTGTGTATTTTTCCAGGAATGCTTTATAATCATCATAGGTAATTGGATCTTTACCATTACTAAAATTAACACTATCCTTAATAAACTGCTCATCTGTATAACCATCTTTAATTAACTGACGGGCAATTGCATGCATAATAGCAAGATCGTAACCCGGTTTAACCTGAAGATGAAGATCAACTATTCTGTTTGTCGGAGTTTTTCTTGGATCAATGAAAATGATTTTACAAGAAGGACTGTCTTTTTTCCTTTGAACTAACAGGTCAAATATAACAGGATGTGCTTCAGCAGTATTTGATCCGATAATCAGAAACAAATTGCAATGTTCGATATCCTTGTAAGTTCCGATTGGTTCATCAGCACCAAAAGAAGTAGTGTATCCACCCACTGCACTTGCCATACAAAGTCTCGGGTTACCATCAGCGTTATTTGTTCCGATATAACCTTTGAACAAACGTTGGGCAAGATATGTCTCCTCTGTTTGTGCCTGTCCGGATCCATAATAAGCAAGGGCATTGGGACCATCTTTTTCTAAGATTTCTTTAAATCTCGAAGCAACTAAATCCATAGCCTCATCCCAGGAAGCTTTTTCAAGCTTCCCATTTTTCCTAACCAGAGGATGCAGGAGGCGATTCTTTGCAGTTATCATTCTGTGAAGATAAAAACCTTTAACGCAAAGAAGACCTTTATTTACCGGACATTCTTTATCGCCTTTTATCCCGAACGGTTTTCCATCTTTAACCCCCAGCATAACGCCGCATCCGACACCGCAAAAGCGGCATACAGATTTATACCAGACAACGCTTTCCTGAACGGCTGCTGCCAATACACTGCTTTTGTGCAAAGGTTCAACTCCAATTGCTGCTGCAGCGGCTGTAAGTGCGGAAGCTTTTAAAAAATTTCTTCTTGAAATTGACATTTTAATTTTCCTCCAACTCTTAATTATGAAATTTTAAAGTATGCCCGTTATGGCAATCGAAACATGATTTAACTTTAGTTTTTTTAAAATTAACTTCCATTGCCGAATGACAGCCCAAACACCCGTTATCTTTCCCTTTAGCATTAAATTCTTCCTGCCCATCTCCATGACATATAAAGCAGCCAAATCAACTTGACCATGCTTGCTCATATTCCAATCCTTAAAAACTTTGGGTGTGATTTCTTCGTGACATTCAGTGCATCCTATTGTCCAATCAACTTTAGGGTGTTTGTCTTTTAAGAGTAAACTATTTTGATTTTCAGACTGGGTATTATTTATAAAACCGGCTGATAAAATTCCGAAACTCAGAATTATTAAAATCAAATAAAATTTTCTTTTCATTTTTTTCTCACAATTTTTTTAGAAGACAAAAGTAATTTCGGATTTCAATTCCCAGGGGGACAGATGCCCAGTATCGCTGCCAAGAATTAAATATTTAGCTGCAGTACCTGGTGAA
>Ga0209342_10002699_pt1 | contig 18878 bp, 19 predicted proteins | sample RifCSP16_2_FD_184023 | JGI IMG/M metagenome (GOLD analysis project Ga0209342, IMG submission 184023) | Soil microbial communities from Rifle, Colorado - Rifle CSP2_sed 16_2 (SPAdes) (version 2) | ecosystem: Environmental > Terrestrial > Deep subsurface > Rock core/Sediment | place: Rifle... | reverse complement strand
CCAGGTTCCGTGGTACAGGTGCACCCCGAGCGCCAGGTTCGCGATCACGTAGAAGATCGCCACCGGCAGACGCTCGAACGAGGCGATCAGATTGGCGTAGACGTCGCCGCGCAGGTACTGGTCGCTCGCCGCCGGAGCCATCCCCCAGGTCAGGTCGGCGAGATGGAAGAACAGGAAGAGGATCACGATCGTGCCGGTCCACCGCATCGTCCGGGAGGCGTAACTCGCCACGGCGTAGTCGCGATCGTGGTACCGCCCGGCGCGCGCCTTCCAGTTCGTGTAGGTGAGGGAGTAGGCGGCGTGCACGTGGAGGATCGCTGCCGCCAGCAGTCCTATGCGGAGGAACCACAGCACCGAGGTACGCGGGGCGAGGTGGCCGCCGAGATCGCGCAGCGCCTCACCGTAGAGGTTGATCTCGTCGGCGCCGAGGTACATCTTCAGGTTGCCGACCAAATGGGCGACGATGTACCCGATGAGTGCCATGCCGGTGACCGCCATCACCCACTTCTTCCCGATGGCGGACCGGTAGAACTCGACCGGCCATGGGTACCGCCGCCGCGATGGCGCTTCCGTCGTGGTCACCTCGTAACCGCCTCCTTCCCGGGCGGCATTCTCGCGCAACCTGAGGTGCCCGGCGCCAACAGCGCCGGGCACCGTCTCCCGTTTCCCGTTTCCCGCCGTCCGTTTCCCGCTTCCCGGTTCGGTCTTGCGGGTGGCTGGTAGCGGGTAGCGGGCAGCGGGTAGCAGTGGTCGGAGGCGTCACCCCGCCGTCACCGTCAGCGTGAACGTGTCGGCCGGCGGTTCCGTCTCGAAGGTCCGGTGATACAGCATCTTCAGGGTGGTCGTCCCTGCGGCCAGGACGTCGAACGAGAAGGTCATCGTGCCGCCAGATCCGATCGCCGTCGACTCCGCCTCGAAGACCGGTTCGCCGGCAGCGCTCAGGATCGCACCGTCGACGGCCGTCACCTCCCAGGTGAATCCGGTACTCGGGTTTGCCGGCAGGGCGACGTTCAGCACGTCACCGACGGCCAGAGTGATCGTGGTGCCGTCGGCCCCCTCGTCGATGGAAACTCCGTCGTCTGCCGTCTGGCAGGCTCCCACCGCAAAGACAACCAAGACCACCCACCATGTCCGGTAGGTCATTTCACCCCTCCTTGATGCGCTTCGGGTTGGACGCACGCCGTCCCACCCGCGGTTCCCCCGGAAGGATGGCAGACAGCAGACGGCGAATGATCTGCCATCTGCCACCTGCCACCTGCCATCTACCCTCCTCTCATGCGCCCCCCGCCCCGGCTCATGCCCGCCATCATCACGCCGTTCACCGAATCGGGAACCATCGACCATGAGGCGCACCGCAGCAACGTCGCCGATCTCTGGGAGCGCGAGGTTTACGGGGTCGTCATCGGAGGTTCCACCGGCGAGGGCCCCTATCTCGAACCCGGGGAACGGCAGATGCTCGCTGCCGATGCCCGGAAGGCCGCACCCGACGGGTTCGTGATCGTCGGTCTCGCCGCCGAGTCGCTGCGCGCCGCCGAGGCGATGGCGGCCGAGGCCGCCGAGGCCGGCGCCGACGCCGTGCTGGCGATGACCCCCACGACGCTGGTGCGCCACCGCATCGACCTCGTCGAGGGTTTCTTCTCCGATCTCGCCGACGCCTCGCCGCTTCCCGTGTTCCTCTACTCCGTGCCGCGAGTCACCGCATACGAACTCCCGACGGAAAGCGCCATCCGGCTCGCCGCTCATCCCAACATCGTCGGTATGAAGGACTCCGGGGGCGACCCGGTGCGCTGCGTGAGCATCGCCACCTCGGCCCCCCGGGGGTTCTGGATGTTTGCCGGGGCATCGGCGGCGGTGGCGCCATCCGTGGCGGGCGGGGCACACGGTGCGGTGACGGCCAGCGCGAACTATGCCCCGGGTTTGGTCGCCGAGGTGATCGCCGCCGCCGGCAGTCCCGAGGCCGCTGCACCCCACGACCGCCTCCTTCGGCTGAGCGGTGCGATCGAGCGTCACGGCGTCGCCGCGGTGAAGTACGCCGCCACCCGCACCGGACTCCGCGGCGGGCATCCGCGGCGTCCGCTGCGACCCATCGGAGTCACTGAGGCGGCGGAGGTCGATGCCGCGCTCGAGGAGGCCGGGCTGCTCGCCTGACCCGGAGGGAGCCGGTGGGGCCGTTGCTATCCTCGGCCACCGATCGAGAAGAAGGAGTCCCCGTGGCCACGTTCCTCTCCACCGACTGGCTGGCGGACCTCACCACGGCCCTCAACGCCCATGCCGGGTTCAAGGGCGCCATCGCCAACGTCGACCTCACCCTGCAGTTCGCCGTCACCGATGCTCCGGTAGGCACCGAGGGTCGTTATTTTGTCGACGTCGCCGAAGGCAAGGCCCTGGCGGCGCCCGGCGACGCCGACGAGCCCGACGCCACCATCACCAACACCTACGAAACCTCGGTCGCCATGAGCAAGGGCGAGCTGAACACCCAGATGGCGTTCATGACCGGCAAGATCAAGGTCACGGGCAACATGGCGAAGCTCATGATGAACCAATCCATGCTCAACCAGTTCGCTGCGGCAGCCTCGGGGGTCAAGATCGAGTACTGATCGAATGCGACGTCGCAATACGAGGAGGGGCGCCCAGTCGGGCGCCCCTCCTCACGTTCGCTTGCCGTCAACAGATCAACCCCGGAACGGTTCGGCCCCTCCGGGGCCGGACTTCGATGGGCCGGACCGGCCCATCCCGGTGCGTGCTAGTTGACCGCTTCCTTCAGGGCCTTGGCGGCCTTGAAGGCCGGAGCCTTGCTCGCCTTGATCTGTACCGTTTCGCCGGTGCGCGGATTCCGTCCGACCCGTGCCGGACGGTTCCGGACCTCGAAGTTGCCGAAACCGGCGATCGAGATCTTCTCACCCTTGGCGAGGGCAGCGGTGATGGCGTCGACGACCGCGTCGACCGCGGCCCCGCCCATCGCCTTGTTGCCGCCGAACGCTCCGGCGACAGCTTCACCAAGCTCGCGCTTGTTCATCTGCACTCCTCCTCTGGGAATGACATCCGTGTGACTCTAACGAATCTGAACGACGAAATGCAGCCTTTTCAAGCCACCGGGGTGGCAGCGGTGCTGGCCTTTCCCGTCCGGTCCGGCCCCGGGGTGGCCGTGTAGAGTGGCTCCCCGCAGACCCGGGAGGACCCGTGAAGGCGTTCCTGAAGAACCGACCGTACGCCCTGCTCGTCACCGGGCTGCTGCTGATGGCGACGTCGGTGGGATGGGAGTACGTCCGCGTCAATCCCGACTACCGGTTCGTGATCACGCCGTGGTCATTGCGCGGGTACCAGTTCACCCAGGGCAAGGTGATCGCCGCCACCGCGGTTGCGCTGCTCGTGCTCGCCTGGCTGCTGGTGTCTGGCCGACTCAAGGCGAGAACCGTCCACGCCAGCGGGATCGTCGCGTTCATGGTGCTCTACGCCGTCGCGGCCGCAGTTGTGACCGACGCCGGCACCATCCGCATGGCGGTCGTCGGTCTCGCATTGATCGCCTTCATGGGGGCGGCCCTCCTTGGAGTCCTCGCAGACCGCTTCGTGCCCGAGACCGTGCCCGCATCGACCCGCAGGCTGATCGGGCTCGGAGTCAGGTTCGGCGGATTCCTGGTGCTGCTGCTCGCAATCCTCAACCCGATCTTCGGCGGAGCCGACCGCCCGGTGTGGTTGGTGTTCCTCGTCGGTTTCGGAGTCCTCGGCGGCGTGTCGGTGGTCCGGCCACCCGAGGCGCTCGCAGGATGGCGCACCATGCTCAACGCCATCTTCGCCGTCTGGCTGATGTCGATCACGATGGCGGCGTCGCTCCGGGTGACTCTGCTCCGCCTCCAAGTCGAGGCGAACGGCGTGTCCGCCGAGATGGGCGACGTCGGGATCACCTCGGGGGTGCTGATCGCCTGGCTCGGCGGCCTGCTCGCCTTCATCGGCGCCACCGGGCTGTGGGCGAGGCGCCGCGATGAGATCGCCGCCCGGGACCGGGCGCACCGCCAGCAGGCAGCCGCCCGCGAGTCCGAGATGCAGCTCGCCGGTTCGAGCGCTTGACGGGACTGCGGCCTGAGGTCAGCCCAGGTCGAGTCCGTGCAGCTCCGCCACTTTTTCTTTCACCGCGAACGCGGCAGCGCGCAGTGCCGCCAACTCGTCGGCGGTGAGGGGTAGTTCGACGATCTCCTTGACGCCGCCCGCCCCGATCCGCGCCGGCACTCCGAGGTAGACGTCGGACACGCCGTACTCACCGGTGGTCCAGGCGCACACCGGCATCTGCTCCCCGGTGTCACCCAGAACCGCCTTCACCATGAGCGCGGCGGCCGAAGAGGGCGCGTAGTAGGCCGACCCGGTCTTGAGGAGCGCCACGATCTCCGCACCTCCGTCGCGGGTCCGCTGCACCAGCTCGTCGATGGCGGCGGCATCCAACACTTTGGTGAGTGGCTTTCCGGCGACCGAGCATTGCGACGGGACCGGCACCATGGTCTCGCCGTGGCTGCCCAGAGTGAGCGCCTTCACTTCGAGGATGTCGGCTCCGGTCTTCTCGGCGATGAAATGGACGAAGCGCGCCGTGTCGAGGTTGCCCGCCTGTCCCATCACCCGGGATCTGGGGAAGCCGGACACATCGGCGGCGAGAGTCGTCATGTGATCGAGGGGATTGGTGACCACGATAAGGACCGCGTTCGGCGAGTGAGCGACGATCGCGTCGGTGACCCCCTTGACGATCTTGGCGTTGACCTCGAGGAGATCCATACGGCTCATCCCCGGCTTGCGGGGAAGGCCGGCGGTGATCACCACCAGGTCGCTGCCCGCGGTGTCGGCGTAGTCGTTGGTGCCGATCACCCGGGTGCGGTAGCGCTCGATCGGGCGCGCCTGGTTCATGTCGAGAGCGAGACCCTGCGGCAGGCCCTCGACGATGTCGGTCATCACGATCTCGTCGCACACGTCCGCCTCGGCGAGACGCTGCACGGTGGTCGAGCCATACTTGCCCGCCCCGACCACGGTCACCTTGCTCACGGTTGCGCTCCTTTGAGGGTTCGCCGGGGAGGGTACCGGAACGCAGAACAGCGCAATTCGCAATTCGCAATTCGCCAGAGAATCGAGCTCGGCCCCCGGACGCGTCTGACGAATTGCGCCGATAAACGCGCACACCGCGATCCGAGAACCTCACCGGGACGCGCCTCTCGCGACACACGAGACTGACGAATTGCGAATCGCGGAAGGCCGCCCAGGCGGCCGACACTCACATCCGCTCGATCACCGCCGTCGCGAACTCGCTGGTCTTGACCTCTTTGGCCCCCTCCATCATCCGGGCGAAGTCGTAGGTGACCACCTTGTCGGCGATCGCAGCCTCGAGGCCGCGCTCGATGGCGTCGCCGGCGTCCCCCCAGCCGAGGTAGCGCAGCATCATCACCCCGGAGAGGATCAGCGATCCCGGGTTCACCTTGTCCTGACCGGCGTACTTGGGGGCGGTGCCGTGGGTGGCCTCGAACACCGCATGCCCGGTCTCGTAGTTGATGTTGCCCCCCGGGGCGATGCCGACCCCGCCGACCTGGGCGGCGAGGGCGTCCGACACGTAGTCGCCGTTCAGATTCATCGTGGCGATGACGTCGTATTCGTCGGCCCGGGTCAGGATCTGCTGCAGGAAGGCGTCGGCGATGGAGTCCTTGATCAGCAGCCGATCCCCTGCCTTTCCGCCGCTCTCCTCCCAGGAAACGGTCCGATCGCCGAATTCCTGCTTCGCCAGCTCATACCCCCAGGTGCGAAAGGCGCCCTCGGTGAACTTCATGATGTTGCCCTTGTGGACCAGGGTCACCGAGCGGCGCTTGTTGGCCAGCGCGTAACGCACCGCGGCGCGGACGAGGCGCTTGGAACCGGTCTGCGAGATCGGCTTGATGCCGATGCCGCTGTCCGCCCTGATCTCCCAACCCATCTGGGCGTGGAGGAACTCGAGGATCCGCTTCGCCTCCGGTGAACCGGCGAGCACCTCCAGCCCGGCGTAGACGTCCTCGGTGTTCTCCCGGAAGATCACCATGTCCACCTTCTCCGGATGCTTTACCGGCGAGGGGACTCCCTGGTACCAGCGCACCGGGCGCACGCAGGCGTAGAGGTCCAAGATCTGCCGGATCGCCACGTTGATGCTGCGAATCCCTCCCCCGATCGGGGTGGTCAACGGGCCCTTGATGCCGACCAAGTGCGCGCGGAAGGCGTCGATAGTGCCCTGCGGCAACCAATCCCCGGTGGCGTCGAATGCTTTCTGCCCGGCGAATACCTCGGTCCAATGAATCCGCCGCTTGCCGCCGTAGGTCTTGGCGACCGCGGCATCGAAGACCCGACGCGATGCCGCCCAGATGTCGGGACCGGTGCCGTCACCCTCGATAAAGGGGATGACGGGTTCGCCGGGAACCCGGAGACCCTGTGGTCCCATGGTGATGGTGGTGGGCATGCTTCTCCTGGGGTCCGGTGGGACCGATTATCGCCGCAACCCGGCGCGGCGAAGTCAGATGCAGCGGGGAAGCCGGCCCCGCCGCAGGCTTCCCCGCGCGAACTGGATCGTCTACTCCTCGATGTAGAAGGCGAAGTGGAACGCCGGCAGCTCCTCGCCGGGATGCTCTACGAACGTGAGCATCGGGATTCGGAACGACTGCTGCCCGCCCGACTCCTCTCCCTTGTAGATCGCCGGATACAGATCGATGAAATGCCATCCGGGCTCGCCGGTCGCCGTCAAGGGCACCAAGACGTCACCCTGACTGTTGAAGCCACATGCATACCCGAGGTATGCGTTGTCGTAGACGATGGTGTAGATGTTGGCCGTCTCCGTCCATCCGACACCGGTCAAGTGGAGATCGACCGCGTCTCCCCACGCCACGGACTGCGGCAACGCGTCAGCGGCAGGGGTGATGCGGACCGAAGTGGTGGCGACTGCCGATCCACCCACGGAGGCCTCGAGACGGTGCATTCCACCGACATCGCTCGGTATCTTCGTGGGCATCTCGAACGACCCATCGCTGCCGGCGGTCACCGTGCCGAAGTCGATGCCTCGCTCCTCCCAGCCCTGGCCGGCAACGCGATTGCCGACGATCCGGTACCAGGTGAATGACACGACGGCTCCTGGATCGACGCCGCCCCCGGTGACGACGAATGGCGAACCCACGGCTCCCACCTCGAAATCGGTGGTGATCCAAGGACCGCTCTCCGGGAGGATGAAATCGGTCCGTGGGACCGGCTGTGGAATCTGCTCATCCACCGAGGGGGGCAAGACTGGATCCCCATCGGTAATGGTAAAGACCGCGTCGTAGACGAGGATGTCCGGGCGCGGCGACTGGACAGGGTTGAGATAGGGGAATGTGAATGCCCCTCGGGCCACCTCGATCCGGTGAGGCCCGGGACCACCGGTGGCCGGGATCACCGCCACCGCGGTCCCCTTGGTGGTCACCGCCGACAACCATCCGGTGTATCGATTGTCGTAGAGGATCTGACGATTGCCCTCGAGTGCTTCTAGACCGAGTCCGCTCACCCGAATCGTGATCGGCGTTCCCGGCGGACCCGACTCGGGCGAGATGGTGACCTGCATGTCGACCACAAAGGCCGCCTGGTTGCGAACGACACCCTCGGGATCGACCAGGCGCACGTCGTGGCTGAATCCGAAGTCGTCGGGGACATCGAACGTAGCGGCGACAGTACCGTCCCCGCCCGCGGTCACCGACCCGAGCAGCACCACAGTCGGGGTGAACACCCGGCCGTGGTACTCCTCGCCAGCGTCGCCTTGGATGTTCCACGACCCGTCGGCGGAACTCCACGTCAGATCGAAGGTCTGACCCGGGGTGAAACCCTGTCCGCTGACGGTCACCGTCGTGCCGGGAAGCCCGTTACTCGGCTCCAGTGCCATCGAACCCACGTATTCGACGACCGGTTCGGTCAAGCCGCCACCCGAGCCATAGGTTGTCTCTGTCGTATCGCTGCGAGTGGCACAGGCAACGGAGAGAGTCGCCACTGCCATCACGGCGAGCGCGAACCTCCTTGCCCCTACCCCTCCGTTGCCTGTGCCGTATCGCATGCCTCACCTCATTGAGTTGGAAGTGTCTCGAGGACCTCGTCTGTGATCGTCAGCAGTGACGGCGCAACGTTGAACGGCAGGAAGTTGCCGGTCCGTCCGTCGGTCGCTGTGGCGACGACCTCGTAGCTCAACGTCCCCGTTGGGTAGTCCACCGGGACCTTGAACGAGCCCGCCCAGAAGGTGTCTGTTGGGGTGTCTCTCGGATGGTCTCCGTACTTCAGATCGATGACCTGGCCATCACCCAGCTTCACCTGGACGGCGACGACGTCATCTCCCATCTGCTCACCGGTCACCGGATCGATGACCCGCGTCCGCCACACGACCTGTGAGTTACGCGGGAAGCGGGACTCAGGGACGCACGACTGGACGGCCTTTTGATCGTCGGTCAGGTTGAACGGTCCCCACACGACGTCCGACACCACGCTAAGAGCGATGGGTTGACTTGTCGTATCACTCGAGCTGTCGTCGTCGCCGCACGCGGCGACCGATACCACGAGAAGCCCAACGAGCACCAGGGCGGAGCTTCTCAGCCGCCCGTTGATCCTCTTCATCAGTCTCCCTTCCTCGCATGTCCATTGCCATTTCGGGAGCCGATCACGCGGCCCCTTCTGCGACGCTGCCCCGGGTGCGCCATCAGTCATGTGAGATCTGCCTTCCCTCCGCGCTTGAACGACCGCAAGGTGAAGAACGCGAGGGCGAAGAGCGTGGCCCAGATCATTCCCACCACGATACCCATGAGCCGCGGCATCACGAACCGCAGCGATCCCAGTTGGGTGGGATCTGTCGGCTGGTATCGGATGACCCGGGCCGATGGGAACTCGATCGTCGCAATGGTCTCGGCGGAACTCCACAGCTCGGTTCCGTCGAACGTCACCCGGACGTCGTAGCTGTCTTGGTGTGGCACGAAGGGAAGCCTGGCCACCCCGCTCGAGTCGGTGGGTGACGCTCCAACGAACGCGTACCGCTCCCCGAACAGGTTCGACGTGATCCAGAACTCGATCCGAGCCTCGGTGATCGGCGTACCGTCGGGAGCCGTCAACCGGGCGGCGATCACATCGGCCAGCTCCGGGCGCGACGAGATCTCAAGCGAGATGGCAATGCTTGGAGACGGTTCTTGCCCTTGTGCAGACACAACGAGTGTCGGCATCAGCAGACCAAAGCAGCCGATCAGGAGCACCAGTTTTCGAAACCGAGTCATAGTCCCTCACCCCGCGACCGGGAGATCTCCTCCATCTCGACCACGGCCAACACCGGAACCACCTTGAAGAGTCCGACAAGCAGCAATGGGATCGCGGCAACTGCACCTACGGTCACCACGATCTCGACCCATGACGGGGTGTAGCTCCCAACTTCTCCGCCGATGAGCGGTTCGGTGAGCGGCGGGATGAACATGAGAAAGCGCTTGATGAAGAGCGCCCCCGTCACGAGGCTGGCGGCGACGGTCACCCCGACGACGGTGCGGGTGCGCCGGAAGCCGATGATGAGAAGCGGCGCGACGAGGCCGCCGATGACGAATGCCCAGAACAGCACCGACCAGCGGTCGAGGAGCAGGGCATACAGCAACTTCTCCGTCGCCTCGGCTCCCACGTAGCCCTCCGTCGTCACCTCGGTGAATAGGAGGTATCCGTACAACACGCCGAGAGCGGCCATCAGGTAACCGAGGTTGATGATTGCGCGCTCCGGAATCCACCGCTCGAGGTGGTAGGCACGCCGGAAGACCACGATCACCACGACGACAAGGGCGACTCCAGAGTAGATGGCCGCTATGACGAAGTACGGTCCGAAGATCGTGCTGTGCCATCCGGGTCGGCTCGTGAGCGAGAAGGCGTAGGACAACACGGTGTGCACCATCACCGCGAGCGGGATGATGAGGAGAGCGATCGCGGTGAGTGATCGATTGAGCACTCGGTGCTGGTCCGCGGTTCCCGTCCACCCGAATGCTCCCACTCGGAACCAACGGCGGCGCCACCCCTCGATGCCGGGGGCGTCCTGCAGCCTCCCCAAGTCTGCGACCACCGGCAGGGCGAACAGAACGATCGTGGCGATCAGATAGGTCACGATCGCCACCATGTCCCACATGATCGGCGAGTTGATCTGCATCGCCGTGACCAGACGCCAAACTCGTTCGGGGTGTCCGTCGCTGGCAAGCGGAAACAACGCACCGACGGCCAGGGTGGCGAGAGCGGTGCCCTCGGCAAGGCGCGAGATCGGACCCCGCCACGATGCGTTGGTGAGCCGGAGAATCGCCGAGACGAGCGCACCACCGTAGGAGAAGCCGATCAGGGTGACCAGATCGACGGTGTAGATACCCCAGAACACCCGGTCGTTCATCCCCGTGACACCGATCCCGGTGGAGAACTGATAGATGAAGGCGCCGATCCCACTGGCGGTCAGCACCATCAAGAGCAACAGGATGACTCGATGGCCTCGGCCGGAACGCCCCATCGGTGCGAGGGCGGCTCCCTCCAAACCGGGCGTGAGTGAACGCACTGCGGTCATGTCAGAAGTCCAGGTCCTGGCCGTGCCCGGATACGTAGTAGACCCTGGGACGGGTGCCGAGTTCCGATCGGAACCGGAAGGCATCGTTCTGCCGCAGGTACTGCGAGAGGATGTAGGTTTCGCGTCCGTTGCTCATCACGTCTTCAACCAGGTCTCCGACAAAGATCGCCTCCATCGTGCACGCTTGCAGGCAGGCAGGGAACAGTCCTTGCTCGAGCAGATGGACACACAGGGTGCACTTTGAGACGGTGCCCCGTTTCTGCGGCACCTGGAACTCGGGCGACTCGTGGTGATACTGCTCGGGGACGTCTTGCTGCTCCCAGTTGAATACCCGAACGTCGTAGGGACATGCCGCCATGCACATCCGACACCCGATGCACACGTTCTGGTCGACGACGACGATGCCATTCGGCAGGTGATAGGTAGCCCGCACCGGGCACACCCGGACACATGGCGCACTCTCGCACTGCATGCACAGCACCGGCATGGCGAACTTGCCCTGCACGCCGATGAGCTCGTAGACCTTGATCCATTCGTCGTCAGCCGACAGGTGGTGTTGCTCCTGGCATCCCTTGATGCAATCGCGACATGCGTCGCAACGGCGAAGGTCGAAGATCATCACCCACTGGTGATCGGCTGCGATCTTCAGTCTCCCGGCGGCGATGTCGTCGAGGTCGTGAGCGGCGAGGACCCGCTGCAACACCCCGCCGCCGAGTGCGAAGTAGGCCCCGGTGGCCCCGAGCGTCCCCAGGAACTGCCGTCGAGAGACCACGTGATCTTTCGACTCGGACGGGATCAGGGGAAGGGGCGTGGTCCGGCGCCTCACATCGCGTTCCACCCCGGTCAAAACACCCCCTCCTGAGGATTGACCTAGAGTTCCACAGTCCACGACTTGGAAAGTAGGGCAATAGGTCCCTGCCGAAGACACCGAAGGTCCCCAACGCCCCCGGGGCGGAGCTCAGAACTCGGCGAGCATCACCGCGTTCCACAGCAGCCCGGCGATCGTCATCGGGCCGACGCCGCCCGGGACGGGTGACACCCCGGCGGCGACCGTGACCACCTCGTCGAATGCGACGTCGCCGACCAGGCCCGAATCGATCCGGGTGGTGCCGACGTCGATCACCACGGCCCCCGGCTTCACGTGGCCGGCCCGGATCAAGCCGGGGTACCCAGCGGCGACCACCAGGATGTCCGCCTCCCGGGTCACCGCGGCGAGGTCCGAAGTCAGGGTATGGGCCACCGACACCGTGGCGTCGCGCCCTCGGGCGCTGAGCATGATCGAAAGCGGCCGACCCACGAGCGAGGATCGGCCCACCACGACGACTCTCGCCCCCCGGGTGGCGATGTCGTAGTGGTCGAGGAGGCGGAGGATCCCGGTGGGGGTCGCCGGGCGCGGGGCGTGCAGGCCGAGCACCAAACGACCCAGGTTGTGGGGGTGCAGCCCATCGGCATCCTTGTGGGGCAGGATTCGCTCCAACACCAGTGCCGGATCGAGGTGGTCGGGCAACGGCAGCTGCACCAGAAAGGCGTCCACCTCGGGATCGCGATTGAGCTCGTCGACGAAGGCTTCCACTTCATGCTGGGCTGCGGTGACGGGGAGCCGGTAGTCGTACGAGCGAATCCCCGCCTCGATAGCCTTGCGATGCTTGATGCGGACATAGGCCTCGGACGCCGGATCGTTGCCGACCAGCAGCGTGGCAAGCCCGACTCGCTTGCCCATGTCGGCCAGGGCTCCCACCCGCCCTGCCACCTCGGCGCGCAGCACCGCACCGGCCTCGACGCCGGAGAGGATGCGGCCCTTCATACGGTGGTCTCCATCAGCGGGGGAGTCTATGGGCGAGTCACCAGTCGCCAGTCACCAGCCCCCAAGAGACGCGACTGGAGACTGGGGACTGGAGACTCCTCATCCCTTCCGCAGTACGTCCCGGATCATCGAGATCACCGTGCCCACAGCATTGAGGTTGTACCCCTCGGGAATCACGATGTCGGCATAGCGCTTCGACGGCTCCACGAACTGGAGGTGCATCGGGCGCACCGTGTGCAGATATTGGTCGCGCACCGAATCGAAAGTGCGGCCCCGCTCCTTGATATCCCGCTCCCAGCGGCGGGCGATACGGAGGTCGGCATCGGTGTCGACGTATACCTTCAGGGACATGAGGGCACGCAGCGCCGGTTCGGAGAGCACGAGGATCCCCTCGACGATCACCACGGGCCGCGGCTCGACCCGCACCGTCTCGGTCGACCGGTTGTGGACGGTGAAGTCGTAAACGGGTCGGTCGACGGCACGCCCGGCCAGGAGCGACTCGAGATGCTCGACGAGCAGTTCGCTCTCCATGGAATCGGGATGGTCGTAGTTGACCTTGGCTCGCTCCTCGAGGGGGAGGTCGGTCTGGTCGCGGTAGTAGGCGTCCTGCTGGATCAGCGCCACCGAGCCGGCTCCAATCGCGTTCACGATGGAATGGGCGATCGTGGTCTTTCCGGAACCCGACCCCCCACCGATCCCGATGATGAGGCGGCCCGCCGTCGGCCAGGATGCGGCGCCGGAGGTGGGCATGGCGCGAGGGTAACGGGAAAAGAAGATGTCAGATTTCAGATGTCAGACATCAGGGAGTGGCAGACGACACAGACCAGGTGTCTGGCTGATGCCTGGTGCCTGGAGCCTGGTGCCTCACAGAGTCCTCGCCACCGCCTCACCCAACAGCGTCGGATCGTTGACCACGGTCACCCCGGCCGCCTCGAGGGCCTCCTGCTTGGCCCGTGCGGTGCCGCTGGATCCGGAGATGATCGCCCCGGCGTGACCCATCTTCTTGCCGGCCGGAGCCGTGAACCCGGCGATGTAGCCGACCACCGGCTTGGTGACGTGCTCAGAGATGAAGCGGGCGGCCTCCTCTTCGGCGCTCCCCCCGATCTCACCGATCATCACGACCGCGTGCGTCTCCGGGTCGGCTTGGAACCGCATCAGCACGTCCACGAACGAGGTTCCCGGAACCGGGTCCCCGCCGATGCCGACACAGGTCGACTGTCCGATGCCGCGCTGGGTCAACTCGTGGATCGCCTGGTAGGTGAGCGTCCCCGAACGGGACACGACGCCGACGTTTCCCGGCATCGTGATTTCGTTGGGAATGATGCCGACGTTGCATTTCCCCGGCGAGATCACTCCCGGGCAGTTGGGTCCGATCAGGGCGGTGCCGGTGGTCTGCTTGACGTAGTTGAACACTCGGGCCTCGTCGTGGGCGGGGATGCCCTCGGTGATGGCCACGATCAGTTCGATCCCGGTACAGGCGGCCGCCTCGAGAATGCCGTCGGCGGCGAAGGCGGGCGGCACGAAGATCATCGAGGTGTTGGCTCCGGTCGCCTCGACCGCAGCGGCAACGCTGTCGAATACCGGCACCCCCTCGACCTCGGTCCCACCCTTGCCCGGGGTGACCCCGGCGACGAGGTTGGTCCCGGAGGCGCGATTGCGCAGCCCGTGGAACCGGCCCTGGGAACCGGTGAGGCCCTGGACGAGCAAGCGCGTGTGTTCATCGACGTAGATCGCCATCAGCGGGGCCTCGCTGCGCTCGGCCGCAATTCGCAATTCCCAATTCGCAAAGACCGCGACAACGCGACTCTTGCGGGCGACGGGCGATGGGCGACGGTCTGACTGATGACTGATGACTGATGACTCATGCCGACACTCCCGCAAGGGCCACGGCCTGCTCGGCAGCCTGGCGCATCGTCGCCGCCGGTATGACCCGATCCGAGGTGATCCCGGCGAGGATCTCCCGCCCCTCCCCGGCGTTGGTGCCGTCGAGCCGGACGACGATCGGCCACGGGAGTGTGAGCGTGGCGATCACCTCGGCGATCCCCTGGGCCACCAGGTCGCAGCGGGTGATGCCGCCGAAGATGTTGATGAGGACCGAGCGCACCGTGGGATCGTGGGTCAGGACCTCGAGGGCATTGCCGATCGTGTCGGCCCCGGCGCCGCCGCCGACGTCGAGGAAGTTGGCGGCGCGGCCCCCGACCAGCGATACGAGGTCGAGGGTCGACATCACCAGTCCCGCGCCGTTGCCGATGATGCCCACCGAACCTTCCAGTTTGATGAAGTTGAGATCGCGCTTGCGCGCCATCTCCTCGATCGGATCGGGGGTGAACGCCTCGCGGAAGGCTGCGAACTCGGGATGGCGGAAGAAGGCGTTGGCGTCCAGGGTCACCTTGGCGTCAAGCGGAATGATTTCCCCGCCGACCGTCTTGATGAGGGGGTTCACCTCGACCAGGTCGCAGTCGAGGGTGACGAATGCCCGGTACAGGGACTGCAGCATGGCCGCCGACTTGCGCGCCGTATCCCGGTCGAGACCTGCCCGGTAGACCAGCTCAGACGCCTGCCAGTTGGTGAGGCCGATCACCGGGTCGACGTGCAGCCGCACCAGCGCGTCGGGGGTTTCGACGGCGACGGCCTCGATGTCCATCCCGCCGCGGGCGGACACCATCGCCAGGTGCTTGCGGGCGGCCCGGTCGAGGGTGAACGACACGTAGTACTCGGCGGCGATTTCGGAGGCCTTCTCCACCCAGACCAGGCGGACGACGTGGCCCCTGATGTCCATGCCCAGGATCTCGGAGGCCCGGGCGAACGCCTCGTCGGGGTTCGTCGCCAGCTTGATGCCGCCTGCCTTGCCTCGCCCTCCGACCTGCACCTGGGCCTTGACCACCACCGTTCCCCCCAGCTCGGCCGCGGCGGCTCTCGCCTCCTCGGGGGTGCGGGCTACCCGGCCCGCGGGCACGGGTACCCCGACCGTGGCGAACAGGGATTTCCCCTGGAACTCGAACAGATCCACGTCGTTCCCCTCAGCGCTCCGGGATGTTTGCCTCGACCCAGGCGACCACGTCGGCCAACGGGGTGCCCGGGGTGAAGATCCCCGCCAGGCCCGCCGCCTTCAGTACCGGGATGTCGGCAGCGGGGATGATCCCGCCCCCGAACACCACGACATCGAAGGCACCGCGTTCCTTCAGCAGTTCGACCACCCGGGGGAACAGGGTCATGTGCGCCCCGGAGAGGACCGAGAGGCCGATGGCGGCAACGTCCTCCTGGAGGGCGGTCTCGACGATCTGCTCGGGGGTCTGATGCAACCCGGAGTACACGACCTCGTTGCCGGCGTCACGCAGCGCCCTGGCGATCACCTTTGCCCCCCGATCGTGGCCGTCGAGGCCGGGTTTGGCGATGAGGATGCGTCGCGGCATGGCCGGACGAAGGTTAGTTGCGGACGAGCACCCCTGAACCGCCAACCGTTGCCCGGCAACGGGCAACGGGCAACGGGATCACCCGTCGAGCCGGGTGATCCGGTCCACGCCGGGGTGCGACTGGAGCCGGACCATCACCGCACCGGCCTCCTTTGGCTCGGCGGTCACCCGCACGACCGCCTTGCCGACGCCGATCTCTTGGATCACCACGTCACCGACCGGGAAAACCAGGTCCCGCGCCGCGGCGACCACCGCCTCGACGGCCGCAGGGTTGCTCAACTTCACCTCGAGCACCACGGTCGCCATCTGTCGCCGCCCACGGAACAGCCACTGCACGACCCCGACCACGTAGAGCACGACCACCGCCACCCCGGTGGCGGCCACCGCCACCGCGTACTCGCCGACGCCGGCGGCCATACCCACCGCAGCCGCGGTCCACAACCCGGCGGCGGTGGTCAGACCCCGCACCGTGAAGCCGTGACGGAAGATGGCGCCCGCGCCGAGGAACCCGACGCCGGCGACGACCTGGGCGGCGATCCGCGCCGGGTCCGACCCGGAGAAACCGTCGACACTGAGCAGGGTGAACAGCCCGGAGCCCAGGCCCACCAGCATGTGGGTGCGCAGCCCGGCGGCCTTCTGCGCCACCTCGCGTTCGAAGCCGATGACGCCCGACAACCCGGCGGCGGCGATGAGCCGGACGATGGCGTCGCCGAGATCGACCGTCATGCCCGCTCCAGTGGCGCCCAGGCGAGCAGCAGGCGCTTCTCCCCGGCCTCGTCGAAGCGGACCACCGCCTCGGCGCGGTCCCCGGCTCCGGCAACGTTCACGACGGTCCCGAGACCCCACTGCCGGTGCCGGAGGCGATCGCCCCGACCCACCTGGTCCCCGGACAACGTCGGCGACGGAGTGCCCGCGGTCTCCCGATCGGTGCGGCGGGGCCGCTTCTCGGCCTCGGCGACGAGCCCATCGGGGATCTCGTCGAGAAACCGGCTCGGGGAGTTGTAGTTGATCGCCCCGAACAGGTTGCGGGTGGTGGCGTGACTGAGGAAGAGGTAACGCTTCGCCCGGGTGATCCCGACATAAGCGAGCCGGCGCTCCTCCTCGAGCTGGGAGGGATCGCCGAGGCTGCGCATGTGCGGGAACACCCCCTCCTCCATCCCGACGAGGAAGATCACTGGAAACTCGAGACCCTTGGCATTGTGCAGGGTCATCAAGGTGACCGTCCCGGACGCCTCGAGGGCGTCGACGTCGGAGATGAGCGCCGTCGACTCGAGGAACTTCTCCAGCCGGCGGACCCCGGACATGTCGTCCCACGACTCGTCGCCGAGGTCGCTCACCGGCCCCCGCTCTTCGAACTCGGCGGCAACCGACAGCAACTCCTTGAGGTTCTCCACCCGGCTCAGCGCCTCGATGGTTCCCTCCCGCTCCAGTTCGGTTACGTACCCGGTGTCGGCGAGGATCGCCTGCATCACCGCCCGGGGTCCGTCGTCGGCGGCGGCAGCGAGCAGGTTCATCAGCGCCACGAACTCCGCCAGGGCATTGGCCGCCCGGCCGGCGAGCCGGGGATTCTCGGCGGAACGCTGCACCGCCTCGTAGAAGGTGATGCCTGAGGCCTCGGCCATGCGGTCGACGTGTCCGATCGAGGTGTCCCCGATGCCCCGCTTGGGCACATTGACGATCCGCTTCACCGAGACGGTGTCCGCTGGGTTCACGATGGCCTTGAGGTAGGCCATCACGTCCTTGATCTCCCGCCGGTCGTAGAACTTGGGGCCGCCGATCACCTGATACGGCAAGCCGTAGCGGACGAATACCTCCTCGATCACCCGGGACTGGGCGTGGGTCCGGTAGAACACCGCGATGTCGGATCGAGACAACCCCTCGTCCTCGAGGGCCCCGATCCGCTCGGCGATGAACGCCGCCTCATCGTGCTCGTCCTCGGCCCGGTACACGGTGACCGGCGACCCCTCCCCGAGGTCGGTCCACAGGTGCTTCGACTTGCGACCGGGATTGTTCGAGATCACCGCGTTGGCGGTGTCGAGGATTGTCTGGGTCGATCGGTAATTGCGGTCGAGCACGATCACCCGGGCATCGGGGTAGTCGCGCTCGAACTCGAGGATATTGCGGATGTCGGCACCGCGAAATGCGTAGATGCTCTGGTCGGAGTCCCCGACGACGCAGAGGTTGCGATGCCGAGCGGCGAGCAGCTGCACCAGCCGATACTGGGCGTGGTTGGTGTCCTGGTACTCATCCACCAGGATGTAGCGGAACCGGTCCTGGTAGTGCTCCAACACCTGGGGGAAGGCACCGAACAGCTCGACGGTCACCATGAGCAGGTCGTCGAAGTCCATCGCCGAGGCCTCGAGCAGGCGCTGTTGGTACATCCGGTAGACGTCGGACACCTTCTCGTGATAGATGCCGGTCCCCTGGCTCTGAAACGACTCGAAGTCGATGAGTTCGTTCTTGGCGTTGCTGATCGCGGCGCGGATGCTCTTCGGCGGGAACCGCTTTGGGTCGAGATCGAGATCGCGCACGCACCACTCCACTAGGCGGCGGGAATCGAGGTCGTCGTAGATCGAGAACTGCGACCGATACCCGAGCATCGGCGCGTCGCGACGAAGGATGCGGACGCAGGCGGAGTGAAACGTGGAAACCCACATCCCCCTGGCCACCCCGCCCACCAGACGGGCGACCCGCTCCTTCATTTCGTCGGCAGCCTTGTTGGTGAACGTGATCGCCAGAATCCCGTACGGCGACACGTTCATCTCGCGTATCAGGTATGCCACGCGGTAGGTGAGCACCCTGGTCTTGCCCGAGCCGGCTCCGGCCACCACGAGCACGGGGCCATCGGTGGCGGCAACGGCCTCACGCTGCGACGGATTCAGGTCGTCGAACAGGGGCGATTCGGGCACGGGCCGAGTCTAGGAGGTGGCGCCCCCGTGAATCGCACGGCTGTGATTAGGCCGACGCCCGACGCCCGCTACCCGCCAACCGCTACCCGACGGCAGACGGCAGACGACAGAGGCTGACGGGCGACGGGCGACGGGCGACGGTGGCTGGCGACGGGCGACGGTGGCTGGCGACGGGCGACGGGCGACGGGCG
>Ga0209342_10002698_pt1 | contig 18880 bp, 16 predicted proteins | sample RifCSP16_2_FD_184023 | JGI IMG/M metagenome (GOLD analysis project Ga0209342, IMG submission 184023) | Soil microbial communities from Rifle, Colorado - Rifle CSP2_sed 16_2 (SPAdes) (version 2) | ecosystem: Environmental > Terrestrial > Deep subsurface > Rock core/Sediment | place: Rifle... | reverse complement strand
AAAGGGATAAGTTATGATAATATCGCTGGAACCTATACCGTCTCTAATGATTATTATTTAGAGGCACTGGTGCAAAACAATATACCAGGTACAAATACGAAAACCGTTACGGTCGATGTGTACTGGAATCCGGGAACTACAACCTCAAACCACAAAGTAACATTACAAACTATCTTCGCAAAATAGGAGACAGCAATGTCATATGCACTGAAGAACAAGGAGCAGGGTTTTACGCTTGTAGAATTAGTGATTGGTCTTGCAATCAGCCTGATTCTCATGGGTGTGGCGGTCAGCATCTTTAATGTGCAACGAAAATCGTACAGCTTGCAGGAACAGGTTACTGAAATGCAACAGAACGTTCGGGCCACAATGGACATGATGGTTAGGGAAATCAGGATGGCTGGGTATGATCCAACTGCGTCAGGCTTTGTCGGGATTGGCACTAATACGACAACGTTACTTCAAATCCTTGCGGATCTCGATGGCAATGGAACAAGTACTGACACAAATGAAGATATAACATATCGTTATTATAACGCCAGTGATGCGACGTATCCTCGCCAAATCAAGAGGAACACGGGCGGAGGATTTCAACCGTTTTCCGAGAATATTGATGGATGCGATTTTCTTTACTATGATGGTAATGGTATTGCGACTACAACTGCCTCCAGTATTCGTCAGATACGAATTACTGTAACCGGGATGACTGACAAACCAGACCCTAATTTTGGCTTCAGTTACGGCACACTGACTTCTCTTGTAACACCAGAAAATCTTAGTTATTAAACGACTCCATTTTAGCCAAACTGTAATTACGAAACATCTAATTGACTAATTCTATTTTCGTATCGGAATATTGAGGTTTAAATTTGTATGAATTCAAAACGTCAATCAGACAAATTAGGTATAGTAACAACATGGGCAGCCGAAAGTGGAATAGTCTTTATTGCCGTTCTCGTGCTTATAGTTATTTTAGCGCTGGTGGGAACTATTGCTGTAATAACAACCAACACCGACATTAAAATAAGTGGCAATTACAAAGCCAGTGTAAAGGCACTATATGCAGCACAGGCGGGGATTGAAGAGGCAAGGGCGCGTCTTAGAGGTTCATCTTCATCTGCCAATTATGCAGGGGATCCTGATACAGATTTTGACGAAGATTGGTCGGCGTACATTCTAACCTCGAATACGTGGCAAATCTCAGATGACCCTAATTATAACGCCAATTACAAAAATTATATTCCACAATATAGCCCCGTCAATCATACAAATACCAGTGTAGTAGCAAATAGTCTTCAGACCGGCATCTCATATTGGGTTAAAATCAGACACAAAAGGGAATATGATGCTGAACAGGCAGGACATACTACAACATCAACCCACTACTATGATGATGATGGAAGCACGGTAACCCATACATCCAGCACTCCAGGAAACATTGTCTATTATGGATACTATAATCCATCAACACCTACAACTGCAATTCAATTCACAACAACAGGTACAACGGTATATAAGCCGGTGGAAATAATAACGGTATATGGAATCAGTGGGAACAGCTCAAAAATTATTGAAATTGAAGTAATTCATTACCCCGGCCCTCCTATATTAGCACCCCTATATTCTATGGGAGATGTAAGCCTCAACGGCGCATCTTCCACCATTGACGGTACAGACAACTGCGGAGAGAATGCCGCCCTTCCCCCAATTTATATTTTATCTCCTTCGACATTAACCGAAAGTCCCAGTCCCACCTATGGAGGGAATCCGCCAACGCCACAAATTGGCTCAACATATATAGATATTATGGAGTACATAAACGCACTGAAAAGTGGAGCCACTATAACAATAACCGATGACCAAAATGGCGCTACGTATGGAAATGCAAGTGATTTTGTTACCTGCTACTCAGACACATCGAATCCACCCAATGTTCAAGGATTAAAATTACAAAATGTAACAGGATATGGAACATTGTTGGTAAAAGGGGATTTAACCCTTGGGGGGGGATTTACCTGGTACGGGCTGATTCTATCTTCTGGCACCCTTGTATTAAACGGAGGCGGTTCGGGAATAAATATTACGGGGGCAGCCATGTCTGTTGAAACAATAACCATAAATGGCGATTTGAACATAAAATATGATAGTTGCATGATAGACAATTCCCTAAATAACCAGTCGTTGAATGTGATCAGATGGAAAGAGGTTTACTGATTACAAAACTGCTGAAGTCGGAGAACAGAAGGACTGAACTTATAACCACCCCTCTTTCCCCTCCTTCGCAAGGAGGGGATGAAGGGGTGGTTTTCCATAGACTATTTACCATACCATAATTGGTTATGGACATGAAAACCGCTTAAATAAAATGAATATTCCTATACAATTAAAATAATTGTGGAGGTAATATCGTATGAATGTACAACGACAATCAAAATTATTAAGTATTATCGTGGGATGCGGAGATGAAAAAGGCATCGTTTTTATTGTTGCTCTTGCCTTGGTAGCTATTTTAGCGCTGGTGGGAACTGTTGCTGTTACAACAACTACCACGGACATTAAAATAAGCAGCAATTACAAAACCAACGTGCAGGCATTTTATATAGCCGAGGCTGGGATACAGGATGGAATTAACCGTTTATTAAATGGTACCATAGTTGATAACGCAAAGACAGACCCGAACTGGAATAGTTCATCAACCTATTCGTCTAATGGCTTTAATAATAGCTTTACCCTTATGCATAAAGTAGGCAGCGGAACTGTGGTAAATGATTCAAACGGCAACCCGCTTTATATAATTACCTCTAATGGTACGAGTTCTTCATCAAAAAAAACATTAGAAACAGTGCTTTCTTTAACGGCTGATTCTATTTTTCATGATTCGTTGCTTGGATGCGATGGCGTTCTTGCAACAAGCTCTATTGATACAGATAGTTATGATTCTCAAATTGGAAGTTATGCAAGTCAAACACCAGGTGACAACGGGAACATTAGTACCACAAATACTGGAGCACCTGTCACTATAGCAAGCAGTTCAGTTATTAAAGGAGACGCCAATGCGACCGGAAGCCTCACTATGAATAGCAGCGCACAGGTTAACGGAGATGCTAATGCAACCGGAAACCTTACTATGAATAGTAGTTCGAAGGTTTTGGGAAACGTTAATACAGCCGGAAACCTTTCCATGGTTAGCAGCGCAAGAATTTATCAAAATGCAAATGCAACTGGAAATATAACAATGAGTAGCAGTTCCCGGATTGATGGAAATGCCATTACAGTTGGAACTATCACAATGTCCAGTAGCTCCAGAATTTTTGGAAACGCAACCGCAGGAGGCACGGTAATCATCAACAGCGGATCTTCTGTTTCTGGAACGGTCACTCAATATTATACCGGATATGCTGGCTACGGCGGTGTGCTCACCTCGGACTGTGATCCTTTAGATACTCCCACCTTTTTTAATGACAATGTAACACCGATAGCATCAGATAATAATGGGGAATTAAGCCCTTTATATTATAATACTTTTACTCAATCTTTTTCGCTAAGTAGCAGCAGCAGTTATACACTCGGCGTCTCTGGTCAAAGCAAGAAATATTATTTCAGCAGTTTAAGTGTTGCTTCGAGTTCTCAACTGACTGTAACGGGAAATGTTACGCTATACGTAAATGGGAATTTTAGTTTTAATAGCAGTTCCGATCTTGTACTTGCCAGTGGCGCAAAACTAACTGCTTATGTTACAGGTACAATAAGTATAGGTTCATCCGGTAAAGTAAATGCTGCTAATGATAAAAAACCGGCAAATTTCTTCCTTTGGTCTTCTGCAATTTCCTCTAATAATAGCGATTATAAGATTACACTTACTTCTAGTTCAGATGTTTATGCTGCTATACACGCCCCACAAGCAGCAATTAATATAAGTTCAAGTGTGGATCTATATGGTGCAGTCAGAGGGAAATATATAAACATAGCTTCAAGCGCAGATTTTCACTATGATGAAGCCCTGAAGAATATGTCCGTAGGAAATCCATCGAGCTATGAAATAGTATCCTGGCGTGAAATTAATTAAATTACTCGTATAAGGTGTTTTTATGATTATCTACTCTGGTAAAAAAATAAACGTCAGAAAAGATGAAATTGTCCTGGATAATGGAAGAAAGGTCTTGAGGGAGGTTATTGAACACCCGGGTTCTGCCGCCATTATTCCCTTTATAACAGAAGATGAGATTATCCTTATCCAGCAATACAGACACGCCGTGAAAGAACTTATTTATGAAATTCCTGCCGGTACGCTTGATAAGGGTGAAACATTCGATTTATGTGCAAGACGTGAATTGGAGGAAGAGATAGGCTATAAAGCAGTTACACTTGAACCCCTCATAATTCTTTATCCTTCTCCTGGCATCTTAAGTGAGACAATGCACCTCTTCAAGGCAACGAATCTCGTCAAGACGCAAACAAATCACCAGGCAGACGAATCAATCAAGGGTATCGTGCGGATGAAATTAAGCGAGGCTTTTGATATGGTAAAGAAAGGGCTTATACGAGATGCAAAAACCGTTTGCAGTATTTTAATGTGTCTTAAATAGTAAAACTACATAGGTCTTTTGATATTCACAGCTTACCAAAATTTCGCTTCCCTTATGTCGTACTTATGCCGTACCTGTTTGAGAAAGCCCTGCAGGTTACTTTACACTTAATTCTTTGGTTTTAGTTTTCAAAGGTCTTATGCTCTTTAAAGAATTCAGGTATTTCTCTTTCACCCTGTAAAGGTCATACTGATTCTGGAGATTTAACCAAAGTTCTTCTGATGTGCCAAAATACCTTGCTAGTTTTACGGTCATCTCAGGACTGATGTTTCTTTTCTCATTCACTATTTCATTTATTGTCCTGAATGTCGTATTGAGTTCTTTTGCTAACTGTGATTGAGTTATTCCTAAAGACTCTAAAAAGTCTTTCTTTAAAATCTCACCGGGATGTGTCGGTCTTCTCTTTAAATCCGTCATAGTTTTAACCCCTTTCAATGGTAATCAGTAATTTCAACCTCATAAGCGTTCGAACCTTCAAATCTAAATACAACCCTGTACTGGTCATTAACTCTTATACTATATTTCCCTTTGTATTTGCCCTTTAATGCCTCCAGTTTATTTCCTGGTGGTACTTTCAAATCGCTTAAAATAAGAAGTGAAGTTAGACTCCGCGCATCTATAGCCAGATATGATTTAGATTCAGCTTGCGTAATATCTTGCGGGCAGACGAATCAATGGGGAGATTGTAAATCCTTTGTCCTTTATCTCTTATTGTTTTCGCAACTCAACACCAAGTGTTTCTTGAAGATCATTAAGTATCTTTTGTAGAGCAATATCTACCTCTTCACTTTTTAACGTGCGGTCTTGCGCTTGAAAACAAAGGTTAAAAGCGATGCCTTTCTTTCCCGAAGGTATCTGTTTCCCACGATATATATCGAAGAAATTTATACCTGTCAAATAAGATACACTTGTCCTCGACTTCGATCGGGGATTCGTAGTTGCAATACATTTTTCAATAGACGCCCATGTCACCTCCTCGTCAACAATAATTGCAAGATCACGTAAAACAGGAGGATATTGAGACAGGGTTTGATATTTTTTTGAAAAGCTCGACATTTTTACCAACAAATCCATATCCAACTCAACCATACAAGGTGATGTTTTTAATTCCAATTCTTTGGCTTCTCCTAAATACCCAAATCTTTCACCACCTAGTTGAATCGTTGCGGCTTTTTCACTTATAAACAATTTTGATTCAATAACACCTATTTTCATCCATTCACACTTTGAGGTAATGCCAAGATTCAACAGCAGCGACTCGACTATCCCCTTTAACGTCAAATAATCTACATCTGCCAGGATGGACAAACAGGTCTTTTCTTGTGGTAATTTTTCGCCTGCGAGATAAACTTTAGCTATCTCAAAGATTCTCACCTGTTCCACACCATGATTCATATTATATGTCTTGGTGCGTATGAGGCTGGGTAATAGACACGTCCGCAAACGGCTTTCTTCCTGTCTTAGCGGATTAGCAATATTGACACCCACCCTATCTGACCACAAATTCACGGTCTGCAAGGGAGAAGTATCAACGATGCTGAAGGTTTTAGCTTCATAAAAACCAATGCCTATTAAAAATTGACGAACAGAATCCTCAACAATTTCACATTTACTCTTTACGCTGCCCCGTACACTAATAGAGGTTTTTGTGGGAATATTATTATAACCATAAATCCTGGCAATCTCTTCAATCAGGTCAATCTCACGATAGACATCTCCCCGATAGCTTGGTACTTCAACGTCAATAAAGGTATCTACTTCATTTAAAATATTAAATTGCAGTCTCTTTAAGATATCACTGGCAATGGTTCTTTTTATTTCTAATCCCAATACTTTGTTGAGTCTTTCAATTCGGAGCGTAATTCTTTTCTTTTCGTACTTTCCCGATCTTATATCAATAACACCGTGAGCAACTTCTCCTTCTGCAAGGTCTTTGATAAGTTTTACTGCCCTTTTCGATGCCAGTTCAACTCCTTCAGGATCAACGGCTCTTTCAAAACGATATGACGAATCCGAGGCAATGCCTGTTGCTTTTGATGTACGACGCACCTGCCTGGGCTCAAATTGCGCGCATTCCAAAAGAATATGCCTTGTTGACTCAGATACTTCTGTATCCTTACCTCCCATGATGCCTGCAATGGCAACCGGTCTTTTACCGTCCGCAATGACTAGCATGTCATGGAAAAGCGCCCGCCTGGCTCCATTGATAGCAACTATTTCTTCTCCGCTCCTTGCCCTTCTAACAATTATTTTTTGATCTGACAACTTATCCAAATCAAAGGCATGGAATGGTTGTCCCGTCTCCATCATCACATAATTCGTGATGTCGACTATGTTGTTTATCGGTCGAATACCAATACATTTCAACCTTTTTTGCATCCATTCCGGAGACGGCTTTACGGTTATATGCCTTACTACTCGTGCCGTATAGTGTGGACACAGTATTGGTTCTTCAACAGCAATACTTATTAATTTTGGTACCTCTATACCTGTCCTCGACTCAGATCGGGGGTCTATGCTTATATAATTTGTTTCTGGCAATTGAACACTCGCCCCTACTACTGCAACCACTTCACGTGCAATGCCAATAATTCCCAAGCAATCGGGACGGTTGGAAGTCACCTCTATATCCAAACAGAAATCTTCTTCTACAGATTGAATATTGGCAACCACGAGTCCTGCATTCGTTAACTTATCCGCCAACTCCTGCGGCGATAAGTAAAAATTGACATATTCCTTTAACCAGTTATAGCTGATCTTCATTTAAACCTGTCCTCGTGCAAACGGGGAATTGCGATAAAAACCGTATGTCATTTTCATAGAAAAGGCGAATATCATTGATATCATACTTTAACATTGTAATCCTTTCAACGCCCATCCCAAATGCAAAGCCCGTGTATTTTTCAGCATCGTAATGTACGGCATTGAATACATTAGGGTCAACCATTCCTGCCCCTAATATCTCCACCCATCCACTATAAGAACACACGCTGCATCCTTTGCCTTTACAGAGAGAACACGAGATATCCACCTCGGCGCTGGGCTCTGTAAAGGGGAAAAAGGAAGGCCTAAAACGCATTTGAACGTCCTGGCCAAAATAGGTTTTAATAAACTGATTCAGTACCCCCCTCAAATCTGCAAAACTTATCCCTTCATCTACGAGTAATCCTTCCACCTGATGAAACATAAATGAGTGTCTGGCATCCACAGTATCAGGCCTATACACCCTCCCAGGGGCAATAATTCGAATGGGAGGTTTTTGCTTTTCCATGACGCGAATTTGAACAGTGGACGTCTGACTTCTGAGGAGTATGTCGTTCTTTATATAAAAAGTATCAAAATCGGTTCTGGAGGGATGGTCGGCAGGGATGTTTAATGCTTCAAAGTTATAATATTCAGACTCCACTTCCGGCCCATAGACCACATCAAAACCCAACCGGGCGAAGACTTCTTTGATATCATCAATTGTTTGAGTAAGCGGATGCTTTTTCCCTACAAGAGGACGTTTGCCCGGTAACGTTATATCGAATATTTCGTGTTTAGCTTTTGAAGTTATTTCTACAGAAAACTTCTTTATTAACTCTTCTACGATATTTGCAACCTCGGTCTTAAGAGAATTAATCCGCAGTCCGATTGCAGCGCGTTGTCCTGCGGGCAAAGATGGTATCAGTTTCATGAAATCATGAATAATACCCTTCCTTCCCAGGTATTTTATTTTAAGCTGTTCGGCATCTTTCAGCGCAGTAACTGACTTAATTTCGCTTTGTATGTTTCTTTTTACTTCTTCTAATTTTTCTAACATGCAGATGAGTATCTAAAAAAGCCTATAAAAAATGTAGGCACGTACCTTCATGGTTCGATACCACGAAGACGTGCCTAAAATCAAATGACAGAGTAATAATCTGTGTAGTTTATAAAATCTTATGATTCACAACACAATTTTCAAACTACTGATTTTACCTGCTCAACTAACCTGTCAAAAGCAGGTTTATCATTCACCGCCATCTCAGCCAACATCTTCCGGTTTAAATCCACATTGGCATTGACCAATCCCCGAATAAAGCGGCTGTATGAAATGCCACGCTCTCTGACTGCCGCACTGATTCTGGAAATCCACAATTCCCTGAATTTCCTCTTCCGCGCCTTTCTGTCTCTGAATGAAAACACCATGGCACGGATGTAAGTTTCCATGGCCTTGCGGTACAAGTTCCCTCTTCCACCCCAGTAACCTTCCGTCTTGTTTAGTAATCTTTTTCTGGACCTTTTTCTTGCACAACCTTTTGTCGCTCTTGGCATATAACAACTCTCTTTTTAAAAAAATTCAAATAAGTATTATTAAGACAAATTTAAAGCTCTTTTCATAATTTTACTAAAAGCCGGAGAAACTCCTGCTTTCTTCCTCATATGCGCCTTGCGTCTTCCTGATTTTCCGGACAGAAGATGGCCTTTTCCAGCCCTTGATCTCTTGATCTTACCTTTAGCGCCAATCTTTATCCTTTTTTTAAGCCCTTTGTGTGTTTTTAATTTTGGCATCTACAAATCTCCATTTAAATTAGGCTGCCTTCGGCAGCGACTTTTAAAGCTCCCCTCTAGAAAGAGGGGCTGGGGGTGTGTTACGGCAAACTTACACACCCCTTTATCCCCTCTTTCTAGAGGGGAATTATAAAAGATTGAATCCTATACATTAAATTAAAACTACTGTTTATTTGGGAGACAGGATTATTCCCATCCTGCGTTCATCTGATATCTTGTCCTTCTCTACCTTGGCAATGTCCTCTAATGCAGCAGCAATTTGTTTTAAAATTTCATCGCCCAGTTCAGCATGAGCCCGTTCGCGCCCCTTAAACATCATGTTAATAAGCACGCGGTCTTTGTTTTCTAAAAATTTTCGAGCCTGACGTATTTTTGTTTGAATGTCATGCTCGCCAGTCTTTGGCCTTAATCTTAATTCTTTTAACTGAACTACGTGTTGCTTTTGATGCGTCTTTTTCTTTTGTTTATACTTAAACTTACCGTAGTTCATAATTCTGCAAACAGGCGGGCTTGCATCGGGAGCTACCTCGACCAGATCCGATTCGACGCCTTTTGCCTTTGCTATAGCCTCTTCTTTGCTAATCACTCCGACCTGCACACCGTTCTCGTCTATCAGTCGTACCGTAGAGGAACGGATACGTTCGTTAATTCTCAATTCTTGTGAAATGTATATTTTCCTCCTATAAAGTGAAAATTACCTTTTTTCCCGGATTTCAGTTTCAACATTATTTATAAATTTCTCAATTGAAATCATCCCTTCCTCTCCCCTTTTCCTGCTTCTAACGGCAACAGAATCACTTTGCATCTCTTTGTCTCCAACGATGAGTAAATAGGGAATTTTTTCCAGTATGCCTTCACGTATCTTATAATTGATCTTGGAACTGCCCGTGTCACATTCTACCCTAAAATTCTTTAAAAGCAACTGGGCTTGCAATTTTTTTGCATAATCAATGTGTGCATCTGTAATGGGTAATATCCTCATTTGAATTGGTGCAATCCACAAGGGGAAATCACCTGCATAGTGTTCTATCAAGCACCCAACAAATCGTTCCATTGCCCCAAGAACTGTACGATGTACCATCACTACGCGATGATGATTACCATCCGGACCGACATATTTAACGTCAAACCTCTCTGGCAGATTAAAGTCTACCTGAATAGTTGGTCCCTGCCATCCACGGCCTATGGCGTCTTTGACCTTGATATCAATAGCTGGACCGTAAAATTTCGCCTCTCCTTCCATCCGTGTGTATTTTAGTCCTTTTTTATCGAGGGCAATTCTTAAGGCATTTTCGGCATGATCCCAAACTTCGTCCCGACCTATGTATTTTTCCTTTTCACCCTTACCTCGCACACTCAATTCTATCTCATATTCATTAAACCCGAAACTCGACAACATAAATTGAGCAAGTTCAATCACGCCCAAAATTTCATTTTCTAATTGATCGGGGGTACAGAAAATATGGGCATCATCCTGTGTAAATCCACGCACACGCAGTAATCCATGCAATACACCCGACTTCTCATATCGATAGACAGTTCCCAACTCCCCCCACCGCAATGGCAGATCACGGTAACTATGAAGCTTAGTTTTATACATAAGCACAGCAAAAGGACAATTCATGGGTTTTAAGATATATTCCTGCCCATCGACCTCAATAGGTGAGTACATGCTCTCGCGATAAAAATTCCAATGGCCGCTGGTTTTCCACAAATTGATCTTCGCAATATGTGGACTGTAAACAATATCGTAACCCCTTTTGAAATGCTCTTCCCGCCAGAAATTCTCGATAATGTTGCGCATTCTGGCACCCTTTGGATGCCAAAAGGTTAGCCCAGGCCCGCCATCTTCGTGAAAACTGAAAAGGTCTAGATCTCTTCCTATCTTTCGATGATCACGTTTTTCAGCCTCTTCAAGAAACTTTAAATATTTATCAAGCTCTTTTTGTGTGAAAAATGCCGTACCGTAAATACGCTGCAACATGGGATTCGTTTCCTTCCCACGCCAATAAGCGCCAGCCACGCTCAGGAGTTTGAATGCCTTGACCTTGCTCGTCCGATAAATGTGTGGACCACGACATAGGTCTACAAAATCTCCTTGTGTATAAAAAGATACAGTATCGTCCTCGATATCCTTAATAAGTTCTACCTTGAAGGACTGACCAAGGGCTTCCATCTTCTTTGTGGCTAGATCACGAGGTAGTTCCATTCTTTTAAAGGGAATGTCCTCACAGATAATCTTAGCCATTTCTTCTTCAATCTTCTTTAAATCTTCGTCAGACAAACTATGCTGGAGGCCAAAATCGTAATAAAATCCATTTTCAATGGTAGGACCGATGCCGAGTTTTGCCCCTGGGAAAAGCCTGTTGACCGCCTGTGCCATAATGTGTGCTGTGCTGTGGCGAAGGATTTCTAAACCTTCTTCCGTATCTTCCGTGATAACAGACAGAGAAATGTCTTCTTTGATAGGAAAACTGAGGTCTACGAGTACGCCGCTAGCCTTTCCAGCCAGCGCCATCTCACCCAAACGGTTACCTATATTGCTTGCGACTTCCCCGATAGTTATGTTGTCTTTGTACTCCTTTTTCGTCCCGTCAGGTAACGTAACCTTAACCATATTTAGAAAACTTTTTCGTTACTCCTTAAAACAACTCAAGTAAAATTCAGAGTTAATATATTTTGATTTTTAAAGTTAAGCGCATCATAAACTAATGGTGGGCGATATAGGACTCGAACCTATGACCTCTTGCTTGTCGAGCAAGCGCTCTAGCCAGCTGAGCTAATCGCCCTAAGTATTTTCTGCTAAGCAATACGTACATTTCACCCGAAATCTTTAAAAATATCATACTTAGGTTTAAGGATGCTATCAAAAACAGTTTTTATTGTCAAGGGAAAATGACTTTGAAATGTCTACAATTATTGATTTACACCCACAATTTAAAAAAGGTATTTAAAAACAACATATGCTCTGTTATGATTTAACCATTAATATTTTACAATTAATATCCATTACTTTTATAAGGTAAGCAATCAAACACGATGACTGCAATAATCGAAAAAATAAAGGAATTGAAGACCAAAAGAAACGCTGTAATCCTTGCACACAACTATCAAAGGGGAGAGGTGCAGGATATTGCAGATTTTACTGGTGATTCCTTGGGACTTTCTCAGCAAGCGGCAAAGGCGAAAGCAGATATAATCGTGTTCTGCGGTGTACATTTTATGGCAGAAACTGCTTCAATCCTCTGCCCGGACAAGCTGGTATTATTACCCGACGAACACGCAGGCTGCCCTATGGCAAATATGATAACGCTTAAACAGCTCAAGATAAAGAAAAAAGAACATCCCAATGCCCGAGTTGTTTGTTATGTAAATAGCACGGCTGCTATAAAAGCGGAGAGCGATATATGTTGTACTTCTTCCAATGCAATGAAAATCGTCTCTTCGATTCCCAAAGAACATGAAATACTCTTTGTCCCTGATAAAAGCCTGGGAGGTTATGTATCGTCCAAACTGAACAGACCCATGATACTTTGGGAAGGATATTGTCCTACCCATCATAGGATCCTGGCAGAACATATTATCAAGATAAAGACAGCACATCCTGAAGCCAGGATTGTTGTCCACCCGGAATGCACACCGGATGTGATTGCATTAGCAGATCACGTTGCCAGTACGACTGGTATTGCCAAATATTGTAAGGAAACGGATGCAAGAGAATTTATTATCGGCACTGAGACTGGCATACTACATCGTTTAAGAAAAGAGAATCCACGAAAAGTTTTTTATGCAATTACGCAACTTGCCGATTGCTCTAATATGAAACTCATTAGTTTAGAAAAGGTATTGTGGTCTTTGGAGGACATGGTTTACCAGGTTAAAGTACCAGATGATATGGCAGCAAAGGCACGGGTAGCTATTCAAAAAATGCTCGATTTGTCGTAATAATTCACCACAAATGCCTGCCCTCATGGAAATGTGGGACGCAAAGAGCGCAAAGAAAGACTTATGGATACACAAGAAAAACTTAAAAAATTAAGAGATAATATAAAAGCCTTAAAAAGCGTTGTAATAGCCTTTTCAGGGGGCGTGGATAGCTCTCTCGTGGCAAAGGTGTGTTATGACGTACTCGGAGATAAAGCCCTGGCCGTTACTGCACGATCAGAGACTTACCCTGCTTATGAATATGAAGAGGCATTGAAGATAGCAAAAGAAATCGGCATTCCACATATAACCATCGATACCAGCGAGCTCGGGATCAAGGGATTTGCCGAAAATCCCCCCAATCGATGTTACTTCTGTAAATCGGAATTATTTGGAAAGCTCAAAGAAATTGCCAGGGAAAAGGGGTATAAAAATGTTGCAGATGGCGCTAATCTCGACGATACAGGTGAATACAGACCCGGACTCGATGCCGCTAAGGAACTTGAGGTTCGCAGTCCCTTGAAAGAAAGTGGATTGAGAAAAGTAGACATACGTGAAATATCGAAGTACCTCAATCTTTCCAACTGGGACAAACCTTCATATGCCTGCATGTCCTCCAGATTTCCTTACGGGCAATCCATCACAGAGGAGAAATTGACCATCGTAGCTGCAGCGGAAAATTACTTAAGAAGTATTGGACTAAAACAATTCCGCGTCAGACACCACGATACTATTGCGCGAATCGAGGTATTACCCGAAGATATCACCCTGCTCTTACAAGACGGCAAACGTACTGAAATTGTCAAAAAATTCAAAGAAATTGGTTACAAATACGTCACTATCGATATGGAAGGATATCGAAGTGGCAGTATGAATGAGGTATTGTAAGCAGTTGGCAGTTGGCAATTACAAGTTAGAAAGTCCCCTCTTGGGAGGGGATTTAGGGGTGGGTAAGGCGGTAATTCGTGAAATATTCACTGAGATTTCACGACCAAGGGACCCACCCCTAACCCCTCCCAAGAGGGGAATAATTCATGCCACCCTGTAACCCGCATAAATAAAATGAAAATTCCTATACGATTTTATTATTGAATATAGATTACTCAGATGCACTTTTCTGCTAATAGCTGAGCAATTACATAAAAACTAAAAAGGGTAATATCCGTAAATGAATATTACCCTTTTTGAGTGATTTTAAGAGAAATACGTTCCTATTGCATTATAGCTGTTTCTGTCCCCTTTGTGGTATTATTTCCTCCATAAGTTCCAGCGTCATTGGCATAGATGTTGTCGTAAGAACTTCCATTATAATATCCACAGGTTGTTGTGCCTTTCCATTCCACATGTCCATCTAAGTAAAGAACGTTTTGTCCTTTTGTAGCATGATTATCTGATAAATAATTGCTGGTAGATGTTCCTCTAGCGTCCGCAGCTATCGCCACCCCAGGATCCATTGACGCCGTATGGTTATCATCATACCCATAACTGCATGTGGATGCAATGAAAGAAGTAGGTGTTGTTGTTAATGTTAAAACGTTTGCTTCCGTAACAGCAGTATCACTCGTGCATCTAAAGACTTTTCTATCAGTAATATATGCATCAAAAAGCTTCCCAAGTGACTCTAATTCCATCGCTGCATCGGTACTTGTGCTGGCAATAGAACTAGCAGCACCACCTGTAGGGAAATTTTCACTATTATCATTGGCATACATATTCAGCGCCAAGCCGATTTGCTTGAGGTTAGATGTACATTGTGTCCTGCGTGCCGATTCGCGCGCCCTGCCTAATGCAGGCAACAAAATGCCCGCAAGGATGCCGATAATGGCAATTACAACCAATAACTCAATTAACGTAAAACCGAAACTACTTTTTTTCTTCAACTTCATAGCTAAACCCTCCTTATAAAATTGTTAAGTTAGTCCAACCTTAATAAAATTATATAACATTTTCCGACCACCTCCTTTTGGTAAATGCGCCGAGGTTATTTTAACAATTTCTTTAAACCACGCAAACTGCTTTCGTTTAAACTATATCATGTTTTTTGCCCATTAAAAACAAAAAGCCTTACCAAAAGAACGTTCATTCTCGTGAGCAAGGCTATCTTTAAATTGTCTATAGCTTTATTTTCCATACATTATTCGGTAGTGATGCCGTCTTTATTGAAATTCAAAGACCCTATTCACTTTGCGCCCCCTAATCACTTAGGGTTTACCTTTGTCGTAATGTACAATATTTAAAAAATATAAATACGTACAGTATGAATTATTATAATCAAATTAATATTTCTGTCAAGTAAATTCTGTATCTTTGGGTAAGACAAAACACTTGCCAAGATAAACAAAAAACTGTAAGATTAAACATAAATAACATAATCTTTGAAAAATGGTAATAGTTCACGCACCCCTTTAATCCCCTCCCAAGAGGGGACTTTGTGTATTCCCCTCTTGGGAGGGGACAGGGGTGGGTTCCTCTACTGAGTTCAAAGTGAGGGGCTGAACTGTTACGAAAAATGAAGTCTTATAGTAAGTAAGTAGAATGGGTCAAGCGAAGCAGACCCATCAATATAAAATTTGTTGGGTGCGCTTCGCTTCACCCAACCTTACATGGGAAATGGCCTGAAAACACTCGTAAATAAAATTTATGAAAGAAGCAATGTTTTTTGAAAAGCTCGACGATAAACGGGTAAAGTGTAATCTTTGCCGTCATCACTGTGTAATTGAGGATGGCAAAAAGGGCATTTGCCGGGTTCGTGAAAACCATGGTGGCGTACTATATTCCCTCGTTTACAGAAAACTCATTTCAGAGAATATCGACCCTATTGAAAAAAAACCCCTTTATCACTTTTACCCTGGAACCACCTCCTTTTCAGTTGCAACGGTGGGATGCAACTTCAGATGCCTGAACTGTCAAAACTATGAAATATCACAACTGCCGAAGGGTATTGGCCAAATTGTAGGCAGAGACGTTGCCCCGGAAAAGATCGTTGAAGATGCCTTGAGCCACTCTTGTAAGAGTATTGCTTATACCTATACGGAACCTACCATTTTTTTTGAATATGCCTATGAAATAGCAAAAATAGCCACCCAAAAATCTCTTAAGAATGTATTTGTAACGAATGGATATACAACACGTGAGGCGCTTACTACTATAAAACCGTTCCTCCATGCCGCTAATGTGGATTTAAAAAGCTTTTCCGATGAAACTTATAAAAAACTATGCGGCGCACGTTTGGAAAATGTACTCGACTGCATTCGCTCTTACAAAGAGATGGGCATCTGGATAGAAATTACCACGCTGGTCATTCCTGAAATTAACGATTCAGAGTCAGAACTAAGACAGATTGCAGAATTTATAAAGAGTGTAGGACCTGAAATTCCCTGGCATGTAAGCCGTTTTTACCCAAGATATCGGTTAATTGAAAAACCGCCAACTCCTGTGGATACGCTTAGAATGGCGCGCGAAATAGGTCTTGAGGTAGGTTTACGCTATGTCTATGAAGGTAACGTACCCGGCGAGGGAGGAGAAAATACGTATTGTTATACATGCAAGAAAGTCCTCATCAAAAGATATGGATATCAAATTATTGAAAACAATATTGTCGATTTGAAGTGCCCAGAATGTAATACGACCATAGACGGCATTGGCATGTAACAAGAAATTACGATTTACGATTTTAGATTTACAATTTAAAATCATAAATTGTAAATCTAAAATATCTTAGTTCTAGAGACGTAGGTTGGGTGAAGTAAACATTCGGTAAAGACGATATGCACTGCCCATTCCTCACTTCCGTGACGACAAGTTTGTCATTCCCGAATGCTTTTATCGGGAATCCACCGCCCATCAGCGCACGCCTGGATTCCCGCTAAGCTTGTCCTCGTGAAACTTGTCCTCGTGAAGACGGGGAACGGGGAAACATGCGGGAATGACATGTGTAAGACGTGTTTACCGAATATTTACTGGGTGAAGCGGAGCGCACCCAACAAAAAGTACCGATGGGTTCGCTTCGCTTAACCCATCCTTACTTTACTTTTTTGCGCAACCGGGACGGTTGCGCTACCAGTTTGGAATTCCTGAACGTATATTTGGATAAAACTCAAAATGAACAACTGGAGGTTGTATGGTTACATTAAAGAAGATATTATGTCCTGTGGATCATTCTGAATGCTCGTATCTTGCCTTAAAATATGCCATTTCTTTGGCGTTAAAGGACGAGGCAAAGTTATATCTCATGCATGTAATCGATTCTCGCTTATATGATACGGAAATGTATAAATTCAGCCCGTATAAACTCAACGAGATTGATGAATCTAAAATTCGTGCGGATTTGATGAAAAGCCTGCCAGAGGGAACTACTGATGTTTTAGAGGTAGAAACAATTGTAGTAAATGGTGTGCCTTTTAATGAAATTATTAATGCAGCTACGGAAATTAACGTAGATCTTATTGTAATCGGTACACACGGCAGAACAGGAATTTCTCACGTCATGTTGGGCAGTGTGGCAGAAAAGATCGTACGTAAAGCCCCATGTCCTGTACTTACGGTTAGAATGCCTCCCCCTATTCCTGGTACAAACTAAATTTGTATCAATTCACCCCCCTCCCCTAACCCCTCCCACCGGGGATGGGGAATACACATTGTCCCCTTGTATTCCTCCCCCCTTGAAGGGGGATGTTTAGGTGGGGGTGAACTGTTACAAAAAAAAGAAAGCCATTGCAGCATATAAAACACTGCAATGGCTCACAACAAAGGGGTCATTGGGAGAAATTTACCTTTCCCCATTTCCACGAGGACAAGTGTTTATATTTACCTAACTGAATATCTTCCCATATGTCTATCATGTAATTCGCCGATTTTCGACTTATTCCAGTTGGATACCCTGCTGTAATATCCAACAATTCGGGTGACTCCATTAAGACGCGTAAAGATTCCCGTTTCAAGGGCATGGATAACCGATTCTAAATCTTGCCGAATCACTGAATCAACATCTATGGCATATGCACATTCCAACTTGTGGTTAATTATCTTTAAACAATCCTCTTTGGGCGTATTCCCCGGAAGATCACCATCTATCTCTAAAAACTCATGTCCTTCAATTGCCGAATCAAAGGCACTCAGCTTTTCTTCAATAAAATACTGTATATCGTCTTTACTACCTATCCTCTCCGACACCAAAGGTCTTTCCAGCATTACGGTTGTCATCTCTTCATATCTCCTTATTATTATGTGTGCTTACTATTCCTTACCCCTTACTTAACCAATCCCCATCTTCATGAGGACAAGAACTTTTTTGAAATATTAAAATCAAGCAGGATAATTTCATGAATACTTACAAATGAATTTGATTTAAAAACATTTCTCCCCATTTTCATGAGGACAAGACTTTACAAACCGTTCCCCATTTACATGGGGACAAGCCTTTCTATCACCCCCTTTCCCTGATAAAATTTAACATACCCTGCTTACAACATATTGTATATCTAACACGGCTCATAAATATAACACAAAAAAAATCTTTGTCAAGAAAAAATACAATATTTTGTATACATATTTATATTCTATACAACAGGTGGGAGAATAAATATTTTATTTATCGGTACTTATGATTTTATAAAATATTAGAAACTAATCAACCAATTGTATACATAATATGTTACTTTTTTAACAAGTTTTTTGTTGAAAAGACATCCCTATACCTAGTAAAATTCATTACGTGAAAAAGGCAGCCATTTTTGACATTGATGGAACAATACTCAGAAATATTTCTTCAGAAAGAGTTTTTTTCCGTTATCTTCTAAACAAAGGAATTGTTACTACAAAAGACTTATTGCGATTCG
>Ga0209342_10002697_pt1 | contig 18883 bp, 18 predicted proteins | sample RifCSP16_2_FD_184023 | JGI IMG/M metagenome (GOLD analysis project Ga0209342, IMG submission 184023) | Soil microbial communities from Rifle, Colorado - Rifle CSP2_sed 16_2 (SPAdes) (version 2) | ecosystem: Environmental > Terrestrial > Deep subsurface > Rock core/Sediment | place: Rifle... | reverse complement strand
AACATATTATCCTCTCAGCCAAGTCGCTCGCGGTAGGATTGGTCAGCCCTACACCCTTCGATTTTCATCCCTAAGATTTAAGGAACACTCTCTAACGCCCGATCGAGATGGAATTACCGCGCTCTTGCGATTGCTCACTGACGCTAACTTGCCACCCGCAAGCTCCGATTACTTGATTGATTACTTTGTTTTCTTTAAACAACATTTCACCTCGCAAGGAATTCATGCACCACCTGGCTCCCCGCAATCATCAAACTGGACTGGTCAAGCGGGGGACACGCTGGCAAATTTCTTGGAGACATTAGCACAAGCACGTAGGCGGGCTGGAAGTGGCAATTTTGTGATTCAGTGTTCGGAATGTGGACGAACAGGATCGGACCCTAATGTCTTCATAAATGGTTGGGCCGCAGATGCTATTTTGCGTGCCTTGGGGGGACTTGTGCGATTGAACATCTTTGACGTAGGGGATGAGATTCCTATCAGCCGCCTGTTTACTCCAGGGCACATCAGCGTCATTGATGTAGCTACGAATGACTCTCCTCGCGCACAAGAGGTCTTCATACGGCATCTCCTGCAAGCTATTTTCAACTACGCCAACCGGCGGGAGTACGAGGAGGGCAATGTTGCCTATCAGGGGTTGGCACTGTTTCTCGATGAGGCATGGCGGTTCTTTCGGAGTGAAACAGTGCTGGACGCGGTTGAGACAATCTCTCGCATGGGGCGCTCACTTCGAATCGGTCTATGGCTTGCTGATCAATCTATTCCAACTGGTGCGGCTGAGACAACCATTTTGAATAACCTGAGAACGCGGATTCTGGGAATCATGTCGGCGGAGTCCGCTACGCAGATCAAGCGGATAATGCCTCTTGATGATAAGCTAATGGCATCACTTCAAAATTTGCGTCGAGGCACGGGAATGTTCTTCAACTTGGAGTATTCGCGCCTTCCTGTGCCGTGTGTCATCCCCGCCTGTCGGTGCTATCACAGCGAAGAATCGGAGGGGTAGACTATGGCTAGAACACACAAAAGCGTTATTGTCAGATGTGTCAAAATTCAGGAAATGGGCACTAGCTGCATGGCGAAGAATTACGATTTTCCTCCGAAAGGGTTATCTTTTGTGGAAGTAAATGATGGTGCGTGGCGCATGCTTTTTGACGAAGCGCTTGATCTGATTCACTACTCAGGTTCTTGTCAACGAGTAGGCCGATGTATGCGACTGGCTGTTGTTGAGGACGGACAATGGGTAGGGGGAATTGTTCTCGGGTCAACATTCCCGAATATCTTGGTACGAGACGAGGCTGTTGGGTTACGTAAGTTTGTCACGAACTACAAAAAACGCGGGCTGAGGAATCCTTGGTCAAGGGACAACAAATCATATTGGAATAACCTACAGAGAGTCGTGAACCATGCACGCACTTTCATTTTTCCACAGTTTCAGGGTAGAGGGCTTGGTATCCGTGCACATGGCTTATTGCTTACTGAAGGAGTAGGACTGTGGGAAAAGAAATATCGAGACAAGGTTTATGCGCTAGACACACTTTGTACTGCTGATGAGTCAAAACTGTTTTTAAGCAATAATTGGATGCGGGCAGGGCAGACAAAAGGATACTCGTCGAACCGAAGCGAAGTGTTCTCGAAGCCAATGAAAGTGCTTGATGATGAAGCCAAGGGCATCAAAAACAACAGTGCCTTGCAGAAGAGTGAAAATGGCACTCAATGGTGGGTTTGGGTAATTCAGCTCAGGCGCTTCTAAACTGGCGCGCGGAGCAAAACCCATGTCGCTCACTCAAGCCGAAGCGGACTACCTGATCGGGCTGGACAAACAGTTTGTGACCGACGACGTGCTGATATTGGGCGACACCAGGTTGGAATTCTCACGGCCGGTGGTTTCCCTGGATGGTCGCGAACAGTTCATCGTGGATGTTTGGCGCGGCACGTTGAACTTGAAGAAATACAAGTTACAGTTACGCGCGCAGGTTGTGATCCCGCTGGTACGAGTGGATGTGGCAGGAGCGCCTCATCCGAATCCAGATGGTAACCTTGTTCCGTGCCCACACATTCATCTTTACCGCGAAGGCTACGACGACAAATGGGCTTTTCCGCTGACCGACTATCCCTTTCGTGATCCGGATGATATTATAGTTACCTTCGATGACTTTGCTCGGTTCTGCAACATTCAGCGAATTCCTCGCATTCAGAGGAGTATGTTATGACTACCGCGAGTGATTGCCTGACACTAGTAGATGAATACATCGCGTGGCTGAGAAAAGGTCTTTCCGTCGAGCAAATCGGTGAAGTTTGTGAGATCACCACGCCTTTCCTTGACCGTCACAACGACCAACTGCAAATCTACGTCCAGCGCGAGAACGGCAAGTACATCCTGAGCGACGACGGCTATATCCTGGCCGATCTGCGCCAATCAGGGGTCGAATTTGATACTGAGAAACGCAAACATGCGCTGGCAACCGTGTTACAGGGGTATGGGGTGACACAAGTAGAGGGGAAACTGTGGGTAGAGGCCAGTCGCGAAGACCTGCCGCGCCGCAAGCACAATCTCATTCAGGCCATGCTGGCTGTCAACGACTTATTCATTATGGGTCGGGAGCATGTTGCCTCGTTCTTCCGGGAGGACGTCGAGAGGTATCTCGTCGCCAAAAATGTGCGGTTTGTAGCAATGATCAAACTGGCCGGCCAAAGCGGATATGATCATACATTTGACTTTGCCATTCCTCCCTCGGACAAGCACCCTGAGCGGCTGGCGCGGGCGATCAATACTCCCAACCGCGATAATATTGGCGCGTTTATTTTTGCCTGGAACGACGTTCGTCAAGTGAGGAAAGAGAATGCGCGAGCATTCGCTTTTCTGAATGATGAAGAACGCAATATTTCGGCTGACTCGCTTCACGCGCTCGAAGCTTATGAAATCATCGGAATTTCATGGAGCCGCCGTGAAGAGTTTGTAGAATTGTTGTTTGGATAATCCGTCGCAATTCGCCAACTTTCAAAAAGGCCGCCCCGAGCCATGCGCCCGGGGTGGTTTGTTTTCCAGAGTAAACCGTGGATGCTCACTGAAACTTCAACGGATAGGCTTCTGGCCTTTCCAGCGCTTCTAATTCAATATCGGCGTCCAGTTGCGGCCAGTGGAACTGCGTTGGGCCGATGCGTCGGACGGCGTAGATTTGCGCGACGGTGGCATTTTGGAAGACCGGGTAATCACTGAAGGGCACAAAGTACTCCCGATCATCGGCCAACAGCCAGAAACCGTGAGCGGTGATATTGGTGACTTCACTGTGAGAAATGGCGGCGCCAGGCGGCGATGAACTCATCTTGATGTTTCCTCACGATCTCCTCTATTTTGGTTAGCTCTTTCGCGGTCAAGTTATGTGACATGGCGAGCGCGATGATAGGCTCCAGCCAGAATTTTGCAGTGCCATCAGACGACTCGACATGAACGTGCATCCGCGTCTCTTCGCGGCTGTTGAAAAAGAAGCGGTAAGGACCTTCTCGGTAGATGGTGGGCATGGGGCAGAACTGCCTCCACCTTGGACAACAGTATAAAGCCGGGCGGAGTCTTTTGCAAAGTCCCTCCGGCCTCGCTGAGGTACAATCAGGCATCCCATTTACTCGACAAGGAAATACGTTAATGCCCCAGGCTTACTCCGAATTAGACCCATCCCCTCGTCTTCTCCTCGGCCCCGGGCCGAGTTCGGCGCACCCGCGCGTGCTGCGGGCGATGAGCACGCCCCTGCTGGGCTACCTCGACCCCGAATTTCTCAAAATGCTCGACGAGACGCAGGATCTACTGCGCTATGTGTTCCAGACGAGCAACGAACTGACGCTCCCGGTCTCCGGCACGGGGATGGCCGGAATGGAAACGGTCCTGAGCAATTTGCTTGAGCCGGGCGAGAGGGCGCTCGTGTGCGCGGCCGGGTTCTTCGGGGACCGGCTGGAAGAAGTGGCCCTCCGCCACGGCGCGGAAGTGACGAAGATCGAGAAACCGTGGGGCGAGGTCTTCACGCCCGAGGAGATTGACGCGGCGCTGAGAACTGCGCAGCGTTCGGCAAAAGTGGTCGCGCTCGTCCACGCGGAGACTTCCACGGGCGCGCTTCAGCCGATGGAAGGCATCGCCGAGGCGGCGCATCGGCACGGCGCGCTGCTGGTGATGGATACGGTCACTTCGCTGGGCGGCGCGCCGGTGAAGCTGGACAAGTGGGGTGTGGATGCGGCGTATTCCGGGACGCAGAAATGTTTAGGCTGCCCGCCCGGCCTCGCGCCTGTGAGCCTGAGCGAGCGCGCCCGCGAGATGATCCGTAACCGCAAACGCAAGCCCGATGCGTGGTACTTCGATCTCGAGCTGTTGGCAAAATACTGGGGCAAGGAGCGCGTTTACCATCACACCGTTTCGGCCACGCTGGTGTACGCCCTGCGCGAGGGGCTGCGACTGGTGGCGGATGAAGGGCTGGAGGCGCGTTGGGCGCGGCACCGCGCGAACGCCGAATATCTGTGGGAAGGGTTGCAGGAACTTGATCTCACGCCGTTTGTCCCGCCTGCGCACCGCCTGCCGACGCTGACGACGGTGCGCGTGCCGGAGGGCGTGGACGAGGCCAGCGTGCGGACGCGCCTGCGCGAGGACTATGGCATTGAAATCGGCGCGGGACTGGGGCCGCTCAAGGGGCAGGTCTGGCGGGTGGGGCTGATGGGGTATTCGTCGCGGAAGGAGAACGTGACGCTTCTGCTGGGGGCGTTGAAAGAAATTCTGAAGTGATGCCTGGCAACCCAGTTTCTTCAACTTGCGGGCCGCTTCACGATATTTCATGGCACCGCAATTACGGTTTCCACCCAGAGCGGAGCGGAGAGCGCACCCTGTTTAATCGCTGGCGGGAGGGGGCGGCCTAACGTCTGGTAGGCTTCCAACAGGGCCGCCAACGCGTCGGCCACGTTGCTCAAGGCCTCTTGGGCGGTGTCACCTTCCGTGATGAGTTCAGGTAAGAGCGGGCAAGTGACGGTATAACCACCTTCCGGCTGTGGGTCGAGCACTAACGGCAGTTTGTAAAGCGTCTCGCGCTTCTGGTGGGCCTTCTTCCTGGTTTAATCATATGTGCTTTCTTTCTCCGGTTACTGAGATTATAGCGCGGTTTCTGAACAGTCATCACTTCGCCATATTTTTCAGCGCAATATACGCCGGCAGCAAATCGGGCGGGTCGCCCGGTTTGGTGGGGCGGGTGATGGCCCACCAATACTGCTCGTCCTGCTCCGTCCACTCCGGGTCGGCGATGTAGATCGCGCTCATCAGGCCGATCCACGGACTCCAGTTGGCTTTAGCATACTGGTAGGCGCGCACGAGGTAGTCGGCTTTCTGCGCCTCGGCGACGGCGTACCACGCATAATCGGGGTTGAGCGGGTCGCTCGTCCAGCCCATCTCGGTGACGGCGATCTGCTTGTCGGCGTCGCCGTTGGCGACCATGAGCGCGCGGATGTCCTCGACGTGCCGGAAGACCCACACGGACGAGGCCCAGTTGGGATCGGCGGCGATCTCCTCCGGCGAACGTTCGGGCGGGCTGGAATAGCCGGGCGCATGCACCCCCAGCATGTCAAAGTAGGGCAAGGCCCCGGCGTCGTACATGGCCTGGAAGAACTTCCTATCAGGCATCGCCACCTCGTCATCCCGGTCGGTGGGGGCCAGGCCGGCGGAGATGACGATGGCCTGCGGGTCGGCGCGTTTAATCGCCAGGTAGCAGGCCTTGAGCAGCTCCACGTACCCGGCGGGATCGGGCGGGCGGTCAGCCCACTCGCGCGCGAGGTTCGGCTCGTTCCACACCTCGTACGCGGCGATGCGCCCTTTGTATTGCGCCGCGACCTGCGCGCAGAACTCGCCCAGGTCCGCCAGGTTCACCGGGCGGGCCGGGTCCGTCTCCGCCCACGCGGGAGGCTGTCCCAGCCGGACCAGCAGCTTCAATCCCAGCCGCTCGGCGAGTTCCACGACCTGTTCCGTTTGTCCCCAGTAGTAAGCGCCGCGCACGTGAGAGATGTCGCCCCAGACGAACTCTTGCTTGAGCCAGCCGAAGCCCATGTCCTTGACGAGGGCCGCGTCGCGCTCGCCGGTCTGGCTGTCCGCGTGCCACCAGATGAAGGCCTGCATGCCGTATTCGGGCGAGTTCAGGCGGGGCAGGGGGTAGAGGCGGGGGATAGGGATGGGCGAGGTCGTGGGAGTGGGAAGGGGCAGCGGAGTCGCAGCACGCGGCGCGCAGGCGAGGAAGAAAAGCCCTAGCACCAGAACCCAGAGCCTGAACAGGCGGCGCGTGGCGGAAGAGGAAGACACGCTGTCTGAATTCACAACCAGCAGATCACGAGTTCGTAGTGACGGCTTTAGTTGTCTGCTGAAATGCGACTAAAGTCGCTACTACGAGGGATGTGTTGCGCAATGTGAATGGCGTGGCGCGGGACGTTGCGCGTGGCTCAGGGCTTAGCCATGAGGCTGAGCGCGTCGAAGGCGGGGCGCGGGACGCCCTGCGGCGACAGGATGCTGAAGATCACGTTGTCGTCGCTGGCCGGGTCGCCGCCCTTGGGGCCGTAGTCCAGGTTGAACACGAAGGCCATTTGCACCAGGCCGGAGCCGCGCATCCAGTCGAGGGCAGCCACCAGAAATTGCCCCTGCTGCTGCTCGGTGATGTCCGCCGCGAAGCCGTAGTTGGGCGGGAAGAGCCCGTTCACGGCGGAGGCGTAGCCGAACTCGGTGACGCACTGCTTCTTCTGGCGGTTGAGGATGGCCGCATAGGTCTCCACCTGGCTCTTGAGTGACCAGGAGTAGTGCTTGTTTTCCCAGGGGCCTCTGAAGCTGTAGCCTGAGCCGTCGCCCGGCGGGTTCATCGCGTCGGTGGTGGGCGGGAGGTTGGTGCCGTTGGAGTGGGTCCCGATGCAATCGGCGTAGTTGAGGCCGCCCGCCTGCACGAACTGCGTGAGGTAGGTCGCGTCGTCCATCACCACGACCCGGCCGCTCGGCTGGCAGTCCGGGAACGAGCCGTGGCAGTTGATGCCGGTCGGCGCGAGCGCGCCCGAGATGACGATGATGTTCGGGTCCTTGCTCTTGATGGCGGTGTAGGCGAGCTGCAGCATCTTCACATACTCAGCCGGGCTGACGCCCCCGGCGGTGTTCCACTCGCGCTCGAGGTTCTGCTCGTTCCAGACCTCAATCGCGCTGATCTGTCCGGGGTAGCGGTCAATGAGCGCGCTCAGGAAATTGACGTACGCCTGGTAATCGTCCGGCGGCGCGCTCTGGCCCTCAGGCGCGGGCAATGGGTTCGCCTGGGTCCAGGTGGGCGCAGTGACGGCCGAGAACATCACGCGGACGCCTTTCGCGCACGCCTCCTTCATCAGGTTGTCCATGAAGCTGTCCCAACCGATGCTGCCCCGATCCTCTTCCATATCGGCCCAGCGGAGCTGCACCTTGACCCATTGAAAGCCGAGCCGGTTCCGGATCACGTCCATCCAGAGGGGGATATCGTCCTCGCCGGGGAAGATGTGGCTTTGAATGCCATAGCCGAAGCCGGAGGCCGGCGGCGGGGGGTAAGTGCACGCGGATTGCACCGGCGCTTTGGGGCCGGTGGTGACTTGCGGGATGGGCGTCGGGGTGGCCGCCGTGGGGGGCGGTTGGGTATTCGCCGGCGGACTGCCCCCCAGCGCCCAGAAGAACAGCGCGAACACGCTCAACCCGGCGATCACGGTCAGCCCGAGCCACAGGCCGAGGAAGATAGACAGGGCGTTTTTGGAACGGGGCGATGGCGAGCGCATCATAACTCTCCTTACCACCTGGGATTACTGCACGACGACGGTGATGCTGTTGGAGAGCCGTTCCCACGACGCCCCGGAGAGACACGACGGCTTATCGGAAAAGCAAATGCCCAGGTAGATCTGGTAAGTGCCGGGCGTGTTGATGTTGATGTGGTCAGTCCACTCCAGCACTGCCCGCGGCCGGAGCGAGGCGTTCGTCCACGACTGCGCGGTAAAGCCCATGTCGGTATGCGCGGCTAGCACGCCATAGCGTATCGTATCGTCGGTCGTGTTCGTGACCGTGAAGTCGAACCAGATATCCTGGCCGGCGCCCACCGTGGTGTTGCGAATGGAAAACTCGTCGCCCCGGACGCCGTCGGCAATGTAACCCGAGGGCGGGGGTGAGGTGGGCGGCGGCGCGGTGTTCGCCGGCGGCGCGGTGTTGGTCGGCGGCGGGGGCGGCGGGGGCGGCGGCGGCGCGGCGATCACCGGCAGGCCGTTCACGTCGCCGCCGTAGGACGAGATGAGGCTGGACACCCATCCCTGGCCAGCGGAATAACTGATGACGAACCACTGCGCGGAAGCGTCGCGACCGAGCAGAGGCGCGGTCGCGCCGGCCTGAAGCCCGCCGATAACGGGATAGTTGATCCCCGGCCCGGAGCGGACGTTGGCCGGTTGGAGAATGTTGAGCACTGGCCCCGTGGGTTGTTGGGCGGGCGTATCCGTGGCGGCCGGGGGCGGCGGCGTGTCGGGGCGGGGCTCAGACCCGCCCGTGCTGGTCGGGGCCTGAGTGGGGGCCGGGGGCTGCGTGACGGTCGGTATCACGACGGGCGGCTGCGTCGCGGGCTGCAGGGCGACCGCAGTTGGCTCCGGCGTCTCAGGCGCGCCGAACAGGGCGATGAGCGAGTAGGTGAGCATGGCGACGCCCACCAGGGCCAGCACGACAATGCCGGCGACCGCGCCCCACGAGATTTTGGGGGCCGAGGGCCGGGTTTCCATGTCACTTGTCCGATCAGGGAGGTTAGGGTTTCTCATCTGAGGTTTCTCGGTTGCAGATAAGTCGCGGATAAGATCCGCGCTTACGGCATCACCGCGTCGAGTGCGGCGCAGGCCGGGCACGAGCCGTCCGGGCGTAGGATGGCATAACCGGCCTGCGGGTCGTTAGACAGATAGTGCGTGAAGTCCACGTTGAAGACGATCATCATCCGCACTTTGCCGCTGCCGGCCGCGAGGCTGGCGGACTCGGCGAGCCATTGCGCCTGCTCGGCCACACTGGTGCCCGCCGCCCACTGGAAGTATGCCGGGAGGGGGATAGACTCGTAGCCTTCCGGGCTCACGTAGCCTAACTCGGTGAAGCACAACGGGCGGCTGCCGCCGAAAGTATTGTAATACAGGTCTACCATCGGCCAGAAGTAAAACGAATAGTGATAGCCGCTCAACGCGCTGCCGGAGGTCGCCTGGGGCGAGGTCGTGCCGCTGTTGAAATGCACGCCCACGCAATCCATGTAGCTCGCCGCGCCGGCCGCCGCCATTTGCTGGATGAACACGTCGTCGTTGCAGAAGGCCGGCGTGCATCCGGCTGACCCGGCCGCGCCAGTGGGAGAGGGCGCGCCGCCGATGACCATGACGCCGGGGTTGGCGGCTTTAATGGCGGTATAGGCCTGCCTCAGCATTTCGGTGTAGGCCGGGCCGCTGATTTGCCCGTTCGGCCACTCGCGGTCGAGATTCGCTTCATTCCACACCTCGATGGCGTCTGCGCCCAGGGCGGCGATGCTGGCGACCCACTGGGCATATTCGGGCCAGTACGCGGGGTCGGCAGCCCGCTCCCGCTCGCCGACGGCGCTGATGAGCACTTTGAAGCCCGCCGCGTGCCCCTCGGCGATGGAGCCTGCCGGGTCAATGGCCTGATACTTCACCCAGGTCATCCCGGACTGCTTCATCTCGCCAGGGTGAGCGATAAAGCCGGGCACCTGCCCGCCCAGCTCAAAGTTCCCGGCGGCGATCGGAGGCGGCGGGACAAAACCGCCGGTGTTGTCCGTTTGTGTGCTCCCCTGACTGCCGCCCTGATTGCCCTGGCTGCCCTGATTGCTCTGACTGCCTTGACTGCCCTGGCTGCCCTGTTGCGCCAGGGTTTTTGAGACGCTTACGTCCACAAAGCCTAGAGCGATGGAATTGCCATCTTGCAATTCGGCGGAGAAGCGATAATCCCCGGCCTGGTCGGCGACGAACACATACGGCTGATCGGGTTGCGCGGTGGCCTGCGCCACAACAAGGCCCGAAGCGTCTCCCACCGTCCATAGGAAGCCAGCCTGTGTCTGCGCCGGCGGCTTCAGATTTACTTTGTATTGGGTGATGGCCGCAGCCAGGTTTTCTGGAACGCCTGGGGCGAGCAGGTCCGTCACGACCACGCCTCCCAGGTGATACTTCGCAGCCAGCGCCAGGCGCTGGCGCAGCGTATGGGCCGAGGTGAGCCAGACCGTATGGGTGCTCTCGGCGGCGTCCAGATAGGTATAGCGTGTCGCGAAGGCCAACGAGTCATACTCCAGCTTTTGGGCTTTGCCAGAGAGGGTCACGGTAATTGGCTGACCTGGGGAGACCGGGGTCGGGGCCGTCTGCACGGCGGTCACGGATCCCAGAGGGGCGAGGGCTGAAGCCTGGTCGAGCAGGGCGAACTGCCCGGCCGCGCCGTCCACGTTGAGGGCCGAGGTCAACAGGCGGATCCGGCTGCGATCGGCCTCGCCGACGGCCCAGGTCAAAAGGGCATCCGCCAGGCCATCGCCGACCGACTGGGGATCGTCCGGGAGCGGGACGAGGAGCGCATCGGCGGAAGCGCCGAGGGCGCGCCAGTCGTAGCCGCCCGTCACGAGGCTGCCGTTGGCCCGCCCTCGGGCGAGCCCGGGGGCGCGGGTTGGGGTCTGCACGACCACGAATAGCAGGCGGTTTTGCGCGTGCAATTGAGCCGCGAGGTCGCGCACGAACTCCGCATATCCCGCCGTCAGGCTCTCATTCAACCCGCGATAGTCAAGCGCCAGACCATCGTAGGCGCCGGAGACGGCAAAGGATACCAGGCTCTGCAGGTGATTGGCCCGCACCGCAACGTCAATGAGCAGCCTGGGAAGCGCGTTCACCTCGGAGCCGCCGGCGGCGTAGTTGCGCACGACGGGGTAGACGGCTATAGACTGGTCGAGCGCGGCATTGGGCAGCTGGCCGGCCAGCGCGCCGTTAGCCTGGAGGTTGACGCCGCCGAGCAGGACTCCGTTCACCCCTGTAGCGGCGGCCGCGGTGAGGGCCTGCCCCGGCTCCAGTGTGGTGAAAGCCAGCGGCGGCGTGGATGCGGCCTCGAACAATCCCAGCGCCAGGGGCGCCGTGGAAACGTCTGCGACCAGTTGATTGCCCCGTGGATGGGCAGGAAGGAAAGACCATTTCTCGCCATCCCAGCCGTAGAGGTCCAGGGCCGCCGGGTTGCTGTCCGACGGCATAACGACCGAGAGAAAAAGCTGGCCGGGAGTTTTGCCGGTCGTTTTGATCTCGTAGAGCGGCCCTCTAAGACGCCGGCCAGCCGGGAGGCCGGTGATGGCTTTATCCCACTGTGGGCCGGCCTGCCCGTTGGTGAAGGTTTCCGCTGGGATGGCCTTGAGCTGCACGCCAAAATCTGGAGGGATGGAGGTGGGATTGGCGCTGAGCGCAAGCCCTTCCGGGATTTGCACGATGGGGTTATCGGGCGTGAGCGCGGTAAATTGGCTGGCGTTGCCGTTATCCTTACTTGCGCCGCAGGCTGCGACGAACAGGGCCGCGACGACGAGCAGAGAACTGAGCGTGATCAATGGACTGTGCTGGCGGGTCATAAACCACCTGACCTCCGACTGGCTTGCAGCGGGTAATGAACCACCCTATTCAAATAAAACGGCGGCTCGTTCACCATAGCCGCCTCCCGTGAGGGTCGCCTTACCCGGAACTGTCACTAGGATTCCAAACGGTCGAAATCATAACAGGGATTGTAGGATGCGGCAAGGGAGACGAGCGCCTCTGATTATGACGGGTCAGGGAGAAGGCGACGGCGTGGCCTCGGCGCCGGAAGCGTCGGTGGGCTGGGGGGTGATCAGCGCGGGGTCAAGCGTCGCCGTGGGCGTCGGGGTCAGCAGGCAAACGGCCTGCGCGGTAGCCTGGGTATCGGCAATGGCGGGATCAATCAGGATGGTTTGCGAGATGGCATATTGCCCGGCCGCGGCGCAGTAATCTCCGGCGGCGGCCAGCTGCTCGGCGTATCTCAAGGTGGCCTGGTAATACCTGGCGGTCGTGTCTTTGAAGTTAGGGGCCAGGGCGTAAAGCAACTCCAGGTTGAGGATGGTCTGCGGCCAGTTGACGCCCCAGAAGCTCTGGGCGTTCAGATACAGCCTGGCCCAGGCGCGATAATTTTTCGCGTCGGCGTCGAGCGGGCCGAAGACCTCCGCCTGGGTGATGTCGAAGATGCCAGCCTCCATCTCGTCCCCCAGGATGCGCGCCAGGCCGCGCCGGCTGAAGGCCGTGAGGAGCATCTCGTTGACCTTGACGATCTCGAAGTTGGGGTCAATCGCGCGCAGAGCGGTGAGTTGGGAGATGGTGTTATCCCAATCGCCTTTATCATAGGCCTGCTGGGCCAGCGCCAGCATCTCCGCCGGGTCCAGGGACGCGGGCGTGGGCAGCGGCTCAAACGTCGGGGTGGGAGTGACCTTGAGAGCCGCCTGCGCCTGCGCGAGTTTTTGGGCCGCGCCCGGGTAGCCGGGGTCAATCCGCAAGATATATTCGAGGCGCTCGGCCGCAACCGCATAGCGCCCCACGGCGAGGTCGGCGACGGCCAAGTCGTATTGCGCGTTGAGTTCGACGGCCTGCGTCGCCAGGAGCTGCTTTTCACGCTGGGCCATTCCGGCCTGATAACCGCCGAAGGCCGCGCCCGCGACGACAGTGAGCAGGACGCAGGCGAAACTCAGCCCGATGAGCGAGAGGGGGCGGCTCAGGCGGTTCGGTCTAAAGGGGAAGGTGGGCGAGGTCTTCTCAGGCAGGGACATGGAATGACCAATTGCCAATCCCCATTTCCCGTCACGGCCACGGGTAATTCGCAATTGGTAAGGAATGGTCGAATGCGCGGCATTATAGCGGCTTCAACAACTGTAGTCTACCATTGCGCGCGGATAACCGGCTCATGTTCGACAACCCGGGCCAGAAATCGGGTCTCTCCAACCATGCATACTGACGCCTGGCCGCGCTCAGGCGATTCTTAAGCAATTTTTCCTTGACGCTGGCAAGCGCCGGGTGATAATATGCGCTAGGCAGCATCGGCCATGTATCTCACCGGTAATCATCCCCACCTGCGCAAAAGCCGGCGTTTCATCAACCCGCGCCTCACCATTTTTCTGTTGATTCTCATCCTGGGCGGATTGCTCTTGCTCAATGGCTGGAAGCGCGGCGAGGTGCAGCCGTTGTTCATCCCCACCCCCACGGCCACGCGGACGGCGCGCTCCCACGCCGAGGAGGGCGAGGCCCAGTTTTCGGCGGGCCAGTTGACCCAGGCGATTGGCGCCTACGAGAAAGCTGTGGCGGGTGACACTCAAAACGTGGATTACTGGGTGTCCCTGGCCCGCATCCAGATCTATGCGCGGAAGTACGAAGACGCCCTGAACACCGCCGAGAAAGCCCTGCTGCTCGCCCCGAACAGCGCGAAGACCAAGTCCGTCCTGGCCTGGGCGCTGGACTGGAACGTGAGCAGCGGCTGCCGGTGCAAGACGCTGGCGGAGGCCGAAGCCGCCGCGGTCCAGGCGATTGCCCTGGACGGCAATTACGCCCCCGCGCACGCCTACTATTCCGAGATCCTCAACGACGGCCAGAAGTGGGAACAGGGCACGCGCGAGGCCCAACTGGCCCTGGGCCTGGACGCCGGCTCGCTCGACGCCCACCGGGCGATGGGCTACGCCAACGAAAGCGTAGGCAACTACGAGAACGCGATCGAGCATTACCGGAATGCGCTGGCGATCAACCCCAATCTGATCACCCTGTATATCAGCCTGGGCTTGAATTACCGGATCCTCCAGCGCTTCGAAGAGGCCGTCGCGGCGTTCAGCAAAGCGAACGCGATTGACCCGTATGATATTGAGCCGTATCTGGCCCTGAGCCGCACGTATTATCAAACGGACGACTTCGGCGCGGCGGTGCAGTACCTCCAGCAGGCCCTCACGCTTCAGCCGGACAGCGCGGACATGCACGGACGGCTGGGGTTGATCTACTTCAAGGCCAAGAATTACGAGGGCGCGGACCCGGAACTGCGGCTGGCGGTGTTCGGGGGGGCGCTCGTAGACGGCAAAGGCAATCCGGTGACGGATGAGGAGGGGAACCCGCTGGTCGTGCAGGGCCTGCCGCTGACGCAAAGCTCGCTAGAGTATTATTACACCCTGGGCAACCTGATGGCCTCCAACTATCACTGCAGGCCGGATCAGGCGCCTGCCTTATTGGGCCAGGCGCTGGCCTTTGCCCCCGATAACCCCACCGTCATAGGCAGTTTTGAGGAGAGCATGATCATCTGCCGGGACTATCTGGCAGGCACGCTGACGCCCCAGCCCGCGCCGACGGCTACGCCCCAGCCCTGAATTGACTATTTCCGCGTTTGGGTGTTACCATTCGCGCAACTTTACTCCGGAGGTGACCCCTATGCCGCAAGTTGAACGCCAGCGTGAAATCAAGCGCCGCCGCCAGCGCTTCATCAAGGTGCGCGAGCTCCGCGCCCGGCTGGAGAAGGAGCGCGACGCCAAGGCGCGCGCCAGGCTCATCGCCAAGATCAAGAAGATCAGCCCGAACGCGCCCGTGCCGGAGAGGTAGCGCGGCGAAAGTATAGCCGCCTCGATTGATAACGCAAACGCCTGCTCACGTGAGCAGGCGTTTTGCTGATCTGGTGCCCCCATGGGGATTCGAACCCCAGTTTTGGCCTTGAAAGGGCCGCGTCCTGGTCCACTAGACGATGGGGGCACAGTGAGGACGCGGGGGCATTCTACCACGCGGGAAAGAGGTGGGTCAAGGAATTTCTGATTGTGGATTTCGGATTGCAGATTGGGGGATCTTATTTGGAATTCCGCATCTCGTCGCGCACCCGCTCGGCGATCTCGCGCACCAACTTTTCTTCGGCGCTCACCGCGTGGTCGTCCCACACCGGGGAACTCGGGCGGGGGTTGTGCTGCCCGTGGGGGTGGCACACGCCGCACGCCAGGCAGAATTCTTCCTCGTCGCCGGGGCGCGCGAAGCCCCACTCCTTGCGCGTCTGGATCAATTTCTCGACCTGTTCGGGCGGGAGGGGAGGTTTCCCGCCGAGCAGCTTCGCCAGCGCCACGATCTTCGCCGTGTGCTCCAGCGTCTCCAGGCGCAGGTAGGCCTCCATCACGTCCCTGCCCACGGTGAGCGCGCCGTGATATTGCAGGATGAGCGCGTCGTGCCCGACGATGACCTCGGAGATCGCGCGCTGGTTCTCCTCGGACGATGGCGTGGCATAGGGCGTGGTGGGGATAACGCCCAGCACGACGACCGCCTCGGGGATGATACACTCGGCCAGGGAGACGCCCGCGATGCTGAGCGCGACGGAGGTGATGGGGTGCGCGTGGATGACGGCGTTCACGTCCGGGCGGCGGCGGTAGGCCTCGAGGTGCATGAGCAGTTCGGAGGTCGGCCTGAGGCCCGGTAGACCCCGCGCCAGTTCGCCGCGCAGGTTGACGACGATGAGCTGCTCCGGCTCGAGGAAGCCTTTGGCGAGGCCGGAGGGCGTGGCGAGCAGGTGGTCGGCGTCCAGGCGGGCGGAGAGGTTGCCCGAGGCCCCGTCCACGAACTCGTTGGCGTGCATCAGCCGCGCGACGCGGACGATCTCGGCGCGGAGCGCATCTTCGGAGGGCATGCCGTTATTTCAGCGTTGAGGCTTCGATTTTGACGAGCGGCAGGACGTACTCCTTGCCGGAAGGCGCGCGGACTTTGACCTTGTCGCCGCCGAGGACTTCGGCCAGGCTGTAGTGCTGCACCGCGTCGGCGTTGAACCGCTCGACCATCGTCCGCCGGATGAGGTCGGCGCGCTCCGGCGCGGTGATGACGACAAAGGTGGTCTCGTCCAGGTGGCCGAGGAAGTCGTCCGCCGCGCCGAGGGCGTTGAGCGTGCGGTTCATCATCAGCGCCGCGTAGCGCATCAGGTCCGCGCTGGCGAGCGCGCCGTAGAAGTCGCGGAAGTCGCTCATGTGGCGCAGGCGGAGCTCGACGATCGCGCGGTCGGGCCGCGCCTTGGCCGCCGCCACTTCTTCGCGGGCGACGCGCCCGGTCGGCAGGCCGGTGTGCGGGTCGCCCAGATTTTCGCGCGTCGCGCGCTGCACGGCGTTCTGGATGCGCAGGAAGAGCTCTTCGAGATCAAAGGGCTTGGTGAGGAAGTCGTCCGCGCCCAGCTCCAGCCCGGCGAAGCGGTCGGCTTTCTTGTTGCGCTGGGTGAGGAAGATCGCCGGGATGTAGCGGGTGCGCAGGCTCTGTCTAAATTCTTTGAGCAGTTCGTAGCCGTCGGTGTCCGGCAGGCCCACGTCCATCAGGATCAGGTTGGGCAGCGACTCGCGCACGAGCTGGCGCGCGGCCGCCCCGTCGGGCGCGACCGAGACTTTGTAGCCGCGCGAGTTGAGGAACAGGACGAGCATCTGCGCCACTTCTTCGTTGTCTTCCACGATCATCAATCGGGTATGGCTCATGATTTTCAGTCGGACCTCCTTACTCTTGCAGCCAACAGGCTTTCAATTTTGTGGTTGAGCCGCTCGAGGTTGACCGTCTTCATATCGTAGTCGTCGGCCCCGGCGGAACGGGCCAGGTGGTGATCCGGCCCCTGCAGACGCGAAGTCAGGATCAGAATCGGTATGTCACGCGTAGCCGGGTTCTGGCGCAGTTGCCGCGTCAATTCGTACCCGTCCAGTTCCGGCATCATCACGTCGGTGATGATCAAATCGAAGTTTCCGGCGGCGGCTTTCTCCAGGCACGCGGCGGCGCTCTCGACGGCGACGACCTCGTGGCCGATCCGGCCAAGCAATTTGCTCATCAAGGTCAGCAGAACCGGATCATCGTCTACGAAGAGCAGTCTGGCCACGTCTCATCTTTGCGGATTGGCGCTGCACCCTGAGCGCAGCAGTTAAGATTTTATAACAAACTGGAGACTCTGGCGAATGAAGCGTGACGGCTCAGGATGCGATGAAGGTTGAATCAATAATGCCGACGATGACCGAGATGACGCAGGCATCGGGATTCTGGAGCGCCTGCCGCGCGCCGTTGCCCTCGCGGTTCACCAGCACCGTGTCGCCGATCCCGGCCTGCGTGTTGTCGAGCGCGATAAAGTCGCCCTCCTCCGCTTGGCCGGGGAGCGCGAGCGGCTGGACGACGAGCAGCCGCCGGTTTTTGTAGTGCGGGTGACTGATGGTGGTGACGACCGTGCCGACGACTGTGCCGATGATCATGGTTGGCTGATGGCAGATGGCTAATCGTGTGCAGTGGACCGCGGATAGTTGGGCCGCCCTCGCTGTCGTATAATTCGGGTCAGACCTGTATGGCGGTATTCCCTCAGGTTCACAAAAGAGGCCCGAGTTGAGCAATCCCGTTTTAGAAATCCTAATTATCTTTCTTCTGCTCGTCACTAACGGCGTTTTTGCTATGGCCGAGATTGCGATTGTTTCGGCCCGGAAAGCACGCCTCCGGCAGTTAGCTGACGCAGGTAATTCCCAGGCCCGCGCTGCGTTAGAACTGGCCGCTAACCCCAACCAGTTTTTGGCCACCGCCCAAATCGGTATTACCCTGGTTGGCATTTTGGCCGGCGCATTTGGCGGGGCCACCATTGCCGAAGAGATCGCGACTCGCCTCGGCGATATTCCATTCCTTGCGCCTTACGGCGAAACCATCGGCGTTGGCATCGTCGTGCTCGGCATCACCTACTTCTCGCTGATTATTGGCGAACTCGTACCGAAGCGGTTGGCGCTGAACAACGCTGAACGAATCGCCTCCGCGGTTGCCGCTCCTATGCGAGGCTTGTCTACCATTGCCGCGCCGGTCGTCCGGCTATTGAGTGTCTCGACGGATATTGTCATTCGGCTGTTAGGTATTAAGCCATCCGCCGAGCCATCCATTACCCCAGAAGAACTCAGGATCTTGATTGAGCAGGGCACAGAAAGCGGCGTATTTGAGGAAAGCGAACAGGACATGATAGAAAGCGTGCTTCGGCTGGATGAACGGCGAGTCGGCGCATTTATGACCCCTCGCACACACATTGTCTGGTTTGATATCGAAGACTCGCCCGAAGACATCCGGCGCAAGATTGCGGACAGCCAACATTCGCGCTTTCCGGTTATCAAGGACAGCCTCGATAACGTGCTTGGCATTGTGCGCGCCAAAGATTTACTCAATCAAAGCCTTGCCGGTCAACCGCTTGATTTGAGAGCGTTGTTGCGCCCTCCGCTTTTCATTCCAGAAAGTATGTCTGCCTTGAAAGTGCTGGAACTATTCAAGCAGAAAGGGACGCATGTTGCGCTGGTCACAGATGAATACGGCGGCATTCAAGGCATGGTAACCCACAACGATATTCTGGAGGGTATTGTGGGGTATATTCCCTCGGCAGGTGAGCCAGCCGAGCCGCAAGCCACGCGCCGCGAGGACGGTTCGTGGTTGCTCGATGGATTAGTGCACATAGATAAACTCAAAGAAATCTTCGACATCGAAAAACTGCCGGATGAAGAACATGGTCATTATCAAACCGTCGGCGGTTTTGTAATGACCCAGGTTCGCAGTATTCCAACGGTAGGACAATGCTTTGAGTGGGGAAAACTGCGCTTTGAAGTTGTAGATATGGATGGACGCCGTGTGGACAAAGTATTAGTGACTCCGAGTCAGGCACAAGAAAGGCAGAATGCGTAAAGGCACAGCGAAACGGCATTTGTTCCTCCCCTTGCCATCGGCTATCCGCCATCTGCCATCCGCTATGGGCTATCCGTGGTACCGCGCCGCCTCTTCGCCCCTCGCCGGTTTCACCTCGGGCCGCCAGCGGAACTTGCGGAGCAAGGGATTGTCCGCGCCCTCGACTGCGTCCGCAATCACATCGCCC
>Ga0209342_10002693_pt1 | contig 18899 bp, 14 predicted proteins | sample RifCSP16_2_FD_184023 | JGI IMG/M metagenome (GOLD analysis project Ga0209342, IMG submission 184023) | Soil microbial communities from Rifle, Colorado - Rifle CSP2_sed 16_2 (SPAdes) (version 2) | ecosystem: Environmental > Terrestrial > Deep subsurface > Rock core/Sediment | place: Rifle... | reverse complement strand
GATCGCGATGGAGAAGGGCGCCAGCGCGCCCGACGAGGGGTGCGCGGAGCGCGTGATCGAGCGCGTCCACGTCGAGATCGGCGCGGAGTGCCACCAGGAGTGGCAGCTCCCCCAGTATCTCACGGTCATCGCGGTGAGGCACCACGACCGCGAGATCCCCGCTCACCCCGACTTCGTCGACCTGCACGCGGTCCGCCTGTGCGGCGCCCTCCTCGATCTGCGCGACCCGGCCCTCGCGCCGCGCGCCGCGCTCGAGATCGTGCAGAGCGCCGCGGCGCTGGGCATGAGCCCGCTCGCCGTCCGGACGGTGGACGCCGAGCTGCGGAGCGCCGACCATCGGGTCGCGTCCGCCTTCGGGCTGGAGCCGGGCGCGCGCTGAGACCCATGAGCTGCGTTCACCGCGGGGGACGAAGTGCGGCTCCCTGCTCCGCTCGCCCTGAGCCTGTCGAAGGGCGAGCGGTTGCCCCCGCTCGTGGCTCGACAAGCTCACCACGAGCGGAAGCGTCGTGCCCCTGACGCCAGGCGGCCGGCGCCGGAGTTGACCCGCACGCAGCGCACCCGGGGTTCCCGGCGACAGGCGATGCGCGCGCGTAACCGGGCGTCCTTCCTCGGTCCCGTGTGGCACGCCGCCTGCTCGCCCGGACCGAGGTGAGCACGTGAGCCAGATCCTCCTCGTCGAAGACGACCCCATCGTCAGGCTGGCGTACACCAAGGTGCTCCGCACCTCGGGCCTGGAGCTCGACACGGCGTCGAACGGGGCCGAGGCGCTGGAGAAGGTCCGCCACGGCCAGTTCGACGCGGTGGTGAGCGACATCAACATGCCCGGGCTCTCGGGGATCGAGCTCCTTCGGGCCGTGCGCGAGCTCTCCCTCGACGTCCCCGTGGTCCTCGTGACGGGCGGCCCTGCCCTGGAGACCGCGGTGCGCGCGGTCGAGTACGGGGCGTACCGGTACCTGACCAAGCCGGTGGACATCGACGCGCTGCGGGACACCGTCCACCGCGCGGCGGAGGCCGGGGAGCGGGCCCGCCGCCGGCGCGAAACCGCGGCCGGGGCGCCCCTGCCTGCGCTCGCGCCGAGCGAGGACGAGCTGCAGCTCGCGGAGCGGTTCGACGCGGCGCTGGAGCGGCTCTGGATCGCCTTCCAGCCCATCGTGTCCGGGGGCCGGCGGAGCCTCTTCGGCTACGAGGCGCTGGTCCGGTCCGACGCGGAGCTCGGACGCCCCGACCAGCTCCTGGCGGCGGCGGAGCGGCTGGCGCGGCTCGCCGACCTGGGCCGGGCGATCCGTGCGCGCGTGGCCGCGGAGGCGTTGGACGCACCCCCCGGCGCGCTGCTCTTCGTGAACCTCCACGCCCGCGACCTGGAGGACCCCGAGCTGCTGGACCCGCACAGCCCGCTCTCGCGCGTGGCGCGGAGGGTGGTGCTCGAGATCACGGAGCGGACCGCCCTCGTGGAGGTCTCCGACATCGGCGCGAAGGTCGAGCGGCTGAGGAGCCTGGGCTACCGGCTGGCCGTGGACGACCTCGGCGCCGGGTACGCGGGCCTCGCCAGCTTCGCCAGCATCCAGCCCGAGGTGGTGAAGCTGGACATGTCGCTCGTCCGCGGGGTCAACGGGAACGTGCTCAAGCAGAGCGTGGTCCGATCCATGGTGCGGCTCGCGGAGGAGCTGGGGATCCTGGTCATCTCGGAGGGGATCGAGTCGAGGGAGGAGCGGGAGACGCTCGCCGCGCTCGGCTGCGACCTGTTCCAGGGGTACCTCTTCGGCAAGCCCGCCCGCGGCTTCCTCCCGCCCGTGCTGTAGGCGGAACCCTCCTCACGGCGCCGGCGCCGCCCCCCCTCCGCCGCCCGCCCTGGCGCGGGCGAACGCGCCGCTCCGCCAGAACTGCGGGGGGAGCAGCGTGAAGGCGATCAGGGCGAGCTGGGACAGGATGAAGCCGAACAGCGCCCAGAACGCCTTGTCCATGAAGCCGTAGGAGTGGAGCCCCACGCCGAGCATGTTCACGCCGAACCAGGAGAGGCTGGTGATGACGCTCCCGAAGATGGCCATCGCCATGGTGCCTCGTTCCCTTGCGTACCCGCCCCAGCGCGCGTGCAGGATGATGGCGTTCCACAGGACGATGAGGAGCGCCCCGTTCTCCTTCGGATCCCATCCCCAGAACCGGCCCCAGGACTGATCGGCCCAGATGCCGCCCAGCACCGTCCCGACGAAGCTGAAGAAGAGGGCGAAGCAGATCACGCCGTAGGTCGCCGAGGCGAGCGCCTTCCGGTCGCGCTCGGCGCGCGGCGCGAGGTGCCTGAGCAGGGTCCAGGCGATGGCGAGGCCGCCGGCGAGGAAGGTGCCGCTGTAGCCGATGGTGATGGTGAGGACGTGGGTGCCGAGCCAGAAGTTGGAGTCCAGCACCGCCCGCATCATCTCCATGGTGTCGCCGTCGCCGCTCAGGTGGTGCGCGATGATCAGCGTCGCGAAGCCGACGGCGGCGGCGACGGCGGTGCCGAAGCCCCGCCGGTAGATCCGCTCGACGATCACGCCCACCACCACCACCATCCAGCCGACGAACACCGCCGAGGAGTAGAGGTTCGTGACCGGCGGACGCCCTTGCAGGACCACCCGCGAGACCAGGCCCGCCGTGTGGATCAGCGCGCCGGCGACCAGGAGCGCGAAGGCGGTGCGCCGGAGGATCTCCGGCTTCCAGAGCCAGGACGCGAAGAGCGCGAGCAGGGCCAGGACGTAGACCACGATCCCCGTGTAGAACGGCTCCGCGCGGTTGAAGACGATCTCGTGGTCCCCCTGCTTCACCGCCTCCGGCGCGGCGGCGCCCTCGATCGCCCGCAGCTCGGCCAGGGCGCGGCCGAAGCTGGCCGCGTCACGGGCGGAGTAGGCGATGCCGAGGCGCGCCCACGGCTCCAGCGCGGCGTCCCGCTGCCCGGCCGCGAGCGCAGCGAGCGCCTCGCCGCTGTTCTTCCAGGCGTCCGGGCTCGCGCCCGCGGGCGGCGGGAAAGGGCGGAACGCCGCGGCCTCGGCCAGGGCGGCGTGGCGCCGCGCGGCACCCGGCGCGGCGGCGGAGGCGAGCTCGAAGGCGAGCCCCGGTGTGCCGGGGAGCTGTACGGTGTTCTTGAGCCGGTAGTACAGGTAGACCCGCTCGAAGAGGTTCGCGACGGCGCCCTGGAACCCGGTCCGCTTCTTGTCCTCGATCTGGTGGGCCGCCTCCGCCTGGCGCTGGATCTCGCCGACGTGGGGGAAGAGCTGCTCGAACGAGAAGTAGCGCCCCTTCTGCTCGAGGTGCATGAGCCCGAGCACCTCCGGGTCGTCGATCACGAAGGCGGGGTACCTGTCGGCCAGCTCCGGCCGGAACAGGACGTCCAGGAGCCACTCGTCTGCGCCGACGGAGAGGGCCCGCTCCGGTCCGTCGCCGTCCGGGTCGTACCGGACGCTCTGCTTGCTCCGGATCATGAGGAGCGCGTTGCGCGCCACCGAGTCGACCGGCTTCACGCGCCCGCCCTCGAGGACGGGTAGGCGGCCGAAGGCCTCCACGTCGAAGCCGTCCACCGGCCGCGCCGGGAGCGCGGCCAGCCCGGCATACACGAGCGCGGCCGCGGCGGCGGCCCACGGGGCAAGCCTGGCGATCATGTCAGCCCTCCTAGGGCCGCTCGCGAGGCGCGCTCGGCGCCGGCGGGGGTGACGGGTCCGGGCGCGGCGCGCGCCTGGGCCTGGCGGCGGAGCCCGCGGCGCAGCGCGATGGCGAAGTGGACGAGGAGCCCCAGCGTGACCAGCACGCAGGAGACGTACGGGAGGAGCCAGCCCGGGTTCTCCACCACCTGCAGGACCGAGAGCCGGTCCCCCTCCCCGAAGCTCGCCCGGTAGAACGCCTTCCCGTCGTGGCGGAGCGGCTGGTTCATGTAGATGAGCGCGTCGCGCTCCTCGCCGCCCCGCCCGGAGAGGTGCACCAGCGAGGAGAAGTTCTTCGGGATGTCGGTGCCCGGATAGACGTCGTGCCTGAAGTCCTTGAGCGTGAGGGCGTACGGCAGGTACTCGCGGCGCGCGCGCATGGTGAGCAGGTAGGTCCGCCCCTCGTGCACGAAGGACTGGGGCGCGCCGAGCGCGTTCGAGACCAGCCAGGTGCCGTAGCTCCGATCGCCCGCCCGGGGCTCCACGAACGCCGCCGCCTGGTTCATCCGGTCGTCGGTCGTGACGGGCGGTGCCTCCTGGACGAGGACGCCGGTCCCCACGCCCGCGGTGGCCACCGCGGCCTGGCCTGGCGGGAGGTTGAAGAGCTCCGAGTTCTCGTAGAACCGCCTTATCCGAAGCGTGATGGGCGTCCCGTGGATCTCCACCGCGTCCGCGCGCGCCAGGAGCCGCTCCGGGATCCCGTACACGTCGTCGTGCGCGGGATCGGTGGTGTCGATCAGGGCCAGCTCCAGCTCCCGCGGGCTCTGCACGAAGTTGGTGGTCTCGCCCTCCCGGAAGATGAGCTGGTTGTCGGTCTGGTACATCCCGGTCACGAACTCGCCCGCCACGAGCAGGATGAGCCCGGCGTGGATGATCCAGATCCCCGCCTTCCTCGCGGAGAGATCCAGCCGGCGCGCCTGCGCCGCGATCAGGTTCACCACCAGCACGAGGCCGGCGAGGGCGCCCCCGGGGAAGACGGGCACCGAGAGGACCGTCCCGGGGATGTCCCACCAGACGAGCCAGCTCCGCATGTACCGCTCGACGGCCCCGAACGTGCCGAGGTGGACCTGCGCGAGCGTGCAGGCAACGACCAGGACCATCAGCGCCGCCAGGCAGCCGATGGTGAGCTTCAGGGACGTGAGGAGATCCCAGATCCGGTGTCTAGCGGACGTCACGGCGGAGGCTCCCGAGCAACTCCAGGAAGGCGGGCCGGGCAGCGCCCACCGCGCTGGAGTCGCCCGTCATCTTGATGAACCAGCTGCTCCCCTCGACGAGCGCGAGCCCCGCGACGGTGCGGGTGCTCACCTGCCCCTCGGAGGCGAAGTCGTAGACCGACACGTCGCCTGCCCCGGTGCGCAGGGTCTTCCGCGCCGCGGCGAGGCCGGCCTCGTCCGCGGGCGGCAGGCCGATCTGGTTGCGCCACCGATTCACGTTGGCGAGCTCCCCGCCCGCCGCGCCCGGCAGCACGATCACCGTGACGTCCACCTTGCCCGGAACCGGCGGCTTCAGCGTCGCGTACCGCATCGGGCCGCCCCCCTGGGCCTGCGTCCAGCCCGCCGGCAGCTTCCAGCGGAGCGCGCCCCCGGGCGTGGGCGGGGCCGGGAGCTCGCCCGCGGCGGGTGCGCCGGGCGTCGCGGCCATCGCCGCGAGAGCAGGCGCCGGCGAGGTCTTGGGGACCCGGAAGTGCGTGACCTCGTCGCGGCGGCACCCCGCGGCGGCGGCGAGAATCAGCCCCGCCGTGAGCCAGCCGGACGGCCGCGGCCGCCGAGCCCCGCTGCGCCGCGAGCGGGCGGCGCGCACCGCTCCTTCGAAAGGCATCGAGAGACCCTCTGGGCTCGCCCCGCCGGGGGAGCCGTCCCATCCGGCGTCCATGGTTCGATCGAGACCGCTCTTCGCCATCAACACCCTGTGCCGCGATCTTGGCGGTCCGTTCCGGGTCGGAAGGTACGCCTGGTCTTGATGTGAATCAATTAGATGTGCGAGGGCTTGGCGGGTCTCCAGATAATCCCGGCCGTCTCGAGCCGCACGAAGTCGCCGGGCGAGCGCTCACTCGACGAGCAGCGACGGATCGGCCGCGAGCAGGGCGGCGCCGCGCGCCACCGCGGTCTGGGGATCGTCCTCCATGATGCAGGGCCGGGCGAAGGCCTGCGCCACGCCGGTCCTCACCTGGGGCACGTAGGTCGTCCCCCCGATGAGCAGCACCGCTCCGAGCCCCGCGGGGCCGTCCAGACCTGCCTCCGCCACGGTCTGCGCCGCGCTGGCGATCGAGCGGTCCACCAGCTCCGACCAGTGCGGCGCCAGGTGCTCGCGCCGAACCACGTAGTCGAGGTGCTGCGCGCGACCCCCGACGCCGAAGGCGTCCCGGATCTGGAAGCGGGCCTCCCCCGCTGCCGACAGGGCCCGCTTCACCAGCTCGCACTGGCGCTGGACCTTGTCCCAGAGGACCGCGTCCTTGCTGACCTCGATCCCGTGGACCCGGTACACGCCGGCCGCGATCCAGCGGGCGAAGGCCAGGTCGAAGTCGTCTCCCCCCAGGCAGTCGTCCCCGCCGGTGGAGAGAACGCGCAGGCGCGGGCCGTCCCGCTGCACCACCGTCGCGTCGAGCGTCCCCCCGCCGAAGTCGTAGACCAGCACCGGCGCGGGCCCGACCCCAGCCGCCCCCATGCCGCGCGCCACCGCGCCGGCGCACGGCTCGGGCACGATCCGGACGACCTCCAGCCCGGCCATCCGGCCGCAGCGCACCATCGCCTCGCGCACCGCCTCGGTCGCCATCACCGGGACCGTGATCACGGCCTTCCCCACCCGGCGCCCGAAGCGCAGCTCGGCCCGCTCGCGCAGGTGGCGCAGGATGAGCGAGGCCACCTCGGTGGCGCTGTGCTCCCCTGTGCGCACCACCACCGCCGCCTCGGGCTCGCCCGGGTGCGCCTTGATGCGGAAGGCGGCGCTGGCGTCCAGCAGGCGCGCGGCGGGGGAATCGACGCTACGGCCCACGATCCGCTTGACCCCCCACACGGTGTTCTCGGGATCGGTGGCGCGGAGCTTCACCGCGTCGGCGCCGACCACCGGAGGGCCGCTCCTGGGAAAATGGACCACGCTGGGGATGGGCGCTTCGCCACGCCCGTCCACCGCGAAGTGGAGCCGCCCGCCCAGGACCACGGCGGCGGTCGAGTAGGTGGTACCCAGATCGATGCCGAGCACCAGCTCGGAGGACCCTGTCACGCCTCTCCCTTCGGCACGGAACGGGCACGGCTTGAGCCGCCACGCCGGCGGTGCACGAAACACGCGGATCGAGTATCTCTGTTCTCCTTCTCTCCTGGAAGGCATGCATGCTGCAGACCGAGAACCTGAACGTCGCCGCCGTGGATGTCATGCCTTCGCCCGATGAGGTGAAGGCGCGCCTCCCCCTCTCCGAACCGGCCGCCCGGACCGTGGTGCAGGGCCGGCGCACCCTCGAGGCGATCCTCGACGGCCGAGACCGCAGGCTCTTCGTCGTGGTCGGCCCCTGCTCGATCCACGACCCGGTGGCGGGGATCGACTACGCGCGCCGGCTCCGCGGACTCGCCGAGGAGGTCCAGGAGACGCTGGTCCTGGTGATGCGCGTCTACTTCGAGAAGCCGCGCACCTCCGTCGGGTGGAAGGGGTTCATCAACGATCCCCGCATGGATGACTCGTTCCGGATCGACGAGGGCATGGAGCTCGGGCGCCGGTTCCTGCTCGACGTGAACGAGCTGGGGATCCCCGCCGCCACCGAGGCGCTCGATCCCATCGCGCCCCAGTACCTGGGCGACCTGGTCGCCTGGGCGGCCATCGGCGCCCGCACCTCCGAGTCGCAGACCCACCGTGAGATGTCCTCCGGGCTCTCCGCGCCGGTCGGCTTCAAGAACGCCACCGACGGCGACGTGGAGACGGCGGTCAACGCCATCCTCTCCGCCGTCCGCCCGCACGCGTTCCTGGGGATCAACGGCCAGGGGCGCTCGGCCATCATCCGCACCCGCGGGAACAGGTACGGGCACGTGGTCCTGCGCGGCGGGGGCGGCCGTCCCAACTACGACACGGTCTCCATCTCGCTCGCGGAGGAGGCGCTCGCCAAGGCGAAGCTCCCGCGCAACGTGGTCGTGGACTGCTCCCACGCCAACTCCTGGAAGCGCCCGGAGCTGCAGCCGCTCGTCATGCGCGACGTCGTCCACCAGATCCGCGAGGGAAACCGCTCCGTGGTCGGGCTCATGGTCGAGAGCTTCATCGAGCCGGGGAGTCAGGCCATCCCCGAGGACCTCTCGAAGCTCCGCTACGGCTGCTCGGTCACCGACGCCTGCGTGGGGTGGGACACCACCGCGGAGATGCTGCGCGGCGCGCACGAGGTGCTGAAGGGGATCCTGCCGGGCCGGGAGCGGATGCGGTAGGCCTGCTCGTCCTCGTGAGAAAGGAGCCCCGCGTGCGCCTCGCCGCCGCCCTCGCCCTCGCCGCCCTCGCCGCGCTCACCACCGCCCCGGCGACCGCGCTCGCCTCCGAGCTCACGGACCAGGCGCCGGACGACGGCGCCGCGCTGGTCCTCCGCTCCCGGACCGCGCTCCGCCAGGTGGTGGCCTGGGTGCGCGGGAGGTCGGAGCTCCTCGACCGGTCGCGCAGGACGCTCCCCTCGCGCGAGGACAAGCTCGCGCTCTGGGGGGCCTGGTCCACCGCCATGGATCACGCGGCGGTCCTCGAGGCACGGCGCGCCGAGCTGGCCGCCTGGGCGCGGCGCCCGGAGCAGGAGCGCGACGCGGGGCTCCAGGTTGGCCGGGCGGCCTTCCTGGCCGCCTACCGCCACGGGCTAGAGCTCATCGCGCTCGTGGAGAGGAGCCCGGCGGCGGCGCGGATCCTCGACGAGGCGGTGCCGGAGCTCGGCCTGCTCCCCGGCACCTGGGCGCGCTACAAGCTCCACTACCTGAACGCGGTCCGGGCCACCGAGTTCGCGGCCCTCGAGACCCTCGCGCGCGGGCGCGCCGCGCCGGCCCCCGCGGTCGCCGCCGCGATCGAGGAGGACCGCGCGGCGATCTGGGAGCTGGGCAAGGGCAAGGGGCAGGCGCTCACCGTCCGGAACGCCGCGGCGGTGGTGGCGAAGGCCGGTTACGCGATCTGGTTCCCAGCGCAGAAGGGCGTCTCGACCTGGATGGGCGACACCCGGGTCCGCCGGGGAGACTCTGCGCTCGTCTCGCCAGCCCAGATCGCGGCGCTCCCGGGCCGGCTCCTCCCCGGCGACGTGCTCCTCGAGCGCCGGGAGTGGTTCCTCTCGAACCTCGGCCTCCCCGGCTTCTGGACGCACGCGGCGCTCTACGTCGGGACACCCGAGGAGCGGCGCGCCTTCTTCGACGACGCGGGGGTCCGCGCGCTGGCGCGGGAGGAGGGGCAGCCGGACGGGGACCTCGACGCGCTCCTCGCGGCGCGCGAGCCCGCCGCCGCCGCGGCGAGCCGGACCCCGGACGCCGCCGGCCACCCGCCCCGGGTCCTCGAGGCGATCTCCGAGGGCGTCTCGTTCACCACGCTCGAGCACAGCGCCGCCGCCGACTCGATCGCGGTGCTCCGCCCGCGCCTCGACCGGCGCGCCCGCGCGGTCGCGCTCCTGCGCGCCTTCCACTACGCCGGCCGGCCGTACGACTTCGACTTCGACTTCCTCACCGACGCCTCCCTGGTCTGCTCGGAGCTCGTCTACAAGGCGTACGAACCCGGGCCGGGCATGCCCGGGGTCCGCTTCCCGCTCGAGGAGCTGGTGGGGCGCCGGATCGCCACGCCGAACGGCATGGCCCGCCAGTACGACGCCGAGGCGGCGGCGGGGGCCCCGCAGCTCGAGCTGGTCGTCTTCCTCGACGGCGCGGAGCGGAGCGCCAGGGCGACGGAGGCGTCGCCGGAGCAGTTCCGGAGGAGCTGGAAGCGGCCCAAGTGGCACGCGGTCGTCGCGCGCTGAGCGGCCGGTTCCCTTGCCCTTCGACAGGCTCAGGGCGAGCGGAGCGAGCTCAACCGAGCAGCGCCATCACTCGAGCACGCAGCCGCTCCGCGCGTCCACGAAGCGCGCCTGGGCCGTCCACAGCACGAGCGCCCTCGCCCGCACGATCCGCCCCGCCGCGTCCACCTCCACCCGGGCGACGTCCGGGCTCGCCTCGGTCCAGGCCCGGCAGTACGCCTCCTCCCGCTCCAGCACCCACAGGCAGGAGCAGGTCTCCTTGGCCCGGTAGGCCACCGCCAGCTCCGGGTCGCCGTTGGCGTAGCGACCCTTCAAGCCGGGGACCACCCCGAGCGCGGCGAGCGGCGCGACCACGATCGCGGCGAGGACCGCGGCCGCCGCCGCCACCGGCTTCGCGCGCTTCCTCATGGCAGCTTCCCCGCCGCGATCGCCAGCCGGAGGAGCCGGGCGAACCCGAGCGCCCCTTCGTCCCGATCGTCTCCGACCCGGACGATGACCATCTGGAGCGAGGGGATCACCACGATCGCCTGGCCCCAGTGACCGCGCGCCGCGTAGGCGTCCTCCGGGACGCCCGGCCACGGCGCGGACCGGCCCCGCTTCGTGGCGGGACGGTTGAGCCACCACTGCCGCCCGGGCACGGCGTCCGGCGCGGGGGGTGGCGACCCGGCGCGGAGCGGCGGGGAGACCTCGGTCGCCTGCCGAACCCAGCCGGCGGGGAGGATCCGGCGCCCACGCCAGCAGCCGTCCTCCAGGAAGAGCCAGCCGAACCGCGCCATGTCGCGGGGCGTGGCGTAGAAGTGGGACGATCCGACCAGCGTCCCCGCCGCGTCCCGCTCGAGCACGGCGCTGCGCATCCCCAGCGGATCGAAGAGCTCGGTCCAGGGCCAGCCCGGTCCCGCCCCGGCCGCGGCCATGGCCCGGCCGGCGACCGCGGCCAGGAGCAGGCTGTCCCCGGAGGAGTAGGACCACCGCGCGCCGGGCGCGTCGCGCGCTCCCTGCGCGAGCACGAACCCGGCCATGTCCCGGCGCCCGACCCCATAGAGCATGGCCAGGACCGAGGAGGCCTGGTGCGCCTGCCCTTCGTAGGACTCGGTCCAGTCGAGCCCGGAGGTCCACTCCAGCAGGTGGCGCACGGTGATCCCGCAGCGTTCCTGAGGCGCGGCCAGGTACCGGCAGATCGAGTCGCCGAGCCGCAGCACGCCCCGGGCCACGGCCACACCGGCGAGCGCGGACGTGACGCTCTTCGAGACCGACCAGCCCAGGTGGCGCGTGCCGGGTCCGAACCCGCGGCCGTACCGCTCGAAGGTGACGAGGCCCCGGTGGACGATGACGAGCCCGTCGGTCCGGATCCCGCGCCGGGCCGCGTCCAGCCCGTCGAGGGTGAACGCGTACCGCTCGAGCGACTTCACCTCCGCGGGGCGGGCCGCGCGGACCGCCTCGACGGCGGTGGGCCAGTCCTCCGCGGGCCAGGCCGCGTCCTCGGGGCAGCCCTCGCCGCCGGCGGCACCAGCGGACGTCGCGACGAAGGCTGCGAGTACCAGGGTCGCGTCGAGGCGCACCCCCCGAGTCTACGCACCGCGCCTGCGCCGCGCGCGGCCCGGACGGCGCCTCTCGGGGCGGCACCATCAGTGGCGCATCGCCGGCGCGGTCGTCGCGCCTCCAGCCTCCGCGCCCGCCTCCGGCGCGCCGACGCCCAGCTGCTTGAAGAACGAGAACGCGTCGAAGTAGTACCTGAACTCGACGATCTTGCCGTCGCGGAACCGGAAGACCTCCGCCAGCGGCAGCTCCAGTCGACGTCCGGTCGCCGGCAGGTCGCCGGTCGGCTCCTTCAGCGTGCCCGTATGCGTCCCGCGCCCGACGATCTCGGAAGAGACGTAGTCCCCCTGGGCCACCAGGTTCTTCACCTCGAGCTGCGCGTCCGGGAAGGCATGGGCCCACGCCTGGAGGTGTTCCATCAAGCCCACCTTCGTGCCGAAGGCCATGCTCGTCGCCTGCGCGTCGGCCGCGACGCACGACGCCAGCCTGTCGAGGTCCTTCGCGTTGTACGCATCGTAGAAGCCCGCGAGGATGCTCGCGTTGTCCACCGTCGCCATGGCGTCTCCTCCCGACGCATCTCTAGCCCGCGGCCCGCCGGAGGTCGACGCCTTCTGGCCAGGCTCGGATGAGCGAGGGAGCGCGGCTGGCCTCGCCTGCGCGGCCGGTGCGCTACGGCGCCGCCCACCCGGGCATGAGGAAGAGCGCCGCCAGCGGCGGGAGGCGGAGCGAGAGCGACCACGGCCGCCCGTGCCAGGGGATCTCGTCCGCGTGGACACCGCCCTGGTTTCCCACACCGCTCCCGCCGTACACCGCGCCGTCGCCGTTGAGTCGCTCGCGCCAGGCGCCGCCTTGCGGGACACCGATCCGGTACCCCTCGCGCGGGATCGGGGTGAAGTTGAAGACCGCCAGCACGGGCGGATCGGCGTCGCCGCCCCGCCGCAGCAGGCTCACCACGCTGTTCTCCGCGTCGCCGCAGTCCACCCACTCGAACCCGCTGGGGGCGCAGTCGCGGACGTGGAGCGCGGGGGTCTCCAGGTGGAGCCGGTTCAGGTCACGGACCCAGGCCATCATCCCCCGGTGCGGCTCCAGGTCGAGCAGGTGCCAGTCCAGGCTCCGGTCGTGGCTCCACTCCCGCTCCTGCGCGAACTCGCTGCCCATGAAGAGGAGCTTCTTGCCGGGCTGGGCGTGCATCCAGGCGTGGAGCAGCCGGAGGTTCGCGAACCTCTGCCACGCGTCGCCCGGCATCTTGTCGAGGAGCGAGCCCTTCCCGTGGACCACCTCGTCGTGCGAGAGCGGCAGCACGAAGTTCTCGCTCGTGGAGTACATCGTCCGGAACGTCAGCTCGTTGTGGTGAAACTTTCGGTGAATCGGCTCGTGGCGCAGGTAGTGGAGCGTGTCGTGCATCCACCCCATGTCCCACTTGAGCCCGAAGCCCAGCCCGCCCACGTAGAGCGGCCGCGACACCAGCGGCCAGGAGGTGGACTCCTCGGCGAACGTCTGCACGTCCGGGTACTCCCGGTACACCGCCTCGTTCAGGCCGCGCAGGAAGGAGATCGCCTCGAGGTTCTCCCGCCCGCCGTGGGCGTTGGGGATCCACTCGCCCTGCTTGCGGGAGTAGTCGAGGTAGAGCATCGAGGCCACCGCGTCCACGCGCAGCCCGTCCGCGTGGTAGTGCTCGAGCCAGAACAGGGCGCTGGAGAGCAGGAAGCTGCGGACCTCGTGACGGCCGTAGTTGAAGATCTCGCTCCCCCAGTCCGGGTGGCGGCCGAGCCGCCGATCCTCGTGCTCGTAGAGGTGAGTGCCGTCGAAGTAGTGGAGCCCGTGCTCGTCGGAGGGGAAGTGGGCCGGCACCCAGTCCAGGATCACGCCGAGGCCCCGCCGGTGGAGCGTGTCGACGAGGAACATGAGGTCCTGGGGCGTCCCGTACCGGCTGCTGGGCGCGAAGAACCCCGTGCACTGGTAGCCCCACGACGCGTAGAACGGGTGCTCCATCACCGGCAGGAGCTCGACGTGCGTGAAGCCCATCTCCTCGCAGTGATCGGCGAGGGGCGGGGCGAGATCGCGGTAGCCGAGGACGCGATCGGGCGCGTCGGGCGAGCGCCGCCACGAGCCGAGGTGCACCTCGTAGATCGACATGGGCGCGTCGAGGGCGTTGCGACGCCGGCGCCCGCGCATCCAGGCGGCGTCGCCCCATTCGTACGAGAGATCCCGGACCACCGACCCGGTCCGCGGCGGGACCTCGTGACAGAAGCCGAACGGATCGGCCTTGTCGGCCGCGTAGAGCCGTTGCCTGGAGCGGACGTGGTACTTGTAGCGCGCGCCCTCCCCCACGCCCGGGATGAAGCCCTGCCACAGGCCGGAGTGGCCTATCGGCCCGAGCGGATCGCGCCCCTTGGCCCAGCCGTTCCAGTCGCCGATCACGCTGACGGACTCCGCGTTGGGCGCCCAGAGCGCGAACGAGACCCCCGCCGCGCCGTCCAGCGTGGCCAGGTGAGCCCCGAGCTTGCGGTACGCCCGTGAGTGCGTCCCCTCGTTGAAGAGGTGCAGGTCCTGGTCCCCGATCTCCAGGCCACCCACCCCTCGCCCGGTCCCAGGGCTCATCGTCTCCATGCGCCATTGAATAGCACCGTCCGTCAGCGCGCGCCCTCGGCCGGAGCGGCTGGCGCCCGTCCAGAGCGGCCGCTCGCCCCATGGTCGGGTGAAGGGCATTCCGACCCGCTTGGGCGATCCGGACCCACCGCAAAGCCCAGTGACTCTCACGAGTGCGGCGGTCACCCTGCCGCCGGTGGGTGGCGGAAGCCCCAGCGGGCCGCGGGGCGGCCGATCGCCCAACCAGCCGTATTGACGGCTGGTTGCTGATGCTCCGTCGACTGGCCCGCTCCTCGCTCAACGGATCCGGCATGAACGGCCCATCCCGGATCGCCGCCCTCGCCCTGGCCCTGGCCGCCCTCTCCTGCGCCGTCCACCACCCGTCCCCGGAACGCGGTACCGCAGCGTCCACGCTCCAGGGCACGCTCCGCCTTGCGGAGGCCGGGCGCTGCGCCGCCCCTGGCCTCGCGGGTGCCCGGTGCCGAGCGGGGTGGCGCCCTGCCCCCGCCTGGCTGGAGGAGCAGGTCTGCCTCCGCGGTTCGGGGTTGGGCGAGGCCTGCACCCGCGTCGCCAGCGCCATCGCCGAGGAGGCCGCCGGCGCGGGGCTCGACCTCGTCCTGCTGCTCGCCATCATCGAGGTCGAGTCGGCCTGGGACCCGGGCGCCGTGTCGAACCGGAACGCCCGGGGCCTGATGCAGCTCCGCCAGCCGGCCCTCGACGGCGAGGCGCGCGGCGGCCGGCTCGCCTCGGCCGATCCCCACGACCCGCTCGTCAACGTGCGCGCAGGCATCCGCTACTACGCGCGGCTCGTGCGCCGCTTCCAGGATGCCGAGCTGGCGCTCGTCGCGTACAACGCCGGCCCGGCGCGGCTCTCCGGCTACCTGCGGGCCGAGGAGGGCGTGCCCGACCGGTTCTGGGAGTACCCGCGCCGCGTGCGGCGCGAGGAGCGCCGGCTCCGGAGCCGGATCGCGGCGCCCCCTCCCGGTCGCCCCGAGCTCGTCGAAGGGCTGGCCGTGTCAGGGGCCCTGGCCGCGGTGGAATAGGACGGCCCCCGACCGACACACGAACCGCGATCGACCGGCCCCCGCGCGCGGCGCGGAGGCCGGTTCGTTCACGCGGCGCGCTGGTCTCCCCCTGCCCCTGCCCCTGCCCCTGCCCCGCGCCGGAGCCGCTCCGCCTGCGCGCGCGCGCGCGCGGCCTGCGCCGCGTCGCCGTCCAGGTCGAGCGCGCGCGAGGTGAGGTGCCACGCCGGCGGGCTGGCGGGACGGAGCCGGACCCGCTCCGACGCGAGCGCCCGGGCGAGCGCGGTGCGTCCCGCGCGCAGCGCCGCCTCGATGAGCGTGAGCGAGAGCACGTCCCGCTGCGCGTTGGAGCCGCCGAACCGGATGGCGGCGTGCCGGACCGGGTAGAGCGCCTCGATGCACCCCTCGTGGTCGCTCCGCCCGAAGGCGACGATGGCGCGGCAGATCGGGAGCCCCACCTCGCGCACCACCCGCCCGTTCGTGCCGGGTGCCACCGCGCTCGCCTCCACGGCCGCCAGGTGCTCCCGCGCCTCCTCCTCGCGGCCAGCCGCGACGAAGGCCATGACGGCGTGGGCGTCGTTGAAGGCGTAGTAGCCCTCGCCGAGCCGCGGCCGCCAGTCGTCGGCGAGCGCCTGGAGCCGGGTGCCGGTGTCGTGGCCCAGCAGGAACATGCGCCACAGCAGCGCCGTCGCGTCGACGAGCTCCAGCACGACCTCGCTCCGGGCCGGCCGGATCTTGCGGTCATAGAGGGCGAGCGCGGAGGCGGCGTCCCCGCGATCCAGGTGGTAGAGCGCGAGGTGCCAGTAGTTGTGGAAGGCGAAGCCGTTGTCGGGGGCCCAGTGGCGGCTCCCCTCCTCGAGCCAGGCGATCCCCTCGCCCAGCCGCGCGTTCATCTCCATGACGTGCGCCACGGCGTGGCTGGCCCAGGCGTCGGCCGGGTCGAGCGCCACCGCGCGCCGGCCGACCTCCTCGGCGCGCGCGTAGTCGCCGTTCTCCTCGAGGCCGAAGGCGTACATGCCGAGCATGTACCCGTACCCGGGGACCGACTCATCCCAGGCATGGAGCACCTGGGCGAGGTGGTCCCGCAGCATGCCCGGCTGGCCGAGGGCGAAGTGGCCGATGTGCGCCGTCTGGATGGCCACGGTGTCGCGCGGGTACTCCACCGCGATGCGGCCGTACAGGTCGATCGAGCGCGCGAAGTCCCGCTCCAGCCAGGCCCGCGCGGCCGCGAGGTGCAGCTGCTCCCGCGCGGTGGCGCCGGCGGCGTGGTGCTCGCCCGCCTCGACGGCCTCGCGCAGCACGGGCTCGAGCGGCTTCTCGGTCGCGCCCACCAACAGTGCGGCCTTCAGGCAGTGGCCCATGACGAAGTCCGGGTCGCGCGCGAGCGCGCCCTCGATCGTCGGGAGGGCGGCGGTGGAGAAGGCGAGCATCTGCTGCGCGGCCTGCTCGTAGGCGTCGAGCGACGGCGGGTTCGAGGTGGAGACGGCGATTCCGCGGACATCCTTCAGCATGGGGTGTTCCTCCTTCGACGGGTTCGTGAGGAAGGTACGACCCCGGCGTGATGGGCCCGTGATCGTGGCGTGATCCGGCCGGGAAAAGCGCAGGCGCCCCGGCGCAGCTATGGCGACTGCCGGGGTACCCCATGGCCCAGGCCCAGATCCGGTTGCTCGGCAGCTTCGCCCTCACCGGCGCCGGCGGCGCGGAGGTCCCGCTCCCCACGCGCAAGGCCCAGGCGCTCCTGGCGGTGCTGGCGCGCCGCCCCGGGGTCGCCATCGCCCGGGCACGCCTCGCCGGGCTGCTCTGGCCGGACCGGCCCGACGCGCAGGGGCGCGCCAGCCTCCGCCAGGCGCTCGCGTCGATCCGGCGCGCGCTCGCCGCCTGCGGCGCCGAGGGCCCCGCCACCCGCGGCGACGCGGTGGCTCTCGATCCGGCCGGCGTGGATGTGGACGTCGCCGCCTTCGAGGCGGCGCTCGGCGCGGGCGACCTCGACGGCGCGCTGGGACGCTACCGCGGCCCGCTCCTCGACGGCTTCCCGCCCGTGGAGGACCTCTTCGACGACTGGCTCCACGCCCAGCGCACCACGCTCGCCTCGCGGGCGGCGGAGGCGCTGCGGGTCCGGCTCGAGTCCATGGTCACTGGCGGTGACACCGCGGCGGGGCTGGAGCTGGCGGAGCGAGCGCTCGAGCTCGACCCTTCCTTCGAGCCAGGCTACCGGGCCCGCATGCAGCTCCTCGCGGCGCGCGGCGATCGCGCGGGCGCGCTCCGCGAGTACGAGCGTTGCCGGGCGGCGCTGGCGCGGACCCTGGGCGCGGCCCCCTCGGAGGAGACGCAGGCGCTGCGGCGCGCGGTGGGGGCCGAGGCCGCCCCGGAGCCGCCGGCCGCGCGCCGCGGTCCGTCGCTGGCGGTGCTGCCCTTCGAGGTGCTCACCGAGGACCCGGCCTCCAGTCCCTTCGCCCGGGGCCTGGCCGAGGACATCTGCGCGGAGCTCTCCCGCTTCCGCTCGCTCGAGGTGATCGCCCCCGACTCCGCCGGGCGCGCCGCGGCGGACGGGCTCGACCCGGCGGGGCTGGGCCGGACGCTCGGGGCCGACTACCTCCTCGGCGCCAGCGTCCGGGCCGCGGGCGGGCTTCTGCGGGTCGGCGCGCGGCTGCTGGAGGCGGCCACCGGCCGGCAGATCTGGGCGGACCGGTACGACGCCGACCTGGCCGAGGTGTTCGCGGTGCAGGACCGGATCGCGCAGGCGGTGGCGAGCGCGCTCGCGCTCGGCATCGACGAGCGCGAGCTGGCCCGCGCCCGCGGCCGTCCGCCCGAGCAGCTCGACGCGTACACCTGCTGGGTGAAGGGGATGACCTGCCTGCGCTCGGGAACTGCCGCGGGGGACCGGCAGGGGCGCGCGCTCTTCCTGCGGGCGCTCGAGCTCGATCCGTCGTACGCCCGGGCGCACGCCGGCCTCTCCCTCGCCCACTTCAACGACTGGAGCTGCGCCGCCTGGGGGCGGTGGGAGGAGAACGAGCGCGAGGCGTTCCGTCACGCCGCCGAGGCGGCGCGGCTCGACGACCGCGACCACGTGGTGCACTTCATCCTCGGACGGATCCTGATCTACAGGCGCGAGTTCGACCAGGGGGAGGAGCACCTCGAGCGCGCCCTCGCCCTCAACCCCAACGATCCCGACATGCTCGCGCACGCCGCGCTCGGCTTCGCGTACCTGGGCGACCCCGCCCGCGGGCTCGCCCTCGCCCACGCCGCGCGGCGGCTCCACCCGTTCCACCCGGAGTGGTATCTGGGCGCCCTCGCCGTGAATCACCTCTTCGCGCGGCAGCCGCGTGAGGCGGTCGCCCTCCTGGAGCGCGTCCCCGACGCCCACGTCGACTCGCGGGCGTTCCTGGCGGTCGGGTACGCGCACCTGGGCGACCCCGCCCGCGCGCGTGAGCACGCACGCCGCTTCCTCGCCCGGTTCTCCCGGTCCATCGCGCCGGGCGCCTCCCCGGCCGACGCGGTCTCCTGGGTGCTGCGGGTGAACCCGCTCCGCCGCGAGGCGGACCGGGCCTACCTGGTCGACGGGCTGGCGCGGGCGGGGATCCCGGTTGGGCGGGAGGAGGTGGGGACGCGGCGCGAAGACGCGTCGAGCGCAGAATCCGCCTATCCCGGATAGTGCTTCTCCAGGCAGGTCGCGCAGAGGCCGTGCGTGACGTCGATGTCGGCCTGCTCCTTCAGATACAGGGGCAGCTCTTGCCAGATCCCCTGGGGGTTCCGGATCCGGCCGCAGCTCATGCAGACGGGCAGCAGCTTCCTCAGCTGGGCCAGCTCCGACACGTCCTCCAGCGTGAGCAGGATCACCGTCCGTCCCTCCCAGCCGACGGCTGCGGCGCTCACGAGGAAGTGGTGATCCACGACCGCGCCGTCCTGGCGCAGCTGCAGGACGGCCTTTGCACGTTGCACGGCGCCAGACTGGATGGCCTCCTGCACGGAGTTGCGGACGACGCAGTCCCCGCAGGCTGGCGCAAACCCGCAACCCTCGGGGATGGCCTCGGCGTTCAGGCAGTGCAGCACGTGGCCGCTGCGCTGAAGGAGGCTGGACCGTGCCGCGTCGCCGCCGAGCCCCAGGGACTCGCGCGCGGCGCGGGACGCGAACAGGACTCGCGCCTCCTC
>Ga0209342_10002689_pt1 | contig 18912 bp, 14 predicted proteins | sample RifCSP16_2_FD_184023 | JGI IMG/M metagenome (GOLD analysis project Ga0209342, IMG submission 184023) | Soil microbial communities from Rifle, Colorado - Rifle CSP2_sed 16_2 (SPAdes) (version 2) | ecosystem: Environmental > Terrestrial > Deep subsurface > Rock core/Sediment | place: Rifle... | reverse complement strand
GGCTCTGCCGGCGCAAGCCGAGCGCGGGCGTGGCGAAGCCCGGGAGCCCGCGTTGTAATGATGCGACGCTTATCGGCACGGCGCTACCCTTTGGCCACCTGCTGCTGCTTCTTGGTCTGCTTGACGCTCTTTCGAACCATCAAGATCTGGCCGTTCGGGCCAGGCAGTGCGCCCTTCACGAGCAGCAACTGTTGGTCAGGCATGACCCGAACCACCTCGAGGTTCAGCACGGTCCGCCGGACCCCGCCCATTCTTCCCGGAAGACGGTGCCCGGGCCACACCCGCGACGGGTCCGAAGACGCCCCGATCGAGCCGGGCGCGCGGTGAAACATCGAGCCGTGAGTGGCGTCTCCCCCGTGCCACCCGTGTCGCTTCACGCCACCCTGAAAGCCTTTCCCTTTTGAGGTCCCGGTGACATCGACCAGCTCTCCGGGAGAAAACAAGCTCACATCGAGGGTCTGCCCCACCTGATAGCCGTCCACTTTTTCAAGCCGAATCTCCCGGAGATGCCTCAGCGGAGAGACGTTCACCTTCTTGAAGTGCCCGGCCATCGGCTTGGTGACATTCTTCTTCTGAGGCTCGAAGCCGATCTGGATCGCGTCATAGCCATGTGTGGCTTTGGTGCGCACCTGAACAATTGTGCAGGGCCCGGCCTCAATGACCGTCACCGGGATCTGCTCGCCGTCTGAGCCAAAGAGTTGGGTCATCCCAACTTTCCGCCCCATGAGCCCTTCCTTCATGGCCATGGAAGCACTCTCCGGGGTTGGGGGCCAGGGGTCAGGGGTCCGCATTTCGGATTTGATGCTTTGAGGTGCGAGCCCCGGACCCCGAGCCCCGGTGTCATAGCTTGATTTCCACGTCGACGCCGCTCGGCAAATCGAGCTTCATCAGGGCGTCAACGGTCTGTGGGGTTGGGTCCAGAATGTCCAAGAGCCGCTTGTGCGTTCTCATCTCGAACTGCTCGCGAGAGGTCTTGTCAACGTGCGGCGACCGAAGCACAGTCCACCGGTTGATCTTGGTCGGAAGGAGGACCGGACCGGAGATCCTGGCGCCGGTGCGTCGCACCGTCTCAACGATCTCTTTCACCGACCGATCCAGCAGGCGATGATCGTACGCCTTTAACCGGATCCGTATCTTCTGGTCTTGAATCGTAGTTACCATGAAACACTCACGTTGTGCTCAGAAAGCACTCCTCCCAACGTCACACTCGGGGGCCGGGGGCTTTGCCGACCCCTGACCCCTAGCCCCTGTCCCCGGAACACTGAACGCAGTGAGGCGGCGCATATCGGCGCGGCGTTACTCCGACGCCTCAGTCACGACGCCGGCCCCCACGGTCCGCCCCCCTTCCCGGATTGCAAACCGCAGCTCCTTCTCTAACGCCACCGGCGTGATCAGCTCGATGGCCATCTGCACGTTGTCCCCCGGCATCACCATCTCCACCCCCCCGGGCAGCGTGCACACCCCCGTCACGTCCGTCGTCCGAAAGTAGAACTGCGGCCGGTACCCATTGAAGAACGGCGTGTGCCGCCCCCCTTCTTCTTTGGTCAACACATACACCTCCGCCTTGAATTTCTTGAACGGCTTGATCGACCCGGGCTTGGCCAAGACCTGCCCCCGCTCGACTTCGTCTTTGTCGATCCCCCGTAACAGACACCCCACGTTGTCCCCCGCCTGCCCCTCGTCCAGCAGCTTCCGAAACATCTCCACCCCCGTCACGACGCTCTTCCGCGCCTCCGCCGCCATCCCCACGATCTCGACTTCTTCCCCCACCTTCACCACCCCCCGCTCGATCCGCCCGGTCACCACCGTCCCCCGCCCCGTGATGGAAAAGATGTCTTCGATCGGCATCAGAAACGGTTTGGTGGTCGCCCGCGGCGGGGTCGGGATGTAGCTGTCCACCGCCTCCATCAGCTTCCAGATGCACTCGGCCGCCTTGGGGTCCTCGGGCTTTTCCATCGCGCTCAGCGCCGCCCCCCGGATGATCGGGATCTCGTCCCCAGGAAATTGGTATTTCTTCAACAGCTCCCGCACTTCCAGCTCCACCAAGTCCAGGATCTCGGGGTCGTCTACCATGTCGACTTTGTTCATGAACACGACCAGGTACGGCACGTTGACCTGCCGCGCCAGCAACACGTGCTCCCGCGTCTGCGGCATCGGCCCGTCGTTGGCCGCCACCACCAGAACCGCCCCGTCCATCTGCGCCGCCCCCGTGATCATGTTCTTGATGTAGTCGGCGTGCCCCGGACAGTCGATGTGCGCGTAATGGCGCTTCGCGGTCTCGTACTCGACGTGCGCCACCGCAATCGTGATCCCCCGCTCCCGCTCCTCCGGGGCGTTGTCGATCGTCCCAAAGTCCCGCACCGCCACTGTCGCGTATTTCGTGTGCAGCACTTTCGTGATCGCGGAGGTGAGCGTCGTCTTGCCGTGGTCGATGTGCCCAATCGTCCCGATGTTGACGTGCGGCTTCGTCCGCTCATATTTCGCTTTGGCCATGGGCTCTTCCTCCGGTAGGACTTGCTCTAGCGGGAACCGGCCCGCGAGGGTTGTTTGCCGGCCACCTTCGCCATAATCTCCTCAGCAACGTTGGTCGGCACTTCCTCGTAGCGGGCAAACTGCATGGTGTACGTCGCCCGTCCCTGCGTGAAGGAGCGAAGGTCTGTCGCGTAGCCGAACATCTCAGCGAGCGGTGCGGTGGCGCGGATTACCTGCGAGCTGCCACGGGGATCCATGCTGATGATACGCCCGCGCCGGCTGTTCAGGTCTCCGATCACGTCGCCCATGTACTCCTCGGGGACCACTACTTCCACCTGCATAATCGGCTCGAGCAGGACCGGGTGGGCCTTCCGGCACCCCTCTTTGAACCCGATAGATCCGGCGATCTTGAACGCCATCTCTGACGAGTCAACTTCATGGTAGGAGCCGTCGGTGAGCCTCACTGTGACGTCCACCATGGGGTAACCGGCCAGCACCCCGGTTTCCATGGCCTCCCGAATCCCCTTCTCAACCGGCGGGATGTACTCACGCGGAATCTTTCCGCCCACAATCTTGTTCTCGAAGACAAACCCCTGACCGGGCTCTCCCGGCTCCACCTCGAGCCAGACGTGGCCGTACTGACCACGACCGCCGGTTTGCCTCACGAAGCGGCCCTCGGCCTCGGCCTTTCTCCTGATCGTGGCCCGGCTCGCCACTTGGGGCTTGCCGACATTCGCCTCCACCTTGAATTCTCGAAGGAGGCGGTCCACGATGATCTCGAGATGAAGCTCTCCCATCCCTGAGATCAGTGTCTGGGCGGTCTCATGGTCAACCGCCACCTTGAACGTCGGATCCTCGAGCGCGAGCCGGGCCAGGGAGAGCCCGAGCTTTTCCTCATCGGCCTTGGTCTTCGGCTCAATCGCGACCGAAATCACCGGCTCGGGAAAGTCCATGGCCTCGAGGATGATCGGGTGCTGAGGGTCGCAGAGCGTGTCGCCGGTGGTGGCGAACTTGAGCCCCACCGCGGCCGCGATGTCACCTGCGGAGATCCCCTCGATCTCCTCGCGCTTGTTGGCGTGCATGCGGAGCAGGCGCCCGACCCGCTCCTTCTTGTCCTTCGTCGCGTTGTAGACATGGGAGCCGGAAGGCAGCGTCCCGGAGTAGACCCTAAGGAAAACGAGCTGTCCCACGTACGGGTCGTTCATGATCTTGAAGGCAAGCGCGGAGAACGGCTCATCATCCTTGGCCAAACGCACCTCGTTCTCCCGCGTCTCAGGATTCACGCCCTGCATCGGCGGGATGTCCAGCGGAGACGGGAGATAATCGACCACCGCATCCAACAGCGGCTGCACCCCCTTGTTCTTGAAGGATGCGCCCGCCAGCACCGGGACGATCTTCATCGCCATCGTCCCCGCCCGAATGGCCGCGCGAATCTCCTCGGCGCTGATCTTCTGGTCGGAGAGATACTTCTCCATGAGGTGTTCGTCGACCTCAGCGAGCGCCTCCACCAATCGGTCCCGATACTCCTTCACCTGGGCCTCGTGCTCCTTCGGAATCTCCTGGCGATGGAAATTCTGACCTTTACTCTCGTCATCCCAGACGATCGCCACCTGGTCGATGAGGTCGATCACGCCGACGAAACTGTCCTCTTTTCCAATGGGAAGCTGGGTGATCACCGAGATCGCGCCGAGACGGTCTCGGATCATCTGGACGGAATGGAAGAAGTCAGCGCCGGTCCGATCCATCTTGTTGATGTAGACAATCCGAGGGACCCGGTATTTGTCAGCCTGGCGCCAGACGGTCTCGGTCTGGGGCTCCACACCGGCCACCGCGTCGAGGATGGCAATGGCGCCATCAAGGACGCGAAGCGACCGCTCCACTTCCATGGTGAAGTCCACGTGCCCCGGCGTATCGATAATGTTGATCCGGCAGTCCCGCCAGAACGACGTCGTGGCAGCAGAGGTGATCGTGATTCCACGCTCCTGCTCCTGGACCATCCAGTCCATGGTCGCGGTCCCCTCGTCCACCTCGCCGATCTTGTACGACCGGCCGGTGTAAAAGAGGATCCGCTCCGTGGTGGTCGTCTTGCCGGCATCGATGTGAGCCATGATGCCGATGTTTCGGGTTTTTTCTAACGGATACTGCCTGTCCAACGTGACTCCTTCCTTTCTAATACTCGGAGGGGGGGTCCCCGACCACGCCGCGTCCCCCCCCTCTCAAGCAAGCTCGAGCTCGGGTCTTGCCCCGGATGTTTTCGAAGCGCCGGCTCCGCCGCCGCCAGCTCGAGGGCGCGGGCATGGCAAAGCCCCCTTGACACGAACAGTGTCAAGGGCCGCGCTGCAAATGAAGAGGGGGGATCGTCCCCCCTCTGTATTCCTGGGACTCCGCTACCAGCGGTAGTGCGCGAAGGCCTTGTTCGCCTCCGCCATCCGGTGCGTGTCCTCTCTCTTCTTGACTGCTGTGCCCCGGTTATTGGCGGCATCCAAAAGCTCAGCGGCCAGCTTCTCCTCCATGCTCTTCTCGCTCCGGTTGCGAGCCGACCCAATGATCCACCGCATGGACAGCGAGGTCCGGCGCTCAGGGCGCACCTCCACAGGCACCTGATAGGTCGACCCCCCGACCCGGCGCGACTTCACCTCAATGGATGGCTTCACGTTATCCACGGCTTGCTTGAAGAGCTTCAGCGGGTCCTGTTTCGCCCGCTGCTGCATCGCGTCCAGAGCGTGATAGAGGATCCGCTCCGCGACATTCTTTTTCCCTTTCGCCATCATGATATTCACGAACTTCGCCACCAACCGGCTCGCATACTTCGGGTCAGGAACGATCTCTCGACGCGGGACACCAGCACGCCGCGGCACGGTTTATCCGCCGCCAGCTTTCGGAGCCTTTGCTCCGTACTTACGCTCGGAGGGGGGCACGCCCCCCTTCCGAATCCTCCCACCAGAGTTGCGCCGGCACAGCCGGCGCTCGAACGCAACCAAGCCACCCTTGAGCACCACGTCTAGCCGCCTCCGGCCTTCGGAGCTTTTGCGCCGTATTTGGAGCGGCCCTGGCGACGATTCGCGACACCGGCGGTGTCGAGGATTCCCCGGATGATATGGTACCGAACACCCGGCAGGTCTTTCACGCGGCCCCCGCGGATCATGACGATCGAGTGCTCCTGGAGGTTATGCCCCACGCCAGGGATGTACGACGTCACTTCGATCCCGTTGGTCAGCCGAACGCGCGCGACCTTCCGCAACGCCGAGTTGGGCTTCTTCGGCGTTGTCGTGTAGACCCTGACGCAGACGCCACGCTTCTGCGGGCATCCCTCCATCGCCGGGGTCTTCGACTTTTTCTTCACCGCTTCCCGGCCGTACCGGACGAGCTGACTAATCGTTGGCATCGTGTGCCTGCCTTCCTACCCCTTTCCCGATGAGCATTACCGAAACCTACACCTTATATCAGACGGCTCTCCCCTTGTCAATTCCTAGTGCCGTGGCGATAAGCTTCGCATCCCGGCGTTCTCGGTCGTCGCCAATCCTCACGTACAACCACGTACGCTCCGGTTGGCTCCTCCCTCGGGCCTTGGGCTGCTCGCTTCTCCCCACGGCACAAGTGAGTACCAAGCAACTACCCCGCCGCTGCGAGGTCATCGGCAGCTTCAGCAGCGGCTGCGGCTTCCGGAGCCGGGGCCTCTTCGGGCGCCTGCGTCACCACCTCGGCCTTGAGATAGTGGCTGAGACCGGTCCCGGCGGGGATGAGCCGTCCAACGATCACGTTTTCTTTGAGGCCTCTCAGCTCATCCACCTTCCCGCAAATCGCGGCTTCGGTAAGGACCCGCGTGGTCTCCTGGAACGACGCCGCGGAGATAAAGCTGTCGGTGGAGAGCGACGCTTTGGTGATCCCGAGCAGCACGGGCTGGGCCGTGGCCGGACGCTTGCCCTGAGCCAGCACCGTTTCATTTTCTTCCTGGAAGGCGAACTTATCCACCAGCTCGCCGACGACAAAGTCTGTATCACCGACCTCCTCGATCCGCACGCGCCTCAGCATCTGGCGCACGATCACCTCGATGTGCTTGTCGTTGATCGTCACTCCCTGGAGGCGGTAGACTTCCTGAACCTCGTTCACCAGGTAGCGCTGGAGCTCACGGTCGCCGAGCACGGCCAGGTAGTCGTGCGGGTTTGGCGAGCCATCCATGAGCGCCTCGCCGGCTTTCACGCGGTCGCCCTCGTGGACGGAGATGTGCTTGCCGCGCGGGATCAGGTACTCTTTGATCTCGCCGTTGTCGGCGCGGATGACGATCTTCCGCATCCCCTTCACAAAGCCAGCGAATTCTACGCTCCCATCAATTTCCGTGATCACGGCCTGCTCCTTCGGCTTGCGCGCCTCGAACAGCTCAGCCACGCGCGGCAACCCTCCCGTGATGTCCTTGGTTTTTGTGGTCTCCCGGGGGATCTTCGCGATGATGTCGCCGGCATACACCTCGCTCTCGTCAGGCACGAGAAGATGCGCGCCGACCGGCAGCAGGTTTCTCGCGATCGTATTTCCTTTCCCGTCCTTGATCGAGACGCGAGGCTGAAGCTTCCCCTCCTGGTCCTCGATGATCACTTTTCGCGCCAGACCCGTGACCTCGTCGATCTCTTCACGCACGGTCACGCCCTCGACGATGTCGCGGTAGGTCAGCCTGCCCGAGACCTCGGTCAGGATCGGGGTGGTAAAGAGGTCCCACTCGACCAGGATCTGCCCCTGTTGAGCGCGCTTGCCCTCTTTGGCCTTCAGCCGTGCGCCGGCCACCACCGGATAGCGCTCCTTCTCGCGCCCCTTCTCATCAACGATCACGATCTCGCCGTTCCGGTTCATGACCACCAGCTCGCCGTCGCGGTTCACGACCGTTCTGAGGTTGACGAACTTCACGATCCCGGCGTTCTTCGCCTCGTGCTTCGAGGCCTCCACCACCCGGCTGGCCGTGCCGCCGATGTGGAAGGTCCGCATCGTGAGCTGCGTCCCGGGCTCACCGATCGACTGGGCCGCGATGATCCCCACGGCCTCCCCCGGCTCGACCAGCCGGCTGTTCGCAAGGTTTCTGCCGTAGCACATGATGCAGACCCCGCGCTTGGCCTCGCAGGTCAGGACCGAGCGGATCTTTACTTTCTCGAGGCCGGAATCCTCGATCTTCTGCGCGATCTCCTCGTTGATCTCGGTGTTGGCCTGGGCGATGATCTCACCGGTGAACGGGTCCCGAATGTCTTCAGACGCGACACGGCCGAGCACGCGGTCCCGCAGCGACTGAATGATCTCACCGCCTTCGACCAGCGGCGTGACGTCGATGTACTTCACGGTCCGGCAGTCGTACTCGCTCACGATCACGTCCTGGGCGACATCGACCAGGCGGCGCGTGAGGTACCCGGAGTCAGCGGTCTTCAGCGCGGTGTCCGCCAACCCCTTGCGCGCGCCGTGGGTCGAGGTGAAGTACTCCAAGACCGTGAGCCCTTCTCTGAAGTTCGACGTGATCGGGGTCTCGATGATCTCGCCCGAGGGCTTGGCCATCAGCCCGCGCATCCCGGCGAGCTGACGGATCTGCTGCTTCGACCCTCTCGCGCCAGAGTCCGCCATCATATAGATGGGGTTGAACTCGCCGCCCCGCTCCCCGCTCTCGAGCTCGCGGAACATCTCGTCGGCGATCTGCTCGGTGACGTGCGCCCAGATATCGACGACCTTGTTGTAGCGCTCGCCGTTGGTGATCACGCCGTCCTGGTACTGCTGCGCCACCTCGATCACCTGGTTGCGGGCGTCCTCGATGAGCCGCTCTTTCCCGGACGGGACATGCATGTCCTCGATCCCAATCGACAGCCCGGAGAGCGTGGCGTACCTGAACCCGAGGTCTTTCAGCTCATCCAGGAACGCGACCGTCGCTTCGTTCCCCAGCTTCCGGTAGCACTCGCCGATCAGGGCGATGACTTCCTTTTTCTTCAGCTCGCGATTCACAAAGCGGAGCGGCTCCGGTGTATTCTCATTCAGGAAGACGCGCCCCACCGTGGTCTCGATGATTTCACCATTCCACCGGAGGCGGATCCTGGCCTGGAGCTCCACGTCTTCGGCGTCATAGGCCATCCGCACCTCTTCCATGTCAGCAAAGAGCCGCCCTTCCCCCTTGGCCCCCGGGCGCTCCTTGGTCAGATAGTAGATCCCGAAGACCATGTCCTGGCTCGGCACCGCGAGTGGCGCGCCGTTCGAGGGCGAGAGGATGTTGTTGGACGAGAGCATCAGGATCTGGGCTTCGAGCTGGGCCTCCAACGAGAGCGGAATATGCACCGCCATCTGGTCCCCGTCGAAGTCAGCGTTGAATGCGGTGCAGACGAGCGGGTGGATTTCGATCGCCTTCCCCTCGACCAGGATCGGCTCGAACGCCTGGATCCCCAGCCGGTGGAGCGTCGGCGCTCGGTTCAGGAGGATCGGGTGCTCTTTGATCACTTCCTCCAGGATGTCCCAGACCTCGGGGCGCTCCTTCTCCACCATCTTCTTGGCGCTCTTGATCGACGATGCGAGGCCCCGCTCCTCCAGCTTTCTCAGGATGAACGGCTTGAAGAGGTCGATCGCCATCTTCTTGGGCAACCCGCACTGGTGGAGCTTCAGATGCGGCCCGACCACGATGACCGAGCGGCCGGAATAATCCACGCGCTTGCCGAGCAGGTTCTGGCGAAAACGCCCCTGCTTGCCCTTCAGCGTGTCACTGAGCGACTTCAGCGGACGGTTGTTGGGGCCGGTGATGATTCGCCCCCGGCGGCCGTTGTCGAAGAGCGCATCCACCGCCTCCTGGAGCATGCGCTTCTCGTTCCTGACAATGATCTCAGGCGCGCGGAGCTCCATCAGCCGCTTCAGCCGGTTGTTCCGGTTGATCACGCGTCGGTAAAGGTCGTTCAAGTCCGACGTCGCAAACCGGCCACCGTCCAGCGGAACGAGCGGCCGCAGCTCGGGTGGGATCACCGGAATCACTTCGAGGATCATCCACTCGGGCTGGTTGTTGGACTTGATAAACGCCTCCACAACTTTAAGCCGCTTCACGGTCTTTTTCCGCTTCTGGGCCGAGGTCTCTCCGAGCATCTGGGCGCGAAGCTCTCTCGCCAGCACGTCGAGGTGCAGGTCGCGCAGGAGCTGACGGATCGCCTCGGCGCCCATTCCGGCCTTGACGGCGTCCGGACCGTGCTCTTCCTGGACCTTCCGCAAGCGGTCCACGCTGATCAGGTCCTTTTTCTTCAGGGTCGGGACCTGCCCCGGATCGAGCACCACGTTCTCTTCGAAATAGAGGATCTTCTCCAGGTCCCTGAGTGACATGTCCAAGAGCTGGCCGATGCGGCTCGGGAGTCCCTTGAAGAACCAGACGTGCGAGACCGGGGACGCCAGCTCGACGTGCCCCATGCGCTCCCGCCGGACCCGCGCGCGTGTGACCTCCACTCCGCACTTGTCACAGATCACGCCGGCAAACTTCATCCGCTTGTACTTCCCGCACGCGCACTCGTAGTCCTTGGTGGGACCGAAGATCCGGGCGCAGAAGAGCCCGTCGCGCTCGGGCTTGAACGTTCGGTAGTTAATCGTCTCCGGCTTTTTCACCTCTCCGTGAGACCAGGAACGGATCTTCTCCGGTGACGCGAGCCGAATGCGGATCGCGTTGAAGGTGATAGGCTTCGGGTGTCGATCGAGAATTCCCCACAGGTCTTTGGTGGGCCTGTCTTCTCTGATCAGACTGCCGAGGTGCCGATCCGTGAGCATTCTGAACCTCCTCTTTAGGGGTGTGTGAAGAGTGAAGCGTGAAGAGTGAAGCGTAACAATCCACATCGAGCCGCTTTGGCCGTTTCCTTCTCGTTCGCTTCACGGTTCACGTCGTCACCCTTCATTCCTCACCCTTTCGCGTTTCACATCAGAAAACGGGCTCGGGATTGGCGGTTTCCGATTCCCGTGCTTCGTTCCCCGCTTCACGCGTCACTTTTCACGCTTCACGTGCTACGGTTTGCCGTCCTTCTGGATCAGCTCGACGTCCAACGCCAGGCTCTGGAGCTCCTTCACAAGCACGTGGAAGGACTCCGGGGTGCCAGGCTCCAGGAAGTTTTCTCCTTTCACAATCGCCTCGTAGATCCGGTTTCGTCCTTCCACGTCGTCGGACTTCACCGTCAATATCTCCTGCAACGTGTGTGCAGACCCGTACGCTTCGAGCGCCCACACCTCCATCTCGCCGAAGCGCTGACCGCCAAACTGGGCTTTGCCACCCAACGGCTGCTGGGTCACCAGCGAATAGGGGCCGATCGAGCGGGCGTGCATCTTGTCATCCACCAGGTGAGCAAGCTTCAGGATGTAGATCTGGCCAACCGTCACCTCCTGGTGGAACGGCTTCCCGGTCCGGCCGTCGTAGAGAACGGTCTTGCCGCTGGTCGGCAGGCCGGCCTCTCTCAAGCACTCCTTGATCTCAGACTCCTTGGCCCCGTCGAAGACCGGACTCGCCATCCAGAGGCCGAGCGTCCTGGCTGCCCATCCGAGATGCGTCTCGAGAATCTGCCCGACATTCATTCGTGACGGAACGCCCAGCGGGTTCAGGACGATCTCGACCGGACTGCCATCCGGGAGGTACGGCATATCCTCCTCGGGGAGGATCCTCGAGACCACGCCCTTATTCCCGTGGCGGCCAGCCATCTTGTCGCCGACCGAGAGCTTGCGCTTGACCGCGATGAAGACCTTGACCATCTTGATGACACCCGGCGGGAGATCGTCACCGCGCTTGAGGCGAGCGAGCCGCTCCTCGAGCATCGTCTCCAAAATCGAGATCTGCTCCTCGGCCAGCTCCTCGATCTTCCGGATATTGGCCGCGAGGTCGTCGTCCTCCTTCACCCTGATCTTCTTTAGATCATTCCAGGCGAAGCTGTCCAACGCTTCGCGCGGGATCTTGTCGCCTTTTTTCCCGAGCTTCTGCTTGGTCGCAGGGTCAATGAGGTCCTGCGTGAGACTTTTGCCAACCAGGAGATTTTTGAGCTTCTGGTCTCGCTCGAGCTTGACGATGGAGATCTCGTCCTCGTAATCCTTCTCCAGCCGGCCGACCTCGCCCTCTTCGATCGACTTGGCGCGCTCGTCTTTGTCGATGCCGCGCCGGGAGAAGACCTTCACGTCCACGACCGTTCCCTCGATCCCCGGCGGCACCGTCAGCGACGTGTCCCGCACGTCTCCGGCCTTCTCGCCGAAGATCGCGCGGAGCAGCTTCTCTTCCGGCGTAAGCTGCGTCTCGCCTTTCGGGGTGATCTTGCCGACCAGAATATCTCCGGCCTTCACCTTTGCGCCGATCCTGACAATCCCGGATTCGTCCAGGTCCTTCAGGGCTTCTTCTGACACATTCGGGATATCACGGGTGATCTCCTCTTTCCCGAGCTTGGTGTCACGGGCCTGAACCTCGAACTCCTCGATGTGAATCGAGGTGTAGCGGTCGTCCTTCACCAATCGCTCCGAGACCAGGATGGCGTCCTCGAAGTTGTAACCGCCCCACGGCATGAACGCGACAAGAACGTTGCGACCGAGCGCCAATTCGCCCTCGTCAGTGCCGGGGCCATCCGCGATCACCCCGCCGGCCTGAACTTGCTGCCCTTTTTTCACAATTGGCTTCTGGTTGATACAGGTGTTCTGGTTCGACCGCTGGTACTTGGTCAAACTGTAGATGTCCAGAGGCAGGTCCTGGACCGGATCCGCCTTTTTGGATTTGGACTCGGCTCGGACCACGATCCGCTCGGCCGAGACATACTCCACCACGCCCGGTCGCTTCGCGACCACGACGGAGCCTGAGTCTCGCGCCACGATATGTTCCATCCCTGTCCCGACCAACGGAGCCTCGGGCTGGAGCAGCGGCACGGCCTGGCGCTGCATGTTCGACCCCATGAGGGCGCGGTTCGCGTCGTCATTCTCAAGAAACGGAATCAGCGAGGCGGCCACCGAGACCAGCTGCTTCGGGGAGACGTCCATATAGTGGACCTCTTCGGGAGGCACCATGGTGAACTCCCCGCCTTTGCGGGCCGACACGCGCTGGCTCAAGAACCGGCCGCGCTTGTCGAGCTCGGCGTTGGCCTGAGCAATGACGAACTGCTCCTCCTCGAGCGCGGTGAGGAAGACGATCCGATCGGTGACGACACCGCCATCCACTTTCCGGTACGGCGTCTCGATGAAGCCGTACTCGTTAATCCTCGCGTACGTTGAGAGCGATGAGATGAGCCCGATGTTCGGTCCTTCCGGCGTCTCGATCGGGCAGATGCGGCCGTAGTGCGTGGGATGCACATCGCGCACCTCGAACCCGGCGCGCTCTCGCGACAGCCCCCGAGGCCCCAGGGCCGACAACCGGCGCTTGTGGGTCAGCTCAGCCAGCGGATTGGTTTGGTCCATGAACTGTGAGAGCTGAGACGAGCCGAAGAACTCCTTGACCACCGCGGAGACCGGCTTGGCGTTGATCAGGTCGTGGGGCATCAGGTTTTCGATCTCGGAGATCGACATCCGCTCCTTGACCGCCCGCTCCATCCGCGTGAGCCCCACGCGGAACTGGTTCTCCAACAGCTCACCGACCGAGCGCACACGACGGTTGCCGAGGTGGTCGATGTCGTCGGTCGGCTTGAGTCCGATTTTTACCAGCAGCAGGTGGCGGATCACATGCACCACATCGTCGCTTCTCAGGGTCTTCACGGTGAGGGGCGTATCGATGCCGAGCTTTTTGTTGAGCATGAAGCGTCCGACACGGGCCATGTCGTAGCGGCGCGGGTCCATGAACATCCCGCGAAAGAGCGCCCGCGCGCTCTCGACTGTGGGCGGGTCGCCCGGACGAAGTCTGCGGTAGATCTCAACCAGCGCTTCATCCGGGTTCTTGTGATGATCCCGGCCGAGGGTCTCAAGGAGCGACGGGTCGTTCTTCGTCGCGCTCACGATCACCAGCTTGAACGGGGCCACCCGCCGCGACATGATCTGCGCCAACACCTGGGTGGACACCTCCTGGTTCGCTTCCAGCAGGACTTCTCCGGTCTCCTGGTCCACGATGCGGCCGCCGGTGCGCCGACCCACCAGCTCTTCAGCCCGGACAGCGATCTTGTCAACCCCCACTTCCTGCAGCCGCTGGATGATCTTCAAAGTCAGCCGCTTGCCACCCTGAATGATCGGCTCTCGATGGCGCGGCGGCTTGATGTCCTCCGCCATCTTCTCACCGACATGCGCGCCCGGGTGGAGCCGCTTCCATGCCAGGCCATCCTCGAACGAGAGGACCTCCTCGAGGTCGTAGAAAAAGGCGAGCAGCTCCTCATCGGAGAGGATGACGCCCTTCTCGAGGAAACAGAAGGCCCGAAGAAACGCCGTGGCCAGCATCTTCCGCCTGCGGTCCACACGCACGTGGAGGACATCGTTCACGTCGAAATCGAACTCGACCCAGGAGCCGCGGTAAGGGATGATGCGGGCGGAGTGGAGGAGCTTGCCCGAGGCGACGGTCTTTCCCTTGTCGTCGCTGAAGAACACGCCCGCGGACCGCTGGAGCTGAGAGACCACCACCCGCTCGGTGCCGTTGATGATAAACGTCCCCTTCTCGGTCATCAGCGGAAGCTCGCCCAGGTAGACCTCTTGCTCTTTGATGTCGCGAATGGACTTGGTTTTTGTCTCTTTGTCCTTGTCATATACCACGAGCCGGAGCGTCACCTTCAACGGCAGCGCATAGGTCATTCCGCGATCGTGGCACTCTTCCATCGTGTACTTCGGCTCTCCGAAGTGGTAGTTCACGAACTCGAGCGAGGCGTTGCCGTTGTAGTCCTCGATCGGAAAGACGGACTTGAAGACCGACTGGAGCCCGATCTCCTCGCGACGGTCCGGAAGCATGTCCTTCTGGAGAAATATCTCGTACGAGCGTTTCTGAACTTCGATCAGGTTCGGGATCTCCACGATCGACGGGATCTTCCCGAAATCCTTCCTGACCCGGTGCCCGCACTGAATGGTTCCTGCCATGTGTGTATGCTCCTTCAGTGAAGAGTGATCCTGAGTCCTGACGTCAACCCTTCCAACCTGCCCGCCTCGACGCGCATGCTCGCGCTATTTGATCTCCACGGTTGCCCCGACCTCTTCGAGCTTCTTCTTGATCTCCTCAGCCTCGGCCTTTGCCAGCTTCTCCTTCACCGGCTTCGGCGCCTCGTCCGCCACGGCCTTGGCTTCCTTCAGGCCCAACCCGGTGAGCTCACGGACCACCTTGATGACCTGGATCTTCTTGTCGCCGGCGCTGATGAGCACCACATCGAACTCTGTCTTCTCCTCGGCCGCAGCGGGAGCGCCGGCGGCTGGAGCGCCCGGAGCGCCAAACCCCGCCGGCATCGCCGCCATCGGCGAGATCCCATACTTGTCCTGAAGCCCTTTGACCAGGCGGTTCAGATCCATCACCGTCCACTGATCAACCGACTCCAGCACATCATCAATATTCACTCGAGCCATGACGTTCCTCCCTTCAAAGTCAGCATTCAGCTTTCAGCCCCTCAGCGTTTAGTTTCCGAGGCTGATGGCTGACCGCTGATAGCTGAGTGCTCACAGCAGTTATGAAGCCTCTCGTTTTGCCCGAAGCTGGTCCAGAATCGACACGAACGACCGCAACACTCCCTCAAGTGTCTGCACCAGGTTCGCGAGAGGTGCCTGGAATGTGCCCACCACTTGCGCCAGCAACACCTCGCGGGTGGGCAAGTCGGCCAGCGCTTTGACGTAGCTCGCTCGGATGACTTGTCCTTCAACACATCCGGCCGTGATAGTCAGTTCCGGGTGTTGCTTCTGAAACGACTGGAGGGCCTTCGCCAGGGCGACCGCGTCTTTACGCGTGAGCGCGAGCGCGGTGGGGCCTTTCATATACTGCCGAAGGCCATCAAGCGGCGAGTCCTGCACCGCGATCTTGGCCAGTCGATTCTGCAGCACCTTGTACTGGGCCGACACGTTCCGGAGCTCTCGCCGGAGTTGAGAGAGCTGTTCAACTGTCAGCCCGCGATACTCGGTCAGAATGGCAGATCGGACGCCATCAAAGCGCGCCCTGAGCTCCTCAACAGTTTTAAGCTTGGTCTCGCTCGGCACAGTGTTTCACTCGGAGGGGGCTCCGCCCCTTCCGGTGCCCCCCTTATGGCAGCACGGGCGCCCGGGCGCGCGCGCATCCAGAGCTTTTTGCTCGCGGCCTCGCCACGCCCGCGCTCCTTTAGAGATCATCGTTGCAGGCAAAGCAGCTGCCTCCTAGCTTTTTTTAAAGAGGTTGGCAATGCGCTGCACATCCACGTCCACTCCTGGCCCCATGGTTGAGGAGATGGTCAGGTGTCTGAGGTACTGCCCTTTCGACGACGCCGGCTTGGCGCGCATGATGGCCTCGATGAGCGCCATGGCGTTTTCGACGAGCTGGTTCTCCGAAAACGAGCGCTTCCCGATCGGGACCTGAACGTTCCCGGCCTTCTCCACCCGGAACTCAACCTTCCCGGCCTTGGCCTCACGAACCGCGCGGCCCACATCAAACGTCACCGTTCCGATCTTGGGGTTCGGCATCAGCCCTCTCGGGCCCAGCACTTTTCCCAGCCGTCCCACCTGGCCCATGAGATCCGGCGTGGAGATCGCACTATCAAACTCCATCCAGCCGCCCTGAATCTTCTCCATCAGCTCCTCGGCTCCCACGTAATCCGCTCCGGCCTCACGCGCCTCCCGTTCCTTCTCCCCTTTCGCAAAGACGAGCACACGAATCGATTTGCCGATCCCATGCGGGAGCACCACCGCTCCGCGCACCATCTGCTCGGCGTGCTTGGGGTCCACGCCGAGCCGAATCGCCATCTCCACCGTCTCATCGAATTTGGCGGGCTTGCCCTTCTTCAGGAGCGTGATCGCTTCTTCCAGGGGGTACTCCCGCTCCTGATCGATCTCAGCGAGTGCGGCTCCGTATCGCTTCCCCAAATGGGCCATCGCCTTAGCTCCTTCGGACTGGGGTGTGCCCGCATCCCGACATTCCGGTGATTGCAGCGCGGGCACTGATTGCGGCGCGGGCGCCCAGGCTTTCCTCGGAGGGGGGCACGCCCAACGGCCCCTGACCCACTCGATCGGACGAGCCGTTCGAGGGAGGCCGAACCTCCCCCAAGGTTGCGCGGGCGAAGCCCGCGCTCGGAACAGCAAAAAGCGCCCCGCCCGCGCCCGACTCCTGAGCTTGCGCGGGCAAAGCCCGCGCTCGAACACACTCGGGCCGCGCCCGCGCTCCCGCGGAGATTAGCGTGGTGCGCTCGCGCATGTCTATGGCGTGACCTCGATCCCCATGCTCCGCGCCGTCCCTTCGACCGTTCGCATGGCGGCCTCGAGGGAAACGCAGTTCAGGTCCGGAAGCTTGGTCTGAGCGATCTCTTGCACTTGTGCGCGCGTGACCTTTCCGATCTTATCTTTGTGCGGAACGGCGGACGCCTTGGCGATTCCCGCCGCTCGCTTGAGGAGCACTGCAGCCGGCGGTGTCTTGATGATCAGACTAAATGACCGGTCGTGATAGATCGTGACCACCACCGGGAGCACCAGGCCTTCCTGAGACGCGGTCTGAGCGTTAAACGCCTTGCAAAACTCCATGATGTTGACCCCGTGCTGCCCCAGGGCCGGGCCTACAGGCGGCGCAGGATTGGCTTTCCCCGCTGGAATCTGAAGCTTCACGACAGCCTGAACCTTTTTGGGCGGCATCTCTATCCTCGGAGGGGGGCACGCCCCCCTTGCACGCGGGCCTCGCCCACCACGCTGATCTCTCCGGAGCGCGGGCGTGCGCTGTAATCTATTGTTTGACGAACAAGCATGTAGGTCCGCTCCACCGTGGTTAGATGCGTTCCACCTGGTAATATTCCAGCTCAACCGAGGTGAGGCGGCCGAAGATCGCCACCATCACTTTCAGCTTTCCGCGCTCGGGGTTGAGATCATCAATCGTCCCGGTGAAGTTGACGAACGGCCCCTCGATGACCCTGACTTTGTCGCCCTTTTGGAAGACCGACTTTGGCTTCGGCTTCTCGGCGCCCACCTCCATCTGACGCAGGATCTCATCCACCTCGCTCTGGGGAAGCGGCACCGGACGCGACGCGGATCCCACGAAGCCCGTCACCTTGGGAGTGCTCCGCACCAGGTGCCAGGTCTCATCGTTCAATTCCATCTCGACCAGGACATACCCTGGAAAAAACTTTTGCGCCGTGATCCGCTTCAGCCCTTTTCGGACTTCGACCACCTCTTCGGTCGGGACGACCACGCGAACAATCTGGTCTTGGAGCCCGAAGATTTTGGCCCGCTGTTCGATCGCCGACGCCACCTTATTCTCGAACCCTGAATACGTGTGGACCACGAACCACTGAGTTGTCGACGAGTCTTTGGTTGTCATCGAAGGATTAGCTCCACGACGCGCGCCAGACCAATGTCCACGGCCCAGAGAAATGCGGCGATGACGACCACCACCACGAGGATGATGACCGTCGAGTTCGACACCTCTTTCTGGCTAGGCCAGTTCACCTTTTTGAACTCGGCCACCACTTCTCTAAAAAACTGCTGGACAGTCGCTAAGAAACCCATTACGCCAAACTTCTCTCTTGAGCAGTACTCTTATCAGGGGCTCGAACCCTCCAGCCGTCAGAGTTCTGCACTCCGTTCATAATCTGGCAGGCGTGGAGGGATTCGAACCCCCATCCCCCGGATTTGGAGTCCGGTGCTCTAGCCGTTAGAGCTACACGCCTAACGCCGTGCCGATAAGCTTCGCATCTCTGCGTTCTCGGTCGTCGGGACTCCTCAACGTACAACTGCGTACGCCTCCGGGTCCCTCCTCCCTCGGGCCTTGACCTGCTCGCTTCTCGCCACGGCACGAGGGGAAAATCTAAGCGCGCTCCACAACTGCCGTTGATACGACGCCTGGTCGGATAAGTTAGTCCGCTGCATCGCAACCTTATTAGAAACATTTCACCGCACTCGCGCCCCTCACTTGGATTCTTTGTGGGGGGTGTGCTTGCGGCACCATTTGCAATACTTCTTCATCTCCAGCCGGTCGGGGTGGGTCCGCCGGTTTTTCGTCGTCGAGTAGTTCCGCCGCTCGCACGCCGTGCACGCCAAGGTGATGATCTCGCGCGGCATGGCGTTTTTACTCCGAGGCCCCGGTCACGACGCCGGCCCCGACTTCCTCGAAGGGGGGCACGCCCCCCTTTCGAACTTCCCCCCGATTGCAGCGCGGGCGCCCGGGCTCCGCCGCGCCCGCGCTCCCGTGGAGATAGCGTGCTCTTGCAGGCATGCGTTACTCCGACGCCTCAGTCACGACGCCGGCCCCCACGGTCCGCCCCCCTTCCCGGATCGCAAACCGCAGCTCCTTCTCTAACGCCACCGGCGTGATCAGCTCGATGGCCATCTGCACGTTGTCCCCCGGCATCACCATCTCCCCCCCCCCGGGCAGCGTGCACACCCCCGTCA
>Ga0209342_10002688_pt1 | contig 18913 bp, 11 predicted proteins | sample RifCSP16_2_FD_184023 | JGI IMG/M metagenome (GOLD analysis project Ga0209342, IMG submission 184023) | Soil microbial communities from Rifle, Colorado - Rifle CSP2_sed 16_2 (SPAdes) (version 2) | ecosystem: Environmental > Terrestrial > Deep subsurface > Rock core/Sediment | place: Rifle... | reverse complement strand
GATCTACGACGCCGTCGGCCACGAGTTCACGATCGGCTCGCCCAAGCAGCTCGGGGTCGTCCTCTTCGAGGAGCTGCGCCTGCCGAAGGGTCGCAAGACGAAGACCGGCTACTCGACCGACGCGACTGTCCTCGAGGAGCTTGTCGACGTCCACCCCGCGATCCAGCCGGTCCTCGACTGGCGGATCTACACGAAGCTCCGCTCGACGTATGTCGAGGCTCTGCCGGCCCTCATCGCCGCCGACGGCCGGGTCCACACGACCTTCCACCAGGCCGTCGCCGCGACCGGTCGCCTGTCGTCCTCCGACCCGAACCTCCAGAACATCCCGATCCGGACGCCGCTGGGCCGGCGCATCCGGCGGGCCTTCGTGGCCGGGGCGCGGGACCTCGTCCTGGTGGCCGCCGACTACTCCCAGATCGAGCTCCGGATCATCGCCCACGTCTCGGGCGACGAGCACCTCCGCGACGCCTTCGCCCGCCAGGCCGACATTCACCGCGAGACCGCCGCCCGGGTCCTCCACAAGCCGCCCGAGGAGGTGACGGCTGACGAGCGCTCGATGGCCAAGATGGTCAACTTCGGGCTGGCCTACGGGATGAGCGACTTCGGCCTCTCGAGCCGGGCCGGGATCAGCCGGCAGGAGGCCCAGGAGTTCATCAACTCGTACTTCGCGGCGTATTCCGGGATCAGCTACTACATGCTCCACATCAAGGAGACGGCCCGCCGCGATGGCTTCGTCCAGACGCTCCTGGGGCGGAAGCGGCAGATCCCGGAGCTCCACGCCGGTAACCCCTCGCTTCGGGGTGCCGGCGAGCGAATGGCGATCAACATGCCGATCCAGGGCACGGCCGCGGATATTGTCAAGATCGCGATGATCCGGCTCGATGCCCGGCTCGCGGCGGAGGGCTTCCGGGCGCGGCCGCTCCTCCAGGTCCACGACGAGCTCCTCCTCGAGGTCCCTCGCGACGAGGTCGAACGGCTCGTGCCGGTCCTCCGCGAGGTCATGGAGGGCGCCCTGCCCCTGAGCGTGCCCCTGACGGTCGACGTCAAGGTCGGCGATGACTGGGAATCGATGACGCCCGTCACCCGCCGCGACGCTCTTCTTGCCGAGCTCGCCGAGGCCGACGAGGCCGACGAGGCCCACGAGGTCGCGGCGGGGAGCTGAGATGCCCGAGCTGCCCGAGGTCGAGACGGTCGCGCGCGACCTCCGCGGCCTCGTCATCGATGCGACGATCGTCGGCGCGACCTGCCTCTGGCCGCCGACGCTCCGGACGCACCACCCCGACGCCATCGGCGCCGCGCTCGCCGGCCGTCGGATCCTCGGCGTCGGGCGGCGCGGCAAGCAGCTCGTCATCGAGCTATCGGGCCCGGCGATCCTGACGATCCATCTCAAGATGACCGGCCAGCTCTTCGTCGTCCCGGCCGCCCTGCCCCTCGATCCCCACGTCCGACTCGTCGTCTCCTTCGACGACGGTCGCGAGCTCCGGTTTCGGGACATCCGCAAGTTCGGGCGGATCGGGCTCTACGGTCTGGACCCGGCGACCGGCGAGGCCGTGGATGCGGCGGCGGGCACGGCCGTCTTCGCGGGCACGGGTCCGGAGCCGCTCGACGACGCCTTCACCGTGGGCGCCTGGCGGCGACGACTCCGGGCCCGCCGCGGGCGGCTCAAGCCGCTCCTCCTCGACCAGTCGTTCCTCGCCGGGGTCGGGAACATCTACGCCGACGAGGCTCTCTGGGCCGCCCGCCTTCACCCCCTCCGCTCGGCGGCCACCCTCCGGCCCGCCGACGAGCGACGGCTCTACCTCGAGGTCCGGCGGATCCTGGCCGAGGCGATCGCCCGGCGGGGCAGCTCGATCGACGACTACACGGCCCCCGAGGGCGACGGCTCGATGCAGGAACGGCTGCTCGTCTATCAGCGGGCCGGCGAGCCCTGCCGGCGGTGCAGCCGCCCGGTCCGCCGGATCGTGGTCGGCGGGCGGGCAACCCACTTCTGCTCGTGGTGCCAGCGCCTGTCGCCCGCCGACCGCAAGGCCGGCGCGGGCATCCTCCGCGGAATGACGCCGCGACCCGGCCGCGCTCTCGGGCGAACGGGCCGCCGCTGGTCGGAGCTCGACGGCGAGGCTGCGCTAGGCCGGACAGCGGCGGAGGCCGCGGCCGCCACCGAGCGGGTCCGCGCGCGGGCCGAGCGGACCCGTCGCGCTGCGGCGACCCGCCGTGCGGCCGCCCGTGCCGGCGCGGGCGGGGCCGCCGCGGGCGGGGCCGGCGCGGGCGGGGCCTGATGTCGATCCTCCGCCTCTCGGGGGTGACCCGCGAGGTCGGGACCCTCGTGATCCTCGATGCGATCGATGTCGCGATCGCCGTCGGCGACCGCATCGGGCTCGTCGGGCCGAACGGCGCCGGCAAGACGACCCTCCTCCGGATCGCCGCCGGCCTCGACGAGCCCGATCGTGGGCATGTCACCCGGAAACGCGGGCTGACCCTCGGGATGCTCGCCCAGGAGGCCCACCTGGACGAGCGGTTCATGGCCGCCCAGGACCTGCGGACCGCGGTCCGCCACGGCGCGGCCCACCTCGAGCGGATGGCCGAGGAGCTTGCCACGCTCGAGGCGGCCGGCCGCGTGACGGAGCCCCACTACGCGGAGCTCCAGCATGCCTTCGAGGTCCACGGCGGTTACACCCTCGACCAGCGGGTCGATGCCACCCTCTCCGGTCTCGGCTTCAGCCCGAACGACATCGTCCGGCCGCCGGCGGCCCTTTCGGGCGGCGAGCAGACCCGGGCGGCCCTCGCCCGACTCGTCATCGCCGATCCCGACCTGCTCCTCCTCGACGAGCCGACGAACCACCTCGACCTGGGTGCGCTGGAGTGGCTCGAGGAGCACCTCCGGCGGCGAGCCGGCTCGCTCGTCGTCGCTTCCCACGACCGGGCCTTCCTCGATGCCACGGTGACCCGGGTCTGGGAGCTCCGCGACCGGCGGCTGACGCTCTTCCGCGGCGACTACACCGCGTATCACCGGCAGCGAGAGGAGCGCGACGCCCTCGCGGTGAGGAGCGCGGACTCGCACCAGCAGCAGGTGGCGCGTGAGCGGGAGCTCGTCCAAACCTACCGAAGCCACCGCAAGATCACGAAGATGCACGAGCACGAGGCGCGCCTCGAGCGCCTCGAGGCCCAGGCCGTCGAGGCACCGAAAGCGCGCCGGAGGCTTCGGCTGCCGGGCACCGCCCTCGCCGGCGGCGGGCCGTCTCGCTCCGGCGAGATCGTCGTCCGGGCGGACGAGCTGGTCATCGGCTACCTCGGGGCCCCGGGTAACGGCGCGGAACCCGAAGCGGGTGCCGTGGCCGGGCCCGTCGTGGTCGCCCGGGCGCCGTTCCTGGCCGCCCGCCGGGGCGAGCGGATCGGGATCGTCGGGCCGAACGGGGCGGGCAAGACGACCCTCCTCCGAACGATCGCCGGGGAGATGCCACCCCTCGACGGCGGGGTCAGCTTCGGGAGTGGCGTCCAGATTGGCTACCTCGCCCAGCTCCGGGCTGCGGCCATCCCGGGTGCCACGGTCCTCGACGCGCTCATCGAGCTGATCCCGGTGACTCCCGGCCAGGGCCGCGCCTACCTCGCCCGCTTCCTGTTCCGCGGCGACGACGTCCTCAAGGAGGTCAGGCTCCTCTCGGGCGGAGAGCGGAGCCGCCTCGAGCTGGCCCTCCTCGGGATCACGCCCTCCAACCTCATGCTCCTCGACGAGCCGACGAATCACCTCGACGTCGGCGCGCGGGAGGCGATCGAGGCGTTTCTGGCCGAGAGCCCGGCGACGATCCTTGTGGTCTCGCATGACCGCCGCTTCCTCGAGACGATCTGCGAGCGGCTGTGGGTCGTCGACGCCAGTCTCGTCGCGCCCTTCGACGGCGGCTACCGGGCCTGGCGGGACGCGGTCGCCGGGGGCTGGACGGTCGCCGCCGCGGTCGAGCGGGAGCGGCTCCGCCTGCAGCCGGGGGGCGCGCCGGCCGGCGGGCGCCGCAGATCCGAGGCAGTCGGAAGGCAGGTCCCGCCGATCCTGCCGGGCGGTGCGCCCGGCGATCTCGATGGCGCCGCCGTCACGGCCGCCGTCACGGCCGCCGTCACGGCCGCCGTCACGGCCGCCGTGACGGCTCCTGGCCCCAGACCGGCGACCACGGCACCGGCGCGCGGCCCGAAGCTCTCGAAGGACGCCTACCGTCGTCAGCGCGAGGCGATCGACGCCGAGCTGACCCGGCTCGGCCTGCGCAAGAACCACCTCGAGCTGGCCGTCGGCGACCCGGCGGTCCGGGCGAACTTCGTCGAGCTCCGCCGGATCACGAGCGAGCTGGCCGACGTCGAGGCGGCCCTCGTCGTCGCCGAGGATGCCTGGTTGGCGCTCGAGGAGCGCGCCCCATGACGGTCCGTATCGGCATAACCGGTCCCATCGGGTGCGGCAAGTCGACGGTCGCCGGCTGGCTCGCCGAGCTCGGCGCGGTCGTCGTGGACGCCGACGCGATCGCCCGGACGGTCGTCGAGCCGGGCGAGCCCGCCCACGAGGCCGTCATCGAGGCCTTCGGGCCGGCGGTCCGGCGCTCGGATGGGGGCCTCGATCGGGCGGCCCTCGGCCGCCTCGTCTTCCGCGACCCGGCCGCCCTCCGGCGGCTCGAGGCGATCGTCCACCCGGCCGTCCGACCGCGAATCCTCGCCGTCCTCGACGCCGCCGACGCCGCCGGAGTCCCGGCCGTGGCGATCGAGGCGATCAAGCTCGTCGAGGGTGGCCTGGCGGCCCTCTTCGACGAGGTCTGGCTGGTGACCTGCGACCCGGCCGCCCAGCGAGCGAGGGTCATCGGCCGTGGCGCGAATCCCGTGGACGCCGACGACAGGATCCGGGCCCAGGGCGATCTCGCCGGGCGATTGGGATCGGTGGCCACGAGGATCCTCGACACGTCCGGATCGCTCGAGGCGACTCGCGCCGCGGCCGCGGCCGCCTACGCCAGGGCGCTCGCCGAGGACGCTCCTCGATCGAGGGCCTGAGCAAGAACAAAGAAGTGGCCGCCCGGCCCGCGTGGCGGGCCGGGCGGCCGGGAGGCGCGCCGGGTCAGCGGCGCGGTGGTGATCGGCGGCGCACGACGCCTGGCGTCGAGGTCGCCCGTCCCCTCCGCCGACGTCAGGGCGTCGGTGTCGCGGAGGGCTGGGCCGAGGGTGACGGGCTCGGCTCGATCGGCGAGAGGGTCGCCACGGGTCCGCCGCCGGCCGGGTATGTCTCCGGAATCGGCAGGCCGTACTTCGTGATGATCAGGTTCGTCGTGGCCCCGAGCCGCGAGGCGTCGACGGTCCGGACGTCCTGCTCGGGCCGGAGCGCGGCGCTGAAGACGACGTTCCCGGCGGCCTGGAGATGGGCGATCTCCTCGGCCACCTCGACGGTCGCCCGGACGACGTAGTACTGGCCGGACCGGGCGAGGATGACGAGGTCCTGGTAGACGAGCTTCGTCGAGCGGTCGGTGTAGTAGACGCCGCCCTCGAGGAGCTCCTGGGGGACGTTGACGGTGGCGGTCGCGAAGACATCGATCGTGTTGCCGGCCTGGAGGAGGCCGCCGACCGCCTGGGCCTCGAGGATCGTCAGCGAGACGGCCCGCCAGGCCGGCGAATCCGGGGCTACGGTCTCGTTCGGCCCGAGGATCGCGAAGCCGCCGCCACCGGCCGCCGAGGCGATGAGGTTCGTCGTCACCATCTGGTCCTTGAGGACGGTGACGGCGAGGACCCGCCCGATGAGGTCGTCGGGCTCGTCGACGACGCCCTTGCCGTTCGTCGCGTCGAGCGGGACCTGGCGGACCTCGAGGTCGTCCGGCTCGATCGGCTTGCGGGCCGGGATGTCACGGGCCGCGACGACGACGGGGACCTTCGGGAGCTCGCCCTGGCCGGCCTGCTGCTGGGCCTGGTTGATGAGGAAGAAGGCGGCCCCACCGGCGGCGACCGCGAGGACCAGTCCCAGCACGATGATCGCCTTGCCGCGGCGGCTGCTGGTGTCCTTGTATTCCATCTCCATGGATTGCTCAAAGCCTCCCGGTGCTGGCGGGCCGCCCGAAGACGCCCCGCGGATGAGCCGTGCCCTGCCCGGCTAGTCCCAGGGCACCAGCCGGGCCACCTGACCGCGGACCAGCTGGGGATCGTTCATGTCGGTGATGAGGGGCGTGATCGCGTAGGCGGTCACCGTGTTCGAATCGGCCGTCGCGATGCGCATGACGGCGAAGCCCGAGATATCGACGTACTCGTCGTTGCCGGTGCTGCCGACGCCGCCGACGTTGAGGGTGACCTGAACGAGATGAGTGACCGGGCGCGGCGTGCTGTCGCCGTTCATGCCGGTCGCCCTGATGACCAGGTTGTGGAGGCCAGGGGCCATCGTCCCGGTATTGATCGTCAGGGTCGAATGGGCCCCGGGCTTCGTCGGGCTGATGCTCGATGACGAGAACGAGATCGTCCCGATCCCGGCCGGCAGAGGCGTGTCGACCGAGAGCGTCACCGGGTTGCCGAAGGCGGTGTTCTTGTTGGGGCTGTTGGTGAGCTCGAGGTCGAACGTCGCGTCGCCGCCGATGGTGGTGTCGAAGGTCGTCACGTCTGAGGTGAAGGTGAAATCGCGGGTGACCGTGCCGACCTTGACGATGATCGGCTGGATCTTCGTCGTCAGGTACGGGCTGCCGGCCTGGCCCTGCACCCAGATCGTGTAGATGCCGCTCGTGGCGCCGGCGGTCGTGACGTCCGTGAGGGTCACGGTCGCGCCCGAGCCGAGCGACGGCGTGACCGGGTTCGGGGCGTACGTGATCGAGGCCGCCCCGCCGAGCATCGTGCCGTCCGTGAGGGGGTTCTGGGGGTCGAGGAGGTCGGCCAGCGTGCTCAGGGTCACCGTCCCGGCGAAGGACTGGTTCCGGGAGACCTTGAGCGAGCCGGCGCTTGCGGTCGTGCCGGTCGTCGGCAGCGTCAGCTGGGCCGGCGGCGTGATCGCGAAGTCCGGGATGGCCATGACGTTGCCCGGGTAGACGAGGACGAGGATCTCATCGCCCGGCCCGTACCAGGTGTTCAACTCATCGATCGCGATGCCGGTCGCGTTGCCGGACATGATCGCGACCTGGTCGTTGGGATCCGGTGGCGAGACGATCGAGGGGAACAGCGGACCGGGGTAGCCGTCCTTGAACCAGCCGGCCTCCATGGCCTTGAGGGTGTTCGAGTTCGTCGAGGTGGTCACCCCGTTGTAGTAGAGCTGCGACCCGGCGCTCTGGAAGTTCCGGATGTCGAGGGCCACGAAGCCCCGGAAGTCGGCCCCGTTGTTGGGCTGGGCGCCCTGGCCGAGGATGGCCAGGACCGGGCCGTGGTTCGCCGTATCCGAGCCGGGGTCCAGGCTGTCGAAGTCCGCACCCGGGTTCGGGGCACTGCGGAGGGCAGCGTCCGTCTCCGAGCCGAGGCACGACGTCTCGGCCGTCGCGAAGTAGTCGGTGAACCAGCTGGGGTTGTCCGAGCAGGGCCAGGTCGCCCCGCTGTTCGGCCCTGGGGTGTTCACGAACCGTCGAACCGCGATCGGCAGGAGGTCGCCGTAGCAGTCGACCCGCGCTCGCGCCCCGATCGGCTGGTTGCCGAGGCCGACGACCCGGCCGAAGGTGTAGCTGATGTCGTTCCGGACGGCGACCCGGATGTCACAGCCCGAGATGAGGATCCCGTTGCTGAGGTATGAGGGATCGCCGGCGTGGCCGCTCTCGTAGACCGGCGTGGTCGGCGGCAGCGAGGCCACGACACCGTTGGGATCGCCCAGGAAGTTCCGGGCCAGGGTGTCCCGGGCGGCGTCGTCCGCGACGGCCTGGGACTCGCCCCGGATGAGGGCGTTGGCGGCCGCCAGCGCGGCGGCGTCGGCGGCGTTCTGGAGAAACCGCCGCTCGCTGTAGAACCGTCCGACATCGATGGCGACCCCGGCCGCGGCGAGCAGGCCTGCCACGCCGAGGGCGAAGACGACGAGCACCTGGCCCCGCTGTCGGGCGGACATGGCGCGGCCCATCGGCCCCATCAGTTGATCACCATCGTGACCTCGCCGGTCAGGACCAGCCGGCCGTTGCCGTCCTTCGGCAGGAGCGCCGAGATGAACGGGATGAGGAGGTCCTGGTGGTAGCGGGCCTGGACGGTGACCGTCTCGCCCGTCCGCGGCTCGCTGTCGGTGACGTCGTCGGGGAGGGTGTAGGTGACGGTGAGATCGCCGTTCGTGAAGGTGTCGCCCGACTGCGTCCAGGTCCCGGTCGTCGTGAAGTACGGGGCATTCGGCGTCAGGAGATTGAGCGACTCCTGGAAGGTCGTCCGGACCTCGGCATTTCGGGCGGCGTCGTTCTGGCCCTGGGTCAGGGTCTGGTCATAGACATAGATCGAGGCTTCCCGGGCCGCCTCGCGGGTCGCGTTCGTGATCGTGATGTAGGCGTTGAAGATGAACCCGAACTGGACGATCCCGAGCAGGATCAGGAAGAGCGGGGTCAGGACGAGGGCGAACTCGACGAGGCTCTGGCCCTCTGCGCGGGAGCGGGAGCGGCGGCGAATCCCGTTCGGTCGGGCCGTGATGCCCATGCGGTGACGGCGACCTCGATGCGGCACGTGCACGGTCAGCATCGGCCGCGAACCGGTTCCGCGGTATGGGTGACGAGTACCGGACGCACCGGCCAACGGTCCCCCGGCGGCGGCGGCGCGATCCGGGCCGCGCGCGCGTTGCCGCCGGCGTTCGGTCGCTCACGCAGGTTGGAGTGCGCTCGCTCCCCTCGCTTGGGCGGTGCCTTGGCCGGCGGGCGCCTCACGCGGCGCCGAGCACCCCCGTCCTCGGCTGAGGCGCCGCCGGGTCAGCATTCCCGCCGGCGGGCGCCGCACGCGGCGCCGCGCAACACTCCCGACCGAGCCTGGAGGCGCCGTCGGTCCGCAGCGCAGGACCCCGAAGGGAACGGGCGTTCGATATCGGGGCGGAGCTCTGCTAGACTTCCGGGGTGCCCGACTTCCGCCTCGTGGCTCCCTTCGAGCCGACCGGTGACCAGCCCCAGGCCATCGAGCGCCTGACCGACGGCCTGGCCCGCGGCTACCGCCATCAGACCCTGCTCGGAGCGACCGGCACGGGAAAGAGCCTTGCTCCAGACGAGCCGGTGCTCATCGGCCGCGAAGATGACTACGGCGACGTCCACTGGTCCGTGGAACCGATCGGGCCGTTCGTGGACGAGGCTCTAGCCGGTCGGCAGGTCTTTCGCGATGACCACGGCACCGAGGTCGGCTTCGCGACGCCGGCCGCGCCGGGCTACTGGGTCTCCACGATCGATTCAGACACCCTCGAGCCTGTCATCCGCCCCGTGACCGCGATGTCACGTCATGCCGCTCCGGGGACGCTCTGGCGCGTCAGGACCGAGGACGGCCGCGAGGTGACCGTTACCGGCGACCACAACTTCGTACGCCTCGGTGGCAGTGCGCGACTCGAGACCGTCGCCACGACCGAGCTCCGCGAAGGCGACTCGCTCCCGGTCGCCACGTTCGCGGCGAGACCGGATCCTGCCACGACCCGCCTCGACGTCGCGGCGATGGTCGAGACATCAGGCAGGGGTTACGTGACCGGCCCCGCGATGCTTGCCCGTGACCTGGATCTGGCGTCCCGCTACGCCCTGGACCGCGGCTGGCGGGCGCCGCTTGCGACCGTCGGCGCAGAACGAGTCGCCGTGCTCGAGCGAGTCGGGCCGACTCGGATCGTCGGGCGCAGCCACCGGCATGGTCTACCGGCCTCGGTGTCCCTGAACGACGCCTGGCTGCGTTTTCTTGGGCTCTTCACGGCCGAGGGCCACGTTGGCGACTCCTACGCGACGATCACCCCTGGTCCGGAGCTCATCGGGGATGTCCGGGGCCTGCTTGAACAACTCGAGATCGAAAGCTTCGAGCGTGGCAGGGACGAGCTCGGCATCGGGTCTCGGGTAGTCACGGAGACGCTCCGGACGGCCTGCGGGTCGGTCGCTGGCGAGAAGCACCTTCCGCCATTCTGGGCGAACCTCGACGACCACCGGCTCGGGCGGCTGCTCTCGGGGTATTTCGAAGGAGATGGCTGGGTCGAGAAACGGGGCGCCGCGGTGGCCGCGGTCACGAAGAGCCGAAGGCTGGCGAACGAGATCGCCTACGCCCTCCTTCGATTCGGAGTCGTCGCTCGCCTCTCGGTAACCCGGAAGCGCGCCGTCGGAACCGCTCACGAGGGCGGCAACTACTGGCAGGTGAGCATCCGGGGTGACGAGGACCTCCGAGCATTCGCTCAACACGTCGGCTTCGTCCATCCGCGCAAGCGTCGACAGCTTGCGGCGGTGCTCCTCCGGACCGTCGGTGGCAACGCCGACGTCCTCCCGTTGGCTGCGACGTGGGTCCGCGATGCGCGCCTGGCGCTCGACCTCACCCAGGCACAGCTCGCTCACATGGCCGGTCTATCGCGCGCCGCGATCGGGCTCATCGAAGCTGGGAAGCGCCGCCTCCGGCGAGGCACCGCGATGCGGCTGCTCGGCGCGTTCGAGCGGCGAGGCGTCGGCCGAGCCCATCGCCGCCCGGCTGTTGCCACGCCCGTGGACGCCCTGCGACGGCTGACAGCATGCCGCTGGGCAACCGTGGCATCGGTCGAGCCGGTCTCCGCCCCGGCCAGCCACGTCTATGACCTCTCCGTCGAAGGAGCCGAGACCTTCATGGCGGGGTTTGGCGGGCTGGTCGTCCACAACACGTACTCGATCGCCTCGACGATCGAGAAGGCCAATCGGCCGACGCTCGTGCTGGCCCACAACAAGACGCTGGCAGCCCAGCTGTACGCCGAACTGCGGGAGTTCTTCCCCGACAACGCCGTCGAGTACTTCGTCAGCTACTTCGACTACTACCAGCCCGAGGCGTACCTGCCCCGGTCGGACACCTACATCGAGAAGGACTCCAGCCGGAACGACGAGATCGATCGCCTCCGCCATGCGGCGACGCACGCACTCTTCGAGCGGCGCGATGTCATCGTCGTCGCCTCGGTCTCGTGCATCTACGGAATCGGGGCGCCGGTTGACTACGGGGCGACCGTCCTGCGGCTCCGGGTCGGCGGGCAGTACCGGCGCGACGCCGTTCTCCGCCACCTCGTCGACCTCCAGTACCAGCGCAACGACCAGGCCCTTACCCGCGCGCGCTTCCGCGTCCGCGGGGACACCCTCGAGTTCCAGCCGGCGTCGGAGGAGCGCCTCGTCCGCGTCGAGTTCTTCGGCGACGAGGTCGAGCGGATCACCGAGCTCGACCCGCTGACCGGCGAGCTCCTGGCGGAGCGCAAGGACGTCAACGTCTACCCGGCGACCCATTACGTGACCCCGGCCGACAAGCTCCAGTCGGCGATCGTCGACATCGGGGCCGAGATGGAGGAGCGGGTCGCTCAGCTCGAGGCCGAGGGGCGGGCCCTCGAGGCCGCCCGCCTCCGGCAGCGGACGACGTTCGACCTCGAGATGCTCCGCGAGCTCGGTTACTGCTCGGGCGTCGAGAACTACTCGCGCCACCTGTCGCGGCGGGCCGCCGGGAGCCGGCCCTGGACGCTCCTCGACTACTTCCCACCCGACTGGCTGCTCGTCGCGGACGAGTCGCACATGACGATCCCCCAGGTCGTCGGCATGTACAAGAACGACCGGACCCGCAAGGAGATCCTCGTCGACTTCGGGTTCCGGCTGCCGTCGGCCCTCGACAACCGCCCCCTGACGTTCGAGGAGTTCGAGGCGACCGTCCACCAGGCGATCTACATGTCGGCCACTCCGGGACCCTACGAGCTGGAGCGGAGCCAGCAGGTCGTCGAGCAGCTGATCCGGCCGACCGGCATCGTCGACCCGGTCATCCACGTCCGCCCGACCGAGGGCCAGATAGACGACCTCATGGAGGAGATCCGGGTCCGGGTCGAGCGCGGCGAGCGGGCGATCGTCACGACCCTCACGAAACGGATGGCCGAGGACCTCGCCGACTACCTCCGCGAGCTCGGGGTCAAGGTCCAGTACCTACACGCCGAGGTGGACACCCTCGAGCGCGTCGCCATCCTGCGCGACCTCCGGCTCGGGATCTATGACGTCATCGTCGGGATCAACCTCCTGCGCGAGGGGATCGACCTGCCGGAGGTCACCCTCGTGGCGATCCTCGACGCCGACAAGGAGGGCTTCCTGCGGAGCGCCTGGTCGCTCATCCAGATGACCGGCCGGGCCGCCCGGAACATCGGCGGCGAGGTCGTCATGTACGCCGACACGATGACCGATTCCATGAAGGCCGCCATCGGCGAGACGGACCGCCGCCGAGCGGTCCAGGAGCAGTACAACGAGGCGCACGGGATCGAGCCGCGGACGATCATCAAGGGCATCCGGGACCTCAACGACCAGCTCCGGGCTGTCGCCGAATCGACCGTCGTCTACGCCTCCGAGCGCGAGGCTCGCGACGCCCGCCTCGTCGAGCTCGACACGAAGAAGGTCGAAGAGCTGATCCGGCGGATGGAGGCCGAGATGAAGGCCGCGGCGAAGGAGCTCGAGTTCGAGCGGGCCGCCGCCCTCCGCGACGAGATCCAGTCGATCCGACTGCGAGTGCTCTCGGAGGACCAGTCGGTCATCGTGGCCCGTGCCGCCGAGGTCGCGGCGCGCTCTCGGCCCGCCTCGCACGCACCCGGGGCGCCCGTCGAGCCCCTGGGGCCGGCGCTCGAGGTCGCCTCGGTCTCGGTCGTGGCCGCCGGCGAGGAGCCGGTCGGCGTGACGCCCGGCGGCGATGGTGGCGAGGAGGCCGGCGACGGCGCCGGCACGGCGTCCGACTGGCTGCCGGGCATCCGCGACGAGCACGAGGACGAGGCCGGCTGGCAAGCCCGTTGGCTGGACCGGCCGACCTGGGACCGGACCGTCACGCCGAACATCCGGAAGCGGACCGGCACGCGCCCGCCGCGGCGCCGCCGCTAGGGGGGCGCCGTGCCTCCCCGTCGAATGCCGTCAGCCGGGGAGCGCGCACCGGACGAGTACCTCGACGCGAGCTCCAACGCTCGCCAGTTCAACGTGTTTGCGGTTCGCCGAGCTCACGATCTTCGTCACCGCGACGGGCGCCCTCGTAGCCGCGACATTCAGCCATGTCGCCGCCCCGGTGGGTGGGGAGGCGGTGCTCGTGCTGAAGCTGGCAGGCGTCATCGTGACGCTCGTCTTCTGGGTCCTGCAGCAGCGGACGATGCTCTACTCGCGCCACTACGTGGCCCGGGCGGCTGAGCTGGAGGCGGAGCTCGGATTCCGACAGTACTCGACCCGGCCCCCCAAGGCTGGCTGGGGGGGCCATCGCATGGTCCGGGTCCTCTTCGTCCTGACGCTGGCGTTCTGGGTCACGTCGATCGTCTGGCTCCCCGGCCGGGCTGATTCCAAGCCCTCAACGTCGGCCACCCGGTCTCTCCGGCCTATCCCTATCATCCGCGGATGTCCCTCGTGATGCGCCTGCGGCGCACCGTCGCTCGCCGGCTCCCGGAGTCCGTGAAGCGCGTGCTTCGGCGGATCTTGCCGGCTCGGCTGCTGGGCTGGCAGCCGACGGTCCGCCGCTTCGAGCTCGCGATGCCGAGTCCTCCGGCGGGCCTGGGGCCGTCCGTCCGGCCCGTGGCGGCTCCAGCGCGGATCCGCGTCGAGGCCCCGTATCGGTCCTACGTCCCGCGCCTCCTCGACGACGGCGGCGTCGCCTGCTATGAGCCGGAGACCATGGCCGCGTTCCTGGCGGCGATCTCGGTCCTCGAGGCGGGTGAGGTCTTCGACATCGGGGCCAACATCGGGATCTTCGCGATCATCGCGGCCTCCACGACGACCGCCCACGCGACCGGCTTCGAGCCCACGCCACAGCTCGCCGCGACGTTCGAGACGCTCGCTCGGATCAACGACCTCGGCTGTGAGGTCGAGCCGATCGCCCTGGGGGCCGAGACCGGCCTTGCGACGCTCTACCTGTCCGCCAGGACCGACAGCTCGAACTCGCTGCGGGCGGGCCATCGGGCCGCCACGGGCACGGTCGAGGTCCCCGTTGAACGCCTCGACGCGTACGTGGCCCGGACCGGGCGGCGGCCGCAGGTCATGAAGGTCGACACCGAAACGACCGAGCCCGACGTCCTCGCCGGCGGGCTCGAGACCCTCCGCACGGATCGGCCATGGATCATCTGCGAGGTCCTCGCCGGGACGACCGAGCCTGCGCTGATGGCCCTGCTCCGGCCGCTCGGCTATCGCTTCCACCATCTCGGCGCCGGGCCGGCGCCGGTCGAGGCCAGCGAGATCGTCGGGGACCCGACCTGGCTGCACCGCGACTGGCTGCTCACCCCGGGCCCTCTTCCGCCGGAGTTCGCCGGGCACTACGTGGCCTGGCTCGAGGCGATCCGCGCCACGAGGTAGGCGAGCCCCGCGTCGCCCACCCGGTCTCGCCACGAACACCTGTTCGGTTTCGCCGCAGTCCGCTACACTTCGACCGTGCCCCAGGATCGGATCGTCGTTCGCGGAGCCCGCGAGCACAACCTGAAGAACGTCACCCTCGACTTCCCGCGGGACCGGCTCGTCGTCATCACCGGGCTGTCGGGGAGCGGGAAGTCCAGCCTCGCCTTCGACACGATCTACGCCGAGGGCCAGCGGCGCTACGTCGAGAGCCTGTCGGCGTACGCCCGCCAGTTCCTGGGCCAGATGGAGAAGCCCGACGTGGACCAGATCGACGGGCTCTCGCCGGCGATCTCGATCGACCAGAAGGGCTCCAGCCGGAACCCCCGCTCGACGGTCGGCACGGTCACCGAGATCTACGACCACCTCCGGCTGCTGTTCGCCCGGATCGGGCACCCGCACTGCCCCGTGTGTGGCCGCGAGATCGAGCGTCAGACCGTCCAGCAGATCGTCGACCAGGTCCTGGCGATGCCGGAGGGTACGCGTCTGCTCGTCCTCGGGCCCCTCATCAAGGACCGCAAGACCGAGGGTGACCGGGTCTTCGAGGCGGCCCGCAAGCAGGGCTTCGTCCGGGTCCGCGTGGACGGCGAGACCTACGACCTCGCCGATGCCCCGACCCTCGACAAGTACAAGCGACACTCGATCGAGGTCGTCGTCGACCGCTTCATCGTCCGCCGCGCCGAGGCGCCCGACGACTGGGCCCGCGATGACGCCGGCCACCCGATCGATCCCGAGAGCGGCAAGGCCGTGTCGGATCCGGACGCGCCCAGGCTCGCCGATTCGATCGAGACCGCCCTCCGCCTCGGCGAGGGCGTCGTCCTCATCGCCCCGGCCTCCCGAGAGGGCGGCGCATCAGCCTTCGAGGAGCGCCGCTTCTCCGAGCGCTACTCCTGCCCCTACGACGGGACGACGATCGACGAGCTCGAGCCACGCAGCTTCTCGTTCAACTCGCCGCACGGCGCCTGTCCCACTTGCACCGGCCTCGGCACCCGTCTGGAGATCGACCCGCAGCTCGTCATCCCGGACCGCTCGAAGAGCGTCCTGTCGGGCGCCGTCGTCCCCTGGTCGCGGATGCCGACCGACGCGTCGTGGCGGATGAAGATCACCGAAGCCGTCTTCGAGGCGCACGGCTGGGACCCGAAGGCAGCCCTCCGCGACCTGTCGCCCGAGGCGATCGAGCACCTCCTCTACTCGGAGAAGGGCAAGGACGAGAAAGTCGTCATCCGCTACAAGCACGAGCGGGGCGAGAACTCGTACGTGGCGACCTTCGAGGGCGTCGTCACCAACCTCGAGCGTCGCTACCGGGAGACGGACTCCGAGTACATCAAGACGGAGCTCGAGAAGTACATGGTCGAGCGGCCCTGCCCGGCCTGCCGCGGCAAGCGGCTCCGGCCCGAGGCCCTGGCGGTGACCGTCGACGGGCGGGACATCTCGGACGTCTCGGACCTCTCGATCACCGACGCGCTGGCCTGGGCGGACGCCCTCCCGAAACGGGTGACGGAGCGTGAGCGGACGATCGCCTACCAGGTCCTGAAGGAGATCCGGGCCCGGCTCGGGTTCCTCGTCGACGTCGGGCTCGACTACCTGACGATCAACCGGACCAGCCAGACCCTGTCGGGCGGCGAGGCCCAGCGGATCCGCCTGGCGACCCAGATCGGGACTACCCTGATGGGCGTCCTGTACATCCTCGACGAGCCCTCGATCGGGCTCCACCAGCGCGACAATGCCAAGCTCATCGCGACGCTCACGCGGCTCCGCGACCTCGGCAACACCGTCCTTGTCGTCGAGCACGACGAGGAGACCATCCGGACGGCCGACTGGGTCATCGACATCGGGCCCGGGGCAGGGGAGCACGGCGGCGAGATCATCGCCAACGGGCCGCTCGAGGCCCTGCTGGCCGAGCCGCGGTCGGTGACCGGGGCGTATCTCCGCGGCGAGCGGGCCGTGCCCATCCCGGCGGCGCGCCGCGCGGGCAACGGCAAGCGCCTGACGGTCCGCGGCGCCCGGGCCCACAACCTCCGGCGGATCGATGTCAGCGTTCGCCTCGGCACGTTCACGGCCATCACCGGGGTGTCGGGCAGCGGCAAGTCCACGCTCGTCACCGAGGTCCTCTACCGGGCCCTTGCGCGCGAGCTCCACGGCTCGCGGGAGACGCCCGGCGCCCACGACACGCTCGAGGGCGCCGAGCACGTCGACAAGATCATCGAGATCGACCAGAGCCCGATCGGGCGGACCCCGCGATCCAACCCGGCGACGTACACGGGCCTGTTCGGCACGATCCGGGAGCTCTTCGCGGCGACGCCCGAGGCCCGCGTCCGGGGCTACTCGCCCGGCCGCTTCAGCTTCAACGTCAAGGGCGGCCGCTGCGAGAACTGCAAGGGCGACGGGATCATCAAGATCGAGATGCAGTTCCTGCCCGACGTCTACGTCCCGTGCGAGGTCTGCAAGGGCGCCCGCTACAACCGCGAGGCGCTCGAGATCCACTACAAGGGTCGCTCGATCGCCGAGGTCCTCGAGATGACCGTCGCCGAGGCGGTCGAGTTCTTCGCCGCCGTGCCGACGGTCGCCGCGAAGCTCCGGACGCTCAACGACGTCGGGCTGGGCTACATCCACCTCGGGCAGCCGGCGACCACCCTCTCCGGCGGCGAGGCCCAGCGGGTCAAGCTCTCGACCGAGCTCTCGAAGCGGGCGACGGGCAAGACCCTGTACGTTCTCGACGAGCCGACGACCGGGCTCCACTTTGCCGACGTCGAGAAGCTCCTCCAGGTCCTCCACCGCCTCGTCGACGCCGGCAACACCGTCCTCGTCATCGAGCACAACCTCGATGTCATCAAGACCGCCGACTGGATCGTCGACCTTGGCCCCGAAGGCGGCGCCCGGGGCGGCGAGATCATCGCCGAGGGAACGCCGGAGGCACTCGCCACGATCGCCGGCTCGGCGACCGGGGAGTACCTCGCCCGCGTTCTCCGCGGCGAACCCCTCATCCCGCTTTCCGACGTGACCTTCGCCGAGGAGGCAGGCCGGGCACCGCGGCCCGGGTCCAACGGCCGCAGCGCGGTCGCTCGGAGCGGCCCCCCGAGCCGCAAGCGAGCCGCCGCCGCCCGCTGACCACCTCGAGGGGCACGTACCAACGCTCGTCCGGGCTCCCACCGGCCCGCCACCGCCGGGGCTCGGCGACGTCGTCGAGTGTGAAAGCGCTCTCTTGACAGCCCGTGATATCGTGATCGCCAGATCGTGAGAGCGCTCTCACGTGGCGCCGGGAGCACACCATGGCGGCTGGCGAGACCGGGAACGGCAGGGGCGTCACGCTCGATGCCGTTGCGCGCGTCGCCGGCGTCTCGAGGGCCACCGTCTCGCGGGTGGTGAACGGCAATCCGAAGGTCGGCGAGGAGGCCAAGCGCCAGGTCGAGCGGGCGATCGAGCGCCTCGGCTACGTCCCGAACCCGGCAGCCCGCTCGTTGGTCACGCGCCGCAGCGATTCGATCGGCGTCGTGATCCCCGAGCCGCCGGGGATGCTCTTCGGTGATCCGTTCTTCCCGCGCCTCCTGCGGGGCATCAGCGCCGAGCTGTCGGCCCGCAACCTCCAGCTCGTCCTGCTCATGCCGCAGTCGCCCGCTGAAGAGCCGAGGGTCGAGCGCTACCTCACCGCCGGCCACGTCGACGGGGCGCTGCTCGTCTCGCTCCACGGTGAGGACGCCATGCCGGCCGCGCTCGCCGCGCGCGGCATCCCGGTCGTTGTCGGCGGGCGCCCACCCGGCGGCGAAGGGGTCAGCTACGTGGACGTCGACAACGTCGGGGGCGCTCGCTCCGCGGTCGCCCACCTTATCCGCGCCGGACGGCGGGTCATCGCCACGATCGGCGGCCCGCCCGATATGTCGGCCGGCATCGACCGGCTGGAGGGCTATCGCCAGGGCCTCACGGGCGGTGGTCTTGTCGTGGAGCCGAGCCTCCAGGTCGCGGCCGATTTCACGCAGGAGGGCGGCGCCGAGGCGATGCGCCGGATCCTCGCCGCCCGACCCGACGTCGACGCCGTGTTCGCGGCCTCCGACCTCATGGCCGCCGGTGCGATGCAGGTCCTTCGGGCGGCCGATCGCCGGGTCCCCGAGGACGTGTCGATCGTCGGCTTCGACGACTCGTCGATCGCGGCCACGGCCGAGCCGCCCCTCACGAGCGTCAGGCAACCCATCGAGGAGATGGGCCGCGAGATGGTCCGCCTCCTGCTCGAGCAGGCGTCCCGCCCCGGATCGGTGCCCCGCAAGGTGATTCTCGCCACCCAGCTGGTGCGCCGCCGGTCGAGCGAGGGGGGGCCGAAACGATAGGAGCCCATCGATCGCGCACCCGGAGACAAGGGATTGGTTCGTTGATGGAGGAGACGATCGCATGAACGATAACCAGCGAACGGGCGAGTGGCCGTGGATGAGAATCCCGGTGGCCCTCGCCGCCGTCGTCCTCGTCGGCGCGGCGTGCGGAAGAGGAGCCTCGCCGAC
>Ga0209342_10002686_pt1 | contig 18914 bp, 15 predicted proteins | sample RifCSP16_2_FD_184023 | JGI IMG/M metagenome (GOLD analysis project Ga0209342, IMG submission 184023) | Soil microbial communities from Rifle, Colorado - Rifle CSP2_sed 16_2 (SPAdes) (version 2) | ecosystem: Environmental > Terrestrial > Deep subsurface > Rock core/Sediment | place: Rifle... | reverse complement strand
TCTGGCTTTCGCGCAAATCGCCTACGGCCCGGTTGTGGATCGCTTCGACAGCAAACGCATTCTGATCATCGGCCTGGGGCTGTTCGCGCTGGGCAGTTTGGGCGGCTGGTTCACGCGCGGCATCGGGCTGCTGCTCGTGGCGCGCAGCCTGCAAGCACTCGGCATTGCGGCGGCGGCGGCCGTGGGCATTGCGCTGATCACCGACGTGTTTCCCTCCGACGAGCGTGGGCGGGCGCTGGGCGTGTTCTCGATGTTCAACTCGGCCGGCGCAGCGTCCGGCCCGGTGATTGGTGGAGTCCTCGCCGTGTGGCTGAGTTGGCGCGCGGATTTTCTGACCCTCGCTCTTATCGCCTTCGGGCTGCTGTTGTTCACCGTGTGGCAGTTGCCTCCACAGCCGATTCATGGGCAGAAAGTCGGTCTGGGTGACATGCTCACCATTGCGCGCACTCCCGCGACTCTGGGCGCGCTCGTCCTGGGTTTCGCGCAGTTCTACGGCCTGTATACCATCCACACGCTTACACCCGTTCTGCTCTCCGAACGTCTCGGCCTGCACGAAGGCGGCATTGGCGCAGTGATGACCTTTTCGGCCATCGGCGTGATTGCCGGCTCTCTGCTGGGCGGGCTGGCCGCCGACCGGCGCGGATTGCGCTTTGTGCTTACCCTCGGCGCGCTCGGCACGGTGATTACCTTCGGCGCGCTCACAGTCATCAGCGCCATCGCCACTGCGGTCACGCCGCCGGCCCTGGTCGCCGCCGGTCTGCTGGCTTTCGGACTGACAGCCGGCTTCGGTTTCCCCGCGCAACTCAACATCATGGTGGACAACTTCCGGGCCATGCGCGGGACGGCCGGCGCTCTACAATTCTTTGCGCGTTTCGTCGGCACCACCGTGGCCCCCATCCTCGCCGGCTACCTGGCGGACGGCTTCGGCCTCCCGGCGGGATACGGCGCGGCGACTCTGCTGCTCGGCCTCGGCGCGGTGATTGCCTTCTTTACCATCGCCAACCCGCAGCCTGTCCTGGAGGTGGCCGTTAAATGACTCAAGAAGTTCGCCTTGAACGTCTCTCACAACCGGAAGCCGAAGCGCGGCTGAAGCGAAGCCGACTCGTCGTCCTTGCGCCCGGAAGTGTGGAACAGCACGGCCCGCACTTGCCGCTCGGCACGGACGCTTTCGCCGCCGACGCGCTGGCCGAAGAAGTGGCACGCAAAATGGAGTCCGTGCTTGTGCCATTGCCGCTCGTCGGCGTGTCACCGTATCACTTGTCGTGGGCGGGCAGTCTCTCTTTCAAACCACAGACCTTCATTGCCGTTGTGGAGGACATTTGCGAGTGTCTCGCGGCGCACGGGGTTGAAAAAATTCTTTTCGTCAACTGGCACGAGGGCAACACGCCCACCCTGCGCCTGGCCGGGGACAGCGTTCAGCGCAAGTTCAATATGCGCGTCGTCGTGGCCGAGTCGCACATCATCACCAATAAACTGTTCGGCGAGCGAGCGCAGTTGACCCACGCCGGCAACATGGAAACGGCGGCGGTGTTGATGTACGACCCGTCGCTCGTGGATTTGAGCAAAGCCACCAACCCCACACCGACCGAAGAGGGCGACGAAGGCCACGCCGTTTTCCGCCAACGCGACGTGTTCCCTATCATGCGCGATTTTCACGAAGTGGCGCGCACCGGCTGGTATGGCAAGCCGGAAGAGGCCACGCCCGAACTGGCGGCGGAGATTCGGCAGAAGGTGTCGGATCACATTGTCGAGCGGGCGACGGTTGAATTTGCGAGAGAGAGGCATTACCAATGACCGATATTCCAAAAACCATGCGCGCCGCCGTCACCCGCGATTGGAACGACATTCGTATCGAGGAAGCGCCGGTGCCGGAACTCGAAGCGGGCGAAGTGTTAGTCCGAGTCGGCGCGTGCGGCATCTGCGGCACAGATTTGAAAATCGTGTCGGGCGTTTACAAAGGCACGTGGCCGCCGGCGCTGCCGTTCATTCAGGGCCACGAATGGGGCGGCACGGTGGCCGCGCTCGGCGCGGGCGTCGCCGGATTGCAGGTGGGAGATCGAGTCGCCGCCGAGAATCACAAAGGGTGTGGCGCGTGCGCCATGTGCCGCAAAGGCCGCTACAACTTGTGCGAGGTCGCGCGCACGAAAGGCAAGGCGTACAAACTCTACGGCCATTCGGCTCAGGGCGCATTCGCCGATTACGCCGCGCGCCCGGCGGGCCTTCTGCACAAAATCCCCGACACGGTTTCATTTGAAGAGAGCGTCATCGTCAATCAGGGCGCGCTCGGCTTGCACGCCATCCGCCGCTGCCGTATCGAGCCGGGCGACACGGTGGCCGTCATCGGCCCCGGCCTCGTCGGGCTGATCACGCTGCAATTGGCGAAAGCCGTCGGCGCGATCCGCGTCATCGTCGTTGGGCGCGGGGCGCGGCTCGATCTGGCGCGCGAACTGGGCGCGGATGAGGTGGTGGATTATTCGGTCACTGATCCCGTCGAGGCTATTCGCGCCCTCACCGGCGGGCGCGGCGTGGATTGCGCTTTCGAATGCGGCGGGACTCCGGCGGCGATGTCGGCGGCGGTCAACTGCGTGCGGCGGGGCGGGCGTGTTTCGCTCGTCGGCCTCACCGGAAACAAGCCGGTGGAACTCAACATGGATCGGCTGGTGCTGGACGAGATTGACGTGTTCGGCGTGCGCTCCAGCCCGAATGCTTACCCCGAACTGATCGCCTTGATCGCCGCCGGAAAAGTCAACGTCCGCAGGCTGGTCTCGCGCGTCTATCCGTTGCAGCGGATCAACGAGGCGTTCGAGGCGTTTCGGAAGCGGGAAGGCGGCGCGATCCGCATGGTCATAAGAGTATGACCAGACACCCGTCCATACAATATTTGCGTCCCAACAGCGACAATATTGAGAATAAATTCACATAATTGACTTATGCCTGAATAGTGTGCTAATTTGTTCCGTATATATTGTTAACGGTAAACAGTTGACATATTTATGTCATTTTGACAGCATGATCGCTCCCTACAGCAGTATCCTGACACCGACACTCAAGCACACGTTGGGTGACGAGGTGGTGGCTTCCCTCCGTGATGCCATCCTGACCGGTCGGCTTCCGCCGGGGGAGCGGCTTAGCGAGGAAGCCCTCGCGAAATCACTAAACGTCAGCCGCGGGCCGATCCGCGAGGCGCTGGACCGTCTGGAACGCGAGGGCTTGGTCATCACCCAGCCCAATCGGCGCACGTTTGTCGCCCGTTTGTCGCGTGCGGACCTCGAAGAGGTTTACAGCCTCCGAACAGCGTTGGAACTCTTGGCGGTCCGCGAGGCCGTGCGCCACGCCGGGCCGGACGACCTGGCCGAGTTGCAGGCCATCGTGGACACGATGGCGGCCCACGTCGAGTCCGGCGTTACCGAGCAAGAAGCGGCCGAAATGGACGTTCGCTTCCACGGCACCCTCTACCGGGCGGGCAAGCACAAGCGGCTCTACGAAGGTTGGGCCAACCTGCGCCCGCAAGTCCACATCTTGCTTCTCAGCCGCAACGTCGCCAATGCCGACTTCCGCGACCTCGCCATCAGCAGTCACCAGGCCATCGTGGATGCCATCCGCGACAGAGATGAGCGGCGGGCGGTGGCCCTGGTGCAAGTGCACCTCCAGGCCTCCTACGACCGAGTCGTCGCGAGTTACGACCATGCCGACACAGCCGATGGGCCGGAAAGCTCGCCAAACTCCTCTGGGCAGGAGTGAAGGGAGTCTCGATGATGATTGAGGCCAACGAAGTTACCGTGGAATTTGACCTGCCGCGCAAGCAGCTCACGCTGGTCGCTTTGTGGCAGTTCTCGTTAGCCATCGAACGGGGAGAGTTCATCTCCATCGTCGGCCCCTCGGGTTGCGGGAAAACCACCTTTCTCAACGTCGTGGCCGGTTTGGTCAAGCCCAACGCCGGCGCTGTACACATTCACGGCCGTCCGATCACCGGGCCTGGCCCGGATCGCAACGTCGTGTTCCAGGAGCACGGCCTGCTGCCGTGGCGCACCGTGGAGGCCAACGTGAGGTTCGGTCTGGAACTGCGCGGCGCGAACCACCACACTTCCACTGACAACGTCCAACGGACCATCGAGATGGTGGGCCTGCGCGGTTTCGAGCACGCTTACAGTTACGAACTCTCCGGCGGCATGAAACAACGGGTCGGCCTGGCTCGGGCGCTGGTGACCGAGCCTGACATCCTGCTGATGGACGAACCGTTCGGGGCGCTCGACGCCATGACGCGCGAAGTTCTGCAACGCGAGTTCGAGCGCATCTTCCTGCAGACGCGCAAAACGGTCCTCTTCGTTACGCACTCCATTGACGAAGCCATCGCCCTGAGCGACCGTATTGTGGTGTGCACCTCCCGCCCGGGCCGCGTGAAAGCGATCATCCCGGTTGACTTGCCCCGGCCGCGCGCCGATTACGATATCAAACTTCTGCCCCGCTTTGGGGAATTGTGGGGCAAGGTCTGGGATCTGCTTCAAAGCGAAGTTTACGACGACCTGGAACAGGAAAAGGAACAATCGACATGATACCCAAACCGGAAACGGCTAAAGTGTGGCGGCGTTGGGAATCCCGTTTCATGGGGTGCGGCCTGGATTACAACGTCCTTATGCGCTTCAAGGCGGAGATAGGCGACTGGGACGAGTGGTGCCGCGTCTGGTGCGCCGAGGCGGCGGATCGCGAGGCGTTTGGCGACGAGGCCATGGCCGGCGGCCATACGCTCACCGCTGGCGAGGCCTGGTCGGCGGCGACCATTATGTATCACTTTGGGGGCATGTATTACATCAGCGACATGGAGCAGTTCCACGAGGCCCATCGCCGGAAGTTGGCGGCCTATGCCAAGGCCGCCCCTTTGCTCCGTCCCCCGGTGGAACGGATCGAAGTCATATTCAACGGGATACGACTGGCCGGCTGTCTGCGCCGGCCAGAAGGCGTCACCCGGCCCCCGGTCGTTATCCTATTCAACGGCTTCGAGGGCGTCAAGGAAGAAGGCGAGCGGCGGCTGGGCGAATTCCACGCCCGCGGACTGGCCACGCTGACCTGGGACGGGCCGGGCCGGGGTGAAACTTGGCAACATCTCCCGATGACGGGGAATTACGGCCCGCCCACGGCGGCCATCATTGACTACCTGGAGACGCGCCAGGATATTGACGCGGGCCGTATCGGCGTGACAGGGCCGAACCGGGGAGCCTTCCTGGCCGCCAAAGCCGCCGCCTATGACCCCCGGATCAAGGCTTGCGCGGCGACGAGCGCCGGCTACGACCGGCACGGCACAGACTGGGACGACCCGTATCAAGTTGCCTTTGATCTGCACTTGTTCCACATTGACAGGGTAGAGGCGTTGCGTGAACGTCTGAACCAGCGGGACCTCAGTTTGGAAGGCGACGCCGAAAAAATCAAGTGCCCGGTTCTGGTCATCGCCGGCGGGCGCGATGACAAGTCCCACTTTAGCGGCACGCGGAGGTTCTTCGAGGAAGTTCAGGGCCCCAAGGAGTGGGTGGTCTTCCCGGACGCAGAGCGGAACGGCAACAACGTGCCGTTCAAAGTCCGGCCCCGGACGGCCGATTTTCTGGCCGATCATCTTAATGCCTCGCCACTATGAATGAGCGGTGAGGGCAAGGAGGTCACTGCCGTCAGATGTCTACTCGCAACAGCCTTTGCTCTGGATTCAATGTCACCATCTAGTGAGGAGAATAAATTATGTCTATCCAACGCTCTACCTTGCCCCATAGGCGGGCACTCTCCCGCCGTGAGTTCCTAAAACTGAGTGGAGTTACTGCCGCTGGCCTGTTCTTGGCCCGTTGCGCTCCTGCCGCGACACCCACGGCCGTAGCGCCGACCGCCGCCGGCATCCAAGCCAACCTGTCCACCATTCACCTGGGCTACGATAACCCGCAGTGGTCGCACCAGGTGGCCGATTACGTTGCCCGTGAAAAAGGCTGGTTCGCCGATGTCGGCCTGAGTGAAGTGGACCTGATCATCTTCGACGACTCGCTCGTCGCGGTCATCGGCGGCGGCGTGAACATGACCGCCGGCGACACGGACGCCATTCTGCAAGCCCACCTTGATCAGGACGTAGACGTCTGGTGGCTCGGCACGCGGCGAGACAAAGAAGACGTGCTCTTCGGCCTCGCCCCCGGCGTCACCATCGAAAGCCTGCGGGGCAGCGGCGCGTCGGTCAGCGGGGGACTCGTGGGTAGCCGCAACGAATACCTGGGCAAGCAGATGCTGAAGGAGTTGGGCCTCGACCCCGAGAAGGACGTCACCTGGATCACGCTCGGCGGCGGCTCTGACACCCGCCTGGCGGCTCTGATCAACGGCGAACTGGCCGGATCGAACATCCAGGTCCGTCATATCACACAGCTGGAGGCGGCGGGCGGCACCGTGGCGTACAACAAGCGCCGAAACATTGCCCAAGAGGGCTACATCGCCATGGGGCCGTACGTTCAGGCGAACGGCGACACGGTGCTGGCCTTCCTCACCGCCATCATCAAGGCCAAGCAGTTCGTCAAGGACCTGAGCCACAAGGACGAGGTCATCGAGATCATGAAGAAGAACGGCTTTGAATTCCCCCAGGAGTTCATTGACACCTACGCCGACGGCATCGAGATCCTCAGCGCCGACTGCGGCTTCGAGATCGCGGAGATGGAACTCTTGTGGGGAGAACTTGCGGCTGTTGGAGAGGCGCCGGCGGACTTCCCCTGGCGCGACGGCCTGAACCTGGAGTTCCTGTGGAAGGCCCAGGAGGCCAATGGACTGCCGCGCCGTCCGGCGAGTCTGTGACCTGTGAGGGAGGAGGATTGGCCCGGCGCTGCCCTCCTCCTTTTTATCTCCTAACTGACACTGGGGAGTACCCATCATGGCCAACGATTGGAACGAGGTCCGCAACAACCTCGACAAGTCAGACAATTTTCGCGAAATCTACAATTCCCCCTGGTATACCGACGCCGTGTACGACAAGTTCTCCGACGCCGAATTCGCGCGCCGGCACACTCTGGCGCGGGAGAAGATGGCCCGCGAGGGGCTGGACGCGCTCATCCTGACCGGCGGGGCGAATATCTGGAGCCTGGGGGCCGGCGTCACCTGGGCCTCCGGGCTGATTGACGAGCGCGCCAGTTTCCAGTATGTGGTCCTGCCGCGCTACGGCGAGCCCACCCTGATCTACCCCCATCCGGGCTGCCACATCGAGGCGGCGCGCAAGATGGTGTCGGTCGCTGACGTGCGCGGCTCGCGGGGCGGCCACTTCGGCCAGGTCATCGCCGAACGGCTGGAGGAACTCGGTCTGCAAGCCGGCCGCATCGGCGTCACGGCTTCCGACCGCACCGGCCCGGAGTACATGGGCGTGACGTGCTACCGCGAACTGACGGAAGCCCTGCCGCAGGCCACGTTCGTGTTCCTGCCCACGCTGTTTCACGAGTTGACCTATCTCAAGAGCGCGGAAGAGATCGAGGCTATGGCAAAGGCCGGCGAACTGGTGGTGAAGAGCCTGGAGGCCATCATCGCCGTGGCCCGGCCCGGCGTCCGCGAATATCAACTGGAAGCGGCGGCGACGCACGCCATCATGAACGAGGGCGGCCGAGTCCACTTCATGATCATCGGCTCGACCTCGATGCGCGACCCCAAGATGATCTTCCCCAACCCACGCCCGTCGCATCGGGTTCTCCAGAAGGGCGATATCATCCTGACCGAAATGGTGGCCGCCTACAAGGGGTACACCGCGAAAATCGGCCATCCCGTGACCATCGGCCCGCCCACGCCAGAAGTGGACGCCTTCTTCAAAAAAGTCGTCGTGTCAGGCTTCAAGGCTATCCGGGCCGAACTCAAGCCCGGCAAGACCCTCGAAGACGTGCGCCGGGCTGGCGCGCACTTTCGCCAGCAGGGCGCTCAATCGCGGCCCATCATCACTCACGGCTTGGACCTGATCACCGCGCCGCCGTACGTCTCGGTTGACGAAGTGAGAGGTCAACCCTTCGAAATGAACATCGTCCCCGGCATGACCTTCGCCATCGAGATCACCCCCGTCAACGCCGAGGGGACGTTCGGCATCTTCTTCGCCCGCTCCTTTGCCATGACCGAGAACGGGCAGCGCGAATTGGCCCCCTTTCCGGTTGACGAGATCGCCGTCGCGGGATAACCGCTCAGTCTTGCCACCGCGCAGTTTCGCCAGCCCATCCCCCCTTCCACGATGAGGAAGGGGGGAAGACTGGCGCTGAGCGAGAGGTATTAACTCCATGAAGATCCTGGAAAGCCGCAACATCGAACTGCTGGGCCACTCCGACTTGAACGGCAAGGGCGACGGCATGCAGATGATGTTGAAAGGCGACTATCTGTACGTCGGCCACATGGGCTACAACGGCCTGGGCACCTCCGTGCTCGACGTCTCCAACCCGCAAGACCCGCGCGTCGTGCGCCAAATCCCCATCCCGGAGAATACTCACTCCCACAAAGTGCAATTGGCGGGCGACATCCTGTTGGTGAACCACGAGCAGCAACTGCACGCCGGTTCACCCTACAGCGCGGGATTGGCCGTGTACGATGTCTCGAAGCCCGCTGATCCCACGCAGATCGGATTCCTGCCCATTAAGGGCCAGGGGATTCACCGCCTGTGGTGGACGGGCGACAAATACACTTACTTCTCGGTCCGGGAGGAAGGCTACCAGGGCCGTTTCCTGATGACGGCTGACATGTCGGACCCGGCCAGCCCCAAAATCGTATCGCGCTGGTGGTATCCCGGGCAGTGGCTGGCCGGCGGCGAAAAGCCGACCTGGGAAGAAGGCCCGACCCTTCGCGCGCACCACGTCATCGTCAAGGGGAACCGGGCCTACGGCGGTTACGGCGACGCCGGCATGTTGATCTTTGCCATTGACGACGGGAACCTGTCCCTGATCAGCGAGCGGAACTGGGTGGCCGAAGTCGGCGGCAGCACGCAGACGCATACGGGGCTGCCCCTCCTCAGCCACAATCTCGTCGTCACCACCGACGAATCGCTGAAGGACAACTGCCAGGAAGCGAAAAAGGACGTGCGGGTCTTCGATATCAGCGACGAGCGCAACCCCAGGCAGGTAGCGATGTTCCCCGTGCCGCAGGGCGACTACTGCCAGCGCGGCGGGCGCTTTGGCCCGCACAACCTGCACGAGAACCGGCCTGAGTCCTACATCAGCGAGGACATCCTTTACTTGACCTACTTCAACGCCGGCCTGCGCGTGTACGACGTCAGCGAACCCGCCAACATTCGGGAGATCGCGTCGTTCGTGCCCGAACCGCCGCCCGGCCAGAAAGCCATCCAGATCAACGACGTGTACGTCGCCAGGGATGGGCTGATCTACGTCACTGACCGTCTGGCCGGGGGCGTGTACGTACTCCGCATGACACAGAACGGAGTCTGACCCGATGTCCACGCCGGCGCGCGGTATCCTTGCAACCTTTCGGGACAACGAGTCCTTCCTGATCCTGTGTGTGCAAGTCTTCGTCCTCCACATCGGCCAGAGTCTGATTGTGCCGATCCTGCCCCTGTATGCCCAGACCTTCGGCGTCAGCGTCACGCTGGTCGGCTTCTTGCTCACCCTCCAGGCCGTGCCGCGCATCTTCGCCAATCTTCCGGCCGGCCAGTTGGCCGACCGATGGGGCGCTCACCGCCTCCTGGCCGTCGCCGCCGGGATTGTCACCTTCTCGGCCGTGGTGGGCGCTTTGGCGCCCAACTACACCGTATTCCTGCTGTCGCGCCTCGTGCAGGGCGTCGGCACGGCGATCAGCCAGACGGCGGGCCTGACGTATGCCGCCAACGTCAGCCGCCCGGAGAACCGGGCGCGCCACATTTCCACCTTTCAGGGCAGTTTTCTGCTGGGGAACAGTATCGGCCCGGTTATCGGCGGGACGGTGGCGCAATACCTGGGTTATCGGGCGCCATTCTGGGTTTATGCCATTCTGGCTCTGCTCGTCGGCGTGTGGATGTTGGCGCGCCTGCCCGACCCCCGTTTGGTCGGCGGGTCAGAAGCGCACCGCAAGCCGCGCCCAGGTTTCTTGACGTCCATGCGCGCTTTGCTCGGCCGGACCGGCTTGGTCTGGGCCTGCCTGGCCGGCCTGCTTGCCGCCTTTACCCGCGCCGGCTCGCGCGATATGGCGCTGCCCCTGCTCGGCCACGACCTCGGGGCGACCGAAAGTCAGATCGGGTTTGCTCTGAGTCTTATTTTCATTATGAACGTCCTCGTGCTGTACTGGGCCGGCGCGCTGGCCGACCGCTACGGGAGCAAAGCGGTGATCGTCCCCAGCTGGTTGTTGACCGGCGTCGGCCTGGGGCTGCTGGCCGTTGCACCGGGGTACTCCCTCTTCCTGCTGGGCGCCGGCCTGTACGGCCTGGCGGCCGGCATCGGCACGCCCGTGCCCGCCGCTTATGTGACGGAAGTCGTCGACGAGGCGTCACAGGGCCAAGCCTTGGGCCTCTTCCGAACTTTCAGCGACCTGGGCCTGATCATTGGGCCGGCCCTGATGGGGTGGATTGGCGACCAGGCCGGCATGTCGGTCGGCGTGCTGGTCAACGCCGGGCTGGTGGCGGCTGTGGCGGTCGTCTTCCTTTTCGTTGCGCCCAACCCGATCAATAAAGTGCCGGCCAGCGCGGGACCTTGAGCATAGGAGAGTGAACCATGGAAGCTACACTGAAAAAATCACCCGAATTGGGCGAGGGCAAGGCTGGCACGGTGCACAGTTATGCCGCCGCCGGCGTGCCGCGCTTCAAGTTCCTGCCCGCGCCCACGATCTTTGAGGCGATCAAAATGCGCATGGGCGTCGTCGGCGTGACGTTGCTCAACTTAGGCGTGTTCTTTGCCATCTGGGAATTCATTGCCCGCATGGAGTACCTGCCGCGGATTTTCTTTCCTCGCCCCAGCCAAATCGTCATCGAGCTGGTGAAGATGGCGTTGAACGGTCAGCTGTGGCATCACGGCTCTTACAGCCTGGTGAATCTAACGTTGGGGTTCGCCCTGGCCGTGGTCGTGGGCGTGCCGTTGGGCCTGGCCGCCGGCACTTCCCCGCGCTTCAACATGCTCATTGCGCCATACTACTGGTCCTTGAACTCCATGCCTCGCCTCGCCATCTGGCCCTTGCTCGTCTTGTGGGGCGGGTTCTCGATCAAGGTCAAGGTGGCGCTCATCTTCATCAGCGCCATCATGCCCATTCTGATCAACACGATCGCCGGGGTCGCGACGGTTGATCCGGTCTTGATTCGCGTCGGGCGGGTGCTGATGGCCACCCGGCTTCAGATTTACACCAAGATCATCTTGCCATTTACGCTCCCATTCATTCTGACGGGCCTCACCCAGGGCATGTCGCGCGGGCTGGTCGCCCTGGTCGTCAGCGAGATGCTTGGCAGCGGGCGGGGGCTGGGCTACGTGATCGTCCGCAGCGTCGAGGAGTTCAATCCGGCGAAGGTGTTTGGCATGCTGTTCGTGCTGATTTTCATTGCCATGATCATGGTCAATGGCATGGACCTGCTCGAACGCCGGAGCGCCCCCTGGCGCAAGCAAATCCAGTTGTGAACTATGACTGATCTGGTATTCCTTGAACCGGCTACCCTCGCCGAGGCGAATAGCCTCCTGGCCGAGCATGGCGGCGCGGCGAAGTTGCTGGCGGGCGGGACGGCGGTCGTCCTGCTTCTGGGACAGAAACTCATTCGCCCGGCGGCCCTCATAAGCCTGGGCCGCGTGGAGGGACTGCAGGGCATCGCGGTTGACGCCGAGGGGGCGTTGCACGTGAGGCCGATGGCGAGCCTGGCTCAGGTCGCCGCCGACGAGCGCGTGCGCCGGGGCTGGCCGTTGCTGGCAATGGCGTGCGCGGAAGTGGGCAACGTGCGCGTGCGCAACCAGGCCACGCTGGGCGGAAACATGGCCGAGGCCGACTACGCTTCGGACCCTCCGGCGGCGCTGGTCGCTCTGGACGGATACGTTCGCATTGTTGGGCCGCGCGGCGAACGGCAAGCCGCTCTGGCCGAATTCTTCCTCGGCTTCTATACCACCACGCTGGCGGAAGACGAACTTCTCATCGAGATAGTCGTGCCGCCTCTCCCTTCACGTGCGTCAAGCGCCTACCTCAAATACAAGTCACGTTCGTCTGAAGATCGGCCGTGCGTGGGCGTGGCTGCGGTGCTGGCCGTGGAGGACGGCGCGTGCACGGCGGCGCGGGTTGCGGTGGGCGCGGCTTGCGAAACGCCGCAGCGCTTCCCCGCGCTCGAGCGCGAGTTGGTCGGCCAGCGCTTGACGCCCGCGATTGTCGGCGAGTTCGCGGGCGCATATGCCGCCGCACTCCCGGAGCCCCTGGATGACTTGCGCGGCTCGGCCTGGTATCGGCGCGAAATGACGCGCGTTCACGTCCGGCGGGCACTCTCGGCGCTCGCCGGTCTGGAGACGGCGCAATGAGCCCCATCGGACGCGACACCCCTTTGCTCGACGCGCGCGAGAGAGTCGAGGGCCGCCTGCCCTACGTTCTCAACCTGTCCCTCCCCGGCATGTTGCACGCGAAAGTGCTGCGCAGTTCACATCCCCATGCTCGCATCACGCGCATTGACGCCGCCGCCGCCGCGCACGCGCCGGGAGTCGTGGCAGTCCTTACCGGACGGGAATTGGCCGAGGCCGACAGCATCCAACACTTGTACGGCATCGGGACTCGCGATCAGCCGATCCTGGCGGTCGACAAAGTGCGCTTTGTGGGCGAGCCGGTCGCGGCCGTCGCCGCCGAGACGCGCGATCAAGCCGAGGCCGCTCTCGACTTGATCGAAGTGGACTACGAGGCTTTGCCTTCAGTGGACAACGAGATGGCTGCCGTCGCGCCCGGCGCGCCGATCCTTCACGACGACGTAGCCGACAACATTGTGACGCACTACAAGTTGCGGCGCGGGGACGTAGATGCTGCCTTCGCCGCCAGCGACCTCGTCCTTGAGGAAACCTATACCTCCCCAACCGCGCAACAGGTTACGATGGAGCCACACGTCTCCATCGCGCAGTTCACGGACGGGCGGCTGACCGTTCATACGGCCAGCCAGTCACCCTACGGCGTGAGGCGCGTGCTGGCGGAAATCTTCGGCCTGAAGCCCGAAGAGGTGCGGGTCATCGTAGGCCCGCTGGGGGGCGGCTATGGCGCGAAAGCCCACGTGCGGCTGGAGCCTATCGCGGCGGCCCTGGCTTGGAAGACCGGCGGGCGCCCGGTCAAGTTCGTGGCGACGCGCGCCGAGGAGTTCGTCATCGTCACCAAGCACGCGGTCACGATCAAGATCAAGTCCGGCGTGATGCGCGACGGCCGGCTCACCGCGCGCGAGGTGACGAGTTGGTGGAACACGGGGGCTTACGCCGACGCCGGTTTCATGTTGACGCGGGGCGGGATGTTGCGTTCTATCGGGCCGTACCGCATCCCCGCCGTCCGCGCCGATGGCTACGGGGTTTACACCAACCGGCCTCCGGCCGCGGCCTTTCGCGGGGCGATGGCTTCTCAAGGGGCGTGGGCCTACGAAAGCCACATGGACAGCCTTGCCCACGCGTTGGACATGGCACCCATCGAACTGCGCCGGAAGAACATCCTGCGCGAGGGCGATGCCTGGGCGACCGGCGAGATCATGCACGACGCGCACTACGAGGAGTGTCTGGACGAGGCCCTCCGCCTGCTGGACGAAGGCCGTCCACTGGCAAGGGCGGAGGGGTCTATCCGGCGCGGTCGGGGGGCGGCGGTCATGATGAAGAATCCCCAAGCGCCCTCGCGCTCCGAGGCGCGCGTCGTCTTGCGCGGCGATGGGCGGGCCACGGTCTATACCAGCACCGTCGAGATGGGTCAGGGCGCTCATACCGCGTTGGCGCAAATCGCCGCCGACCGCCTCGGGTTGCCGGCGCACTCCATGCAGGTTGTTGGGCCGGATACGGATCAGACTCCTTTCGACCAGATCACCAGCGGCAGTCGCAGCACGCACATGATGGGCAACGCCGTGTTGCGCGCCGCGCAGGCCGTCGCCGACGAAGTGCGGGAACTGGGCCGCCGCCGGTACGAGGTCGAACTTGGCGAGATTACGCTGGCCGACGGCCACTTGCACACGCCCGACGGCCAAAGCGTGCCCTACGCCGACCTGCTGAATTGGGCCGGCGTGGCTCAAGTCGAGCAGCGCGGCGAGTTCAAGACCGAGCAGAACCTCGACGAGAACCATCAGGGCGTCACTTGCTCGCACTGGCACCAGGGCGCGGGAGCGTGCGAAGTCGAGGTGGACATCGAAACAGGCAAATTGACAGTGACGCGCTACGCCGGCACTTCGTGGGCGGGGAAGGTGGTCAACCCGGTGCGAGCGCGCGCCCAGAATCAGGGCAACATTATCTACGGCCTCGGGCCGACGTTGTGCGAGGAAATGGTCTTCGACGGCGGGCAAGTGATCAATGCCAACCTGGCCGACTATCTGATCCCCTCGATTCTCGATATTCCGCTTCACTTGCACACGGCCAGCCTGGAGAGCAAGGAGAAGGACGCCGACATGGAAGGCATCGGCGAGATGACTCTACCGTGCGTGGCACCGGCCGTTGCCAACGCGCTCTACGACGCGCTGGGCATCCGCCTGCGTGATTTGCCGCTCACCGCCGAGCGCATCTGGCGGGCGCTACATTTGGAGGAGGTTCGCCATGAACACTCTCGTGAGCACTGACACCAATGCCAACGGGCGGCCGTGGCACGTTCCTAACAAGTGGCATGCGGTGCCCGCCTACTGGGAGGAGGATGCCGTCGCGGCCCGCCCTGACGCCCGCCAGGAGATCAAACTTATTGACGCTACCCTCCGCGAGGGCGAGGATGCGGTTGGCTGCCATCTCCACTGGCCGACGCGCATCGGCTTGACCGAACGCCTGGACGACATCGGAGTCAATGCGATCACCCTGCCGGACGCGTGCGAGTACGGCGAACAACGCGACTTTGTGAAGTGGTGCCGGAAGAACAATATCAAAGCCGAACTGTCCTTCAAAGGCCCCGCCGCGCGCTTCCCGCTGAGCCCCAACTGGCGAGAGGCCGTGGACCGGGCCGCGGCGCTCGAGCCTGACGAGATGACGCTCATCTTCAATTGGGGCGTTCAGGACACCTTCTCCGACTTCAGCCAGGGGCTGGGCAAGCCGGAGATCGTCGCCGGCATCCAGGAGGTTGTGGCCTACACCAAGACCAGGGGCGTGAAGGTCTTCGCGAGCATTGCGGACAGTTTCCGCACCCGCCCCAGTACCGCCTGTCTTTTCTATAAGTCGGCGGTGGAGGCGGGCGCAGATGCCGTCTACTGCTGGGACAGCCGCGGGAACAGCACGCCGCTGGCCAGCCGCGTTTACGTCAGCCGATTGCGCAAGGCGTTGCCCAATACCCGCATCATCATCCAGCATCACAATGATCTGGGCATGGCGACCGCCAACGGCATGGCCTCGGCCGAGGCCGGCGCCGACTGGCTCGACTGCGGCGTCCTCGGCCTGGCTGACCGCGGCGGATTGATCGCCCTCGAAGAGATTGCGCCGGCGCTGGCAATCTACGGCTACAAGACCAGCATCAGGCTCGAAAAACTCTACGATCTGTGCCAGTACGCCGAGCAGGCGTTCGGAGTCAAAACCCAGACCTGGAAGCCGATTGCCGGCGAGCATTGGAACAAGGAGAACGGCTGGGGTCACCGCGACCCGGGCGACAGCCCGGAGACTTCCATCGGCATTGCGGCGGAGGTGGTCGGGCGCTCGTTCCACAGCGTCATCGGGCCGACCGTCTTCTTTGGACGCTACCCCAATATGGTTCGTGATTTGCTGGATGATTGGGGGTACCAGTATACGCAGGACGATGTCGCGGAGGTCATCCGGCGGGCGATGAGTGGGGTCATGTCGCGGCGCGGCGCGATCACCATCGAGGAGTTCAAGTCCATCTGCGACGGCTTATTCGCCAAGTCTTGACGCCCGTTCATCTGTGGGAAGCAAAGGTCTGAAAATGGAGGAATCAACCCCTTGGCACGCACCGGGCAAGTATTATGCGTCGCCCGCAAACTACGATCCAGAACTGACGGCGGAGCGCCCCGGCATGCCCCGGCGCGTCCGTATCAAGGATGTCACGCTACGGGAAGGCGAGGAGACGCCGGGCGTCGTTTTCAGTATGGAGAATAGGATCGAGATTGCGCGGCGGCTCCAAGACATCGGCGTGGCCGAGATCGAGATGTTCCGAACTTATACGCTGGACGAAACGCGCGCCATGACCGACGCCTTTAACCGGGCAGGGATTTCGGTGCCACGCTCCTTCGTCAGCGTGAGTCTCGGGCCCTGGATTGAGTGGATCGATATGGTCTGCGACGGCGGCGCGCACGGAGTCACCCTTCTGAGCGGCTGGCCGACCGGAGTGGTCTGGGCGCCTGGGCGCAAGACCCTGCCGAAAGACGAGTTCTATCCGCGCCTCGCCGAGGCCATCGGCCATGCCAGGCGCCAAGGGTTGCACGTCAGCGTCGGCGCGCCGAATACGACCCGCGCTCCGGTTCACGCGGTGATTGATCTCTGTCGCTTTGCAGTCCAGTCCGGCGCCGATCGCGTCCACCTCTATGACAGTTTTGGCATCGGCCTGCCGTCGGTTGTCCGTTTTCTCGCGCGGAAAGTCAAAGAGGCTATCGGGGAGACTCCGCTCCTGTGGCACGGTCACAACGATTTCGGTCAGGCGACAGCCAACACGGTGGCCGCCGTCGAAGGCGGCGCCGAGTGGTGCGATGTCGTCGTAAACGGATTGGGCGACCGGGGAGGCAATGCCGCCTTCGAGGAGGTGGTTTGCAGCCTGGAGGTCCTGCATGGGATTGATACCGGCATCAGGCTGGAGAAATTGTGTGAGTTGAGCCGGTTTATTGAGGAGGTCTCCGGCATTCGTCTCCAGCCTAACAAGGCTATCGTCGGCAAACATGCCTTTCTCGAAGAGTCGCACTTCATGATTCGCAAAGCGGCCGAAGATGCCGGCTATCCCGAGGCGGTGCTGCCGTTCGTGCCCCAGTTGGTCGGCGCCAGCCCGCATCTCGTCATTGGAACCACTAACCTGTACGTGGGCGCCATCGAGTATCTTCTGGAGAAATGGGGACTGCCGAGCGATCCGGAGACGGTTGAGACGATCCGCTCTCGGGTCAGGGCGCGACTCGAAGGCGGCGGCTACCTGGAGCAGGACCAACTCCATGCCATCGCGCACGAGGTGGTGGGATAAGTGTGCACGCAAAGGTTGTCAGCGAATAGAACGCTCGCCAACTGCGTCCTCGCGGTTGCCCGAAGGGGCCGGCGCGGACGCGGACGCGGGCGGGGAGCGCCGGCATGTTTTGCGCGCACACTGGGATAAGAAGCAATAGCAGGAAGGTGTAATGCCTTATATTCTCCACGTCAACGGCAAGCCCTATACGCTCGAGTTTCCTCCTCACCGCACCCTCCTGCACGTTCTGCGCGACGAGTTGGGCCTAATGGGGCCGCGCGAGGCCTGCGGCATCGGCATGTGCGGAAGTTGCACCGTATTAGTGGACGGGCGGGCCGTCAGCAGTTGCCTGTTCCTCGCGCCGCAAGTCGTCGGCAAACGCATTCTCACCGTCGAGGGGTTGGCCGATGGAGATCAGTTGCATCCGGTGCAGCAAGCCTTTCTCGACCATCACGCCTTCCAGTGCTCATTCTGCACGCCCGGCTTCATAATGGCGACTGTGGCCCTGCTAAACGAAAAGCCGCAGGCATCGGAAAGCGAAATCCGAGAATATCTGGCCGGGAACCTCTGTCGTTGCGGCGCGTACCCTGATATTCTCGCCGCCGTCCGCTCGCTCGTGTAGAACAGACCAGCGCCATGACTCGTCGCGGCGGTGATCCTCTTGTCGAAATGCTGATCGGTTACGGCGTGCCGGCCGTGTTCGGGCTTGCCGGTGGGCAGACTCTGCCGCTGTACGACGCGATTCGCTCGCGCGCGCCCCGCATCCGACACGTTCCCATGCGCGACGAACGCCACGCCGCGTACGCCGCCGACGGCTACGCGCGGGTGTCGGGCCGGGTGGGCGTGTGCGATGCCACCGTCGGCCCGGGCGCGATCAAGTTCACGTCCGGTTTGGCCGAGGCGCTCAATTCGTCCATTCCCCTCGTCGCGCTGGTCAGCGACATGTCGAGCGATTGGCTAGCGGTGCGTTATCGCGGCGGCGGCAATCAGCTGGTAGATCAATTGGCCGTGCTTGCGCCGCTGTGCAAGTGGACGGGGCGGTTGCCCAATTCCCAGAAAATTCCCGAACTTGTGCAACGCGCATTTCAAATGGCGACGACGGGGAGACCGGGGCCGGTGGCGATTGAACTGCCCGAAGACCTTTTCAAAGAAAAATACGATGGCGCGGCCCCGGCCGTCGATTCGCGCTTCGGCGCGGCGCCGGCCTTTCGACCGTCGCCCGACCCCGACTCGGTGCGCGCGGCGTTGGCGTTGCTCGAGTCGGCGCGCAGCCCGGTGATGATCGTCGGCGGCGGGGCGCAAATTTCCGGCGCGGGCGCGGAAGTGAAAGCGTTAGCCGAGCGCTTGGCGATTCCGGTGGCGACGACGCTATCGGGCAAAGGGATCATGCCAGAAACGCACCCGCTCGCGCTCGGCGTGCTCGGCGCGCTCGGCGGCACAACGGTCGCGCGTCGCTTCGTCGAAGACGCGGACGTGATCTTCGCCGTGGGATTCAAATTTGGGCAGAACCCCACCTACCGCTGGACTCTGCCGAAGGCAGGGCAGATGATCATTCATCTCGACATTGACGGCGCGGAGATCGGCAAAATGTTTCCGGCGGAAATCGGAATGATCGCCGACGCGCGGGCCGGGCTGGCGGCAATGTTGGCGGCGGCTCCGGCGGCGCGTTCCGTTGAACCGGTCGCGCAGAAAATCGCAATGCTGAAAGCCGAATG
>Ga0209342_10002684_pt1 | contig 18919 bp, 9 predicted proteins | sample RifCSP16_2_FD_184023 | JGI IMG/M metagenome (GOLD analysis project Ga0209342, IMG submission 184023) | Soil microbial communities from Rifle, Colorado - Rifle CSP2_sed 16_2 (SPAdes) (version 2) | ecosystem: Environmental > Terrestrial > Deep subsurface > Rock core/Sediment | place: Rifle... | reverse complement strand
TGGACGAAGTAAAACTCGTCGGCCGTGCCGTAGATGTTGTTGCCGCTGCCCTCGACGGTGAACGTGCCGTCGTCGTACGACGCGCTGCCCGCGAGGGCCACCGCGCCGACGTCGCCGGCGAGCCAACCCGACGGTAACGGAAGGGCCTGGACAGTGACTTGAGCCGTGCCTTGGACTGCGTCGGCCGTGGCCGTGACCACAACGGTCATTGGCGAAGCCGGCGCGGTGTAGAGTCCTTCCGTCGTGATCTGGCCGGCGGTTGCCGACCAGATGAACGTCGGTTGGATACTGATGACGTCACCGAACTGATCGTAGGCCGTCGCGGTGAACGGTTGCGTCCCTCCGGCGGACATGGTTACGGGCGCGGGAGAGACGACGATGCTGTTCATGGCCGCATTGACCGTGACGGGCACGTCGCTGGCCACGGTGAGTCCGTCGGCGTCGGCAATAGTCACGCGAAAAACGTAATCGCCGGGCGCATCGAACGTGGCCTGCGTGTTCTTGGCGGCGTTGGTTCCGTTGACGCTGTAGATCGGCTGGCTCGCGCCGGCCGGCACGCTCGTGGCCGTCCACGTGTAAGTCAAAGAGGCCTCGCCGCCGTTGTCGGCGCCCAGGACGCTGAGCGTCGTCTTGGCGGTGGCGGTGGGGTTGGGCGTGGCGGCGGCGGCCGTGGCCACGATCGGCGGAACAAGAGCGGAGACGTTGGTGAACGTGGCGGTGCAAAGGGTCGAGTCGGCATGACTCGTCACTGCCAATCCGATGTAAACGGTCGAGGCCATGTCGATCGTGGACGATCCCACGGTCGTCCAGGACGTTCCGTTGGACGAAACGTAAGAGGTGAAAAGATCGCCTTCGCGGGTCAACTTGACCCAATAGGGGGCCGTCGCCGTCGGGCCGGTGGCGTTGGTGACCGTGGCGGCGCCCGTGGTCGCCCGGGATTGGAGCCGGGTGCCGTTGCTCGGCGAGATGAGCGTGAAGGCGTACTTGGAACCCGCCTCCAGCGTCTCGCGGATCATCACGCCCGCCTTGGCCCAAGCGTTCGTGTTTTCGAGCGTGGCGACGCGGGCGACGATGGAACCGTCGCTGGGCATGGTCTGATAGACAAAGCGGAATTCGTCGGCCGTGTTCCAAATATCGGCGCCGCTGGCGTCGACGGTGAACGTGCCGCTGTTGTACTGGGTCGATCCGGCGGCGCCCACGTCGCCAATGTCCTGAGTGGCCCAGGGATCGAGCAGGGCGATGGCATGAATGGACGACGAAGTCGCAAGGCTTTCGGTCAAGGAATTCCTGCCGACGACGCGATAGTAATACTCCTGCGAGGCCACGACGGTCGAGTCGGTGTAAGACGTGCCGGTGACGTTCGAGGCGAGAATCGTATAGGTAGCTCCGCCGTTGATCGAGCGCTCAACGCGGTAGCCCGTCGCTCCCGTCACGCTGTTCCACGCGAAAGCGATTCCCTGTTGGCCGACCGACGTCAGGTGCAGGTTGGCGACCGTGCTCAGCCGGGTGCAACCGGCGACGACCGCCGAGGTGGCCGAGTCACCGGCGCCGTCGACCGTCACGACGCGATAGTAATAAGTAGTGGCCGCGCTGAGGCCGGTGTTGCTGTACATCGGAATGTTCTTGCTCAGCGTAGTGACCGTGGTCCAACCACTCGTGCCGTTTGCCGAACGTTCGACCCGGTAGCTCGTCTCGCCGCCGGCGTCGGTCCAATCGAGGATTAAATTGCTCTGGGTGTAAGAGATGATGTTCAGATTGCTGATTGGGCCGGCCCGGGTCACGTCGCTGACCGCGGTCGAAGGTTGTGAAACGCCCGCGGCGTCCACGGCGCGAACGCGGAAGTAATAGCGGTTGTAATCGGCCAGTCCGGTGGCCGTGTAGGTGGTCGCGCCGGCCGCCGTCGTGGCGATTTGGGCGTAGTTGATCCCGTCGGTCGAGCGTTCAACGGCGTAACCGGTCTCGCCCGCGACGTCGTTCCAGGACAAACTGACGGTCGAATAGGTTTTGCCGGTCACCGTCAATCCCGAGGGGGCGGGCAGCGTGTTGAGCATCGGCCCCGCATTGAGATTGCCCGTCAGGCTCACGTTGATGAAGTTGGCCGAGTTGAGCAGATTGCGGTCGTTGTTGGCCCTGCTGTTGTCGGCGGAGACGGCCATTCCTATGTAGACCGTCGTGCCCATGGAGATCGTCTGCGTGGAACCCAGTTGCGTCCATGACGTGCCGTTCGAGGAGATTTCCGCCTTGAACGTATCGTCCGTTCGGGTCAGCCGCAGCCAATAGGGCGGATCCACGGAGACGTTGGAAGCCTTGGTGCTGACGCTGCCGCCGATGGAAGAACGATACTGGAAGTACAAGCCGTTGGTGGGCGTCAATACAAGGTCGGCGAATCGGGAATTGACGTCGAGCGATTCGCGGATCATGACGCCGGCCTTGGCCGAGGTGGCCGTGTTGCCCATCGACGCCACGCGAACGGTGATGGAGCCGTCCCCCGAGAGCGTTTGATACAGGTATTGGAAGTCGTCCGCGGTTGCCGCGAGATTGTCGCCCGAGCCGGCGACCGTGTACGTGCCGGTCGCTTCGTCGTAACTCGAGTAGCCGGTCGCTCCCGTCAGGCCGATGTCCTCGGCGTTCCATGCGCCGGGGACGGGATCGACGCGGAGTACGTATTGACCCTGGTCGCCGTAGTTGCCATGGCTTTCGAGCACCGCGTAGTAGGTGCCGGCCCCAAGGTCCAGCGTCACGTGCTGATCGTTGACCATCGTATAAGGCTGGGCCCGGGGATCGCCGTCCTCGGTGGTGATCAACACGTTGTTCGAGTTGTAGATCGACAATCGCAAGTCCACGCCCGAGGGCGCTTCGCGGCCCGCGACGATTGTGTAGCGTCCGCCCTCGCTCGTGAAGGAAAACGTGTCGACGTCGGTCAGACGCTCGATGATGGCCGTGACGGCCTGTGTTACTCCCGTCGTCACCAGCGCCGTCGCGCCGGCGATCGAGCCGGCGATTCCGCCGAAATCGTCGGCGCGGTAGCCGTCGCCGCCGTAATTATCCAGGTCGCCGGCGATGATCGCCATGTCGTCCTGTCGCGCGGCGGGTTCCGTCGTGTCGCTTAAGCTCCTGTGCCACGTCGTCCATTTGTGGATCACCCCGTCATAGTCGACGCCCATCAGCGGCCCGTGCAGGGGATCGAATTCGTCGGCATAATCGCGGGTCTTGACGCCCAGGTTGTTGTATTCGGAGGTGTGCTGGTTGCCAAAATTGTGGCCGATCTCATGGGCCACGCCGGAAACACGTGTCTGGGCGTGGCTGCTGTTGTTGTACGATCTCGACGACGAATTGGGAAACACGTTGACGCTGCTCCATCCGCCGTCGATGTCGGGACTGACGACCTCCCAAGCCTTGGGCCTCGTCGAGGCGTAGATCGTCGTCACGTTGACGTTGAACATCGCGTAGTACACCGACATCTGACGCCAACACTCGACGATGCTCGCCTGTTCGGCCGCGTTGAAGGTCGTCGGGTCGGAGTCCTCGCTATAGGCGGCGTAGGAACTCGTGCCGTCGAAATCAAGGTAAATGTCCACCGGCGACGTCAGATAACTGTTGAGGATGGGCATCCCGTTAGCCAACGTGTCGTAGGTGAACGTCGCCGAGGCGGGGTCCATACTGAGGGCAATGGCCGCCGCTGTTTCCGCTTGCGTCTGCTGCAGCGCGTCCTCGGGCAGCGGGGCCAGGCATCCGCCGTCGGTCGTCATGATCGAGATGGGCTTGATCGCGATCGCGCGCCCTTCGCCGGCCCGCAGGGGACCGATGAAAGCGATATCAGCCGCCTCCGACGGCACGATGGCCAACCAGCTCAAGTCCTCGTCCAGGCCGCCTCCGCTGAGCAACATTCGCGGTTCCAAAAACTCCAGCCGCGACGACGACTTTCGGGCGGCAAGCGATTTCCGCGCGCGGGACGGCCACAAGGGGCGACGCTTCATGACATGCACCTCTTCCAGAACGGGAGCAGGAAATCGCGAGAAAATGCGAAGTATCGTGGACGCTGTGAGCGGACCTCGTCCAGGGCCACGACGGTCATCCGCGGCAAAAATAATAATGACGCGCCAACAAACAACGGCGCGGGGAAACACACTGGTTGTAGAACAACCATGCGGACAAAGGCGCACAATGGCATCTTATACCCCACACGTCGAAAGCCGAGCCCCTGCTGTTCCGACCGGCGGCATAACGCGGCGTTTGGGTAGGGTATGCCAAATCGGCCTATAGCTATAGTCTAAAGAACCGGGCCACGGGATGTCAAGAAGTAGGGATGATTCGCAAAAAAGGGGCTGCTGGAACCTTGTTTTTCAATGCAATCGGGCCGGTTTGTATCGGGACGTCGGCCGGGATTTGAAAGACCCAAATCGCCAGGGTGTATTGTCGGACCGTCGTGTGGGATACTTGGGTCGCAACCGACCAATACCCTTTCCCGATTCTCCGGAGACCACGACATGAAATCCCACACCGAATATTTGACGTTGACGATCGGCCGGCGAATGGACTTCCGCAATATCACGTCGGAAGTCGAGGCGGCGGTGGCTAAAAGTGGCATCCGCGAGGGCTTGGCGCTCGTCAACGCCATGCACATCACGGCCAGTGTGTTCATCAACGACGACGAGCCAGGCCTGCACGAGGACTACAAACGGTGGCTCGAACGACTGGCTCCGTTCGACCCCTCGCCGGCAACCTATCACCATAACCGCACGGGCGAGGACAACGGCGACGCCCATCACAAGCGGCAGATCATGGGCCGCGAGGTGGTCGTGGCCGTGACCGACGGTAAGCTCGACTTCGGTCCCTGGGAACAGATCTTCTACGGCGAATTCGACGGCCAGCGGCCGAAACGGGTGCTGGTCAAGGTGATCGGCGAATGAACGTTCGCGGATGCAGTCAGAGACAGTTCCAATGAGGGGAATGCAAGGCCGGGAGTGGACTTGCCGGGCGGGGAGATTTTTGATAGTTTTCCCCGGTTCTTCTATCCCCCCATTGAGTGGAGTACTAGCGGCTTGGCTCGGTTCCCGCACATTTTTGTCCCCGGCGTGTTGTTGCTTCACGTCGGCTCGCTGGGCCTGTTTGCTCAGCAACAGGCCGTCAGTCCGTGGCCGCCGTGCGCCGCGTCCCAAGTTCCACCCGCCGCGCCGGTCTATTTGCCCACGGCGCAGGGCAATGGGTATGCGCCGTCGCCGGTGAACGAGGCGCCGCGACTGACCGTGGAGCGTCTGCCGCCGGTGGGGCCTTTCTGGGCGATTGTGCCCGTGTATCCACCGCTTGCGAACCACTACGCCTTCGACGTTGCGCCTTCGGCGCCGGCCGAGGCAGAGCAGCCGGACGGCGAACCCGCGTCTCCTAAAAAAGAGGAATCCAAACACGAAGAGAACAAAAAACAAGAAGGCGACAAGAAAGACGAACCCCCGATTGAAGGCGATCCGCTACCGCGGATGATCGAAACGGTCGTGATTGAAAAGGCGCCCTGGTATCGTCTGAACGCCCCGTGGTTCGATCCGTGGGAAGGCAGCTTCGAGATGGGGTTGGACGGTTCGGCGGGCAACAGCGAGACGTTCAACATCCGGCTGGGCGCGGCGGCCAAGCGAAAGACGAAGCGGCACTCCTTCCTACTCGATCTGGACTACCACAAGAACACGAACGAAGCGGTTGAGACAGCCAATCGTATGTACTTCGAGGGACGCTACGAACGGCTCAGCGAAGTCAATCCGTGGACCTGGTTCTGGCAAGAGACGACCGACTACGACGAGTTTCAACCGTGGAACGTTCGCATCGTGGCGACCACCGGTTTCGGCTATCGGTTCCTCGACGACGAGATCACGACGTTGACCGTTCGCTTGGGCAGCGGCTTTTCCCAGGAGGTCGGCGGGCCCGACCAGGACTGCGTGCCCGAGATGCACTACGCTTTTGAATACGGCCACCGGATGACGAATCGTCAAAAAATGGCTCTTTCGGTTGAATACTTTCCGGACATCACGTCCTACGGCGAATTCCGACTGGTGAACAAGGGCGACTGGGAATTGCTGTTGGACGACGAGACGAATCTGAGTCTGAAAGTGAGCGTCAGCGACCGCTATAACTACCCCAACCCCGGCGGCGAGCTGAACGACCTTGATTACGGGATTGTTCTGCTTTGGAGCTTTTAAAAACGGCATCGACTCGCAAGGGCGGAATTGCTAAAATCCCCCGGCTGTCTCGGTTTACCCATGTTCATGGATGGAGGGGACATCGACCGTGACTCAATCGCTTGAAGAACTGCTCAGCCAACCCGGCCGCCCGCGCATCCTCGTGCTGGGCGACGTCATGGTGGATCGCTACGTCTGGGGCGACGTCGAACGGATTAGTCCCGAGGCGCCGATTCCCGTGCTGAAAGTCGATCGGTCCGAGGACCGCTTGGGCGGGGCGGGCAACGTGGCCACCATGCTCGCCGCGCTGGCGACCGACGTGACGCTCCTGGGCGTGGTCGGCGACGACGACGAACGGACGCGCGTCGTGGAAATGCTCGCCGAGGCGGGAATAGCGACGGACTCGGTGGTTCGGGCCGCCGACCGCGTGACCACCGTCAAGCAGCGGTTGTTGGGCGGGGCCCATTCACACCATCCGCAACAGATGATCCGCATGGACCGCGAGACGGCCTCGCCGGTCGACGGAGCGACGGCCGAGCAGTTGCTTGCCTGCCTGCGTCGGGATTTCGACCGGGTCGCGGCGGTCGTCGTGAGCGACTACGGCAAGGGCGTCTGCGGCGACACGATTCTGGCCGAGACGATCCGGCTCGGCCGCAAGGCGGGCGTGCCGGTCGTGGTCGATCCCGCCCCGCGAGCCAACTACACGCGCTATCGCGGCTCGACCTGCATCACGCCCAATCGAACCGAGGCGGGCGGGGCGCTGGGCCGCGCGATCGATTCGCCCGAGGCGGGCCTCGCGGCGGCCGAAGACCTGCTGGCGTTCGGCATCGACTCGGTCATGGTCACGCTCGACCGCGACGGCATCGCCTGGGCCGACTCGCGGGGCAACCGCCGGCTGTTTCCCGTCCATGCCCGCGAGGTTTGCGACATCACGGGCGCGGGCGACATGGTGGCCGCGGCGTTTTCCTGCGCGATGGCGTTGGGGGCCGATTGGGCCGAGGCGTGCCAGTTCGCCAACGTGGCGGCCGGGCTCGAAGTCCAGCGGCTGGGCGTCGTGGCGCTGCCGCGCGAGACGCTTTTGGCCGAATGGCGGGCGAAGTCGGCGCCGGTGGGCTCAGCGTCGCTTGCCGAGACGCCGAGCAAGAAGGTTGGGCTCGATGCGCTGCTGGTCGAACTACGTCGTCGGCGCGACGACGGCCAGCGGATCGTGATGACCAACGGCTGTTTCGACCTGTTGCATCCGGGCCACGTCGCGTCGCTCGAATTCGCGCGGCGGCAGGGCGACTGCCTCGTGGTCGGGCTGAACAGCGATCGGAGCGTTCGCCGGCTCAAGGGGCCCCAGAGGCCGTTGGTTGACGAGCGTGACCGGGCCGCCATGCTGGCCGCGTTGGCGTGCGTCGATTACGTCGTCGTGTTCGATGAGACGAGCGTCGCGCCGCTGGTCGGCCGGATTCTGCCCGACGTGCTGGTCAAATCGGCCCAATACGCCGAAAGCGAGGTGGTGGGCCACGAGATCGTCGAGGCCCACGGCGGCCGCATCGTGCGGTGCCCGATCGAAGGCGAGTATTCGACCACGCGGTTGATCGAGCGCATCGCGCAGGCCGCGTCACGGCCGAACCACGCCCGCAAGGAAGCGGCGTAGGGGAGGCGGGCAGCAGGCAGCGGGCAGCGGGCAGTAGGCAGCGGGCGGTAGGCAGTAGACAGAGGGTTCGTTAGCCGTCGAGCCTGCTCGACGCCCTTCCTAGCCGTCGGCGGAAGCCCACGGAACAGAGGTCCGTAGTTCGTGGTCCGTAGTCGTAGTTCGTGGCCCGTGATTCGTGGCCCGTGAGAGGGTGAATCTCTCGGTCCGCCTCCCGTCCCCCGCCCCTTGGCGCCCGCCCCTCGCCTCCCGCCCCTCGCCCCCCGTCCCCCATTTCTTCCGCATTCTTGACACGACCGGTGCGGTTTTACACAATGGAAGATTGGCGTAACCAACACCATTCTCCACGGGGAGGGGTAGTGCGATGCGTGCTCGTCGAGCGATCGGACGGCCGGGTTCTTTGTCGTTGCGGGCGGCTTCCGGGGTGTTTCATCAGACTTCCCGGCGATCCGGCCGCGGGCCGCGGCGTGATCCGTATCTGGCCCGGCTGCGGGTCGAGCCGTTGGAAGATCGGCGGATGCTGTCGGTGTTGATGGTCGACACGGACGCCGCGCCGGGCGGCGACGGCCTGGCTTGGGGCACGGCCTATAACGACCTGCAAGCGGCCCTGGCCCAGTCGGCCGTGCTCAACACGGACGGCGACACCGAGAACGACGTCGATCAGATCTGGATCGCCGAGGGCGTCTATAAACCGTCGGCCCTGCTCGAATCGGGTGACGCCCGATCGGCTTCGTTTTCGCTGGTGGACGGGGTGACCCTCTACGGCGGCTTCGCGGGCACGGAGACGACGCTCGAGGAGCGCGATGTGGAGGCCCACGAGACGACGCTCTCCGGCGACCTTGGCACGGCGGGCGACACGTCGGATAACGCCTACACGGTGGTCTACTGCGGCACGGGCATCGAAGCGGGAGTGGACGGCGTTTCGATCAGCGGGGGGAATGCCAATGGGTCAAAGGTCTCCGGTCATTCCGAAAGAAGCTATGGTGGCGGCATTTACAATTCCGGCGTGCTAATTGTTGCTCTTTCCACCTTCTCGAATAATATAGCCGCTGTCGGTGGCGGGATCTGCAACTACTCCGGGACACTGATCGTCATCGGCTCCACGTTCTTGAATAACTCGGCTATCGGGAACGCTAGCACTAACTACAGTGGCGCAGGCGGCGGGATCGCCAATGGCTCCGGTACGCTAACCGTCATCAACTCCACCCTCGCGGGCAACTCGGCCACGGGCAGCACCAACGTCTACGGTGGTGGAATTTTTAGTAATTCCGGTACGCTGACGGTAACAAATTCCACGATCGCATGCAATTCGGTCGTGGGCTACGGCGGAGGGATTTACTGTGCTTCCAGCACGCTGACGGTCACAAATTCCACGATTTCAGGCAACTCGGCGGCGATTCCCGTCCTGGGCACCGGGAACGGCGGTGGAATTTACGCAGCAGGAACCTCGACGAAGACGCTGAACAACACGATTGTGGCCGGAAACAGGGCCATGGACTCCATCGGAGAGGACATTGCCGGCGCGTTGTCGGGTTCCTACAATCTGATTGGCAACGGTTCGGGCCAGTCGTCGTTGGTCAACGGAGTGAACGGCAACCAAGTTGGAACGACCTCTTCGCCGATCGATCCGATGCTGAGCGACTTGTCCCAGTTTGACAATGGCCAGTGGGGCTATTACCTCCTGCCCGGCAGCCCGGCCTTGGACGCGGGCGGCAACGACTTGGCACTGGACCCGGCGGGATTGCCTCTGGTCGAAGATCTACGGGGCGGCGACCGCGTTCAAAATGGAACGGTCGACATCGGGGCGGTGGAAGGCGCGATGGAGGGCGGTCCGGCGCGGACCTATACGGTGACGAGCCTGGATGAAACGATCGCCGACGACGGGGTTTTGACCTTTGTCGAGGCGTTCGGGGCGGCCAACGGCAACCGGCCGGTGGGCGACGCGGCGGCCGGATCGTTTAGTCAACAGGACATCATCCAATTTGCCGAGGGATTGAGCGGAACCATTTGGGTTGATGACGGCCAATTGATGATCTTCGGCGACTTGAGCATCGAAGGTTCCGGCGCGGAGTTCTTGATCTTGCAGGCCGGCGGACGGAACCGCGCGTTGATGATCGGACCCACCGCCGCGGTGAATCTCAGCGGAATAACCATCACCGGTGGGTGGGCCGAGATGGGCGGCGGGGTTTACAACTCCTTCGGCACGTTGACGATCCACGACGCCACGGTCTCGGGCAACTCGGCCTATGCGTACGGTCTTGGCGGCGGAGGGATTTATAACCTCTCGGGAGCGATGACGATAACCCATTCCGTGGTCTCGGACAACTCGACCACCAGCTATGGCGGCGGTGGGATTTTCAATGCCTTCGGCGCCTTGACCGTTGACGGGACCACGATTTCCGGTAACTCGGCGCGTGATGGTGGCGGCATTTACAACATGGGCAACCTAACGATGTGCAATTCCACGTTCTTGGACAACGTGGCCTATGGCATGGAATCCAATAACGGCGGCGGTGGAATCTATAACTCCGGTACGTTGACTATGACTGACTGTGCATTTGTTGGCAATTCCGCCCTTTCCGGCGGCGGAATCTACAACTCTGGTACAACGTTTGTCAACGGATCAACATTCTCAAGCAATGTAGTCAGTGGTCCGGGATCCAACAATTACGGCGGCGGTGGCATATGCAGCTCTGGCACGTTGACCATGACTGACTGTGCATTTGTAGGCAACACCGCTTCTCATTCGGGCGGTGGAGTCTTCATAAAACCTTCTGGTGTGCTGGCGATCACATGCTGCACATTTCAAGGTAACTCCGCCACTTCCGGCGGCGGAATCTACAACTCCGGTACAACGCAAGTCAGCGCATCGACGTTCTCAAGTAACGTAGCCAATGATACGACATTCGGTGGCGGTGGAATCTTCAACTCCGGCACGCTGACCATGGCCGATTGTGAATTCGGTGGCAACTCCGCTTCTGGCATGGGCGGTGGAATATGCAGTTTTTCCGGCACAGCCACAATAACAAACACCACATTCTCGGAGAACTCGGCTCACACCTTCGGCGGCGGCATTTACAACATGAGGGGTACGCTAACGCTCACGGACTCTATCCTCTCAGGGAATAGTGGTGGAGGAATATACAACGGTTGGATACTGATTCTCGTGAATTCCACGCTATCGGGTAACGAGGGATGCGGGATCGCCAATTACTATCAATTGACGGTCACGCAATGCACACTATTGGACAATATTGGTAGTGGGATTTTCATTTCCAATAATATTTCAATTACAACGCTGAGCAACACGATCGTGGCTCGAAACACTGGTGCGCCGTCTGGGCCGGATATTTATTGCTCATCAGGCACACTCTCTGGTTCATATAACTTGATCGGCAACGGGGTAGGACAGACTTCTTTGGTCAACGGGGAGAATGGCAATTTGGTGGGAACCTCTTCTGCGCCGATTGATGCGCGGTTGAGCGCGGCGGGGCGGTTGTTGGCGGGGTCTCCGGCGATTAACGCGGGGAGCAATGCGCTGGCGGTGGATGGCGAGGGGAATCCATTGGCGGTGGATTTGGACGGACGGCCGCGGATTCTTTATGGTCGGGTGGATATGGGGGCTTGTGAGTACCGCGTGGTGGCCGACGCGGATTTGAGCGGCACGGTTGACGCGGACGACGCCGCTGTTCTTGCGAGCCATTGGGGAATGCGATTCCAGTCGCTGCCGGGCGACGCGAATGGCGACGGGATCGTTGACGGAGATGACGCGGCGATCGTGGCAAGCCTGTGGGGGACGACGGGAGCGGCCCGATCGATGGGCGATTTCAACGGAGACGGCAGCGTGGATGCACGTGACGCCTCGATCCTGGCCGCGAATTGGGGAGCGACGTCCAGTCGAGTCGGCTGGGGCGACGGGGATTTTAATGACGACCACGTGGTCGATGCGCGGGACGCTTCGATCCTGGCGGCGAATTGGGGGGCGACGGTTTTTCCAGCCGAGGAAGAGGCGGCGGTTGAGGTTTTAACGCCCGAAGAAATAGTGGGGGCCGGATTTGTGGGGCCGGTGTGGGTGGATCGGAGCAAAACGCAGCGGCAGGTGTTGGAGCCGGTTGGTAGAAGTGTGAAGTGGGAAGTGGGAAGTGTGAAAGAGACGCTCAACGCAAAGACGCTAGGACGCGAAGACGCAGGGGAAAGTGTGAAGGAGGAAGTTGGAAGTGTGAAGGACGTGACGGGGGAGGCGCATGATGCGGCGCTGGTCGAGGCGTTTGGGACGCAGATTGAACGGCCCGTTCTTGATGGCCAACGGTTCGCTTTGTTCGACGCTTTGGGGCGGCGATCTTCCAAGGGGCAATCGGCATGGATCCTTGACAAGGTGACTCTGGCCGTTGATTTGTTGCTGGCGGAGTAGGCAGTAGGCAGAGGGCAGTAGACAGAGAGGGCAGCGGGCAGCTTGGTGGGGCGAGAGCCGCGAGGTAGCGTCCTGGCGTTGAACGCGATGAGTGGGTTACGGCGAGATTTTCATGTCGCGCTATGAACGATTCGACCGGACTCGGATTGAACTGGGCGATCTGGCCGCGCGGGGGAATGATCTTCGGGCGGAGGACTGTCTTCCCCTCGCGCCGCCGGAGCAGCCCTACGTTCATCCGGAGTTCGATTCGCTGGTCGCTCGCATTCGGGAGGCTCGCGCGGCGGGGCGGCCGGTGATCGTGATGACCGGGGCGCATCCGATCAAGCTGGGACTGTCGCGGTTTCTGGTCGATCTCGTCGAACGGCGCATCATCACCCATCTGGGCACGAACGGGGCGGGGCTCGTTCATGATTTCGAGCTGGCCTCGTTCGGCGGGACGAGCGAGAACGTCGCGCGGTGGATTCGCGAGGGCCGGTTCGGGTTGTGGCGCGAGACGGGCCGGCTGAACGACCTGATCGTCGAGGCGGCGGCCCGGGATGAAGGGCTCGGCGAGGGCGTCGGCCGGGCGATCGTCGAGACGCGCGCCGCCCACGCCGAGTTGAGTCTGGCGGCGGCCGGGTGGCGAGCGGGCGTGCCGGTCACGGCGCACGTGGCGATCGGCTGCGACATCATTCACTCGCACGCCAACTGCAACGCCGAAGCCCTGGGCCGGACGACGTACAACGACTTCTTGATTTTCGTGCAGAGTGTTTTGAACCTCGAAGGGGGCGTATTTTTGAACATAGGCACGTCCACGATCGGGCCGGAGGTTTATCTCAAGGCGCTGTCGATGGCCCGCAACGTGGCCCGACAGCGAGGCGAGTCGATCACGCGATTCACGACGGCCGTGTTCGACCTGGCCGCGTTGCCCGACGACTGGCGCGAGGGCCCGCCGAGCAAGTCCCACCCCCAGTATTACTACCGCCCGTGGAAAACGATTCTTCATCGGACGGTGGCCGACGGGGGCGAGAGTTTTTATTTTTCGGGCGATCACGCGCGGACGATTCCGACACTTTGGCGGGCGCTGGTGGGCGATTCAATCCGAACCGGGGACGCCGCACCGGACGCTCATTGCGGATAGTTGCCGACGCGGCTACAATGGCGGCTTGACGTGACGATGATTGCCCATCTTCCCCGGGGTTGCCATGACTCGACAATCGCTACTTAGCGTAGCTCTCCGATTGCTCGGTTTCTGGGTCGTGCTCTCCCATTCGCATAGGCTTATTGAGTTTGCCCTGCTAGCGATCCTTCCCGCGGCCTCTATGGCGACGGTGGGCCGGAGCGGGCTTTTCCACGAGGTGATTTCTTCTTGCGTCGCATCTCTCGTTCTCGTCGGGATCGGTGTTGTTCTGATATGGCTTGCTCCGCGCATTGCACGGCGATTCTACCCCATTCAGGAGGAAACCATTGAATCGATCTCGTGTAGTCAAATCGGCTTGGGAGGCATCTATCGCATTGCCGCCTTTCTGATGGGGATCTACATTGCAACCCTGGCCGTGGCTCCTCTGCTCCATGCATTTCAAATGACGGTGCTTGATGATAAATTTATTCCACTTGGCATGAAGTCCGGATTCGTGGTCATCTTCGTTGTTCAAGGAGGCTTATACTTGCTCTGTGGAAGCCTCTTGGTCTTTGGATCGCCGGCTATTGGACGGATAATGGGTCGTATTGCCTCGCGCGATTTGCGAGCCAAACTTTCCTATGACGAAAATGCACTGCCCAATCCCCAATTCACGCTGAAAGTCATTCTTATTGTCATTACGTTGGCTGCAATCCTATTCGGTCTTCTTACATGGTTGGCCCGATCAATTGGCTCGTAAAAATGAAACCCTTTGCCCCGAAGGTAGAGAAAAAGTCATGAAACGTTATTTATTGGTGTTCGCATTGTTTTTCTTTGTCGCCGTTCCGGCCCGTGCCGAATTGACGGCGGACCAGGTGGCCATTATCGCGATGAAGGAAAGCCCCGAGTCGCAAGAGTTGGCCAAGCACTACGCAAAGGCCCGGGGGATTAGCGAGTCGCGGATTCTCCTGCTCGAAGGCAAACCGGATAATGAATAAAGGGGTCGGGAGTCTTTATCTTGACAGAACGGGAGGGGAATGGTAATTTCTGGTCATGCCGCGACGATTGCGAGTGTCGATGAGAGGTTATGCCTACCATGTGCTCAATCGAGCCGTGGGGCTGATGCGGATTTTCGGCAAGCCGCGGGATTTCGAGGCGTTCGAGGAAGTGATCGAGCAGGCGAAGGCCCGTTTGCCGATGCGGGTTTTGGCGTGGTGCGTGATGCCCAATCACTGGCATTTCGTGCTTTGGCCGCGCGGCGACGGCGACTTGTCGGAGTTCATGCGTTGGTTGTCGGTGACGCATACGCAACGTTGGCACGCGGCGCGCCGCACGGCAGGCACGGGCCCGCTGTACCAGGGGCGTTTCAAGTCGTTTCCGATCCAAGAAGACAACCATTTGTGGGCCGTGCTTCGTTATGTGGAGCGAAATCCGCTACGGGCCAATCTGGTCCAAGAGGCGGACGCTTGGCGATGGTCGAGCCTTTGGCATCGCGCGCAAGGCAACAAGGCTGGGCTCTTGGACGACGGCCCGTTGGCGTTGCCGCGTCGTTGGCTTCAACACATCGAGACGCCGCAAACCGAAGCGGAATTGGAGGCGTTGCGTCGTTCGGTGGTGCGCGGCGCGCCCTTCGGCGAAGCGTCGTGGCAGACACGAACGGCGAAGCGACTGGGCCTGCAATCCACGTTGCGTCCGCGAGGTCGCCCGTGGCCGAAACCACCAGAATCAAAATAAAGACTCCCGACCCCTTTATTCTTCTCTTCGCGTTCCTCTATTCTAACACATCGAAGCCATAAAGTTGAGTATTCTGCAGGTGGAATTCCATGCGCACCGGCATGTTTTTTAGCGTGGCCAGCGAGCCCCGCCACCGTAGCGGCAGCGACACCGAATCGCCTTGGACGGGACTGCAATCCTGGAGGTCAAATCCAGGGATGGGTCGGCCCAACGGATCGAGCAGCCGCAGGCGCATCTCGCCGCGGACGCAGGCGTTGACAGTTATCCGATGGCCGTGGATCACAACCAGGGGCGTTCGCAACACACCTTCCTTGTTGTCTGCGTCGCGCGAAACAAAACCGTTCTTGCGCAGAATTGCCAGACCGTTCTGCCGGTCGCCAACTTTGTGGCCAGCCGAGTATCCGCAGAAGTAGAGGTAGTCTTTGTCGCCGACTGCCAGAAGATTGCCCGCCCAGGCCATGGCATGGTCCCACGAGCCCGGTGCGGGATTGCGGTCGATCAGCCTATCCTGATATCGGGTCCAGTTCTTGCCATCGCGGCTGGAGATAAGCTCGGTCCAACCGATGCCTTCGACGGGGCCGCCGGGGTCAGCGGGTAGGTCGTCGCGAAGCACGCGCAACAGCCCGAGGTACAACGTTCCGCGAATCAAGGGCTGAAATCCGTAGAATTCCTCCATGCCATTGGCCGGGTCCGGCAAGATAATCTGCCAGGGCCTTCTCCACGTGATAAAATCCTTGCTGACCGTCATGCCGACGGTCCGCCGCCAGCCTTCGGGGAGCCAGTGCGGCTTGCCAGGGTATCCCCCCTCTGTGATTTTGCAGCCGAGGAGGTATTGCCCGGTCAGCGGGTTCCAGCAACCATCGATGACGTCGCCGATGACGTTGGCGTAGCCGGACGCAAAACGCTTGCCGGCGTCGCCCTGAATGACTGGATTGCCGGAATAGGGCTTGAAGCGAAAACCATCGGCCGAGAAGGCAACGTGCAGTCCCGTCCCACGGCGCCCGGCGTTGTAATAGGCCATTTTGTACCGCCGGGCGGGCTCCCGGCAGTTGTCCCCCTCGTCCACGAAGAACAGGCCGAAGTGGCCAAACGGCGCGTCGATGACGTTGTTTCTTTTGGAGCCATTGACCGAAACGAGGCCCAAGTTCGGCCGCGTCCAGTGGACGGCGTCGTCCGATTCGGCGTAACAGAAACACACCGACGGCTTCACACCCGGATTCTTCACGTTGTACCACATCCGGAACTTGCTGGTTCGCGGATCGTGAAGGACTTTCTGGAAATACAACGGCTGCTGATGCCATGGCTCGGCTTTGGAGAGAATCGGCCGGGGCAGCTTTTCGGGCTGGTGGGTGGTGCGCGCTAAATGGATGGATTGCTCGATCAGATAATCGTCGACGAACAAATGCGGCCCTACATCGAGTGGAATCGGTTTCTTGTCGGCGGCCACTGCCAAGCCGCTTCCCATGCCGAAGTACAACGCTGTCCAACACACGGCGCTCATCATTCGTGCCATCACGCTCATTGTCTTTCCCCAAAATGGTTATCCACTTGACTCAAGTAGCCCCTAGATATAGTATCACGGGGCATGGAAGATTATCCCGCGAATCTGATGGATTTTGAGGAAAAAGCCTTCCCGGCAGTGAACTGCCGGGCTACTTTCAAACATCCCTCCGGGATGAAGGAGCGGCGTCTTTCAAACATTTCTTCGGGATGAAGGAGCGGCGCCGACTTGAGTAACGAGGGTTCCGGGCTGGGCGAGTCGCCGCTCTTTCGGAGTTTCCGCAAGGAACTCACCCCTTCTCGGTCTTGCTTCCCAACCACCACGATCCGTTACCGCACTCCGGTCCCGCACGTGTGCCACTGGCTATGCCAGTGTTTTTTTCAATGGGACGTCAACTCGATCCCCTACTGGCAAAGCCCGTGGCGCCCGTGTGCAAGCCAGCCGATTCATGGACCATCAACCGGCCCAACGCACTGGCGGAGCCAGTGGCACTCAATGATTTTTAGTCTTTGTGACAGTGGCATTCAATGATTTCTAGTGATTCTTGGTGGGGCGATGCAAACCATCGAAGCTCCAAGTTACCGCGGGCCGAACCGAGGTTTGCATCGCCCCACCCTGACGGTTCTTTGGTCCCGGGGCCTTCTTGCCGGTCGTGACCGTCGCCGTTAGAATGACGGCGTGTAGGTTCTCGCGGCACAACGGCGTATTCGTTGGTCGGCGGGATCCCTCAAGAACGATACCGAAAGGAAAATATCATGAAACGTTTTCTTTTGTTTCTCGCGTTGCTCGCGTGCGCCGCCGTTCCGGCCCGGGCCGAATTGACGGCCGATCAGGTGGCCATTATCGCGATGAAGGAGAGTCCCGAGTCGGTGGAGTTGGCCAAGCACTACGCGAAGGCCCGGGGGATCAACGAGTCGCGGATTCTTTTGCTTGAGGACAAGCCGGCGCGAACGATCAGCCGCGAGGTTTGGGAGACCAAGACTCGGCCGGCCGTTCGCAAGTGGTTGGAGGACCATCAGCTCGACGACAAGATTCGCTGCTTTGTCACGTGCGGCGACGTGCCGTTGAAGATCGGCCGGCGCGCGGCCGACTCGCCGGAGATCGTCGAACGCGAAAAGTATCTCGCCGAGGCGCGGCGGGGAAACGTGAAGCAGATCGAGCAGCTCGTTTCGCTTTTGGAATCGCTGGGACGCGGCGACAAGCCGAAGCCCATCAAGCCGCTGGATCCCGAGATTTCGCTGCGCGACGTGGGCGGGCGGCTCGAAGGGGCGGTCGCCACGGCCCAGGGCCAGATCATGGCGATTCCCGGCGACGAGAAACGGCTGGAGGCGATGCAGAAGTTTCAGCAGCTTCTCACGGCGATCGGCGGGGGGAGCCAGGTGCTGCGCATGGCGGCCGCCCAGGCGAAAGGGGGCCAGCTCTCGCCGGAGCAGGCCATGCCGCTGAGAATTCTCGAATCGCGGCTGCAAGGGCTGCAACAGGGCATTCAGGCGCTCACGATGCTGCCGCCGACCGTGGCCCGGGACACGCAGCTTCTCAATCTGATCCGGATGAGCGCGGGCCTGACGGGCTCGCTGGGTTGGATCGACAAGGAACGCGAATCGCTGGCGAAGAACGAGACCTACTCGAGCTTCGACAGCGAACTGGCGCTGGTCCGCTGGAACGACTATCCGTTGGACCGGTGGCAGCCGAATTTGCTCTACCAAGGCTACGGCGTGCGCGGCGCGGGCACGTCGTCGGTGCTGATCGTCTCGCGGCTGGCCGCGCCGACCCTGGCGCTGGCCAAGGGGCTCGTCGACAAGGCGATCGCGGCGGAGAAGTCGGGTCTGTCGGGCAAGGTGTATCTCGACGCGCGCGGCATGAAGTTCGACAAGGAAAAGTCCGAGCCGGGCTCGTACGACGCTTACGACCAGTCGCTGCGCGATCTGGCCGAGCGGATCAAGAAACACACGAAACTCGAAGTGGTGCTCGACGACAAGCCCGAGTTGTTCCAGCCAGGCAAATGTCCCGACGCGGCACTTTATTGCGGCTGGTATTCGCTGTCGAAGTACGTCGACGCCTTCGAGTGGCGGCCGGGCGCGGTGGGCTATCATCTGGCCAGCGCCGAGGCGACCACGCTCACGACGCCCGGCGGCACGGCTTGGTGCAACGCCATGCTCGAAGACGGCATCACCGCGACGCTGGGCCCGGTCTATGAGCCGTATCTCCACTCGTTCCCCAAGCCGGACGAGTTTTTCTCGCTGCTGTTGACGGGCAAGTACTGCCTGGCCGACGTCTACGCCCGCACCAATCCGTACAACTCGTGGGTCATGGTGCTGGTGGGCGACCCGCTGTACAACCCGTTCAAGAAAAATCCGGCGTTGAAAGAGGC
>Ga0209342_10002682_pt1 | contig 18920 bp, 18 predicted proteins | sample RifCSP16_2_FD_184023 | JGI IMG/M metagenome (GOLD analysis project Ga0209342, IMG submission 184023) | Soil microbial communities from Rifle, Colorado - Rifle CSP2_sed 16_2 (SPAdes) (version 2) | ecosystem: Environmental > Terrestrial > Deep subsurface > Rock core/Sediment | place: Rifle... | reverse complement strand
CGCCTTCTCGGCGCAAAACTGGCAGAGGCGCGGGGGCCGAATGAAGCGGCGGCGGCCGCCTGCCTCCTCGCCCGCTGCCCCGGGCTCGCTTTCCGCACCGTTGTCTCTCATGTCTCTGGCCAACTCTCCACTCCTGCGCCGACTCGCGGCGCCCGATTCTCGATCTGTGCCCGAGGCTACAAGGGAAACTCTTCTTCTTCCCCCGGGGCGGCCTCGAACTGCGGCCCCATACTCTCGCGGCGATCGCCGAGTATGATCATTTCCTTGGCCACCAGCTCGGTGGCGAAGTGTTTCTTGCCCTCCGGATCGTCCCACCGTCGCGTCTGCAGCCGGCCCTCAATGTACACCTGCTGCCCCTTCCGCAGATGCTGATTGCAGATCTCGGCCAGGCTTCCCCAGGCCACCACGTTGAACCACTCCGTTTCCTCGCGGCGCTCGCCGTCGGTTGTGTTCCAGGTTCGGGCGGTGGCCACGGTGAAGGTGGTCACCGGCCGGCCGGATGGGGTGTAGCGCATCTCGGGATCGCGGCCCAGGTGGCCGATGATCATCACCTTGTTGAGACCACGACTCATGCCTTGCTCCTTTCCGGATTGCGCCCGCGGTGGCTCAGGCCTCTTGCCCCAGGACGATCATGAAGCGCAGGATTTGCTCGCTCAGCCTGAGGTCGCGCTCGAGAGGCGTGCTGGCCTGCGGGGGAAGCTCGGCATGGAAGAAGTAGTAGTGGCCATCCATACGCTTCTTGATCGGATAGGCCAGGCGCCGTTTGCCCCAACGGTCCACCTTCACAACGCGGCCGCCGGCGGCCTCGATCCAGCCCTTGACTTTCTCCTCCAGGGCAGTCAGCGAGGCCTCGTCGAGGTCCGGATCGGTGATGTAAGCGACTTCATAGATGCGCAAAGGGGTCACCTCCTTTCCACGGGATTGCCCCCGCCTCGACGCCGGGCGGCGCGGGGGGAGCGGAAAGCGCGCCTGCCAGAGGCGCGCGGCGACGGGCGAAGTCTACCATGAATCCAGGATCCCCTCAACCCCCGTGCGTTCGCACTCTCTCGGGGTCTCCATGCCTGAAGTGCCTGTGGAAGCGCGCCTGCGGCTCACTCCGTTCGTCCGATGAGGGGCGCGAATTCGCCCACAGTATTGAACGCGGTATAATCCTTCGTGCCTGGGAACCGCTGGGGCGCCGGCGCGAGCCCTTGACCTTCTCGCTTCGCTCGCCGCGATGGATCCCCCATGATGCGAGTGCCACTCCCGGGCCTGCTTGCTGTCATCCTGTTCTGCGGAGCACTCGATGGGCGGCGCATCCCCCCCGGCCCAGATCACCTTCGGCACCGATGGCTGGCGCGGGCGCATCGCCGAGGACTACACTTTCGCCGCCGTCCGCCGCTGTGCGCAGGGCTTCGCCTCCTATCTTGGCGAGAGAGGGGGGCCCGGCCGGCCGGTCGTCGTTGGCTACGATAGGCGCTTCCTCTCGGAGCACTTCGCCGCCGCCGCCGCCGAAGTGCTGGCCGGCAACGGATTCCACGTCCTGCTTACAATGGGCGCCACGCCCACTCCGGCGATCGCCTACTCCGTCGTCCGACGGGGCGCTGCCGGCGCGGTAAACATCACCGCTTCCCACAACCCGCCGCAGGACAACGGATTCAAAGTGCGAGATCATCGCGGAGGCGCAGTGGCGCCGCAGGGGCTAGAAGAGATTGAGGCTGCCATCCCCGGCTCAGAGGCCGAGGCGGCTCGGCTTCCGCTGGAGGAGGCCGTCCGGAAAGGCCTGGTTGAGGAGTTCGATCCCACTCCCGAGTATCAGGCTCACCTGGAGACTCTCGTCGAATTGGATCGGCTGCGCAACGCGGGCCTCACGGTCCTCGCCGATGTCATGTGGGGCAACGGCGCCGGCTGGTTTCCCCGCCTGCTCCACGGCGGCTCCACCCGGGTGATCGAGATCCACGGCGAGCGCAACCCTTCCTTCCCCGAGATGACCCGCCCCGAGCCGATCCCCCCGAACATCGACCCCGGCCTGCGCGCGACGCTCGAGCATCACGCCGATGTCCTCCTGGTCACCGACGGCGACGCCGATCGGGTGGGCCTGGGCGATGAGCAGGGCCGCTTTGTCGACCAGCTCCGCGTCTTCGCCCTCCTGGCGTACTACTTGCTGGAGGTTCGCAAAGAGCGAGGGCCGATCGTCAAGACACTTTCAACGACCTCGATGCTCGATACGCTGGGCCAGATCTACCATGTTCCGGTCTACGAAACGGGCGTCGGGTTTAAGTACGTCGCGCCGAAGATGCTCGAGGTGGATGCCATGATCGGAGGCGAGGAGTCCGGGGGCTATGCGTTCCGAGGGCATGTCCCCGAGCGCGACGGCATCCTCGCCGGGCTCTACCTGCTGGACTTCATGGTGCGGGAGAAGACCTCGCCTTCTCGCCTCGTCGAGAAGCTCTTCGAGCTCGTCGGGCCCCACTACTACGGGCGGGTGGACACCCCGCTGCCTCCGGGCGAACGCAAGAAGCGGGAGGCCGCCATTCTCTCCAGCAAGCCGGCGAGCTTTGGGGGGCTACGCGTGACCGCCCTCAACGACCTGGACGGCTACAAATACGGCCTGGACGATGGAGGCTGGGTACTCATCCGCTTCTCCGGGACCGAGCCCATCGTGCGGGTGTATTGCGAAACCACGCACGCCGACCTCATCCAGCCCATCCTCGACGACGGGCTCAAGCTGGCCGGAGCGCGATGACCACCCCGCCAGAAGCCCTTGTCGATACCCATTGCCATCTCACGCTCGCGGCCTTCCAGGCCGACCTGAGCGAGGTGCTCGAGCGCGCCCGTGCCGCGGGCGTGGCGCGCATTGTGGTCCCTGGAATCGATCTTCCCACGAGTCAATCGGCTGTGGCATTGGCCGAAGCCGAGGAGGGAGTGTTCGCCGCCGTGGGCATCCATCCTCACGGTGCCCAGGCATTCACCGCGTCGCTCGAGCGCGAGCTGCGGGCGCTAGCCGGCTCGGATCGGGTTGTGGCGATCGGCGAGATCGGGCTCGACTACTACCGCGATCGATCCCCCCGCCCTGCCCAGCGCGCTGCCTTCCAGGCGCAGCTGGCGCTCGCCACGGAGCTGGGCCTGCCGGTGGTCGTGCACAACCGGGAGTCGACAGCCGACGTGATGGACGATCTTCTGGAGCATGCGAAACGGCAGCCGCCCCAGTTGGCTGGCCGGATCGGGGTGATGCACGCTTTTTCGGCCGATCTGGAGACGGGGCGGCAGGCCGCCCAGGCCGGCTTCTTCCTGGGCGTCGCCGGCCCCCTCACCTACCCGGAGGCCGAGCTCCGGCGTGAGATCACAGCCGCCCTTCCCCTCGAGCGCCTCGTGGTCGAGACCGACGCCCCGTATCTCACTCCTCACCCTGCTCGCCGCGGGCGCAACGAGCCGGCGCAAACCAGGCAGGTGGCGGAGCGACTTGCGGCGCTCTTTGAGGTATCCTTGGAGACGGTGGCCCGCCAGACGACGGCAAATGCCGGCCGCCTCTTTGGTTGGGATCATGGCATCGACGACCGCCGCCTTCTTTGACCTGGTACGAAGCCAGCTGCCTGCCGTCGAAACGCGCATGCGAACCGGGGCCGGTAACCACCACCCCAATCTCGACGCGGCGATCGAGCAGATTCTCTCCTCGGGCGGCAAGCGAATCCGCCCCACCCTGACGCTGCTCACCGGCAGCATGCTGGGCGCCGATCCGGGTCGGGCGATCACCCTGGCGGCAGCCATCGAGATGCTCCACACGGCCACGCTGGTGCACGACGACCTGATCGATGGCTCGGTCCTCCGCCGCGGGCTCCCCACGCTGAACGCCCGTTGGAGCCCGGGGGCCACCGTGCTGACGGGCGACTATGTGTTCGCCCGCGCCGCCCAGCTCGCAGCGCAGACCGGTTCGCTTCCCCTGATGGAGATCTTTGCCCGAACCTTGATGACGATCGTCAACGGGGAGATCACCCAGCTCTTCCACACCCATCAGGACGATACGCGCGAAGACTACTTCAACCGCATCTACGCCAAGACGGCATCGCTTTTCGAGCTCTCCACCGAAGCCGCGGCCCTTCTCGGCGGTGCCAGCCAGGAAGTGGTCGCGGCGATGAAGGACTACGGCTACCACATCGGAATCGCCTTCCAGATCGTCGACGATCTGCTCGATTTCATCGGCGATCAGGAACAGGTGGGAAAGCCGCTAGCCAGTGACCTGCGCCAGGGAATCGTCACCCTCCCGACCCTCTACTACCTGCAGCAGAATCGGGAGGACCCGGATCTGGCGCTCGTGCTCGAGGGGCGCGTCGCGGAGGAGCCCCTCCGGCGCCTGGTGGAATCGATCCGCCGTTCAGGCGCCATCGAGCGATCGCTCGAGGAGGCCCGCGAATTCGCCTCGATCGGCGAGGCCAATCTGGCCGGAATGCCTGACGGGCTGGAACGGACGGCCCTGTATGAACTGGCCCGCTACGTGGTCGAGCGATCGACCTAGGACAGAAATCAGGAGGCGGTTGTGGAGACCATCACACACGAGTACAAGCGGGTCACGGTCGTCACCGTGAAAGGACGGGTCGACTCGGCCACGTCAGGTGAGCTCGAGGCGACCCTCAAGAGGCTCGCCGAGAAGGCCCAGACGAATCTAATACTGGACCTTGGGGGCGTGGAATTCCTGTCCTCCAGCGGACTGCGCGTGCTGGTGACGGCTCTCAAGGCCTCCCGCCACGCCGGCGGCGAACTGGTCCTGGCCCGCCCCGCCGAGCAGGCCGCCGACGCGATTTCGATCGCCGGCCTGGACGCCCTCTTCAAGACCTACCCGGATCGCGAAGCGGCCGTCGCCTCCTTCTAGCGCCTCAGTCAGGCTTCGCGCAGCGGAAGGTGGCTCGCTCCCGGATTTTGGGCGAGACACTCCGGTCACATTAAGGCGCCTTACGGAGGCGATCACGGCCCATCATCGAGCAGCCGCCAACGAGAACGTTCGCACGCTGACGATCCCCGGACGGCTGGATCAGATTGAGAAGATTTGCGGACTCGTGGGCGAGGCCGCTCGGGAAGCCGGCTTCAGCCAGCGGACGGCCTATGCCTGCCAGCTTGCCGTCACTGAGGCCTGTGAGAACATCATCCAACACGGCTACGGGAGCGAGCCTTCCGGCGAGATCGAGGCCAGGATCCGCGCTTCCTCGGGAGAGCTCACCATCGAGCTTCTGGACAGCGCCCCGCCCTTCAACCCCGCCGCCAGGCCCCCGGCCCGCCCTTGGACCTCCCAGGATCCCCCCGTCGGCGGGCTGGGCCTGATCATGATCCACAAGGTCATGGACGAGGTGAAATACCGGCGCAAAGGGCGGCGCAACTGGCTCCTACTTCGCAAGCGTGCCCCATCGCCTGGAGCCTGAGGAAGGCTGAGGCGTGTCGTCCTTACCGAGTCCTTCCCCCCAAGGGCAGCCTCTTGACTTGGCCCTTCAAGGCCTGATCGTCGGCCTGATCCTTTTCATTTTGGCGGGCATCCTCTACCGCCGGTACCTTACCCGGCGCGAGCTCATGGAGCGCGCCTCGGAGCTCGAGGAGCTGGGCGAAATCGGGCGCGCCATTGCCTCCGCGCCCTCCGAGCCGGATGAGCTCGCTGAGGTCGCCTATGAAGAGGCTGCGCGCCTTCTGGCCACCGACTTCTTCCAGCTTGGCGTCTTCGAAGGCGACACCTATCGCACTCTCATCCATGTGCGCGACGGCGAGCCGCAGGAGAATGGGGTGTTCCCGCTGGCCCAGGGGCAAGACGGCCTGGTGGGCTGGGTGAGGCGGAATGCCCGGCCGCTGCTGGTGAAGGACTTCCAGGCCGAGCGCGACAACCTCCCCGCTCGGCCGGCTTATGCCGCCGAGGATCCTCCGGCCTCAGGAGTCTTCGTGCCGCTGGTTTCGGGCGAAGAACCGATCGGCGTCATGCTACTCCAGAGCCGCAAGCGCCGGGCATTCCGTGAGCACGACGTTCGCCTGCTAATGATCCTGGCCAACGCCGTCGCCTCCGCCCTCGTCCTGAGCAATCTGCGCGCCCAGCTCGAGTTCCGGACGCTTCAGCTCGTACTGGTCCGTGAGATCTCGCGCCGGCTGGCCTCCCTCCAGCCGCTGCGAGAGCTCTTCACGCAGGTGGCCTCCCTCATCTCAGAGGCGCTCGGCTACCGCTCGGTGCGCCTCTATGAGGCAATCAGCGGGGAGCTCATCTTGCGGGCCGCCACCGACGAAGAGGGCGCCGACCCGGCAGGCGACAATGCGGCCGCCTTCGCGGCCGAAGCCGCCTCACTCGGACGAACCCTCCTCCGGCCTTCCGGCGGCCCGGACGGCGGATCGGAAAAGCTGGAGCCGGCGGAATACGCCGAGGCCGCCGTGCCCTTGAAAGTAGAGGATCGCGTGCTGGGGGTACTCCTCTTGTGCAGCCAGTTCAGCCAGGCAATCCCGCCGGAGCAGATTGGCCTGGCCGAGACGCTGGCGGCCTACCTGGCGGTAGCGGCTCTTGAGGCCCGCAATTTCGCCTCGCAGCAAGAGGAGGCCTGGATCACGACGGTCTTGCTCGAGGTTGCCCGTCACGCAGCCCAGCCCGGCGGCGCCGATGCGGCCCTTCAAGCCGTGCTCCAGCTCACGACACTGCTCGCCGGGACGCCCTGGGCGATCCTCCTCGTCCCTCAGGCTGACGGCGATCGGCTCTCCGTGGGGCTGTCGTCGGGGCTTGGCCGCCAGACTCAGGACCAGCTTGCCGACCTGGCGCTCTCGGCGGCCGAGATCGGGATCGCCCCTCCCTACTCCGGGGAGGCTCCCCTCACCGTCACCCTCCCTGAGAGGCTCGGCATACCGCTTGACACCAATGAGGCCACGGCCGTCACGCTGAGCGACGGGCGAGCCCTCCTCGGCGTGCTCCTGATCGGCAACCAGGCACTCGCCGGGCGCAGGCTCTCTCTGCTTGTCGGTATCGCCCACCAGATCTCGCTGCGTCTGGAAAACACTCGCCTGATCGAGGAGATCGCCACGCGGCGATCCCTCGAGCGCGAGCTGGCCACCGCGCGCCAGATTCAGGTGAGCTTTCTGCCCAACGTGCTCCCCACTCATCCAGGCTGGGAGGTGGGCACCACCTGGCGCGTGGCTCGCGACGTCGGCGGCGACTTCTACGATTTCATCCCCCTCCCCGAAGGCCCCGACGGACCGCGCTGGGGGCTCGTCATCGCCGATGTCGCGGATAAGGGCGTGCCCGCGGCCCTCTTCATGGCCCTCTGCCGCACGCTGCTTCGATCGGCGGCGATCAGCCGCACCGACCCAGGCCTCACTCTCGCCCGCGTGAACGAGATGATCTTCGCCGACGCCAAGACCGACCTCTTTGTGAGCGTCTTCTACGCCGTGTGGGAGCCGGCTACGGGAAGGCTCGCCTACGCCAACGGCGGCCACAACCCTCCGCTCCTCTTCGAACCGAAGCGCCTCGCCCGCAGGCTTGCAGAACACGGGATGGTGCTGGGCGTGAACAAGGACCTGAGCTATCGAACGCACAGCCTCACTCTCCCACCGGGGGCGCTGCTCGTCCTCTACACCGACGGAGTCACAGAAGCGATGGACTCCAACGGCCAGTTCTTCGGCATTCACCGGCTCGAGAACCTCATCCTGGGCTCGACCGAATGGCACGCCCAGGCCGTGGCCGACACCATCGCCGAGCGGGTTTCGGATTTCTGCGCGGAGCCCGACCTGCAGGATGACCTCACCGCCGTCGTCTTACTGCGGGAGAGCTGACCGCTCCAGCCAGCGGAGTGCCGTCCCATGACCGAGTTTCTCTTCCCTTCGCCTCACCCCCTCGTGGCGCACAAGCTCTCCAAGCTCCGGCATCGCGATACCGACCCCAAACGATTCCGTGAACTCCTGCGCGAGATTGCCGCGCTCCTGGCCTACGAGGCCACCCGGGATCTGGCTACGGAACGCGTTCAAGTTCCGACGCCGCTCGGCGAGGCCAACGGCGAGCGGCTGATCGAGAAGATAGGCCTCGTCCCGATTCTCCGGGCCGGATTGGGGATGGTGGAGGGATTCTGGGAGCTCATGCCCACCGCGGAGGTCTGGCACATCGGGCTCTACCGCGATGAGCACACGCTCCAGCCGGTGGAGTACTACAACAAGCTGCCCATCGAGCCGACGGTCGCGGTCGTCATCATTCTTGACCCGATGCTGGCCACAGGCGGCTCCGCCGTGGCTACGGTCGATATCCTCAAGCGTTGGGGGGTGCGCAAGATCAAGTTCGTCGGGCTGATTGCAGCGCCGGAGGGCATTCGCAATCTCCACGACCACCACCCCGAAGTGCCGATCCATCTGGCGGCCGTGGATCAGGCCCTCAACGAGCACGGCTATATCCTGCCGGGCCTCGGCGACGCCGGCGACAGGCAGTTTGGGACGGCCTAAGGATAGGCGCCGCCGGCAGGTTAACGTCATCCTGACGGACTGTGAACAAATCGGATTAGAGCGAAAGCAAGCCTCCGGTCGACACCCTTCTGGCGCCTATCAGTCTCCACACACTTCGGCCTCACCCCCTGTCCCCCCATCGGGCAGCACCCCTTTGGGGCTCCGCTTGCCACGCCTCTTCCTGCGCGCGGATGACGTTAATGCGAACGGCCAACGTGGGTCCGGCTGAGGAAGGAGGGCGAGGAAGGCAAAGATCAGCCAGATGAGCGCTACGGGCAATTCCGTCAATGGCTGGGGCAGAGTCCGGGGCGGCGAGCACCGCCTCGGGCTAGGCGGTCTGAGGATCGCAGCGGTGGGGGAAGCGCCCTCTCAGGTTGCCCGGAGAAGCTCGTTCAGGTGAGTCCGCAGCCATGGCGGCACCTCGCGGAGGTTTCGAGCCCGATCGGCGATCTCCGCCGCGTAGGGATCTCCCACCTTCAAGAGCATCTCCAGCAACGCGGTCAGGGCCACGGGATCTCCGGGGTTGCGCGAAAGGACTTCTTCGGCCAGGAGCCGCGCCTCGTCATTCCGCCCCTGGAAGAGCCGGGTGCGCGAGGCTGCGGCCATCAGCGGATCCCAGCCGGGGTAGGCAGGCAGGAGCCGCTCAACGACCTCCCAAGTGCCCTCATCGGGCGCGCCAAGGAAGACCGCCTCCTGAAAGGAATCGATCACCGCGGGGTCGGCGCCTTCCAGGCCGCCGCGCAGCGTGGCCGCGTCGGCGTAGGCGCGGATTGCGTCGACGTAAGCGCCGGAGGCGACGAACAGGCGCCCCGCTTTCACCAGCTCTTCGATCGCAAGCCGCTCCATGCCAGCGGCAAGATAGGCCGCGGCCAGATTCAGGCGCGCCTGGGGGTCATCAGGCTGGGCGTCCGCGGCCCGGCGCGCTTCTGGCACCGCGGGCGGCTCGCCTCGCTCATCAAGAAAGAGCGCCGGTGAGGGCAAGCCTGCATCCGGGGTCCCGGCGTTCTGTCGGTTGGTCGCCCAGGCGAAGGCAAGGAGGCACATGCAGGTGAGCGCCAAACCGCCGGCGGCCCAGAGCCATGCTCGGGAACGTTTCTTGGGCTCCGCGGCCACCACCCCTCGCGCCGCGCCGGCCCCCGGTGTGGTCGCGGGAGGAGGAGCCGGCGGCTCGACCTCAACTGCGGCGACGGTGTCTTCGCGGGGCTGGCTTGGCCGTGTCGTCCCAGGCAGCGTGACCGTGCTGAAGGCGGGCAGGCTTGGGAGCCGCGATCCCTCCGCCGCCGCGGAGAAGGCCTCCACCAAGTCGTCGATCGTGGCAAAGCGATTCTCGCGCGGTTTGTCGAGGGCCTTCAGGAGGACGGCCTGCATGTCTTCCGGAACGCGCGGGTTCATGGCGCGTGGAAGCGGCAGCGGGGTGTAGATGTGATCGTGGATGATTGAAAACGGCGTGTCGGCGCTGAAGGGCACGCGCCCGACGACGATCTCGTAGAGGACGACGCCGAAGGAATAGATGTCGGTTCCCTCGTCCAGCTCCCGCTCCCCACGCGCCTGCTCGGGAGAAATGTAGTGCGGCGTCCCCAGCATCATGTCGGCCGAGAGGGTGGATTCCCCGCTTTGGGCGATCCGGGCGAGGCCGAAGTCGGCCAGGTAGATTGCCCCGCTCGAGGTGAGGATGACGTTGGAGGGCTTGACATCGCGATGCAGGATCCCTTGCTTGTGAGCAAAGCTCAGTGCGGCGCCGATGGACCCGGCGATATGGACCGCATCAGGGATTGTCAATGCCCGGCGCGCCAGCCGGGCCTTGAGCGTCTCGCCCTCGATGAACTTCATCACCAAGTAGGGCTGACCCTTGTGTTCGGCGAAGTCATAGATGGGGACGATGTTGGCGTGTTCGAGCTTGGCCACGACTTTGGCTTCGCGATGGAAGCGAGCCAGGAAGTTGGGATCCTCCAGGAACGCGGGATGGAGCACCTTGAGGGCCACGTAGCGGTCCAGGGCCGGGTGATAGGCCTTGTAGACCGTGGCCATCCCGCCCTGACCGAGCTGCTCAATGATCCGGTAAGGACCAACGTTCTCGCCGATCGCGAAAGGCATCGCCACCTCCCCGGGTGGTCTGGCCCATTATATGTCGGGTTGTATCCCGCACAAGAGGCAAACGATTCCTAGGACCCGCACATCCCGGAATCCGAGTCATCCTGCCTGTGAGGATATAGCGACTTCGGACCTTTGGCTAATGAGGCTTGGGAGACCTCCCTTCGGGGAGGACTTCTTGGTTCTTGCGTAGGGGTAGCAATGCGCGAGACTCATCTTGACGGGGGATAATCACAGCCGCAATAGGGAAAGGGGAGAGGAGCCGTGGATCTTCGGTCGTTCGTTTCCGAAACGCTCAAGGAGATTATCGACGGGGTGGTAGAGGTTCAGAAGTACGCGGTGGGGGTAGGGGCTTCCGTGAATCCTTCCACCCTGCACAAATCCGATCACGGGCTAGTAGAATCCCTAATGCCGACTGGCGTAGGTTTCCCTGTTCAAGTTGTGGCCTTTGATGTGGCTCTTACTACTTCCGAGGAGGATAAGGCAAAGGGAGGTATAGGAGTCTTTGTTGGTCCTGTCGGTATCGGTGTACAGGGACAGGAGGGAAGCATCTCGTCTAGCCTAAGCAGGGTGCAGTTCTCCATTCCGGTGAGATTCCCTGTCCAGAAGAAGACCTAGGGGATGCCCCCTCGCATTCTCGGGATTGTGTCACTCGAGGGAGGACGGAATGGAGGATGGTCCTTGCAGAGAAGAGAGGGAGAGACTTCGCAAAGCGGCTAATGCGCTGGTTGCCGCGGATACCCGATTTCCGCTAGCCACTGTAGTTACCCCGCTTTCAAAGACGGAGTATGCCCTGCCGTCCAACGTGGCCGTGGCCGTGGTGCAGATGGCGCCGAACAAGGAAGGCAAGAACGTACCGCAGAAAGTGCTGCGCTTCCGTGATCGAGAAGGGCATGACCTCCTCCCGATCACCGTATCGAGCAATCCGGCTCCCGAGGACATTCCATTCTAATTAGGGTTGTGAAATGAGCCGTCTCACACCACTAGCATGCAACAAGTGTGGAGCGCCTCTACATGCTCATCCAGAAGGCGGATACCAGTGTGCATACTGTGGAGGCCGCTATCTATATGAACCCGAGGTTGTTCCCCCTGACGTTGCACATCTACAGGCCGACCTTGATAGTGCCAAGGCGAAACTTGATCTCCCCAAGGTTCAAGAAGAGCTTGAGAAAGCAGAGGCATCTGTAGAGGCAGCGACCCGAGCGCGGTCGCAAGCCGTAGCTAGATGGCACGGCTCGCAACGTATGGCTATGCGCACCAAGACCTTGGTTGTAACTGCTGCCATCTCGGGTCCGTTGGGTTTGTGGGGAGCCTCCCAACAACCGACCAATCGTCTTACTGCAGGCGATTGGGTATTCACTGGAATCAGGAGTCTGGAATATGCACGGAACACACTTTCGGGACTGCAGTTTCTACATGCCGCGGGCTTTCTCTTGATCCTCGTCGCCCTCTTTTGTCTCGCTGCGGCAATGATTACGAACGCCTCTCGGAGCAAGTCAGTCATTGACCACCCCGTGGCAGTTGCCAAGGCCGAGGAGGTTGCTAGGCAGTGGATAGCCCATCGTGATAATGTCAAGCGCCAGTATGACGATCTCAAAAGGAGAATCACATGAAGGGCAAACTGATCGCATGTATGATCGTAGTGCTTGGATTGACGCTGCCGCGGTCCACTGCTTCCTTCGAGCGTTTCCGTCCTGAGTGAACGACCTTCCTCGCCTCGTTGATAGCATTCCTTGCAGACATCTGAGCGAGTTTATGCGCAGCCTTATTGTGGGGGGTGGAGTCCTTTTCTGCCCATTCGACCCTGACTACTTCGAATCTATCCCTCGCCTTCTTGTACCACTTGGCTAGGTCTTTCCAGTCCTCCGCGTTCTCGATTGGCTGCCCCCACTTTCCTAGCCATTTCTTTGCGGGCCAGATGGAGACCGCGTTCCAGGAGTCCTTACATACATAGTCCGAGTCGGATCGGACAACCAATCTTCGAATGGAGTCGGGAAACTCCAATTTCAGAGATTCCTTTAGTGCCGGAGTACAAGCGAGAATCTCCATCTCCTGATTTGCCGCTTGTTTATAGCCCGGAGGTGATAGGTCTTCGACAATCGGCTGCCCTGAGGTCTCGTCATTGCGCACAAACCTAATACCAATCCCACCGCGGCGCGGATGGTGAATGCATGACCCATCTACGTATGCCTCTGGGGTGTCTTCCATCGTTCCCCGTTCTGTCTAGCCCAGCTCTGGGATGGCTCAAGTATCGCCTAGTTTCACAGAGGGCGAAGGACGTGCCTACAATCGAAGAACACCCAGGCCCTCAGGCACGCGAGCACCCGGGCACCTCGGCCCGCATCCGGCCCGTGGGTACGTGGAGGCTCCGGCCGGAGCAGTCCGAGCCGGAGCCTCCGCGTTCGACCTGTTCCACGCCGCAGGCTACTTGTCTTGCAGCGCGGCCACGCCCGGCAGGGTGCGTCCCTCGAGGAATTCCAGGGAGGCGCCTCCGCCGGTTGAGATGTGGGTGATCCGGTCCGCCAGGCCGGCCTGCTTGACCGCGGCCACTGAATCGCCTCCACCGATGACGCTCGTCGCGCCGGAATCAGCCACCGCCTGGGCGACCGCCTGCGTGCCCCCGGCGAACGCCGGGAACTCGAATACCCCCATCGGACCGTTCCAGACGATGAGTTTCGCCCCCTTCACGGCCCTGGTGAAGGCTTCGACGGTCTGTGGCCCAATATCCATCGCCCGCCAGCCGGCGGGAATGGCGTTGACGGCGACGACCTGACGGCCGGCGCCGGCTTCGAACTTGTCGCCGATCACGACATCGGTGGGGAGCAGGAGGCGCTCACCCGCGCGCTGGAGAAGGCCCTTGGCCTTTTCCACCGACTCGGCCTCGACCAGGGAATCGCCCATCGCCAAGCCCTGCGCCGCCAGAAAGGTGTTGGCCATTCCTCCGCCAATGAGGAGCCGGTCGGCGCGGGCGGCCAGGCTTTCCACCACACCGATCTTATCGGAGATCTTCGCCCCTCCGAGGATGGCGACGAAAGGCCGTTCCGAGATGGCCAGCGCCTTGCCGAGGTAGGCCAGCTCCTGCTCCATGAGAAAGCCGGCCACGGCAGGCAGATGGTGAGCCACGCCCTCGGTGCTCGCGTGGGCCCGGTGAGCCGAGCCAAACGCATCGTTGACAAAGACCTCGGCCAGCGAGGCCAGCTCGCTGGAGAAGGCGGGATCGTTCTTCTCCTCTTCCTTGTAGAAGCGGGTATTCTCGAGGAGGAGCACATCCCCCGCGCGCATCCTGGCGGCCGCCGCCTTGGCCTCCGGGCCAATGCACGACTCGACGAAACCGACGGGCCGGCCCACGAGGCCCGAGAGATGAGCAGCCACCGGCCGCAGCGAGAATTCGGCCTCGGGCTTGCCCTTCGGGCGGCCCAGGTGGGAGCAAAGGATGATCGCCGCACCCTGGTCGAGCAAATAGCGGATCGTCGGCAGCGCGGCCTGGATCCGGGTGTCGTCGCTGACCTTGCCCGCCTTGATTGGAACGTTGAAATCCACCCGCACGAGCACTCGCTTCCCCCTGAAGTCGTAGTCGCGGACGGTCTTCTTGTTGAACATGGCGACTCACAAGTCCGGCGCCTGTCTCGGCGCCGGAGCTCCCTCCTGAGGTCTAGAGCGACTTTGCCAGCTTCGCAGCCAGGTCCGCCGTGCGCACGGAATAACCCCACTCATTGTCATACCAGGCCACCACCTTCACCATGGTCCCACCCATCACCATGGTGCAGAGGCTGTCGATGATCGACGAGCGGTCGTCGCCCTTGAAGTCGGAGGAGACGAGCGGCTCGTCGGTGTAGCCCAGGATTCCCTTCATTGGGCCTTCCGCAGCCGCCTTGAACGCGGCGTTGAGGGCCTCGACGGTCGTTTCCTTTTTCACCTCGGCGACGAAATCGACCACCGACACGGTGGCCGTCGGCACTCGCAGCGCAAAGCCGTCGAACTTGCCTTTCAGGTCTGGGATGACCCGAGCAAGGGCGCGGGCGGCCCCGGTGGTGGTGGGGATGATATTGAGGCCGGCGGCACGGGCGCGGCGCAGGTCTTTGTGAGCCAGGTCGAGAATGCGCTGATCGTTGGTGTAGGCGTGGACGGTGGTCATCATCGCCCGGACGATCCCCAGCGTATCGTGCACCACCTTGGCCGCCGGGGCCAGGCAGTTGGTCGTGCAGGACGCATTCGAGACGATGTGGTGCTTGGAGGGGTCATACATCGAGTCGTTGACCCCGAGAACGATCGTTAGATCTTCGTTCTTGGCCGGGGCGCTGATGATCACCTTCTTGGCCCCGCCGCTCTCGATATGCGCGCCCGCGCCGGCCTTCTCGCCGGATGCTTTGGCGTCCGTAAAGACGCCGCTCGACTCGATCACCAGCGGGACCCCTAGGTCTTTCCAGGGCAGCTTGCGTGGATCTTTCTCGGCAAGCACTTTGATCCGTCGGCCGTCGACGACCAGGAAGTCGCCATCCACCTCCACCTTGCCAGGGTAGATCCCGTAGTTGGAGTCGTACTTGAAGAGGTGGGCGTTGGTCTTGGCGTCGAAGAGGTCGTTGATCGCAACGACCTCCAGGTCCTTGGGATACTTCTCCAGGATCGCCTTCAGCACTTGCCGGCCGACGCGCCCGAAGCCGTTGATGCCGATCTTGGTGCTCATGAGAGTTCTCCTGTGGAATGGAGTTAGTTCGAGGGCGCCAGACGTCCGTTACGGCCATTGGGCGGCGGTTCGAGCGGGCCGGTCTTCTCCTCGAGGAGCGTGATGAGCGCCTGGGCCAGCTTCTCGGCGTCATGCCGCCAAGGACGGCCAGCGTCGGCTAGATCCGCACGCTGGACCGGGACCATGCCCGGGGCGTCTTCCTCCGCGCAGACCCAGGCGACGCCCTCGGGAAGAGGGCCCTCCATCCGGTCGTTGGCCAACACGACGTCGATCAGGCCCGGACCACTGTGATCCTCCAGCGCCGCCAGGTGGCGCAGGCAGTCATAGCCATCGGTCTCGCCCGGCTGGGTGGCCACGTTGCAGACAAAGACGCGCAAGGCCCGGCTGCTGCGGATGGCGCTTGCCAGGTCTGGCACCAGCAAGTTGGGCACGACACTGGTGAACAGGCTGCCCGGGCCGATGGCGATCAGGTCCGCGGCCAGCACGGCGCGGATTGCCTCGGGATGAGCCGGGGGCTCGCCGGGCTCCAGTTGGACGCGCAGGATCGAACCAGGCGCAGAGGGGATCCGGCTCTCGCCCGCCACCCGGATCGCCTGCGTGTCGGCGGCGAGCGATTTCTCCGCCAGCAGGGCGACATCGCGCAACGTGGAGGGCAGAACCGTACCCCGGATTCCGAGCACGCGGCCCGCCTCGACCACGCCCCGGTCGAAGCTGCCGCTCACCCCGGAGAGGGCGGCGATGAAGAGATTGCCGAACGAGTGCCCATCGAGCTCACCGCCGTCCGCAAACCGGTATTGGAAAAGCTGCGTGACGAGGTTCTCATCGTCGGACAGCGCCGCCAGGCAATTGCGGATATCGCCCGGGGGCGGCAGCCCGAGCGTGCGCCGAAGCCGGCCGGAAGAGCCGCCATCGTCGGCCACCGTCACAATCGCCGTGATATTGCCGGAGTGACGCTTCATGCCACGCAGGAGAATGGCCAGGCCGGTGCCGCCGCCGATGGCGACGATGCGCGGCCCGCGGCCCAGGCGGCGATGCTCGGCGACCGCGTCGACGATCGGCTTTCCGCGGCGTATGTAGGGAGCCATCAGCGTTCGATTGAGTCGGACGACGGAAAAGAGCACAAGCCCGAATCCGGCTGAGGCGAGGAGAGCCGCCCGCAACCAACGGGGCAGCGTCCTCAACGTGAGGGCCGCCATCACAGGAGATTCGGGGTTCGCGCGGTAGATGTCGAGGAGGATGTACGCCAAGCCCAGGCCGATCAGCGTCATCCCCACGATCATGACGACGAACCACCGCTTTACCCCAAGCCCCGGGCGGAGCCAGCGCCAGATTCTTCCCCGCTGGCTTCCGGAAGCGCCGTTTGCCTTCGCGGACGGTTCGGGAACTGTCACGTGGGCCACTATACCAGAGGGCGATAGGGGCGTCAACGAAGGCCGTCCGCGCGGCGCCCGCCGTCTGTCAGACGCGCCCCGCGCGGACCCTCACTCGGCGAGGCGCATCTTGTTCCTTGCCCCATCAAGATCAGCAGGTATAATCGCGCCGCAATCTCCCCCCCGGCGCCCCATGCCCCACGAGGCAGACCTTCGCCGCCCGAAAGGACCACCTGGATGGCCGACTTTCATCTGATGAGTGAACTCCGGCAGAGCGCCCCGGGAAAGATCGTTCTGCTCGTGCTGGACGGGCTTGGCGGAATGCCCATGGAACCGGGGGGGCCCACCGAGCTCGAGGCGGCGCGCACGCCGAACATGGACCAGCTGGCTCTCGAGGGCACGCTCGGCCAGGCGATCCCCATCCGCCGCGGCATCGCCCCCGGCTCGGGCCCCTCCCATCTGGCCCTCTTCGGCTACGACCCGATCGCCTTCCAGGTGGGCCGCGGCGTCGTGGAAGCGATCGGAGTCGGAATGGAGGTTCGCAAGGGCGATGTAGCCGCCCGAGGCAACTTCTGTACGGTGAACGCCTTCGGCAAGATCACGGATCGCCGGGCGGGACGAATCTCAACCGACGCCGCCGCGCCGTTGGTCGAGAGAATTGCGCAAGTGCGTGTGCCGGGAGTTGAGCTGGAGGTCCGCGCTGTGCGGGAGTACCGGTTTGCGGTCGTGATGCGCGGCCGTGGGCTCGAGGCGGAGATTGACGACACCGACCCGCAGCAGGTGGGCGTGGAGCCGCTCCCCGCCGGGCCGCGCAGCCCGGGCTCTCAGCGCGCTGCCGAGCTCTTCAATGCCTGGATCGCCGAGGCGCGCAAGAAGATCGCCGATCAGCCCAAGGCCAACTCGATCACGCTGCGCGGCTTTTCCACCGATCCGCGCTTGCCACAATTCCCCGAAATCTACGGCCTGCGGGCCGCCTGCGTCGCCGTGTATCCGATGTACCGCGGCGTCTCGCAACTGGTTGGGATGGAAATCCTCGAGGTCGAGGGCGACCGTCCCGAAGACGAGTTCTCCGCCGTGGCGAAATCGTGGGACCAGTACGACTTCTTTTTTGTGCACATCAAGAAGACCGACAGCATGGGCGAAGACGGCAACTTCGAGGGCAAGGTTGCGGTGATCGAGGCGGTGGACGCGGCACTTCCCGCGCTGTTGGCGCTCGAGCCGGCGGCGCTGGCAATCACCGGCGATCATTCGACGCCGGCCCGCTTGCGCACCCACACCTGGCACCCGGTCCCGTTCCTGCTCTGGGCCCCCGGCACATGCCTGCCGGACGACCAATCGCGCTTCGGTGAGCGTGCCTGCCACTCGGGCGGCCTCGGGATGCTGCATTCGACCGATGCCATGCCGCTGCTCATGGCTCACGCCGGAAGGCTGACGAAGTTCGGGGCCTGAGCACCTCCCCCCTTGCCCGCGCGCAGTGCGCGTTGATTTGCAGCGGAGACGGGGATCGGAGCTCTAAGGAGGCACCCTGGCTCCCCGACCAGGGCAGGTGTGCCACGCCCCAACGAGGCGCGAGCAGGGTCGGAGGTCGATCAAGGATGCTTAGACCACAAAGAGCGACGCTGAGGAATTACACGGAGAATGACGCACAAGCTCTGAGCGGCCGGCTCCCCTTAAAGTCATCCTGAGCGCCGTTCTCTGCCATTCGTCCCTTCGCCGACCCGGAGGCGCGAAGGATCTCACAACTGGGGCACGTGCTCACCTGCACTGGCGCTGCGCGCCCACCGTACTTGCACACGTGTGCCTGCGGCACTGTGCAGGCAGCACGCAAGTGCGGTGCAGGTGAGCGCGGCGCCAGTGTCGGCCTCCAAGGATGCGCACCGATCGAGCGTCCGGGATACGGCCTCAGGACGACGTTAACCAAGAGGCTCCAACGAGCCAGGGGTCGTGCTACCACGCGCACCGGAATGCGACGTTGTCCCACGGCCGCCCGCCCCACTCCCCGACGCCATCCTGAGCGGCCGGCCTTTCCACCTGACGTCATCCTGAGCGCGCGAGGCTAGCGCCGGCGGGCCAGGAGAAGGATCAGCCCCGCCTCGGCGAGCGTCGCCAGGCAGACGAACAAGAAGGCGTCACGCCAAAACTGCTCGGGGAAGAGGCGGATCAGCGTGTCGCTGTAGAGGAACAGCCAGGTGTCCCCCTCGAAGAAGAGGCGGTGGAAGCCGACAAAGACGACCGAGAACGCTGCGATCAGCCCGACGACCAGAACGCCCATCAGAATCAACGTGAGCCGTCCCCCGGCCCAGAGCCCGCGGCGTAGATCCCCAGCTCGACGCCCGATCCATGAGCCCGCCGAGCTGGGG